>Ga0265292_1000279_pt1 | contig 84791 bp, 76 predicted proteins | sample Munlanlewell296A_FD_189080 | JGI IMG/M metagenome (GOLD analysis project Ga0265292, IMG submission 189080) | Leachate microbial communities from a municipal landfill in Southern Ontario, Canada - Leachate well 296A | ecosystem: Engineered > Solid waste > Landfill > Unclassified | place: Canada...
TAACAAGGAGGGAATATGGCAAAGGCAAAATTTGAGAGGGTAAAGCCTCATGCGAACATAGGAACGATCGGGCATGTAGACCACGGCAAGACGACATTGACGTCGGCAATCACGAAGGTATTGGCGATAAGCGGTGGGGCGCAGTTCCGGTCATTTGACAGCATTGACAATGCGCCTGAAGAGAAGGCGAGGGGCATAACGATAGCGACGGCGCATGTAGAATATGAGACAGTCAAGAGGCATTATGCCCATGTAGACTGTCCCGGCCATGCGGATTACATAAAGAACATGATCACCGGAGCGGCGCAGATGGATGGAGCTATCCTGGTGGTATCGGCTGCAGACGGACCGATGCCGCAGACGAGGGAGCACATTCTGCTGGCGAGGCAGGTAGGAGTGCCATATATAGTAGTATTCATGAATAAAGTAGACATGGTGGATGATCCCGAGCTTTTGGATTTAGTAGAGCTTGAGATGAGGGATTTACTGTCGAAGTATCAATTTCCCGGCGACAAGATACCTATAATCCGGGGCAGCGCATTGAAGGCGATGAACAGCGCTTCTACGGAGGCTAACGCCGAGGACTACAAGTGCATAGTGGAGCTTATGGAAGCGGTAGATTCGTATATTCCTACGCCTGATCGACCGATAGACAAGCCTTTTTTAATGCCGATAGAGGATGTATTTTCGATATCCGGACGCGGCACGGTCGTAACGGGCAGGATAGAGAGAGGGATAGTCAAGGTAGGGGAAGAGGTAGAGATAGTCGGATTGGGGGAGACGCGCAAGACGGTGGCTACGGGAGTAGAGATGTTCCGGAAGCTATTGGATGAAGGGCGTGCCGGAGACAATGTAGGCGTGCTTTTGCGCGGAATCGGTAAAGACGATGTAGAGCGCGGGCAGGTATTGGCGAAGCCCGGCAGCATTACACCGCACACGAAGTTCAAGGCGGAGATATATGTATTGACGAAAGAGGAAGGCGGCAGGCACACGCCGTTTTTCAAGGGATACCGGCCGCAGTTTTATTTCAGGACTACGGACGTAACAGGAGTGGCGCAGTTGCCTGATGGAGTAGAGATGGTGATGCCCGGAGACAATGTAAGTTTGGTGGTAGAGCTGATAGGGCCGATAGCGATGGAGAAGGAACTGAGGTTTGCTATCCGCGAGGGCGGCAGGACGGTAGGCGCCGGTGTTGTTACCGAGGTAATACAATAATAAAGCTGAAATGCAAAATTAAGGAAGATATAAGAAATGCGTGATATAATTCTTTTTCAGTGCACGGAATGTAAAAACAGAAACTATTCGAGCATGAAGAACAAAAAGAATACGACGGAAAAGCTCCAGTTAAAAAAATACTGCAGACATTGCAGGAAACATACGGCGCATAAAGAAATTAAGTCGTAGGCCAGTAGCTCTAACGGCTAGAGCATCGGACTCCAAATCCGAGGGTTGGGGGTTCAAATCCCTCCTGGCCTGCCAGCTATAAATTATATGAATCGTTTAGGTCGAAAAGGCAAGGGAAAGAATCATGCTGGATAAATTAAAGGAATTTTTCAGGGAAGTCAGGGTAGAGATAAAAAAGGTTGTTTTTCCTACAAAGGATGAACTGATAGGTTCGACATGGGTTGTCATTATAACCGTATTAATTATTTCAATGTTCCTTGGAATTGTTGATCTCGGACTCTCAAAATTAGTCGGGATGGCAATCAGATAAATTATGGAAAAAAACTGGTTTGTAGTGCATACATATTCGGGCTTTGAAGAGAAAGTGAAACTCACTATCGAGGAGAAGGTGGAGAAACAGCATCTCGATGAGAGGATTTCGAGGATACTGATACCTACGGAAAGGGTAATAGAACTCAAGGGCGGCAAGAAAAAGGAAAGCGACAGGAAATTTTATCCCGGCTATATCCTTGTTGAAATGGAATTGGATGACGAAACCTGGCACCTTGTCAGAAGCACTCCCCGCGTAACAGGTTTCGTGGGCGGGGCAAAACCGGTAGCCCTCTCCGAGGAAGAGGTTTCGGTAATCTTGCAGCAGGTAGAAAAGGGTCCCGTTCCACAGGTTAAAACCCAATTTCAAAAGAGTGAAGGCGTCAGGATTATTGACGGACCTTTCGCAAATTTTATCGGCAGCGTAGAAGAGGTGGATTTGGACCATGGCAGGCTGTGCGTTATGGTAAGTATATTCGGCAGACAGACGCCGGTTGAATTGAGTTTTTTCCAGGTGGAGAAAGCATAAAAAATTGAAAATGCAAAATGAGAAATTATCAATTTTAAATTTACTTTGTTTTTATAGGGGGTTTTATGGCTAAGAAGGAAGTAGTTGCCCAGGTTAAACTTCAGATACCGGCAGGCAAAGCAAATCCGGCGCCGCCGGTGGGTCCCGCGCTCGGACCGCATGGAGTAAATATTATGGAATTCTGCAAGGCATTCAATGCCCAGACCCAGGCGCTGGGGGATACCATAATTCCGATTGTGTTATCGGTATATGCCGACAGGTCTTTCACTTTTATAACAAAGACGCCTCCTGCTTCGGATCTCCTGAAGAAGGCAGCCGGTATAATAAAGGGATCGGGCACACCCAATAAGGAAAAGGTCGGCAAGGTTACCGCTGCACAGATCAAAGAAATCGCCCAGAAAAAGCTTCCCGACCTTAACGCTTTTGCCGTGGAGAAGGCGGAACTGATTATCCGCGGCACTGCAAGAAGTATGGGCATTGAAATAACAGATTAAAAGGATAAAGAGGTAGAAATGGGCAAGAAATTAACATCAGTCAAAGAAAAGATTGATACGACTCAACAATACGCTCTCGAAGATGCAGTAAAGATAGTAAAGGGCTCCCCTGTCGCCAAGTTCGATGAAACCATTGATCTGGCAGTCAATCTCGGTGTGGACCCGAGGAAATCCGATCAGATGGTGAGAGGAACGGTTGTTCTTCCCCACGGCATGGGCAAGAAGGTAAGGGTCCTTGTTTTTGCAAAGGGAGAAAAAGAGACGGAGGCCCGGGAAGCGGGGGCAGACTATGTCGGCGCGGAAGACCTTGTTGAAAAGATAAGCAAAGGATGGCTTGATTTTGATAAGTCTGTTGCAACTCCTGATGTTATGGGCCTTGTGGGGAAACTCGGCAAGATACTCGGACCGAGAGGACTCATGCCCAACCCGAAAGTCGGCACGGTGACCTTTGAAGTTGCAAAGGCCGTCAAGGAAATAAAGGCGGGAAAGGTTGAATATAAAGCCGAAAAGGCAGGGATTATCCATGTGCCGATAGGAAAGATTTCATTCGACGAGGATAAGCTTTTAGATAACGCAAACACGGTAATAAAGTCAATTATAAAGGCGAAACCGGCAACAAGCAAAGGCAAGTATCTCAAAAAGTTGTCAATTTCGTCAACTATGGGACCGGGGATTGCTATTGATACGGCGTCTCTGGGGAAGGGGGTGTAAGCTGAACAGGGCAGAAAAAGAACAGGTAATACAAAACCTGAAGGACGGTTTCAGTAAAGCAAAGGCTGTAGTCTTTACGGATTACAGAGGATTGACTGTTGCTCAGCTTTCAGAGTTAAGAAGCATTCTCAGAGAGGGCAAATTCGAGTATCGGGTGGTAAAAAACACCCTTGCAAAGATTGCCGCCGACGGCACGTCCGTATCAGCGGCAAAGGATGCTTTCAAGGGTCCTGTCGGAATAGCCATCAGCTATGACGATCCTGTCTTGACCGTAAAAAAGATACTTGAATTCTCAAAAAAGAATGACAAACTCAAGGTGGGAGTCGGCCTTATCGAAGGCTCAGTCTGTGCATCGGATGAGCTGAAGGCTGTAGCCGATCTGCCGCCCAAGATTGTCTTGCTTTCCATACTCGCGGGAGCGTTCCAGGCGCCTCTCAGCAAACTGGCCCGTTTGTTTAGCGCAACAGTCTGCAGTTCCGCCTATGCATTGGAAGCGTTGAAAAAGAAAAAATTCGGTGATCAATAAATATTGTCAATAGTCAACAGGCGCCGGTCGTTTATTAAGAAGCCGGCTGCGGGCTGTTGACTAAGGACCAAATAAAAGGAGGATTTTAGAAATGGCAGTTACAAAAGATGAGGTTTTTGAGTTTATCGACAACATGACAATCCTTAACATGTCGAAATTCATAAAAGAGTTCGAGGACAGATACGGTGTTACGGCTGCCGCGCCTGTTGCCATTGCAGCTATGCCCGGCGCCGGAGTTGCCGCGCCTGAAGTTGAAGAGAAAACAAGTTTTGACGTCATTCTCTCTGCTGTCGGTGATAAAAAAATACAGGTTATCAAGGTGGTCAGAGAACTTACTTCACTCGGGCTTAAAGAGGCCAAAGATCTTGTTGACGGCGCTCCGAAACCGGTGAAGACCGGAATTTCAAAAGAAGAAGCCGATTCCATAAAGGCAAAACTTGAGGAGCAGGGAGCAGTAGTAGAAATCAAATAAAAAGGAGATATATGTCAAGGGTTCTTAGAAAAAGACTGAGCTTTGGAAAAGTTCCCCATATCTTAGACATCCCGAACCTCATAGAAATACAGAAAAAATCATATGAAAAGTTTTTACAGAAAGATTTTGCGGCTGACAAGAGGGAGGAAACAGGATTACAGGCAGCGTTCTTAAGTGTTTTCCCTATCATAGACTACAATGAGACAGCCTCTATAGAGTTTTTGGGATATGCTATTGGCGAGCCAAAATTCGGTATACGGGACTGCCTGCAGAAAGGGCTTACATTTGCTGCACCGCTTAAAATAAAAGTAAAGCTGAATCTGTGGGAGTTCGAGCCGAAGGGGAATAAGAGCTTAAAAGAATCAAGAGAAGAGGATGTCTATATCGGCGAAATGCCTTTGATGACCGATACGGGCACCTTTGCCATAAACGGTACGGAACGCGTCGTGGTCAGCCAGTTGCATCGCTCGCCCGGCGTATTTTTCAGCCACGATAAAGGCAAGACGCATGTCAGCGGAAGGCTGCTGTACTCTGCCAGGGTCATACCTTCAAGGGGTTCATGGCTTGATTTTGAATTTGATACAAAAGACATCCTTTATGTAAGGATAGACAGGCGGAGAAAGCTTCCCGCGACTATCGTCATGAAGGCGCTCGGGTATTCAAATGAAGACCTGCTGAAGATATTTTACCCGATAGAAGTTATTACCATCAACGGGAACAAATTCATCCGTGCAGTCAGTGAAGTCCTCGTAGGACTCAAGTCTGCCGTGAATATTCTTGATCCCGGCACAAAAGAGCTGATTGTAAAAGAAGGAAGCAAGATCACAAGAGGCGCAATCAGGAAGATGGAGACCGGCGGTATCAAGACGGTCCCGATATCAAGGGAAGAAATTATCGGCAGGATCACACTTAGAGATATTATTGACCCGTCTACGGGAGAAGTGCTGCTTGAAGGAAATGAAGCGATTACGGAAAATGTGCTGACCAAGATCCTTTCGCTGAGTATCGAAACGCTCAACCTGCTTTTCATTGATAATGTCCATTATCTCCCTTCGCTAAGGGATACTCTCCTGACGGACAAAGTGAGCAATCAGGAAGAGGCGCTTATTGAAATATACAAGAAATTGAGGCCCGGAGAGCCTCCTACATTGGCTGCCGCAAAGGACCTCTTCAACGGCTTGTTCTTTGATCCGAAACGTTATGATCTTTCTTCGGTCGGAAGGTTAAAACTGAATAAGAGACTCAATCTTGATATTCTTTTAGAGAACAGGGTGCTCACGGATAAAGATATCGTTGAAATAGTCAGATACCTTTTCAATCTCCGTACGGGAAAAGGAGAAGTTGATGATATAGACCATCTCGGCAACAGGAGGATCAGAAGGGTTGGGGAACTCCTCGAAAACCAGTTCAGGATAGGACTTGTCAGGATGGAGAGGACTATCAAGGAGAAAATGACTCTGACCGAGCTTGAAACAGCCATGCCTCATGACCTGCTCAATGCCAAACCCGTCATGGCTGCGCTGAAAGAATTTTTCGGCTCAAGTCAACTCAGCCAGTTTATGGACCAGACAAATCCCCTGTCCGAAATCACGCATAAAAGAAGGCTTTCCGCATTAGGCCCGGGCGGTCTGACCCGTGAGAGGGCGGGCTTTGAAGTGAGGGACGTTCATCCTACCCACTACGGCAGGATTTGTCCTATTGAGACGCCGGAAGGTCCGAACATCGGACTAATCACATCTCTCGCTTCTTATGCGCGGGTCAATGATTTTGGTTTTATAGAAGTCCCTTACAGAAAAGTCGTCAATGGCAGGGTAACTAAAACTATCGAGTATCTCTCGGCCATAGACGGTGAAAAATACATCATTGCCGAGGCAACGTCTCCCATGGATGTGAAAGGGAATTTAACGGGAGAAACAGTGTCAGCAAGGGTCGGCGGCGACTTCAGGATGGTTTCCCCTGATGAAGTCGAATATATGGATGTTTCACCCAAGCAGATTGTCGGCGTGTCCGCATCATTAATACCGTTTCTGGAAAATGACGACGCCAACAGGGCTTTGATGGGTTCAAATATGCAGAGACAGGCCGTGCCTTTGCTTCAGCCCGAGGCCCCCTTAGTGGGTACGGGAATGGAACATGTTGCAGCAAGAGATTCGGGCGCGCTCGTCCTGGTAAAACGGGGGGGAGTTGTCGAAAGCGTTGACGCCTCGAGAATTGTCGTAAGGACCTCGGAAAACGGGGGCGGGGTTGATATCTATAACCTGATAAAATTCCAGAGATCGAATCAGGCCACCTGTCTCAACCAGAAAGCCGTGGCAAATGTCGGAGATCCCGTAGTCAGGGGCGACATTCTTGGAGACGGACCCTGCACCGAAGCCGGAGAGCTTGCTCTCGGCAAAAATGTGCTTGTCGCCTTTATGCCATGGGGCGGCTATAATTTTGAAGATGCAATACTTGTCAGTGAGAGGCTCGTCAAAGAAGATGTTTTTACCTCCGTGCATATTGAAGAGTTCAGTCTTGAGGCAAGGGAAACAAAGCTTGGCCCCGAGGAGATTACCCGTGACATCCCGAATGTCGGTGAAGAAGCATTAAAAGACATCGATGAGAGCGGCATTATCAGAACAGGCGCGGAAGTAAAGCCCGGCGACATCCTTGTCGGCAAGGTGACTCCCAAGGGAGAAACGCAGTTGACTCCTGAAGAGAAGCTTTTGCGGGCAATATTCGGTGAAAAAGCTGAAGAAGTTAAGGAGAGCTGTTTGTATGTTCCGCCGGGGATTGAAGGCACGGTAGTTGATGTAAGGATATTTTCCCGGAAAGGGACCGCAAAAGACGAGCGGGCTAAAAGTATAGAAGAAGAAGACATCCGGAGACTGCAACGCGACCTGGAGGAAGAGACAAGGATTTCCAGGGAAGAAAAGTACAGAAAATTAAGAGGTATCCTTGCAGGCCATCCGGTTTTAGAGGATTTGAAAGATTATAAAACAAGAGAAGTTATTTGCCATAAAGGCAAAAAACTGACGGAAAAGCATATTGAAAGGGTTAAAGACGAACATCTTATGCGCATTAAGCTCGAAGACGGCAGTGTGCGTGAAAAGCTGGAAGCCATAACCCATGACGCTAATCAGTATGTCCGCTATCTTGAATCGAGATACGACGAATTAATTGAAAGAGTAAAAAAAGGCGACGAACTGCCGCCGGGAGTAAACAAGGTTGTAAAGACATATATTGCAATGAAGCGGAAAATGCAGATTGGCGACAAGATGGCGGGCCGTCATGGAAACAAAGGTGTTGTAGCAATGGTCATGCCTGAAGAAGATATGCCTTATCTGCCTGATGGAACAGCTGTTGACATTGTCCTGAATCCGCTTGGGGTTCCCTCAAGAATGAATGTGGGGCAGGTTCTGGAGACCCATTTGGGATGGGCAGCCAAGGAATTGGGCATCCTGGTTGCAACGCCTGTCTTTGAAGGCGCAAAAGAGATAGAGATAAAGGACCTCCTGAAAAAAGCGAAACTGCCCTCAACCGGTCAGATTACGTTGTTTGACGGAAAATCAGGAGAACCTTTTGATAAACCCGTTACCGTCGGATACATGTACATGCTGAAGCTTCATCATCTTGTTGATGATAAGATCCATGCCCGCTCTATCGGGCCTTATTCGCTCGTTACCCAGCAGCCCCTCGGCGGCAAAGCGCAGTTCGGAGGGCAGAGGCTTGGAGAAATGGAAGTATGGGCGCTGGAAGCATATGGAGCGTCCTATACCCTCCAGGAATTCCTGACCGTGAAAAGTGACGATGTTACAGGGAGGGCGCGTATGTATGAGGCCATTGTGAAAGGTGACGCAACCCTTGAACCGGGAGTGCCGGAATCTTTCCATGTATTAATAAAAGAGCTCCAGAGTTTAGGACTCGACGTAGAGCTTCTGGAGAAAAAGAGCAAGGGGGAGTAGTTTGACTGAAGATATTTATTCTATATTTCAGAGGCCTAAGGATCCGACAGAGTTCGAGGCAGTGCGGATAAGGCTTGCTTCGCCGGAAAAAATACGTGAATGGTCGTATGGCGAAGTAAAAAAACCTGAAACAATCAATTACCGTACTTTCAAACCTGAAAGGGACGGACTTTTTTGCGCAAAGATATTCGGGCCGATAAAGGACTGGGAATGTATCTGCGGCAAATACAAGAGAATGAAGCACAGGGGCGTTGTATGCGATAAATGCGGCGTCGAGGTTATCCAGTCCAAGGTCAGGCGCGAGCGCCTGGGACATATAGAGCTCGCTACCCCTGTTGCGCACATATGGTTTTTAAAGGGTCTCCCCAGCAGGATCGGCACTCTGCTTGACATGACTATGAGGTCGCTTGAAAAGGTGCTGTACTTTGAAAGTTATGTAGTCATTGACGCCGGTGATACTCCTCTCAAGGAAAAGGAATTACTGACCGAAGAAGAGTATAAAAAGAAGACGTCAGAGTTTGGGTCCAAATTCAAGGCCGGCATGGGCGCAGAAGCGATCAGGGAACTCCTGAGAAGGTGTGATCTTAATGAGCTCTATATAGAACTAAAGACTAAAATAAGCGATGCGGTATCTCTCGGCGTTAAGAAAAAACTCACAAAACGGCTTAAGGTTGTAGACGCCTTCAGAAAGTCCGGCAATAAACCTGACTGGATGATTATGGACGTTATCCCCGTTCTGCCCCCGGATCTCAGGCCGCTTGTGCCTTTGGAAGGAGGACGGTTTGCCACATCGGACCTTAATGATCTGTACCGGAGGGTCATAAACAGAAACAACCGGCTGAAGCGGTTGATGGAACTCAAGGCGCCGAGTGTCATCATAAAAAATGAAAAAAGGATGCTGCAGGAGGCTGTTGACGCCCTTTTCGACAACGGCAGGAGAAGCAGGGTACTTAAGACCACAACTAAGAGACCGTTAAAATCCCTGAGTGATATGATAAAGGGGAAACAAGGCCGTTTCAGGCAGAACCTCCTTGGTAAACGTGTTGATTATTCGGGAAGATCTGTCATTGTTGTCGGCCCGGACCTGAAGCTCCATCAGTGCGGTCTGCCAAAAAGAATGGCATTGGAGCTTTTTAAGCCGTTTATTTTCAATAAGCTCGAAGACAAAGGATATGCAACCACGATAAAGGCAGCCAAAAAGCTTGTAGAAAAGGAAAGTCCGGAAGTTTGGGATGCGCTTGAAGAGGTTATCAGAGAACACCCTGTGCTTCTCAACCGCGCTCCGACTCTGCACAGACTCGGCATACAGGCATTTGACCCGATTCTCGTTGAAGGTAAGGCAATAAAATTGCATCCCTTAGTTTGCACTGCTTTTAATGCCGACTTTGACGGCGACCAGATGGCTGTGCATGTTCCCCTTTCGATAGAGGCGCAAATAGAAGCAAGAGTGCTGATGATGTCGGTCAATAATATCCTTTCACCTGCAAACGGGAGACCGATAGTCGTTCCGACCCAGGATATGGTGCTTGGCATTTATTATCTTATGAAAGAAAAGAACGGCGCGAAGGGTGAACGAAAGCAATATACTAATGAAGAGATCCACAAGATCAAAGATCCTTCCGAAAAACTAAAGGCATTGGTAAACGGAAAATATTTAAGCCCTGAAGACGTCCGGATAGCCTATGATTCCGGACAGTTAAGCGAACATGCGCGAATAGAAGTAAAAATTGACGGAGAGTATGTCGAGACAACGACAGGCAGGATAATCTTTAGTGAAATAGTGCCCAAAAGTATTCCGTTTTCGATGATCAATAAAGAGATGACCAAGAAGGAATTAGGCAAATTTATAGACTTTCTCTATAAAAAGACCGGGAAACGGGAGAGTGTCGTATTTCTCGACAGCCTTGAGCAGCTCGGTTTCAAGTATGCAACCAAATCCGGGGTATCCATATCCATGGCCGATATGCATATACCTTCAAAGAAAGCCGAGCTCATCCATAATGCCGAACTGGAAGTTGTTGAAGTCCAGAAACAGTATGCAGACGGACTTATTACCCATGGCGAGCGATATAACAAGGTTATTGACATATGGGCCAACGTTACTGAAAAGGTTGCCGATGAGATGATGAAGGAGCTCGGAGCGGAAGAAGGAAAGACCTTTTCCGAGGAAGAGTTGAAAGAACGAAGGGATTTCAACAGCATCTTCATGATGGCGGATTCAGGGGCGAGAGGAAGCACCGCACAGATACGACAGCTTGCCGGAATGAGGGGATTGATGGCGAAACCCTCGGGTGAGATTATCGAAACACCCATTACGGCAAACTTCAGGGAAGGGTTGACACCTTTACAGTACTTTATTTCGACCCACGGCGCAAGAAAAGGTCTTGCCGACACGGCCCTGAAGACCGCAAACTCAGGGTACCTTACCAGAAGGCTCGTCGATGTTGCCCAGGACGTAATCGTTTATGAAGATGACTGTGGAACAACAGACGGCATTAATGTAACATCGCTCGTAGAAGGCGGTGAGATCATTCAGCCTATCGAGGAGAGACTTCTCGGAAGAACAGCCATAGAAGATATAAGAGACCCGCTTACAAAAGAAATTATAGTCAAGAAGAACCAGGATATTGATGAGGAACTGACACAGAAAGTTGTTGATGCAGGAGTTGACAGGGTCAAGATACGGTCCGTCCTTACCTGTCAGTCCAAGTTCGGTGTTTGCATCAAGTGTTATGGCAGGGACCTTGGCCGCGGTGAACTTGTTGAAAAAGGCGAGGCAGTCGGCATTATAGCGGCACAGTCTATCGGCGAACCCGGGACCCAGCTCACAATGAGGACATTCCACATCGGGGGAGCCGCATCCAAGGTTGTTGAGCAAACAGTGCTTGAGGCCAAGAACTCCGGGATCATTAAATTTATTAATATAAACACGGTTAAAAACAGGGAAGGCCTTCTTGTTGTTATGAACAGGAACGGAAGCATTGCCGTCGTTGACTCAAAGGGAAGAGAAAAAGAAAAATACTCGGTTGTCTATGGCGCCAAATTAACGGTCAAAGAAGGCCAGAAGGTTGAGATAGGGCATAAACTTGTTGAATGGGACCCCTATTCAATGCCTATCCTGACAGAATTAGGCGGCAGAATAGCCTATGGTGATATTGTCGAAGGCACTACCGTAAAAGAAGAGGTTGATGAAGTGACCGGCCTCTCTCACAGGGTTATTATCGATTATCCGGCTAATATGAGGCCCAGGATATCCATAAAAGATGAACATGGGAGAGCTACCCTTAAGATCCCCGGAACTACCGTTCTTGCGAGATATCTCCTTCCCGCCGGCGCTCATATTATTGTAGACAGGAACGACATGGTATACCCCGGAGACATACTTGCAAAAATACCAAGGGAAACGACAAAAACAAAGGATATAACAGGCGGTCTGCCGAGGGTTGCCGAACTCTTCGAGGCAAGACGTCCGAAGGAACAGGCCATTGTTACCGAAATAGACGGAATGGTGGAATTCAGAGGCGCCCATAAAGGAATGCGCGTTGTCGTAGTCAGGGGCGGCGATGAAGTGAGAGAATACCTTATCCCCAAAGGAAAACATTTAGGCGTCCACGAAGGCGACTGGGTGAGAGCCGGCGAGCCCTTGATGGATGGAGCAGTCAACCCGCACAATATCCTTGATATTCTCGGGCCGCAGGAACTTCAGCGATACCTTGTTGATGAGGTGCAGAAGGTCTACAGGCTGCAGGGTGTTACCATCAATGACAAACATATAGAGACCATTGTCAGACAGATGATGAAAAAGGTCAGGGTTGAGGACCCCGGTGACACTAATTTCCTCATAAGCGAACAGATCGACCGGAAGATCTTCCAGGACGAGAATGCAAAGGTAAAGGCACAGGGCGGAAGGCCTGCACAGGGCAAGCCGTTATTACTCGGTATTACAAAGGCGTCTCTTACAACAGACAGTTTTATATCCGCAGCCTCCTTCCAGGAGACCACAAGGGTCCTCACCGAGGCGGCGATCAGCGGGTCCGTGGATGAACTCAGAGGACTCAAAGAGAATGTCATCATGGGAAGAGTAATCCCCGCAGGCACCGGCACGCCGCGATACAGAAATACCTTTGTGCATAGGGAAATACAGCCTCCTTTGATAGAGGCAAGTATTGAAGAATAAGATATATTAAAGTAAGGCTGTTATAATAAAAAGCCCTGCAATTTATAAGCAGGGCTTTTTATATTCAATTCAAAAAAGAAAGCAAATGAAATTTATTGCTGACGCCATGCTTGGGAGGCTGGCAAGGTGGCTCAGGTTTTTGGGGTTTGATACCTTGTACTATCCCGACATACGGGACGGCAGACTTATCAGTATCGCCAGGGAAGAAGAAAGATGTATTCTGACAAGAGACACACGCCTGATTCAGATAAAAGGTCTGAAGGATTATCTGCTGATTCATTCGAATAACACGCTTCAGCAACTCATTGAGGTAATCGGGACATTGCAATTGAAACAATCCCGGTTGCCCGGCAGATGTGTAGCCTGTAACGGTCTGCTCAAAATGGTGCCGGACAAGAATGAAGTTAAGGATTCCGTGCCTGAATATGTTTTTCTGAGTTTTAACATGTTTTCAATATGCCCTGAATGTGGCAGGGTTTACTGGGAAGGGTCACATACCAGGCATTTTAATGAGATGCTTGAGAAGATTAAGCATCTCCATGACAACCCCTTGACTTAACCCTGCTTTCTGTGTAAACATAAATAATTAAGTATAATATATAAAAAAGATTGGAGAAAAGAAACACTATGCCGATTTATGAATATAGCTGCAAGGATTGCAATGAATATTTTTCACTTCTTCAGTGGGGGAGTTCTAACCGGGAAGCTGTTTGCCCGCAATGCGGTTCTGAAAATGTAAAGAAGCAGCTTTCAAACTTCAGTTGCTCCTGTTCGATTGACTCCGGTTCTTCATACGGGGGGCCGTCCTCCGGTTTCAGCGGCGGCTGAAGACCTTCAGGCTGCTAACCCTTGCGTTTAGCCTGTAAATAAGTTCATCAAAATTTAGTGATTCTTTAAGGTTGTCATTGCGCGGGGCAGAGCGACACGGCAACCGTTTTCACTACCGATAAGATTCGGCACTTCATGCAGAATGACGGTAGTCTTATAAAATCAGTCCTCATTAAGTCAACTAATTCACCAACGTCCCCAATGTGCTACTACCGTTCTCTGTATCAAAAAGAAAAGCACGGACGGGCAGGAATCCTCAGACAGGTGCAATAATTAAAATAGCTGCTCGGAAAGTCCCCAAGTTCTCAGATGGAAAAGCATTCAAGGATGCAGTGAAATAGTCGATTAGAATCGGGAGTGCCTCTGCTCATTTGGTGGAGGCACTTTTGCTTTAGAACTGAGTGAATTCATTTTTACTTATCAAATGAAGATGAATTTTATCATCTTTATCTGTTAGGTTTTTGAATATATTTTCAGCAATAAGTTTTATTTCCTCAAATTTATTAGTTGCTATGACAAATCGGACCCTATTAAACGCTTTGCTATCTCTTTCTTTTATCCCAAATTGGAAAATGGTTGGTAAATTGCGGATTCCGGCACACTCGAACACTTGATCCTGTCCATCCGAACAGTTGTTTTGCATAGCGAAGCTGGACATCTGACATCATACGTTTAGTGTTCGGATGGAGTCAAGAGAGAGGAAGCTTATCTAACAGGTCTTGTGGAATGCTTGTCACGGTTATTTTCCCCTGTGGTTTCTTCTTTTTCTTCTTCATATTGCCTATCTGTTATTTTTTGTATCCTGTTATTCCGTCTAAGAAAGTAATGTTTTTGAGACAATGCCCTCGCTCATCCGTCTTCCCACCATCCCCCGGCTTAGGGCTTGACTTATTGTCTGATTTTGTGTAATATGTCTTACATATAGGAGGTAACTCAAATGAGCACGACAATTACAATTCGCATCGACCCCAAAACTAAAGACCGTCTCGAAAAGCTCGCGCAGGCTACGGACAGATCAATGTCATATTTCGTCAGTCATGCGCTTGAGCAGGTCATTGAGCAGGAAGAATGGCAAATAGGCGAGATTAAGCGCAGAGTCGAACTCGCGGACAAGCCGGGCGCCAAGTTCATTCCTCATGAAGACATCGAAGCATGGTTGCAGTCCTGGGGTACAAAAAAGGAGCGAAAGCCCCCTAAATGCGTATAGAGTGGTTACGTGAGGCAGGTCAGGACCTCGTTGAAATTCGGCGCTACATAGCAGCGGATCATCCGGGCGCGGCTGTGCAAGTGGCGAAGCGTATTCTCGATACTCTTGCCTATCTCCGTGATCATCCGGAGATCGGCAGAACAGGGCGGATTCCGGGCACGCGTGAATTGGTCATCCCCGGTCTTCCCTATATCGTGCCGTACCGGGTGAAAAGTGCGGCGATAGAAATATTAGGCGTTCTTCACACATCCCAAGAATGGCCGCAGGATCTTTAGGGGAAATAATGTAACCACTCGAAGGGGTAAAGGGCCCGGAAAGCACTCAACAAGAAAAGCCCGCAGCGCTCACGCCCGCGTTACAGGAAAGCCTAAGCTCATCCTGCAGGATCGAAAAACTCGAACTAACTTAAAATAAAATACCGGTTTTCTTGTAGTTTAAAACATGCCTCTGTCCAGCGTCCGGTATTGTATGGCCTCTGAGACATGGTGGGCCCGGATATCTTCGGAGGCGTCGAGGTCGGCTATGGAGCGGGAGACTTTTAATATTCTCGTAAACGCCCTTGCCGAGAGACCGAGCTTTTGCATGGCGTTATCGAGAATACTTTGCGCATCAGGATTAAGCACGCAGTATTTCTTTATATGCCGGGTCTTCATCTGACCGTTTGAATAGATCCTCTTATCGTTCCTGAAACGCTCAAGCTGCATTCCCCTTGCAGCAACAACCCGGTCCCTTATATCTTCCGATTTATCACCCGAGTATTCATTTGTTAATTCCTTGTACGGCACTGCCGGCACTTCAATATGTATATCGATCCTGTCAAGCAGGGGGCCTGAAACCCTGTGCCGGTAGCGGTGTATCTGGCTGGGTGTGCAGGTGCACTGATGCCGGGGATCGCCCCAGAAACCGCAGGGGCATGGGTTCATGGCGGAAACGAGCATGAAAGAGGCGGGATACGTTATGGATGCTACCGCCCTTGAAATGGTCACCTCTCCGTTTTCAAGCGGCTGCCTCAATACTTCGAGCACATTCCTTTTGAATTCCGGCAGCTCATCAAGGAAAAGCACGCCGTTATGTGCGATGCTGACCTCTCCGGGTTTCGGTATCTGTCCGCCGCCTATCAGCGCAACATCCGATATGGTATGGTGCGGGGAGCGGAACGGTCTGACCGCAAGTAGAGACTGCCTGTTTTTCAGCATACCGGCGACGCTGTGTATTTTTGTGGTTTCCAGAGCTTCGTCAAAAGTCATTCCGGGCAGGATCGACGGCAGTCTTTTTGCAAGCATTGTTTTGCCCGAGCCGGGCGGGCCGATCATAAGCACATTATGCCCTCCGGCAGCGGCAACTTCAAAAGCTCTCTTGGCGTGTTCCTGGCCTTTGACCTCTATGAAATCCTCCTCATAGATCGAGTTCTCCATTATGGCCTTATTAATATCTACCTTGTAAGGTAGTCTTAGATTGCCGTTTTTTAAAGACTCGATGACTTCGGGCAGGTTCTTAAAGCCGAATACCGGGATGCTTTGAACGACTGCCGCCTCGGGAGCATTTTCTTCAGGGAGGATCACGCCTTTCAGGCCGAGTTCTCTGGCGGTCATTGCCATAGACAGAGCGCCCCGTATGGGTTTCAATTTCCCGTCGAGTGAAAGCTCTCCGGTGAAAAGGTACCCTTCGACTGAGGCCGGATCAAAGACGCCTTCCGCTGCCGCAATCCCGATAGCTATAGGCAGGTCAAAACAGGAGCCTTCTTTCTTAAGGTCGGCCGGCGCAAGATTGACGGTGATCTGTTTCAGGGGAAAATGAAAACCGATATTTTTCAGGGCTGCCCTGACACGGTCTCTTGATTCCTTGACTGCCGTATCGGGCAGGCCGACCATCGAAAAATGCGGGAGACCTCTGGAGGTTATATCAACCTCCACCTCTACAGGGTGGGCGTCGATTCCGATGATACTTGCGCTCAGGACTATCGAAAGCATATGCTTAATTATATTTTTAACCGTACAGTAATTGCAATATGTTAAAATATAGATTGTGTATATTTATTAAAGGAGTATAAATGGCAAGGGTACCGATAAGCATAGAAGAGGAGATGAAGGGCTCATATCTCGATTATGCCATGAGCGTAATCATAGGAAGGGCTTTGCCCGAAGTCAGGGACGGCTTAAAGCCTGTCCAAAGGAGGATCCTCTATGCGATGTTCAGAGAGGGTCTTCTTCCGGGAAAGAAATATTCAAAATCCGCCGGTGTGGTCGGCGAGGTCTTAAAGAAATATCATCCACATGGCGACACGGCAGTATATGACGCAATGGTCAGACTTGCACAGGACTTCAACATGCGTTACCCTTTGGTTGACGGTCAGGGCAACTACGGGTCCGTTGACGGCGACCCGGCCGCTGCCTACCGGTACACCGAGGCTAAGCTTGCAGCCTTTGCAGAGGAACTCCTTGCCGATATCGATAAAAATACCGTTGATTTCACGGCGAATTTCGATGAAACCACTGAAGAACCTCTGGTCCTGCCGTCAAGGATACCGAATTTAATCGTAAACGGGTCCACTGGAATTGCCGTTGGAATGGCCACCAATATACCGCCGCATAATCTCGGCGAGATTATCGACGCCCTTATTCTCTTGCTCGAAAATCCCGATGCAACCCTGAAAGACCTGCTCACTTATGTTAAAGGACCTGATTTCCCGACAGGCGGGATCATTCATGGGACTGACGGCATCATGCATGCATACAACGAAGGAAGAGGCATTATAAAGATCAGGGCAAAGGCCAGGATAGAACGGGAATACAGAGGAGGAGAAAACATTATCGTTACCGAACTCCCCTATCAGGTCAATAAGGCGAGATTAATCGAGAAGATCGCTCAATTGGTAAGGGAAAAAACCATCGAAGGTTTATCTGAAATAAGAGATGAATCCGACAGGGACGGGATCAGGATCGTCCTTGAACTGAAGAGGGGAGAGATAGCCGAGGTTATTTTGAACAACCTTTTCAAACATACACAGATGGAATCCACCTTTGGGATAATCCTGCTTGCGCTCGTCAACAACCAGCCCAAGGTGCTTGCGTTAAAGAAACTGCTCGGTCATTTTCTTCAGCACAGGCGGGATGTTGTTCTGAGGAGGACACGGTTTGAACTGAAAAAGGCCGAGGAAAGGGCGCATATTTTAGAAGGACTGAAAATAGCCCTCGACCATCTTGATGCGATCATAGCATTGATCAGAAGTTCAAAGAACCCTGAAGAAGCCCGGATCGGACTGATGCGGGATTATCCGTTGACCGAGATTCAGGCCCAGGCAATACTCGAGATGAGGCTCCAGAGACTGACCGGACTGGAGAGGGAAAAGATTGTAAAGGAATATACGGATATTTTGAAAGAGATAGAGCGGCTAAAGGCCATTCTTGAGAGCGACGCCCTTGTAGTGCAGATTATAAAGGATGAACTTGTAGAGATCAGGAACAAATATGCCGATGAGCGGAAGACGGAGATTTCTACGGATACAAAGGAACTGACCCTGGAAGATCTTATAACGGATGAGGAGATGGTGATAGCGCTCTCCCATCAGGGGTATATCAAAAGGAACCCCCTCAGCGCTTACCGGAGCCAGCGCCGGGGCGGCAAAGGGCTTATCGGCATGGAAACAAAAGAAGAGGATTTTGTCAGCGAGCTCTTTATCGGCGCTACTCATGATTACATGCTCTTCTTTTCAAATATGGGACGCCTTTACTGGCTGAAGATATATCAATTGCCTGAAGCGGGCCGCGCTGCAAAAGGGAAAGCCCTCATAAATCTCCTTGCTTTGTCCGAAGGCGAAAAGATAACGACAGCCCTTCCCGTCCGCGATTTCAAGGACAGCTTCCTTATCATGGTCACCAAGAACGGCACGGTTAAAAAGACCGCCCTTGAGGAATACAGCAATCCGCGCGGGAAAGGTATTATTGCAATTACCCTTGATAAAGGCAATGAGCTGATCGCGGTACGAAAGACCGACGGTAAAAGCGATCTTATTATAGGGACCAAGAAGGGTCTCGCAATAAGGTTCAACGAAGAGGATGTCCGGGGCATGGGACGCACTGCAAAAGGGGTCAAGGGCATTAGACTTATGAAAGGCGACGAGGTTGTTTCTGCTGAAGTTGCCGCTGACAGGACCGCGATCCTGACAGTTACTGAAAAGGGGTTCGGCAAGCGTTCAATGGTAGAAGAACACCCCGTGCAAAGCAGGGGCGGCAAAGGGGTCATCGCAATCAAACTTACTGAAAAAGGCGGCAAGGCCGTCGGTCTCATGCAGGTAAGGGATGAAGACGAGGTCGTTATGATAACAAGTTCCGGGAAGCTCATCAGGACCCTTGCAGGCAACATCTCTCTCCTTGGAAGAAACACCCAGGGTGTGAAGCTCATGGACGTTGAAGGAGATGACAAGATCGTCAGCATCGGCAGGGTGGCTGAAAAGGATTAATCCGTAAACTATTTCTCCTCGCCGAGCTCCGTATGCCGGATCATCTTCCCCTTGCACATGTAAATAATCATCTCGCAGATATTCGTTGCGTGGTCTGCAATCCGCTCAAGATACTTTGCGATATACGTTCTCTTTACCGCTAAAGGAATATTTTTAGGGTCCTGAATCATGAATGACAGAAGCTCCTCAAAGTTTCTTACTGTGAGGTCATCCACTTCATCATCCCGTTTAATCACTTCGTAGGGCAGCCTTGAACAGCCTGTGACAAAAGAGTCAAGGGAATCCCGCACCATTGATTGGGAGATCTCTGCCATCCTCGGTATGTTCACAAAAGGTTTCAACTGCGGTTCTTCATTCAGTTCTATCGTCCTTTCGGCAATGTTGACTGCGAGATCACCCATCCTCTCAAGGTCTGTCGTTATTTTCATGGCAGTAGTGATTAACCGCAAGTCGCTTGCCATCGGCTGTCTCAGGGCGATGAGTCTCACACATTCTTCATCTATCCTTACATCGAGCGCATTAACAAGATGGTCCCTTTGGATGACTTCCTTTGCAAGCTCGCTGTCCCTTTCTACAAGGGCTTTCACGGAATCGCGTATGGCGTTCTCGACCATACAGCCAAGCTTTAATATATTTTGCCTTAATTCCTTCAGCTCATTGTCAAAGATAGCCATTATCCGAATCTCCCTGTTATATATTCTTCAGTCAATTTATTAGCCGGATTCACAAAGATAGTATTTGTGTCTCCAAATTCAACCAGCTCCCCTATATACATGAATGCAGTATAATTCGATATTCTCGCCGCCTGCTGCATGTTATGGGTCACTATTACTATGGTAACAGTTTTCTCCAGTTCCTGAAGCAGGTTTTCTATATGCCCCGTTGATATGGGGTCCAGCGCCGAGGTAGGCTCGTCAAAGAGAATTACTTCCGGCTCCTGTGCAAGCGACCTTGCAATGCAGAGCCTCTGCATCTGTCCTCCGGAAAGGCCGAGTCCGGGCTCATTGAGTTTGTCCTTTACCTCTTTCCATAGATCGGCTTTTACAAGTGCATTTTCTACAATCTCATCGAGCAGGCTCTTCTTTTTTATCCCCCGCAGCCTGGGTCCGAATGCAACATTTTCATAGACGGAACTCGGGAAAGGGTTCGGTTTCTGAAAGACCATGCCTACCCTGCGTCTTAATTCGATAACATCCGTGTCCTTATCGTATATATTTACACCCTGAAAGAGAGCCCGGCCTTCTACCCTCGAAGACGGAATAAGGTCGTTCATCCTGTTCAGGGCCCTCAGGAGCGTTGATTTTCCGCAGCCGGAAGGACCAATGATTGCGGTAATCCTGTTGATCTCGATGTCGAGCGCTATATTCTTCACCGCTATAAAATCGCCATAATAAATATTAAAGTCTTTTATCTCGAATATGTTTTTATCTACCACGATCGTTTCTTTCTTTGCCTTGAACGTAAAATGATCCCTAAAAGGTTCATGCTGAATACCAATAAAATTAATACAAGAGCTGTCCCATATTGTATGGGTCTTGTTTCCTCTATATGAGTGCCGGCTGTTGCCAGAACATAAATATGATATGGCAAAGCCATAACAGGCTCAAATAACGATTTTGGTATCCCGGGGGTAAAGAATGCGGCAGCGGTAAACATAATGGGAGCCGTCTCTCCCGATACCTTTGCAGTCCCAAGAATTGCACCGGTCAGGATTCCCGGCATGGCAGTCGGCAGAACTACCTTTCTGATAGTTTGCCATTTCGTTGCGCCACACGCAAGGGATGCCTCTCTGAAGCTGAACGGGACAGCTTTTAACGCTTCTTCCGATGTCGAAATGATATAGGGCAGAACCATTATAGCAAGTGTCAGGGAACCTGCAAGCAGACTCATACCAAAGTTAAGCGCAACCACAAAGATACCGAGGCCAAAGAGCCCGAATACGACAGAGGGCACACCGGCAAGGGTATACATGGACATCATGACTGCCGTAAGCATAAACCCCGGTTTTGAATATTCGGCCAGGAAGATTGCGGTTGTTACCCCGATGGGGATAACAAAGATCATGCATAACATGGTCAGCAGGACTGTGCCCATAATAACCGGGAAAATGCCTCCCTGAGTCATGGCTTCCAGCGGAGGCTGTGTTATAAAATCCCAGCTTAGAACCTGCAGTCCATAATAAGCGACAAAAAATAATATGATGAAAAGTGTTATTGCTCCCGTAAAACCGAAGGTCCTCATCAGGGACAGGAAAAAACCCTGTTTGAGATTAAACTTTTTCCTGCGGACAAGCCCGAAAGGTTTATGGATTTTTTCCATTCCCGGCATTATACCTTTTCTCCTATTCTCACCGAACGGTATTTCTTTGATACGAAGTTCGAGATGAAACTCAAGATAAAGGTGATGAAAAACAGGATCGCGCCGACGCCGAACAGCGCATGGTAATGGAGGCTGCGGTAAGGCGCTTCAGCCATCTCCGCCGCAATAGCAGCAGGCATCGGTCTGGCGGCGTCAAATATCCAGTGGGGAACAACGGCTGCGCCTCCTGCAACCATCAGGACAATCATGGTCTCGCCGATGATCGTTCCGATGCCGAGGATTACGGCAATGCTTAACCCTGAAACGGAAGAAGGGATGACCACTTTCCATATAGTCTCCCACTTGTCTGCGCCAAGCGAGTATGAAGCCTCCCGGTATGTGCGCGGGACCGCAGTCAGCGCGTCCTCTGCGATACTCGCTATAACAGGTATTGCCCTTACCGTAAGCATTAAGGCAGCAGTGGTAATATTCAGTCCCGATGCTATGAATAATTTGTCATAACAAAAATCCGCCAGGGTGGTTGAGATAAAAGGGATATGGGTACTTTGCAGCAGTTCCGGAAGCTTTTCCGAAAGCATCGGTGAAAGCCGGTTAGAGAGTATAGGCGCTATTATGACCATGCCGAAAAAGCCGAGGACGACAGAGGGAAAGCTTGCGAGCATTTCTATCATCGGCTTCAAAAACTCCTTGACTCTGTGGTTAGCAACCTCTGCTATGTAAACTGCTGTTCCAAGACCTAAAGGGATAGCCATAAGAGCAGTAAGGATTGTAACAGCAAGCGTGCCCATAATAAGCGGCCACATACCGAAACTCGGAGGGTCATAGGTAGGGTACCAAGCCATTCCAAAGATGACCTTTGAAACCCCGGCTTTATAAAAAATATAAAACGCTTCTTTAAAGAGAAAAAAGGCAATAAAAAGGAGGACAAGAACCGAGAGCAGTCCTACAGAACTTACTGCAATTTCAACAAACTTCTCTTTTGTCTGCCATTTCATAATTGTAATAAAAAGGTTCAAGGATTAGAGGGTCCAAGGGGCCAAGTCAAGAAAAGCCGGGAACCATCGAACCCAATCCCAATCTTTATTTTATACTCACATACTTTACTTCATTAACAATCTTCTGCCCGTCTTTAGAAAGCATGAAGTCAATGAATTTCGCTATAACGCCGGCAGGCTTTCCATTTGTGTACATAAACAGGGGTCTTGCAATAGGCCATGAACCGTCGCGCACCGTATTTGCAGAAGCTGATTTGCCGTTTACCGTAAGCGCTTTTACGCTTCTATCAATATACCCGATGCCGATATACCCGATCGCAAATCTATTTTGTGAAACGGTCTGGACAGCCTGACCGTTTGAGGCAACGAGCAGTGCATCAGGTTTTACCTTGTCGCCCTTAAGGATCTTTTCTTCCCAGACCTCATAGGTGCCCGAGCTTGTATCTCTGGAAACCGTAGAGATAGGTCTGTTCGGACCGCCGAGATCTTTCCAGTTGTTGATCTTCCCGTTATAAATATCCCTGAGCTGTTCCGTGGTGATATCTTTGATCTTCATTGAGGGGTGTACAACCGGAACAATCCCGTCAAGGGCAACCTTATGGCCGGTGAGCGTAACCCCTTTCCCCTTTGCAGAGGCTACCTCTTTATCCTTTGCCTCACGGGAACTTGTTGCAATATTTGTCGTGCCGTCGATCAATGCCTTGATGCCGGTTCCCGAACCGCTTCCTGATACGAATACTTTTGCGGCGGGATTCTTTTTCATAAAGACCTCGGCGCCCTTCTGTGCAATCGGCAGGACCGTTGTCGAACCGTCAATCCGAAGGTCCTCTGCATATGAGACCCCCATAATTGAACAGACAAATAAGACCGATAAAAATACCGTCATAATCTTTTTCATTACTTACCTCCCTTGGTTTTACAATACTACCGGATTATTACAATAATGTTACATTTCCGTTAAATTTATGTTACATACACCACCTCCCCGACAAATATAAGAATCAAAATAAGGATAACAACAATCACTTCGCTATAATATAACCTTGTTTTGTTACAGGGATATTAAGCGAATGTTACAATTAGCAGTGTGCTGTTGAAACCATACGGTCAATCTCTTCCGAATTTGTTCTGAGGGCATAAAACGGACATTTTTTGTGGCTCTTTCTTTTGCAGTATTCATACACCTGGAAATCACTCGGGTAATAAAGCTTCTCCTGCGCCTTGCAGGCACATGTCAGCCATTTTATAAGATGCGGGCATTTCATCTCTCCTCCTTTGTGTAATATTCCTTTTATTAAAGCATTCGATTTTTACAGGAGTATGAAAGTAATGTTAATTCCTGATTAATTTTTTATATAAAGAAAAATTATGAAAGAGTTACTGGACATTTTGACTTAAAGAATGTTTGTATAAAAAAGATGAATCATTTCAGATAATTCATGAACTAAGAGTCATTCCTACAGGAGGTAATGTGTGTTGAAAGTCATGTTTTTATGCACCGGTAATTCATGCCGTTCACAGATGGCTGAAGGCTTTGCGCGGGAACTCGGCAAAGGTTTTATTGCGGCCTATAGCGCCGGGCTTAGTCCGCAGGGAGTTAATCCCAAAGCCGTAGCCGTAATGAAAGAGATCGGGATTGATATCTCTCAACAGCAATCTAAAGCTATTGACCCCGAACTGCTTGAAAAAATGGATACGGTTATTACGCTCTGCGATAACGCTTCGGAATCCTGCCCGTGGACGCCACCTGCAATAAAACGCATTCACTGGTCGTTAAAAGACCCGGCTCATGCAATGGGATCGGAAGAAGAAGTCTTGAACGAGTTCCGGAGGGTCAGGGATGAGATAAAAGAAAAAATAGTCAATTTTCTAAAGGAAATATCCAATAGCTGATAGCTTAGCCGCACACATTACATCTATGGACGATATAATCAGGAATTGTTAACGTGCGCCCTAATCAAAACGTTCGTATCAAATACGACAATTATGATATCGCTTTGAACACATCTTCTTCACTGACGATTCCAAGCTTCTTTGCCTTTGGGCCGAGTTCTGCAATTCAGAAACAACGTCACTTAACATTACAAAAATAATGAGTTAATGTCCCATATGCATCATATTGTTTTCGGTCATTTTTTTCGTTGAGGCAGGACTGAACCGTAAATAGCCTTCAATGGAGAATGGGAGTTCCCCGTATATTCTTCTGAGATCACGCTCAACAGGAGAGACCGTGCAAAGCGCTCCGATTGATATTGATATGTTATGACTGCTGAAAATGGTCCGGGCCGTTCCGAGGGTAAAAGCACTGATTGAAAAAAGATCGCGTGCCTTTTCCTCTTCAAGTCCTAATTCTTCACCGGATTTTTTTATAAATTCCATCCTTGTGAATAATGCATTTTCCCCGAATTGATAATCCGCCTCTGCCAGAAATGAATTTTGTGCTTTGCCGTGATCCGGTTTGTTCATTCCCCAAACCAGTGATGTTGAAAGCGTGCTGTCAGAGGAAACAGGATAGTTCCAGATAAGAGATGCGGTTGTACGGTGAATGCTCACCCCCGGCTCAAGGACTTCAGGTTCTTTGATATACCCGTGAGAAAACTGCAGGCAGGTATTGTTTGAGGGATTCATAGAAAGCCTTATGCTCCCGGAATCGAATCTCGGTTCATCAATGTCATACCTTTTTTCATCCGGTTCCCTTCCATTGAAGAGGGAGGTATCGATCTTAAACTGTTTGTAAAAATAACCTGCCGTTATTACGCCGAATGTTACATGGGATGAATCCTGCCAGTGATGGCCGAGAGGCGCATCCGGATTATTCTGTGCCGATGGCCTGTGCAGGTATGTGGGCGGGCCGAGAGCGGGCTCTCCGGGAAGACCGAAGTAGAGGAAGAGACCGGAATTCCTTCCTGTTGCAAGACCATATGAAACAGATAACTCGCCAAAAAGATCATGGGGGTGCTGCCGGTCGATAAGCCTCCTGCCATGCCAGGTTTCACCGCTCTGGAAGAGAAGAGGATATCCTTTCCCCCCTTCAGTCAGCAGATCGAGTGATAGCATACTTCTCAGCATGAGCGCTGAATTATCACCAAGTTGGCGCTTTCCCATGATCATAAACCAGTTTGGCGCGTCAAATTTCTCATTTCCCCTTGTGCCGTCACTCCCTGCGTCCTGGTTGGTATATCGGAGATAGACATTCCAGTGCAACATGAAATCCCATGATCCGGATTTGAAATGATGCCCATGCAGGGATGATGAATCCGGAAGCCAGCTTGTTCCGGAGCCCTCCCGCTGCATAGGCTGTCCCTGAAAGAGTGCGCTCTGCATGTCCATCTGTGTTTCTGCGCGGCTATCCATAGGAAAAACGAGGATTATACATACCATGAAGCAAACACTGATAATAATTCTGAATGAATTCATCTTTCATCCCTCCATTCTTATGAATAATTATTGCACAAGACAGCCCAACAGTAAATTACAGGAATACAAACAACCTGTGACCTGGGCAGAAACCGGTGAAATCCTTATTATCTTTGGGGATGTTTGGTTCACCGCGCAAGTGCGCAGAACCAGCATATGATGAAAAATGATGAATACCATTTGCAACATGTATTCGAAAGTTTTGCAATCCATTACATTTTATAATTCAACTAATTCATCACCGTCCCTTATTGTCTGGTCACGCGATCGCGCATAACAAGGTCATGGGCAACATGATCGTTTTTTGTGGTCAGGCCCTAAAATGTCAATAGGCAAGTCTGACCCCATGTCCTCATGCCTATGAGACCCCCATAATTGAACAGACAAATAAGGCCGATAAAAATACCGTCATAATCTTTTTCGTTACTAACCTCCTTTGGTTTTACAATACTCTTGAATTATTACAATAATGTTACATTCCCGTTAAATTTCTGTTACATGTATCACCCCCTAAATAACAATAATAAACACATCTATCTAATATAATCCGATATTGTTACGGCAATATTAAAGGAATGTTAATTCTTTGTAAAATTTGAACCGTTACAGGCAAACAATGATAAGATTTATGGATATTGCTCCGGGATAATGGTTAAATAGTTTTATATCGGAAGAAGAAGTCATGAACGAGTTCCGGAGGGTCAGGGATGAGATAAAAGAAAAAATAGTCAATTTTCTAATGGAAATAGCCGATAGCTGATAGCTCAAAAGATCATTCTTTTTGACTTTTAAAAAACAGGACTTGTCCTTTTGTACTTTAGATACAAAGCTTCAACCTTATTTCTGGCCCAAGGGGTTTTTCTCAGAAACTGCAAACTATTAGCTGAGATGTTTATTGACTAATTTAGTCATCTCGAACATTGAGACTTGCTTCTTCCCGTCGAATACCGCCAAGAGGTTCTCATCAGCATTGATATTCCTCTTGTTCTCTGCATCCTGGAGATTATTCTTCTTTATATATTCCCATAGCTTCTTGGTCATTTCCGACCTTGGAAGAGGTCCATTCCCCACTATCTTAGACAGCGCCTCGCTGGGTTTCATAGCCTTCATAAATCCTGAGTTAGAGGTCCCTTGCTTTACAGCTTTTTTCTTCTTTTCTGCCATCATTCTTCTCCTTATGTTTACGGATATATAGTCTTAATTCCTGAGTCTCAGGATGCACGCTTCTAAAAGTATACACTAATTCGCCAAATCCACGCATTCTTACATTGAACTGGTGGGATCCATTCGATCCATCAGAACAGATCTCAACGAGTACGCACTTTTGGATATTGCAGATATAGACTATACTTGATGCAATTACAAAGCTACCTGCAGGGTCAGCTGAATTCTTTTGTCGTCTTTCTTGTCTGATTGTTTGTAGTTCACGGTATCGTAATCTAAAACAATCATGTTCTTGTGCGGCTTGTCGAGATGATATGCGGCGCCGACAATATATCTGTTATTTTCATCGTTTTTTGCATCCGTATTAGGATCAAAATGGTCATAACGGCCGATGACGCTGAATTGTTTCAAGGGTTTAATCTCGGTGAAGAAGGAATAGCCGTCTTTCTTGTTCTCATCATCGCCCTTTTGATTGCCTTTGCCCCAATAGTATTGGCCTGTTAAGGTAACATATTGATGTTCAAAACTTACAAATCCCAGATTGGCTGTCCAGTCAGGCTTTGTGTCTTTATTGCCTTGGCCGGTTAACCCGAAATAAGAGAATTGGAGTCCCGGAACGATGTCAGGGAGCGGCCGTAGAGTGAGTCTTCCTTCTATAACCTTATTTTCATTCTTTTCTGCTGCAGCATATCCGCTGCCGTTATAAATTCCGACAGACATGCTTCCATAACGGCCGGGGTAATCTTTTGTGACATTATTTTGATAATTCTCGTCGATTGTGCCGCCTAACAAGGAAGCGAATGTTACTCCAATATCGGCTGAATTGAGCGTATTGTTTCTTTCGATAAACATGGTGTCCTGGCATCTATAGAAGTTGACATGTTCTTCATAGTCAAGCCAAGGCATATGCACGACGCCTACTTCGATGTTAGGTTTTGTAAGGAACGCAAAGTCGGGAAGATTGAACTGACCGTATGCATACTTAATCCTTACGGCGATAGACCCGTCATAGTTGCTGTAAGTCTTATTTTTTGAGTCTTTTGCCTCGTCTTTGACCTGTGTTATGTCGAGTGTCATTCTGGCGCTGAACCATGGCATGAACTCTTTCTGCACCGTTAAATACCCGCGCTTTATGGCAAATCTGCTGAAATCCGTACCGTTGTTCTCCTGCCCGTCCTGATAGGAGAGATACCATAAAAGACCGAATTTGAAGCCTTTCAAAGCGTTGACAACCTTCTCAATATCTTTCTGGTCGACGCTTTTTTCCTCTGCTGCCGATGCTGCAGAATATACTGCTATCAGCAGCAAGCAGCATAAACTGACAACCAAAACCGAAAACCTTTTCTTCATACTTTTCCTCCTTTTTCCTTTTTCATTAATCCGTGTAACAAGCAGATGATTCCAATCCCCGGCTTTCTGACCTGCCACGCATGAATTAGAATAATTTAATATGTGAATGTTACAGGAATATTAAGGAAAGATTAATTTTGTGTTAAATCAAAAACTGCAGATGTCTAAAATAAATATATTTAACTCGTCTACGACCCGTAGGATGATTTTATATAAAAAGATAGTTGATGGTAATTGCATAAAAATATTTTGGTAACACATCTATATAAGTACACTATTGTATCGAAAAATAAATTTATTTTAGACATCTGCAGTTTCTCTTGCAGGTTAATTGCATTTTTAGGGTTAAGCTACTGGTAAGATAAGGAGTATTTTTGTGCCTGTGCCTTCACTGCTTTGGATCTCCATGTCCCAGCCATGCGCCTTTACAAGGTGTTTGACTATAGCCAGTCCGAGACCGGTCCCCCCGAGATCTCTTGAACGGGCCCTGTCAACCCTGTAAAACCGCTCGCCAAGACGGGATAGGTGTTTCTTCGGAATACCGATGCCGGTATCCTCAACGGAAATTTCGATGAAGGATAAGGGATGAGGGATGAGGGACAAATCAGCCGTTTGTTTTGCATTCTGCATTTTGCATTCTGCATTCTGCATTCTTATTGTTACTCCTCCCTTGTCCGTATACTTTATCCCGTTGTCGACAAGGTTGATTAGTATCTGTATCAGACGGCCTCTGTCCGCGTTTATCCGTATGACTTCGGGAGATATCTCTTTTTTGAGATAGAGACCCTTGGCGTCGCTCTTGTCTTTCAGGGTTTCAAAAACGGTCTCCGTCACTTCATCGGGATTGACATCCGTCTTTTCAATCGTTATATCTCCAAGCTCTATCCTTGAGAGGGTGAGAAGATCATTGACAAGGGAGTTCAGGCGTTCGCTGTTGCTTTTAATTGTCTCAAGGAATTTGAAGGCACTCTCCCTGTCATCGAGGGCGCCTTCAAGGAGCGTTTCCGCAAAACCTTTTATTGCCGTGATGGGGGTCTTTATCTCGTGGGAGACATTTGCAACGAAATCTTTTCTTACCTCTTCAAGTTTTTTCAGTCTGGTGATATCATGAAACGTCAACACAACGCCGGATAATTCTTCGATGGTTTTATGAGAAGAGAAGGGTGAAGCGGTGACCATCAGGTGAAGCTCCCTCGGATGGTCGATCTCTATTTCACGGGATATTTTGTGACCGCCTTCGGCAACCATATCTATCAACTCCATAAGCTCGGCCTTCCGGAATGCCTCCATTAATGTTTTGCCGTCTATGCCCGATGATATGCCGAACAGTTTTGAAACGGCGTCATTACTCAGTATAATCCTGCCCTTTGTATCGGTCAGTATCAGGCCGTCCGACATATTTTGGATAATCGCCGCTATCTTCTGTTTTTCATCTTCGCTCTGTTTCAGTTTTGTCTGCAGTTCATCCGCCATATCGATGATATTTTTGCCGAGCTGACCGAGTTCATCATTGTTTTTCAGAAACAATCTTTTTTTCAAATTCCCTTCCGCCACTTCTTTTGAAAATTCCGCGATCTCCTCGATAGATTTTGTGACCTTTCTTGTCTGGAAAAGTCCTGTAAGAAGCGCTATGAAAAGTATGGAAAGAGAAGCGATAATCACCCTCATCCTGATCTCATTGACAGCCTGTTCAACCTCGTAGAGGGGCATTGACAGCCTCAGGAATCTTTTCGGGTCCGTATCGGTTGATATGGCAAGATAAAACTGATTCCTGCTGAGAGTGCTGCTGAACCTTACAGAACTCCCTGTGCCGCTTATATCGGCTTCCTTAATCTCCGGCCTGTTTGCATGGTTCTCCATGATATTAGCCGGCTCGTCGGAATCTCCCAAAACTTTTCCTGAATCGTCAATAACCGTTACCCTTGCTCCGGTCCGGTCCTTGAATTGTTTGCTGAAAGCGTCAAGGTTGTCTGAAAAAGAAAGAGGTATCTGATCCGCAATCAGGCGGGCCTGTATACCGAGGCTTTTCTTGAGGTTTGCAATATAGCTGTCCTTTACTTCGCGTGAGAGATAAAATTCAAGGGAAAGAAGCAGCAGAGGAGCGATAATAATATAAATCAGCACTATCCTTCTGAAAAGAATATGCTTCATTATTTTCCGTCGAAGAAGTAACCTATCCCGCGCAGGGTTTTTATATATACCGGTTTCGCCGGATCTTCTTCTATACTTGAACGCAGTCTTCTGATGTGTACGTCGACAGTCCTCGGCTCAACAAACGCCTCATCACGCCATACGGCATCGAGGAGCTGGTCTCTGCTGAATACCCTGCCTTTTCTTTCGGCAAGAAAAAGGAGCAGTTTGAACTCTGTTGCGCTCAGTTTGACGGACTTCCCTTTGACTGCAACGGTATATCTTTCCGAGTCTATATCGAGGTCTCCTGTTTTCAATGTCCTGACGGATGCGGGTTGCTCTGCGGATCTCCTCAGCACAGCCTTGACACGCGCTATAAGCTCTCTCGGGCTGAAAGGCTTTGTCATATAATCGTCCGCCCCCATCTCAAGACCGATTATCCTGTCTACTTCCTCTCCCTTTGCAGTAAGCATGATAATCGGCAGCCTTGCAGTCTTTGGATCGTTTCTTATGATGCGGCAGATCTCCATCCCCTGAACGCCGGGCAGCATAAGGTCAAGGATAACCAGGTCGTATTTCCCTTTCCTGATTTTTGCGAGCGCATGTTCCCCGTCCGAGGCTGAATCAACGGCAAAGCCTTCCTTTTTCAGGTTATATAAGACCAGATCCGCAATATCGGCCTCGTCATCAACAACAAGGACATGCTTTAAGGTATCCACATAATACTTATAGCATTTTCAGGGATTGTTCCGCAATAAAGCATTCAGACAAATGCAAATGTCCCATACATTAATGATACAATATGGACATTGGAGGTTTATCAATGAAAAATTTACAACCCTCATTGAAAGATTGGAAAGCCCTTTATGAAGTTGCCGTAGAATTCAGGAAAGCGGAGCCGTGGTCATGGATCAAGGAAACCGATGTGTTCGGCGTTCAGAATCCGAAGACCGGCGAGATCGGCTATTGCTGCATAATGGGCGAACTGGGGGAAGTCCTGGCAATGGCCATATATGAGGGGACTGAAGGTTTGCAGAGTTATTTAAAGATACAGAAGGGACAGATAAACCCGGGCGATCCCGACGCCCTTTTTATGCAGAAGTGCCTGATGCTGTCCTTCGAGAACGGAAAATTCGTCGAGGAAGACGACAAAGAGATTATAGATGAATTAGGTCTTACATTCAGGGGACGAAATGCGTGGCCCGTCTTCAGAAGCTATCAGCCGGGCTATTTCCCCTGGTTTCTGAACAGGGATGAAGTTTTGTATATGACGCTTGCATTGCGGCAGGCGATGGATGTCTGCCTCCGTATAAAAAAAGACGGGAAGATATTGCATGCTCCCAAAAGGAACTTTTATCTGGTCAGAGCGGCTGAAGAAAAGGCCGGCAAGGTTTTCTGGAAGGATGAATGGAAGGCGCCTGCCCCTGTCAAGAAGAAAGCGGAAGTTCTCGATGGACCGGTAAATGAAGTCAGGATTCAAAAATTGAAGAAAACGGCAAAGCCTGCTACGGCAGTATGGGAAATAGATTTCTTCCATACACCTACGCCCGTGATGCAGGGAGAAAGGCCGATTTTCCCTTATGCGATTATGTTGATGGACCACGATACGGGTCTTATTCTTGATATGCACCTTGCGGGGACCGCCGCATATCAGAGAGAATTCCTCGATAAATTTCTTGGCTGCATCGAAAAAACATCCGTTATTCCCCTGGAAATACTCGTGAGGAAAGAAGAGGCGGCCGGGCTTTTTGGACCGTATGCCGCCCGTTTGAATATAAAGCTAAGCACGATTAAGAAACTTAATAATATCGAACATGCCCGCCGGGAGATGGAGAAATTTATGCAGTGATTACGGGCCGAACGGATAAAGCAGGGGATCCTCAGGTCGCTTTTCTCCTTCTCTTTATGAAGAATTTTGTGATTACATAAGCTATGCCGGAAAATAGAATTCCAAGGACGATACTCCCCACAATGATCGGCCATAAATAATGAGAAAGCAGATTGATGTTTTTTGAGAACTTAATTTCCAGAAAGTGTCCTCTGAGCATGAGATTCCCGACCTCGGCGCAGATAAAGAGCTGAAAAGGGTAAGTAATGGGATTGGACACCTGGGTGCCGAGCAGTACTACCAGCGGACTGAGCCGCAGGAGAGAAGCAAGCCCCAAAGCGATTATGGTGTGAGTGCCGAAGACCGGCACAAAAGCAACGAGTATTCCCACCGCCATCCCGACTGCAATCTCATGGGGAGTCAGCCCTTTTTTGGTGAGGCTGATGATATAGGTTTTTAATTTTGCGAAATATTTCATAGTTAACTGATCAGTTGCATAACTTGAAAGGCAGACATGACAAAAAACCTTTTGAATGCGACAAAAATTAAACCATATTCACCTGACGGCACTTTCAACCAGAAGTGCATTATAGATGAATGCGTGCTGCCATGTGTGAATAGTACATTATGGAGTCGCCAAAAGCTTTTTCATCATGCCAGCCTTTCAAGTTCAGAATGTCTTTGCATCGGTTAGGTTAATAATACCCAACTTCGGGAATAATTAGCCCGATTAGCTTATCAAAGGATATTTCAAGTCATAATACAAATAAACAGCCAACGGGATTTTCCGGCATCGCAAAAACTCTTTCACTCGAAAATCACATAGCTCTTTACCTTTTCAGACCTTTTACCCTTCAATTCGACTTCTTCCGGCCGGGTAATCTTTTTCTCGCGGCGTATTTTGAGTATCTTGCCAACCGTTTCAGGCCCGAGTCCCGGCACCCTGAGCAGTGCCTCCCTGTCGGATGTGTTGAGCCTGACGGGGTAGAATTCAGGATGTGTGTCAGCCCAAACTTCTTTGGGGTCCTTGTCCATGCGCAGGCTGCCCGATTCATTAAAAAGGATGTCCTCCCTTTTAAAGCCGTATTTGCGGTTAAGAAAATCGACCTGATAGAGACGATGCTCCCGCAGAAAAGTCTTTTCACCGTTTGTGAGAAACAGCCTTTCTCCGGGGATGTCCGGATCGCCGAGACCCTTCTGGTATGCTGAAAAATAAACCCGCTTGAAATTCATAAGGTCGTACAACCCGAACATGGAATCGATGATCTCCGCGTCGGTTTCATCCGAAGCCCCGACAATGAATTGAGTGGTGCATTTGACTCTCGAAAACCTCATGCCCTTCTCAGTGAGCCTCCCCATCAACTTTAACGGATGAAGGATGTCTTTATCGTAGTCCTTTTTATTTGAAAGGACCGCGAAGTGTTTTTTGCCCGGCGTTTCGATATTAAGCGATGCTGCAGATGCAAGAGAGAGGGCGTCTTCAATTGCCGCATCGGATGCTCCCGGGATAATCTTCAAATGAATGTACCCCCTGAAACCGTATTTGTATCTGAGAAGCCGGGCAGCGGTATTGATTTTATCCATAGTATAATCCGCATCCCTGATTACGGCGGAACTCAGGAACAGGCCGGATACCCTTCCCCTTCTCTGATACTCCATGAACACGCGGGCAACCTCTTCAGGTTGGAGCGTACAGCGACGGACATTCGTTTCAGAGCGGAGAGGGCAGTACTTGCAGTCGTTGGCGCATGCATTGGAAAGAAGGGTTTTCAAAAGGACGGAATACCCGCCCTGAGGCAGAACAACCGGGTAAAGCCATTTGCCTTCCGATCCTCTCCTGCGATGCTCATTCTTACCGGTGCCGCACGCGCAGGCCAGATCATACTGTGAATCTTCGGACAGCACTTTCAGCTTTTCGATAGTATCCATAGAAACCCTTTAGCCATTATATCACAGCGTCATCCGACTTATGAATGAGAAGAAAGCAGTGAGAGAATATGATAGAATAAATCAATCGTGAAAACCCTTCTTACGCAGAAAAGTTGATAATATGACGATTTTTGAACGTCTTTATCTTGCCGGCTATTCAATAAAAAAGCGATATAAACTCAATAACCGAAAAAAACTGCCGTGCAAGGTTATCAGCATCGGCAACATAACACTGGGAGGCACCGGCAAGACCCCTACTGTAATAGCCCTGGCCCAAAAAGCTTATGGTAATGGATTTCGGCCCTGTATCCTGACGAGGGGATACAGGGGTACTGCAAAAGGTCCCTGTTTTGTCGGCATTGGAGACGGCCCTTTATTAGATGAAAACCGGGCCGGCGACGAAGCCTACCTAATGGCATTGAAGCTGAAGGGAATACCCGTAATAAAAGGAAAAGACCGGTATGAAGCGGGTATTTTTGCCCTTAATAATTTGCCTGCGGATTCCCGTCCCGATCTATTCATCCTCGATGACGGTTTTCAGCACTGGGGGCTTTGCAGGGACAATGATATCCTTTTGATAGATGGCACAAATCCCTTTGGCAACGGGAAACTGTTTCCCGTCGGCTCATTGAGAGAGCCGGTAAGCGAGATAAGCAGGGCTGATATGATTGTAATCACAAAAACGGAAGGAAGCCGGAATTTAAAAACAGACGGCGTCTTGGAAGAAATAAGGAAATACAACAAAAAAGCGCCGGTTTTTTTTGCGGTGCACAAGCCGTCGCGATTCATAGCCGTAAACGGGGAATCCTTTCCTCTTGAATGGGCAAAGGGCAAAGTCTTTTTTGGTTTTTGCGGCATAGGTAAGCCCCGGTCTTTTCAACAGACACTGGCGTCTGCCGGTGCGGAATTAACCGGATTGAGGACCTTCAGGGACCATTATCGCTACAGTCAAAAGGACATAAAAACGATAGTTGACGAGGCCGGAGAACGCAATGCCGGATGGATTGTTACGACTGAAAAAGATATAATGAGATTAAAAGGATTCGTTTTGCCGGAGAATCTGGCGTCTCTGGAGATAGAATTTGATGTAGAAGAAAAATTTTATCATAAAGTCTTTACGGAAATACAAAACAAAAAAGATTAAGAATTTTTTATTTTTCATCGAATATCGGAGGGGTCTATGGTCAGGTATATCAATGTGAGGAGCAAATCACGAAACGAGTTTATTGACATTACCGAGATGGTCCAGGAGGTGGTAAAAGAGGCCGGTATAACAAAGGGGATATGTTATTTGTATGTGCCGCATACTACTGCCGGGATTACGATAAATGAAGGGGCCGACCCGAGCGTGCAGCGGGACATCGTCAATGCGCTGAGCAGGCTTGTCCCTCATGAAATGAACTATTCCCATCGCGAGGGCAATGCAGACGCCCATATAAAAACCACCCTTGTCGGCTCATCGTTGAATGTAATCGTCGAAGAGGGCAAATTGCTCCTCGGTACCTGGCAGTCGATCTTTTTCTGTGAATTTGACGGCCCAAGGCACAGGAGGATAGCGATTAAATTCATATAGCTATAAGTTCTCCATCAGTTACATAAAACAACATCGCAAGAAGTCCTTTTCATGGCTGTCATTCCCGAAGTCTTTAATCGGGAATCCATTCTTTTCAAGAAGTTGCGCGCACCTGGATTCCCGCCTTCGCGGGAATGACAACTCAAAACACTCGAAACATATGTAAAGAAGCGTTGGACGCACTACAATAGATATATGAAGCCTGATAAACATACCAATGAATATAAATCCCTCCGGGATGAAATCAAAAGGCTCAGGAAATCGCTTTCGGAACTCACCCCTCCGTTAGAAATATTGCTGAAACGCAGAGGGTTTAAAATATATAAAAAAGAACCATCCGACGATCTGCTGCTGCCGGGAAGCGAATATATCGCAAGCTATTACGAAATGATGAAGAAATATTCCTTCCGGCTTTTTCTCCGCGAGGTTATCAAGCACCAGACGTTTTTCAGGCTCGAAAACGTTACGCGCTATGCGACGTCGGAGGTGACGGCGGCTTATGTTGAATATGCAAAGAGCATAGGCATTATTGGGGATGTGCCTGGAGGTTTCAGGCTTGTTCCCGGTCCGATCAAGAGTTTCGGGGAAACCCTTGAGTGGTTTACGGCGGAAATATTCAAACAGGAACTTGCAACTGAAGCCGTGTGGGGGATACGTTCTAAGCGTCCCGGGGTCGGAGGTGACTATGATCTTATAGCAAAAGTGGAAGGCTCTATCCTATACATGGAAATAAAATCCTCTCCACCCAAGCAGATATATCAGAAGGAGATTTCAACTTTTCTTGACCGCGTTATAGATCTTCACCCGGAAATAAGCATATTTTTTGTGGACACGGAACTTAGAATGAAGGACAAAATCGTGCTTATGTTCGGGGAAGAACTTAAAAACAGACATACGGACCCTCCTGAAATCATGAGGATGGAAAAAGAACTCTTTCAGATATGGGACAAGATATTTATAATAAATGCTAAGGACAGTATTTCAGCAAATATAGAAAAGGTATTATGCCGGTATTTCAGGAGGGACAAATGAGTACAACATTTATATGTGCAATATGCGCGTGGAGAGCAACCTGTCAGAAGAAATTTTCCGTTTCAGGCAAGGATGTACGCTGTGCCGAATTTGTAAAAGACGTCATGATAAAAGAAGAGCCGGCGGAAGAGAAAGAGGGGAAAAAGAAGGAATAAAAGCGGACTAAAATTCAAAGGAGTTCCCTGCTTGTAGACATATGTTTCTTTTAGCACAACGCCTGTGATATATTTCTTGCATGATCAGTGATCTTAGATTGCATGGAAGCCTGGGTCCGATAGAGTTCTTTGCCCTAGTGGGGGGCACAGGCGCTTATAATACCTATTTCTATGAAGAAGGTCCCTGGGGGATCAGATTTTTTTCAAGGGGCAACGAGTTTACCATAACCGAGCAGGGTATCCATTATAAAGGCACGGGCGGAAGTTTCTGCGAATACATGTTCGGGGTGGAAAAGCCCTTCAAGGATTTAATCAAAAAGTCGGTCGCCAACAGGCTTATTATGTTCGGCGCCTTCCTCGACGAAAAGGAAAAGGTAATCTTTACGAATAATACCGAGGGCAGAGAGTCTTTTTATCGTCTCTTCCTTCAGGGACATGCGGTAGAGAATTATTATTTTTTCATTTCTTCGGATTTTCAGGGAGACTGCACCAAGAGGCAAAAGCATATTTTAAAAGGGGTCGGCAAGTTCCTTAAGCGGACACATCTTCTCGCGGAAGACCAGGATACGGAACTCCTTGACGGGTTTTTTGCAGAATTAAAAGAAAAAAATTCCACTGTTTTTGTCTTTAAACTTGTGCATACCGGCAATAAAAAATTTTATAAAGGGCTGAAAGAGTTTTATTCCAAAGACCGTTTGCTGAGCATGAATGAAGAGCTCTATCTCGAGGATATCGTTGCCAGATATGATATAGACCGCTACCAGCTTGAGAGGATGAGGATAGATATCATGTCCCGGCATATCGACAACAAAAGCGTTGTCGATGAATACCGGGACATCCTTCTTGGAGGGATACTTAAAGATACGATGCAGCACTCGGAGTATGCCCGCCTCAACCGGCTGCGGACCCTCGGGATAAGAAATAACATACCCGACGTACTTTTCGAGACGCTCGATGAGCTGCTCCTGAAAGGCAGAAAGATACAGGAGATCGAAGAGCCGGAGCATCTCAGAGAGACAAGGGTGATTCTCCAGAGCCTGTTTTTCAAGGACCCGTCCCTGAAGAGGCATATTATCAATAACGAAGATATTATAAGGCTGGTAAAGGCAAAAAATGCCGCAGAGTTAAAGGGAGATAAAGGTTTTGAACAGATACTTCTTGATACGGTCCGGACCTGCGATGAGATTGTCCGTGAAACGAATGATTTCAGTTACTTCGAGGAATTTACGTCGATAGCAACGTATTTTGACAGATATGACAATGTCGCAGCTTTGTTAAGTAAAACGGCATTCCTTGAGAATGTCGAGTTTACCGAGGATTCTCTGCGAAGCCTTATCGGGAATAAAAAGGAGTTTGACGAACTGGACGCAGGGCTTTTTGATGATATTTTCATCAAGACACTCCTGAACAACAAATATATCAGCGCTTATGGCAGAAAAAAGATTCAGGCCATATCCAGGGGGATTAAAAAGATTTCCGTAGGAGATGCGTCATTGCGGGAGGTTATTAAAGAGTTAAGGATAATAACCGAAGAAGAAAAGCTTTACCGCAAGGTGCATACGGCCCTGAAAGAGCGTATGCGCAGCTTCTTCCCCGGCCTTGATACAAAAAGAGGGCGTGACAAGATACGGGAGGATATTGCGCGCGAGATTTCCGAAAAAGGGTTTGCCGGCGAGGTGACAAAGAGATTATTTGAAAAGGTTTTTCTTGATCTCAGAAAAGAGTCTTTCTATCTGAACCACCTTTTGCCGCTAATCATACAGAATAAAGATGTTTTATTAAGGGAAGATTTCCTGAATAACAGCGGCCTTGACAGGTTTTATATCGAAACTCTGGAAAAGGAATATTTTGAGCAAAGAAAGCTGGATCCGTCTTTGCTTGAACATCTGCTTGTTGGAGGCGGCGAGCGGATTTGAACCGCTGCATAAAGGTTTTGCAGACCTCTCCCTTGCCACTTGGGTACGCCGCCTTATCAGTTCCGGTCAATTAGTCTTGCGCTTGGGGAAAAGAGACCTTTAACCGTCAATTCTTAACTTTTAGCTTTTTAAAAATGGAGCGGGAAACGGGACTCGAACCCGCGACCCCAACCTTGGCAAGGTTGTGCTCTACCAACTGAGCTATTCCCGCATTCTCGATTCAGATATGAAAAACCAAGAGATTCTCCGGGGAATCTCTCAATGTAAAGCCCTTAACTTATATGCAAGCAATAAGCTATAATGAACGTTACTATAAAAATAGTAAACGGAAAGGGCACTTTTTGTCAACATGTTATATCCTGATTTAGAAACTTTTAAAGCTCTTTCGTCTCAGGGCAACCTCATCCCGGTCTACAGAGAGATACTTGCCGATACGGAAACTCCGGTGTCGGCAACCCTGAAACTTGGGGGTTCACCGGCTTTCCTGCTTGAAAGTATGGTAGGCGGGGAGAAATGGGCGCGGTATTCCTTCCTCGGCTCAAAGCCGTCAAGAATTATTAAAGCCCGGGGGAACAGGATCGAGATAAAGGACAAACAAACAGGGACACGGCGTTTCAAGGCAGACAACCCCATGGATGTTGTTAAAAAAGAACTTGCTGCATATAAACCGGTAAATGTGAGGGGGCTGCCGAGATTCTTCGGCGGGTTGGTCGGATATATAGGCTACGATATGGTCAGATTCTTTGAAGAGCTCCCTGACAATAAAAAACAGGGCCTGAAAATGCCCGACCTTTTTCTCATGGTCACGGATACGGTTATTATCTTTGACAACCTGAAAGGCAAGATAAAAGTCGTCTCCAATGCCCATATCAACGGCAAGTCTCCCGAGGAGGCATACCGGGAAGCAGAGGAGAAAATAGATAGTATTATCGAGAAGCTGCGGAGGTCAAAAGGCAGGACCAGAAAGGCAAATCCCCTTCTGCCTTCTCTTACCGAAGAGAGGCGGGAAGGCGGGTATTCATCCTCATTTACGTCAAGAGAGGCTTTTGAAGACGCGGTAACAAAAAGCAAGGAATACATTCTATCGGGAGATGTGGTCCAGGTTGTCCTTTCTCAGAGGTTCGACCGTGAATTTGCCCTTGATCCTTTCAATGTATACAGGGCTCTGCGTATTATCAACCCCTCTCCTTACATGTATTATATCGACACGGGGGACGCAAAACTCGTCGGTTCATCCCCTGAAATTCTGGTAAGGCTTGAAGGTAAAAAGATCATCCTGAGACCTATTGCCGGGACGCGGAGAAGGGGTGAAACGGAAGAGGAAGACAAGCTCCTTGAAGAGGAACTCAAGAAAGACCCCAAGGAAATGGCGGAACATATTATGCTTGTTGACCTCGGCAGAAACGATGTAGGAAGGGTTGCAGAGATCGGTTCCGTTAAGGTTACGGAGCTGATGTCCGTGGAACAGTACAGCCATGTTATGCATCTTGTGTCAAACGTAGAAGGCGCTCTCAGAGACGGTCTTGACGCCTTCGATGTGCTTGAAGCCTGTTTCCCGGCAGGCACCGTCACCGGGGCTCCCAAGGTCAGGGCTATGGAGATCATTGAAGAGCTTGAGCCTACAAAAAGAGGGCCCTATGCCGGCGCAGTAGGCTATATCAGTTATTCAGGCAATATGGATACCTGCATAACGATCAGGACCCTTATAATAAAGGGGAATAAGGTCTATGTGCAGGCAGGCGCAGGGATTGTCGCCGACTCGGTTCCGGAAAAAGAATATGAAGAGACGGTCAACAAGGCTATGGGCATGATGAAGGCCGTTGATATGGCGGAAACGCAATTACAATAATGGTAAGTTTATGTTATTAATGATCGATAATTATGATTCTTTTACCTATAACCTCGTCCAGTACCTTGGAGAGCTTGGCGCGGATATCAGGGTATTCAGGAACAATAAGATTACGGTTCAGGAGATAGAAAAATTAAATCCCGAGCGTATTGTGATCTCGCCGGGCCCATGTACGCCGAAAGAAGCCGGCGTTTCCATAGAGGTGATCAAACATTTTGCGGGGAAGATGCCGGTCCTCGGTGTGTGTCTTGGTCATCAATCCATAGGCGCCGCCTTTGGCGGTAATATAATACGGGCGCCGAGGCTTATGCACGGCAAGACGTCTCTTATATACCATAACGGAGAAACCGTCTATAAAGGACTTCCCAATCCCTTTGAGGCAACGAGATATCATTCGCTGTTGATAGAAAGAGAAACCCTTCCCGACTGTCTTTATATTACCGCATGGACGGACGCAGGAGAAATTATGGGGGTAAGGCATAAAGAATATATTATCGAAGGCGTTCAATTTCATCCCGAGTCGATACTTACTGCCGTCGGCAAAGACCTGTTGAAAAATTTCCTGAAGTTATGATTAAAGAAGCGATAAACCTGCTGGTCAATAATATAAGCCTTACAGAGCCTGAGATGGCGTTATGTATGAGCGACATCATGGAGGGCAAAGCCACGGATTCCCAGATCGGGGCGGTCTTAACGGCATTGAGGATTAAAGGCGAGACCGTTGAGGAAATAACAGGCGCGGCAAGGATGATGAGAAAAATGGCGACGACCATCAAGGCGCCTGAGGGAGTGCTTGACACCTGCGGCACCGGAGGAGACATGTCGCACACCTTCAATATCTCGACAACAACCGCCTTTGTGGTTGCAGGAGCAGGTACGCCGGTTGCAAAGCACGGCAACCGTTCCGTATCAAGCCAATCCGGCAGCGCCGATGTGCTCGAGGCTCTCGGTGTAAAAATAGACCTGCAGCCTGACAGGGTCGAGAAATGTCTTTTCGAGACGGGCTTCGGCTTCCTCTTTGCGCCCTTGTTTCATCCGGCAATGAAATATGCAATAGGTCCGCGCAGGGACATGGGGATCAGGACGATATTCAATATCCTTGGACCGATAACAAACCCTGCCGGCGCTAAGAGACAGATACTCGGCGTATTTGCAGGAAAGCTCACCGATACCCTTGCACAGGTATTGGGAAACCTTGGGGCTGTTGACGCCATAGTCGTCCATGGAGAAGACGGGCTTGACGAGGTCAGTTTGTCGGGCAAGACAAAGGTGGCAAGATTCAGAGATGGAAAAGTGGAAAACTTTCACATACAGCCGGAAGATTTCGGAATATGGAGAAGTGATATCGACTCAATACGGGGTGGAAATAAGGAAGAAAACGCTGCAATAACGCTATCAGTTCTACGCGGGGAAAAAGGTCCGAAAAGAGATATCATCCTCATGAATTCAGCCGTTGCTCTGATAGCCGCAGGAAAATCAACGGACTTTAAGACGGCATTCAGTATGGCAGCCGCTTCGATAGACTCGGGCATGGCATTAAAGAAACTTGAAGAGGTCAAGAAGGTCAGCAATGCGTTGTAAAGAGGAGGTTTTTTGGCTGTTAAGGTAGGAGTTATCGGCGTCGGGTATCTCGGTCAGCATCATGCGCGTATTTATTCGGAGCTTGAAGAGACGGAGCTTGTTGCCGTCGTTGATATTGACAGGGAAAAGGCCGGCGCGCTGGCCGTGAAATATAACTGCGAAGCCTTCGATGATTACAGGGAAATCTTTCATAAAGTAGACGCCCTGAGCATTGTAACGCCGACAACATTTCATTATTCAATAGCTCTTGACTGCCTCCGGGAGGGCAAAGATATCCTCATAGAAAAGCCCGTTACCGTGACTATTGAAGAAGCCGATGATCTGATCAAAGAATCAAGGCATAGGAACCTTATAATTCAGGTCGGCCATCTTGAAAGATATAACCCTGCAATTCTTGCAGCTTCCGATTTTTTCAACACACCGGTATTTATGGAGTCCGAAAGGCTTTCACCCTTTCTCGGAAGGGCAACCGACGTTGATGTGACCCTTGATCTTATGATTCACGATATAGATATTATGCTGAGCCTCATTGCTAAACCGGTAAAGACTGTCAGGGCGGTCGGAGGCAAAGTCCTCACGGACAAGATTGATGTAGCCAAGGCATGGCTTGAGTTTGAGGGCGGCTGCGCAGCACTGGCCACCGTAAGCAGGATGTCTCCCGAGAAACACCGGACGTTAAAGGTTTTTCAAAAGGATTCTTTCATATCCATTGATTATCAGAATTCAGAGATAAAGCGTTTTTTCAGGACAGGCGGAGATATATCCTCGGAAGTAATAAAACCTGAAAAAAAGGAGCCCTTAAAAGAAGAATTGAAAGACTTCATCCGATGTGTCAGAGAGAGGACAAGGCCAAAGGTATCGGGGATTGAAGGAAGAGACGCACTCAAGGTTGTTCTTGAAATAAATGAGATGATAAAAAACAATAATTGAGGAGAAGTCAAAGCATGGTTCCGATGGTTGATCTTAAAAAGCAGTTCAGGGAAATTAAAGGTGAAGTTTTTGATATTCTTGCGGAAATATTGGAAAGTGGTCATTACGTACTGGGTGCAAGGGTTTCAGATTTAGAAAAAAAAATATCGGATTACCAGGGTGTTCAGCATGCAATAGGTGTTGCCTCAGGCACCGATGCGCTTCACCTATCGATTGAGGCAATGGATATAGGCCCGGGGGATGAGGTCATCACAACACCTTTTACTTTTTTTGCCACTGCCGAGGCAATCCTCTATACCGGAGCCACGCCGGTATTTACAGACATTGATCCCGATACGTTAAATATAGACACACGTCAAATAGAGCATCATATTACAAAAAAGACCAGGGCGATTCTTCCCGTTCATATCTTCGGACATCCTGCCGATATGGATGCAATTTTAAAAATCGCTAAAAAACACAGGCTGAAGGTCATTGAAGACTGCGCCCAGTCTTTCGGCGCAGAGCTTAACGGCAAGAAAACCGGCAGCATCGGAGATGCAGGCTGTTTCAGTTTTTATCCGAGCAAAAACCTTGGGGCTTATGGCGACGGAGGCATGATAACCCTCAATAATCAAAAGGCGGCTGAAATAATCAGACAGTTAAGAAACCACGGGTCCAAGGGTTCGTACAGACACAAACGTGTAGGTTTCAACAGCAGGCTCGATGAGCTGCAGGCCGGCATCCTTCTTGTAAAATTCAGGCATATAGATGAATACAACGGCAAAAGGAGACAAAAGGCGGCCCTTTACACCAGGCTCCTTTCCGATACCGTGCAATGTCCTGTTGAAAAGCAGGGCGCAGTCCATGTCTATCACCAGTACACCATCAGGAACAAAAAGAGAGACATTATACAGGCCAAACTCAGGGAAAACGGCGTCTCCTCAGTCGTCTATTATCCTACGCCTTTGCACCTGCAGGAGGCATTGAGATTTTTAGGCTATCATAAGGGCGATTTCCCCGTTACAGAGAAGGCGGCCAAAGAGGTCCTTTCTTTGCCGATGTACCCGGAGCTTGAGGAATCAACAATAAAGAAGATAGCAAAGGTCATCAAAGAAACCGTCTGATTATTTGCAGCTTCCCCCCATCACTATAAGGGTATTAAAATAGTAACTCCAAGAGAATTTTGGAATTTGTTAAAACTAAAAGAGCGTAAGGATAAATCGTAGGTATGGCAGCGATAATGATCATTTCCGGCGAAAGTTCCGGCGAATTATACGGGGCGCTCCTTGCGAATGCATTAAAGAGCAAATGGCCTGATGTCCGCATTATAGGCATCGGAGGGCAGAGGATGTCGGAAGCAGGGGTCGAAGTCGTTTCACGCATATCCGACGCCTTCGGCATTATCGAGGCGGTTGCTTCATTAAGAAAACTTAAAACGGCATATAACAACGCTGTAGAAGCCCTCAAAAAATTCAGGCCCGACGTCCTCGTGCTGATCGATTATCCTGACTTCAATCTGAAAGTTGCAAAAAAGGCAAAAGCGCTCGGGATAAAGGTTTTATATTATGTCAGCCCCCAGGTATGGGCCTGGCGCAAAGGCAGGGTCCCCAAGATCGCAAGCCTCGTAAACAGAATGGCGGTTTTACTTCCTTTTGAAGAAAAGATATATAAAGACGCCGGATTGAAATGTGATTTCGTAGGACATCCCATACTGGAGGAAATTCAAGGTGTTTTAGCAAAGGGGAATAAAGCGGAATTTAAAACCGCTCTCGGCCTCGACCCGGTCAAACCTCTGCTTTCCCTTCTCCCCGGCAGCAGACCTCATGAACTCAAAAAACTCCTGCCTCTTATGATAGAAGTCGTAAGGCAATTCAGGAACGATCCTGAGATATTAAAAGGCAACAAGGAATATCAGTTCTGTATGCCCCTTGCTCCTAACACCGATGAACAAAAATACCATATCTTCATAGAGACACTTAAAAAAGAAGGAGTAGCAATAAAGAAAGGGGAATCCGTCAAAGTCCTTGCTGCATCCGATATGGCGGTTGTTGCATCCGGCACCGCGACCCTCCAGACAGCCTTTCTCGAAGTGCCTATGGTGGTGGTGTATAAAATGTCGCCTCTTGAGTTTCAGATCGGAAAGCGTATCATAAATGTGAACCACATATCTCTCGTAAATATTCTCGCCGGCAAAGAGGTTGTTGTCGAACTCCTTCAGGAGCGCGCAAATCCCGGAGAAACCATAAAAGAGCTTAAGAAGATAATATTTGATATGGAATACAGGGGAAATATGATCAACCAATTCAAAAAAATAAAAGGACCTTTTATCGGCAAAAAAGCATCACAAAGGGTGGCGGATATCATATTGGAAATGGTCATCTGGAGAAAATAAACCTAAACGTTGCAAAAGACATTCTAAACTTGAAAGGCAGACATGATAAAAAACCTTTTGAATGCGACAAAAAATTAGCCATATTCACCTGAAGGCACTTTTAACCTAAAGTGCATTTTAGATGAATGCGTGCTGCCATGTGTAAATAGTACATTATGGAGTCGCCAAAAACTTTTTCATCATGTCTACCTTTCAAGTTATGCAACTGATGAGGTAATACTCTATAAAAATGTATTTCATATATAGCCTCATATATATTATCGTAATCATCATTCTTTTGCCTTTTGAATATCTCAAAAGACCGGCGGAGATTAGAAGAAAATGGCTTAGAGATAAGTTCGGTCTTTTAGATGCATCCTTCATCCTTAACCCCTCATCCGTTGTTTGGGTCCACGCCGTATCAGTCGGCGAGGTTATGGCCGCATCACCGCTTTTAAAAAAATTAAGAGAACGCTATCCGGGAAAAAGGATAATCCTTTCCACTATAACCGACACCGGGCAAAAAGTTGCAAGAGAAAGAGCGCCCGAAGGAACAGCCGTTGTTTATCTTCCCTTTGATATCCCTTTCATATTGAACAATGTTTTGAACAGGGTAAAACCCGACCTGCTGATCGTCATTGAAACCGAACTCTGGCCCAACCTGATAAGGGGTTTCAATGAGAAAGGAATACCCGTACTGCTGCTCAATGGAAGGATATCCGAAAAATCATTTAAAGGTTATAAAAAGGTATCACGCTTTATGAAAAAAGTCCTTTCCCATGTAGATTTCTTCGGTATGCAGAGTGAGGAATACGCAGACAGGATCAGGCAATTGGGAGTTGATGCCCGCAGAGTTGTGACATTAGGCAATTTCAAATTTGATACCATACCTCCTTCAGAACTCCCGCTATGGACAAAGGAATTGCAGGGTCCGGTTATTGTTGCAGGCAGCACCTTTGAAGGTGAGGAAGAACTGATGACCGATGTTTATCTTAAGCTTAGGGAAGACTTCCCTGATATCAATCTGATCATCGCCCCACGCCATCCCGAGAGGTTTAAACCCGTTGAAGAAATGCTCAAATCAAAAGGGGTCTCATTTGTAAAACGTTCCGGAATTGATAGCTTAAAGTCGCAGAACGTTGAACGCAGAACGTTGAACGGTTTTATCGTCCTTCTCGACACAGTCGGCGAACTGTCATCCGTTTACGGCATATCGGACATCGCCGTTATCGGAAAGAGTTTCAGAGGCCGTGGAGGCCAGAATCCCCTCGAACCCGCCTACTGGGGCAAGCCCATCATATGCGGCCCGCATATGGAGAATTTTCCGATTATCGGGGAGTTTTACAAAGAAGGCGCTGCTATCCGGGTCGGAGAAGAAGACCTCCTCACAAAATTAAAAGACCTCCTCCTTTCACCCGAAAAGTCAAAAGCAATCGGCTCAAAGGCACGGATGCTATACAATAAAAACGCCGGAGCAGTTGAAAAGGCGATGGAGATTATTGAAAGGCGAATTTCTAAAACGGATTATTCATAAATTCTTCATCTAAGGTTAACGTTTTCCAGGGTCTGCCTTTATCTTCTATAGCAGACTTTAATTTTGGATCCTTCTCAAATATTTACAAAGTTGGTATATGATTTAAAGAGCGACGGTTGACGGAGGTAGACATTATGGCCTGCTGCTATCTTAGAATAGCGCGAACTACCTTCAAGATCAGGCGCATATTTTTACTGTCGGCTTCAAACAAGATTTGTCGCCAGATCATAACTAAATTATCACTTCCTCCGAAGAAACACTCTGACATTTGCTAAAAAAATGAAGAATTGCCCGAAAAACAAACAGTGACCATACCGGACCTTACAGCGCGTTTCTTCCCCATAGAAAGACGCAACTTCAAAAATTCTGTCCCCTGCTGATTACTAAAAAAACTCACAACCCAATGCTTCCAGTGAGAGGGGTGAATTGCTTCCGTAAAATAAGTTTTTGAACTTCAGGTCACAATGCAACAGTTCAAACGCAAATCGATAAAAATGATTTTCTTGACTTCCATGCCCCCCTTAGAATTCCTCTCGTCTTGAGATTCATTGAGAGCTTGGCAGCCGGCTCAGCCTTGCTCTCTTTAAATGAGAAATCATTGAAATATAATTGTCTTTTAATACGTACACACGGTTGAATTATGCTGTACCCTTGCTATACTATGAGCTAAAGGAGATCATAGTGCTTATGAAGAAAAATGATTTTCCTGGAATTGAAGACATATTCGAAACGGTCCGCGAACCGCTTTTAGTTCTGGATGCTAACCTGAATATTCTCTCTGCCAACCGGAGCTTCTATAACATCTTCAAGGTAGAGCAGGGAGAAACCATCGGACATCTCATCTTCGATGTCGGCAATAAACAGTGGGACATCCCTGCGCTTCGGACATTGCTTGAGGACATTCTCCCAACACACAAACGGCTTGATAGCTACGAAGTTGAGCATGATTTCCCCACCATCGGCCACAAAACAATGCTCCTGAATGCCCGCTAGGTCTATCGGAAAGATGTCGGCACGCAGATGATACTACTCGCCATTGAGGACATTACCGAGCGTAAGGAGATAGAAAAGGGTCTGGAAAAGACCCGTAAAGAACTGGAGGTAACTAAAATATCCGAAGATGCCGCCCGCGAGTACGCCGAGAGCATCATCAACACCGTGCGTGAACCCTTAATTTCTCTGGATCAAGATTTAAGGGTAGTCACCGCCAGCCGCTCCTTCTATGATGTCTTTAAGGTAACCCCTGAAGAGACCGTGGGACAGCTTATCTATGACCTCGGCAATAAACAGTGGAATATCCCCAAGCTGCGGGAACTGCTGGAAACCATCCTTCCCCAAAAGGCATCCTTTGATAACTATGAGGTTGAACACGAGTTTTCTACCATAGGCAGGCGCATAATGCTTTTGAATGCCCGGCAAATTCAAAGAGTGTCGGGAAAAGAGCGGATAATCCTTCTCGCCATTGAGGACATTACCGAGCGTAGGCAACTGGAAAGCTTATTAGAGGAATCTGAAGAGCGCTTCAGACGTCTTTTTGAGACGGCAAACGACGGGATAGTGCTTCTCGAAAAACACGAAGGGAAGATAACCCATGCTAATCCAGCCTCGACGGAGATGTTGGGCTATTCCAAAGAGGAGTGCATCGGGAAAAAGCTTCAGAATATCGGTGTCTCGCTTGATATGGGTGATTTTCAAAAGATAATGCAAACATTGGACAAGAGCGGCATTATTTATTACGATGATGTTCCGGTAAAAACCAAGGCCGGGCAATATATTGATACGGATATATATATGGTTGACAGGGCAAGATTGGTTCAATGTAATATGCGCGACATCACCGAGCGGAAGCGGGTTGCGGAGGTAATAAAAAAAAATGAAGAACAGTTGCGAAATCTGACAGCATACATGCAGAAGGTAACAGAGATGGAAAGAACCAATATAGCTCGTGAAATTCACGATGAACTTGGACAGGCATTGACTATATTAAAGATGGACTTGTCCTTGTTCCGAAAGATGTTTTCTGAGGATCAAACATCAATTCTTGAAAAAACAGATGCGATGTCAAGACTGATTGATAAAACGATCCAGACGGTTAAAAGGATTGCCACTGACTTAAGACCCGGACTCTTAGATGACTTGGGTCTATCGGCAGCTATTGAGTGGCAGTTAGGAGAATTTCAGGAACGAACAGGCATCACATGTAAGATAATAATAGATCCCAAGGATGTCACATTTGATAGAGATCGTAATACTGCTCTTTTCCGTATCTTTCAGGAGACCCTGACGAATATTGCCCGACATGCAGAGGCGACAGAAGTCAGCGTAAGCTTAAAGCAGAAGGACGGGCAGATAGAACTGAAGGTTCAAGACAACGGCAGAGGAATTACAGAAGAGGAGCTTACTCATCCGAAATCATTTGGTCTCATCGGGATTAGAGAACGTGCTATAATTTTTGGCGGAGATAGCAACGTTAAAGGTTTTCCCGGTAAAGGAACAACCGTGACCGTGAAAATCCCGGCTAAGAATATTCAAGAAAGTTGATGATAAGAATTCTCATTGCAGATGATCATCCCATGTTTCGTGAAGGACTGAGACGCATCCTCGCAGGATGTCCTGATATTAATGTTGCCGATGAAGCAAGTAATGGACAGGAAGTCTTTGAGAAAGTGTGGAATAATGAGTACGATATGGTTTTGCTGGACATTGCAATGCCTGGAACACCGGGACTTGAAGTCTTGAAACGACTGAAAAATGAAAAGCCAAAACTCCCTGTTCTTGTTTTAAGCATGTATCCTGAAGAGCAGTATGCAGTCCGGGTTATAAAGGCCGGCGCTTCCGGATATCTTACCAAAGAAAGTGCGTCAGAAGAGTTAATATCAGCAATACGAAGAATATCAGGAGGGAGAAAATATATCACTTCGTCCATTGCCGAGAGATTAGCTGACGATGTGGAGCCCACTGCTGAAAAGCCGCTTCATGATACGCTCTCGGATCGTGAATTTGAAGTGTATCGTATGATCGTAGCAGGAAAGACGACAACACAAATTGCCGAGGAACTTTTTTTGAGCGTCAAGACTATTAGCACCTATCGATCCCGCATTCTGGAAAAGATGAAAATGAAAACAAATGCGGAATTGATACACTATGCTATTAAGCACAATATGTTTGACTGATTCGATCTCACTTTTATTTAGCAATCCTTCAAAGTCTTCATCATTTCTTTTTCATATGTCTGCCTGATGTAGGACAACGCCTACAAAAAATAGTCATCAAATCCGTCCCAAAAAATAGACAACCACTGATATTTTTATCATTTCCACTTTGATAAAGTAAATCATGGGTACACAAAAAGGCGTGGCTCAGACAAAATCAATAGTCAATATTTAATAGGTGATCATTTAATGAAACAAGCTGTATTTATGAAGTGTACAAAAGACGGATAATATTGCTAAGAAATTGAGAAAATAGTGATTTATCATATTTCGTTTCAGAAAGGTGAAGTAGGATGAAAGTTTTTATTGCTGATGACTCAAGTGAAATTCGAAAAAGGATTATAGCTATGCTTTCTGATTTAGCAGAAAGCATTGAGATGATAGGAGAGGCAGAAAACGTTCAAGATGCAATAAACAGCATCCATGAATTTGATCCGGATGTGGTAATTCTTGACATTAGGATGCCGGGAGGAAGCGGTATCGATGTGCTGAAAAAAATCAAGAAAAAAAATGAGGTACCGGTAATCATAATACTGACAAATTACCCGTATTCCCAGTACCGGAAAAAATGTATGGAGGCTGGTGCAGATTTCTTTTTTGATAAGTCGGGAGATTTTGAAGAAATTGTTAAGGTTGTGAGTGATATATCAGGAGGAAGGATTTTATAATGGCAACAGAAATAGTAGAAATTTCAGGTATTGAAACTTCTCAAAAGGTAAAGACTAAAGCAGAGGCTCCTGCTGCAAAATCATGTAAATCAAATAAATGTAAAGTATGCGGCATAAACACATACCAAAAAGACGGTATGTGTGTCCTATGCAAAACCGGTATCACGCAGATATATGAAATGATTGAATCATTAAAAACCGCTTAAGAACAAGAAGGGGAATAAGTTATATGCGGACAGAGGTACCGGATACAATGAGAGAAGATGATATTTTTACAGAGATTATAGACTCAGGCAAGATGCGTGGAATGCTCACCCATAGTGGAATAAATGATGCATTCCCGCCAGGCTCTCTCTGCAACGATGAATTAGAAGACCTTCTGGATCTTCTCCATGATAGAGGAGTCAAAGTTGTAGACAGTCAGGAAACCACTAACTTTGAAGAGGAAGAACTGGTAGAGCAGGAGAAACAAGATGAAGAGGAACATGAACATGAGAAGACAGAAGACCTTATTCAGGCATATTTCCACTCTATGGGTGATATTACGATACTTACAAAAGATGAGGAAATAGAGCTTGCAAAAAAACTGGAAGAAGGAAAAGAGGTTCTAAAAGCAACGGTAATGGCAATGCCCTTATACGTGAAAATCGAAGCAGGCTTAGATCACAGAGAGCAAGAGGATTCAGATAATACAGAAGAAGAAAAACAAGATCTATCCTTAAGCAAGACCTTGGAAATACTCGATGATCTTATGATGAGCAGGGGAGATAATAAGAGAAAGATTTCGGGATATGAGACGTTACAGGATTTGAACGGTTTAACAGATGGGAAAGAGAAGATAGATTTCACTACAAAAGACTGTCAGGCTGAAAATATGCATGTTGAATCAGAGACAGGAATGACAATTGATATATTAAAAAAGAACTATGAAAGAATCTCAAAAGCAATGGAGCTTGTCACGAAAACGAAGAATGAATTAATAATCCATAACCTGAGACTCGTTGTGTATGTCGCTAAAAACTATATAGGAAGAGGCCTCTCTCTACTTGACCTCATTCAGGAAGGCAATATCGGTCTTATAAAAGCTATAGATAAGTTTGATTACAAAAGAGGGTTTAAATTCAGTACCTATGCGACATGGTGGATAAAGCAGAAAATTTTAAGGGCTCTTATGGATCAGGTAAAAACGATTAGACTCCCTGTCCATATAACAGACCTATATGGCAAGATTATCAAAGTTTCCAGCGAACTGGTATCGAATCTCGGCAGGGAACCAAGAACAGAAGAAATTGCTAAAAGATTAGGAGTCCCTGTAAAGAAAGTCGATGATATTTTAGGGGCGATTCAGGATCCGATAACCCTTCAAACCCCGATAGGAGATGAGGAGTCGACCCTTGAGGATGTTATTGGTAATAACAGTCCTTCTCCATATGCAGATGCTGAAAGAAACAAGATTACTGAGCAGATACTCAAGGTGCTGCACACGCTGACACCAAAGGAGGAGGAGGTAGTACGCATGAGGTTTGGGATCGGAATCGATAGAGACCACACGCTTGAAGAAGTTGGAAGACATCTCTCTGTTTCGCGTGAAAGGGTACGACAAATAGAGGCTAATGCAATGAGAAAACTCAAACATCCAAAAAGACTCAAGACATTAGAGATTTTAGATAAGGCCTGATTTTGATAGGGAGATGGAAGAAATATTCTTAGAAATGGAAAGAGATTATTGATGGAGAAAAATTATTTTGGGTTTCCCAAAAGACCAAAACGTTTCTAACACCTCCAACTAACACTTTCAATTGCTTGATACCATCGAGTATTACCGGTACAAGTATTGGACAATCTGATCTGACATCAAATACCGCATGGGATCAGAGGGACCGGAGCTGCTATTGCGGAATGTGCAGGTGGCGCCCGTCATAAAGTAATCAATCAGCCACGAAGGAGCTCTTTTTTTTCATTGGTTCTGTTAATAAAGTATGCAGAGAGTATTCACAGAGTTTAAAAATCTTCCGGTTTAGATATACAATAGCTGTATGAAAGCCAAGAAGAATTTAATAATTGTCGGTGACCGGGTACTTGTAGAACCTGATGAGGGGGCTGAAAAGACAAGCTCCGGGCTCTATCTTCCTGCGACAGTCAGAGAAAAGGAAAAGGTGGTCGGCGGTTATGTCGTTAAAACAGGCCCCGGTTATGCCGTCCATGACCCGCATACTTCGGACGAACCCTGGGCTTCCGGGAAGACGAAAGAAATAAAATATATCCCTCTCCAGGCTTCAGAAGGTGATTATGCGATCTTTCTCAAAGAGTCTGCCGTGGAGATTGAATTCGAGGGGAAGAAGTATCTGATTCTCCCCCATTCTGCTATTCTGGCACTTGTTAGGGTTGAGATAGAAGATGTCGAAGCAGAAGGTTGATTTGAAAGAACTCGAATCCGCTTTCAAAATTCTAGAGCAAAAACTGCCCGGTTATGAAATCAGGCCGCAGCAGATGAAGATGGCTGGGAAGGTTCATGAATGTCTGACAGAAAAAAAGAACCTCCTCATCGAGGCCGGTACAGGCGTCGGCAAGTCATTTGCATATCTGATTCCCGCAATACTGTCTCAGGAAAAGACTGTTGTATCAACCGCATCCATTGCATTGCAGGACCAGCTGGTGAACAAGGACCTGGCATTTCTCCGGGACGTTCTTCCTGTAAAATTTTCCTATGCGATCCTGAAGGGCAAGAACAATTATCTCTGCCTGAAACGGGAAAACGAGTATGCGGAACTCGATGAGAAGTATCTGAAATTCCGTGAATGGGTTTCGGATACGGAGACCGGCGATAAGGATGAGCTTCCGTTCATTCCTGAATTCTGGTCGAAGGTATGCGGGGATACGGATGATTGCAGTGTAACAGTATGCCCGTACTACAAGGTGTGTTTCTATTACAGGCATTACCGGAACCTTTATAAATATGACGTTATTGTCGTCAACCATCATCTCCTGATGTATGACCTTCTTTCGGAATTCAACCTTATGCCTTTTCATGACCAATTGATTATAGATGAGGCGCACCAGCTCGAACATGTTATTTCCCATGTTCTGGGGAGCAGCCTGAGCCATTCCAAGATAACATGGCTTCTTTACAGGTTGAAGGGATTGAAGATAGCGGTAGATCACATCTTTGAACCGGTCGACGGTTTTTTCAAAAGACGGGATATGTCTTTTCAGTCCCTTAACCTGATATCCGATGATATCGTTGAGGGATTAAACATGCTGAAAGATCTCCTTGCTCTTGATAACGTGCTGCAACGATTGACCGCCTTTGAAGAGACCCTTGACGATACCATGCTCAGGGACAGAATACAAACTACCCTGATCTATATCCGGTCTCTTGAGGCTACAATCAATGATTTCATAAGCCGGCAGGACAAGGACAGAGTTTATTTTATGACGCACGAGAAGGGAATGATAGAGCTTAAAAGCAACCTTGTGGAATCCCGGAAGCCTTTTCAGGAATTAGTCGACGCCTATGACAGTCTGATCATGACTTCTGCTACACTGACAGCCGGAGGAGCTTTCGGTTTTATCAGGGAGAGACTGGGCATGAAAGACTTTCAGGAAATGGTTGTAGGTTCCCCCTTTGATTATAAAAGACAGGCGCTCCTCTATATCAATAGAGACTTGCCGGTCCCCGATAAGGAGAACAGCGAATCTTTTTTCAGGGAAAGCCTTAAGACTATTGAGGATCTGATCATTGCTTCCAGAGGCAGGGCGCTGGTTTTGTTCACTTCCCATAAAAATCTTAAGTACGTCTCAGCCCGTATCAGGACGGATTACCCCGTCAAGTCACAGGGCGACATGCCGCCGGGAAAACTGATCCAGTGGTTCAAAAAGACGCCGAATGCCGTGCTGCTCGCCACAGCCACCTTCTGGCAGGGCATTGATATCAAGGGAGAACAGTTAAGTCTGGTTGTTATCGTAAAGATGCCGTTCGGCACGCCGGGAGACCCTGTGTATGACGAGCGGTGCAGAAGGCTGCAGGAGAGATGGTTCACAGACCTTGCGCTCCCGTCCGCCATTCTCCTCTTAAGGCAAGGCTTTGGAAGGCTGATCAGAAGCTCGGAAGACTTCGGAGTGGTTGCTTTGCTGGATCCAAGACTTGTTCGCAGCTCCTATGGGAAAACAATCATCTCATCCTTGCCGGAAATGGATGTTGTCCATACCATTGAGCCTGTGAAGAGTTTTTTTGATGCTGTCCGGGATTCTAATGGAAAAGAGCATAGAGATGCGTCTTTAAAGGACAAGAGCAAGAAATCAAGAAAGGTGCGCATATGATATCAACAAGTGTCATATTATTTATTCTTCTGGGGGTTTTTGCCGGCGGTATTATAGGCTGGATCATCGCTGCCTTGCGTCAAAAGCAGAATTATGCAAAGCAGATTGCCGACATTCAGATATATCATGCAAATAAGCTGACAGAAGCTGAGGGGAAAGCGCAATATGCAGGGGCGCAGGTTGATGAACTGAGGCAGCAGAACCGGAAATATGAAGAAGAGATATTACAGATAAGAAATGAACTGAATGGAGAACGGCAGACAAAAATTGAGGCCCTCACAAAACTCGAAGCCTCACAGAAAAGCTTTGAGGAGCAAAAGGCATTGATCGAGGCGATGAAGACTGAGATGACTGATACTTTTAATGCCCTTTCAGCGGCAGCTTTGAAAAGCAGCAGTGAAGATTTTCTCAGACTCGCCTCCCAGCATCTCGGCAAGGTGGTTGCAGATACGAAAGGAAGGCTCGGAGAGCATCAGGCTGCGCTGGATGGAATGATAAAGCCTTTGCATGAAACATTGAAGCGTTATGAGGAGCAGATAAGATCGATAGAAGAGAACAGGCATAAGGCTTACGGCAGCCTCGAAGAGCAGTTGAGATCTTTGGCCACAACCCATGAAAATCTTCAGAGGGAGACCGGCAATCTTGTATCAGCCCTGAGAAAACCCCAGGTCAGGGGCAGGTGGGGTGAGATGCAGCTTCGGAGAGTTGCTGAACTTTCCGGCATGTCAATACACTGTGATTTTACGGAACAGCAATCCGTGGACACGGATAAAGGCAGGATAAGACCGGATATGATTGTGCATCTTCCCATGGAGCGGGAAATTGTTGTAGACTCTAAAGTGTCTCTTGAGGCTTATCTGGACGCTGCATCTGCGGTGACAGAAGAGGAGAGAAAGATAAAGATGGCAAAACATGGCCAGCAGGTAAGGGCGCATATGAACAAGCTGTCATCAAAGGAATACTGGAGCCAGTTCAGGCAGTCTCCTGAATTTGTCGTTCTTTTTATCCCGGGCGAATCCTTCCTGAGTTCAGCCCTTGAAATGGATAATACCCTTATTGAAGACGGCATACAGAAAAAGGTTATCATTGCCACACCGACTACGTTTATCGCATTGTTAAGCGCTATTGCCTATGGCTGGAGACAGGAGCAGATGACGAGGAATGCTCAGGAGATCAGCGAGATCGGTAAGCAGTTCTATGAAAGAATGCTTACCCTTGTGCAGCACTTTGAAAGTATAGGCGCCAACCTCGAAAGGGCTGTAGGAGCGTATAATAAGACGGTCGGCTCGCTTGAGACAAGGATACTGCCATCGGTGAGGAGGTTCAGAGAACTGGGGGTCACCGGCGCCTCCGAGATACCGGTTATCGAGCCGATAGACCAAAAACCGAGAACTTCAGGTATACTTGAATGAAATATAAGACATAATATAGAGATTTTAAACTTAAAGGAGGGTCAAAAAATGTCAGAGAGATTAGGTCATGAGGAGTTTATCAGAAAGGCGATCGTGAGCCTGAGGAAGGACAATTTCAAGGGGATTCATACCGTTTTTTCCGGCTTTAATAACGCTTTCAAGAAATATTTTGAGGGAGAAAACCCTGTTGAGGTGACAAACAAACTTGCCGAAGAGGGAAAGATCGTTATCAGACCCGTTAAAGGCGGGGTCATGCTTTATATGCCCGAAGACGCCCCTGCTTCAAGAGATTCCGCTGACGAAGCATTGAAAAAAATGGGACTTTAAAAGCAAAAGGCATTTGAAACTGCAAAAGATCCGCGAAATATCCGGGGCGAAAATATATTTTCGCCCCGGATATTATAATGCGGCCTGAATTTGCGCCTTTAGTTATACCTTATTCATGAACATGAAAACGTGAAGGCTATTTAACCTGGATTATTTATAAAATTGGCAATGGCAACCGAGGATAGAGTATTTGCGCGGTTTTTTTTGCCGATAGTCAAATACAGTATTTGAAAATAGAGAGGCAAAAGCCTCGCAGGGAGGAACGACCGAGAATGAGCGCAAATACCCTATCCTCGGTTCAATCAGAAATATTTGTGAATAATCCTGGGTAAGTTATTTAACCGCCTGCATATGAGCCTCTTTAAGTTCTATTTAAAAACAAGCCTCTTGTTTATTGTTACCGTCATGCTTGCGCCCTTCTATTTTTTTGTGCTGTTAATCTTCTTCACATGGCGACATAGTATCGGACCTAAACTTGTCCAATGGTATTCAAAACTCTGCCTCTTGATATTCAGAGTCGATATTGAAGAAATTAAAAACTTCGATATCTTCACAAGCAGTGGGAAAGGCGCAATAATAATTTCAAACCACGCCAGTTTCCTGGATATTTTTGTGCTTTCTTCTCTCTTTGGATCGGTCTTTGTAAGTAAAGCCGAGATCAAGTATTATCCAATAATCGGGCAAATCGCGTGGTTGGCAGGAGTTATTTTTCTTGCCCGGGATTCCTCAAAGGAAAGGCTGAGATTACTCAGGACAATTGCGAACAAATGTTCAACTCGCATTCTTGTTGTTTTTCCACAGGGTACGACCAGCCGCATTACCGAACGATTAGCTTTCAACAGAGGCATTTTCAAGGTAATAGAACTGAACCCGGAGGTATCATTATTGCCGGTAACGCTTCATTATAAAGAAGATGCGGAAATTGCATGGAACAAACCGCAATCTTTGAAAGAGAATTCAATCAGGATCTGCGCTCAGAAAAGAATCCATGTCAAAGTGCTCATCCACAATCCTGTAACAATTGAAGATTACCGGGAAAAGACCTCCGCACAAATATGCAAAATCGTAGAACAGACCGTTTTAGGGCCTTTACAGGAAGAACATTAGAAGTGCAAGTACCGCAGTTTTATGAGCAACCCGGCATTTCATGGTGGAGGAGGCGGGAATTGAATTAATGTCAGGCTTTTTATGTATTTTTCCCCTCACAGAAAGAAATGTTTTTTCCAGAACCAAGAACAGCGTTTGTTTTCTCATAAAACTACCACCCAAATGATATCTCTGCGGACACGCATAACACAAATTTAGGATCATGTGATGATCAATGTTGAGAATTATCAGAAGAATTAATTATAGATATGAGACGCTTGGGTGAAGCTTCTGTGAAGCAAATTGGGACTCGGGAATATCTACAACCTAACGAACCATTTCGGTAATGCGTGAAGCTAAAGAACCAGCCCCGAGAGTTGCAAGGTGGGTCTGCATTTCATCCTTGGATAAGGTACCGATTTGCCATAGGAGGCTGTCGAGATGCACCATTGTCACTTTAGGATTCACCTCCCGAATTCGTTCAAGCACCTGCTGCCATCTTTCCCGTTCAGCCTGTTCGTTAACATGCGGGAGGCCGAGACGAGTGGAAATGGTGAGGATGCGTGAATCGACCGGCACCGGAATTGCGCTGAAGTCAAACATAGTTTCGTCAACCATAAGAAGTGCGAGCGCCAAGCACTTCATTGCAAAAGCTATCGTTTTCTTTTCTGGATTTTGACTCATTGTACGACCAAGGGCATGCCAAATTCTCCCGAAGTCCGCCGCAATTGAAGCTGAATCACTTCCCCAAATCTTGCTACAAAACTCACTTGACAAGAATCGATGAAGCCGTTCGACCTTGGCTTTCGCCATTCGTTCTTGGTCGTAAAAGGGTTCTAAGAGGCCTATCAACTTAAGTGGCTCTTCTGGGTCGGAGTTAAGCGGAATCAGGGGTACCACTTTTGGCCAATAAGCAACCTCCGCCTTTCCCTTTAATTGATAATCGTTCAAACCAAGGATTATGAACAGGGTAGCAAAATGTCCGAACACCCACGTGTTTGAAAACGGCTGCATCCATTTCCATCCAGCTGATCCTTCCGTCATGGTGGCCTTCCATGTCGCTGGCGGAAGCTGGGAAAGCAATTCGACAAATTCATCTAATCGATTAGACGGCACCAGGGGCCTCCTTAAAGTGCGGCACCGGATTGGATGCTAAAAAACTAGCGCTTTTATCGGCCATTTATAAAAATAAACTTTCTTGAGAGCTTCTATATGTTCTTTTTGGTTTCGCCCTGAGCCTTTGTAACCCTCTCCAGGGATGCCAGTTTTCTTGTTAACTACCAAAGCTTGCAACGGAGGCAACTTCCGTTTATTGCAGTATATTTGAATTACGCTAAGAAAGTACCGCGCCGAGCGTGGGTGCAACCCTATTTTGTTGCATAGTTCGCCATAGGTCAGCGGCTTATCTTTGTTAAGTGCCCTCCGAGCCAAGATGGGCCAAACCTTACTCGCTCGTTTTCTGTGGTTTATCATGTAAAGCCCTTATCCATTTCCAGTTGCTATGCACAGATTATAACAAAAGTTAGAGTTCTCAACAACAGGAAGGAGGCTTGCTTTCTTGGCCTCTCTGGAATATCGTGAGTCTTTCGCCCTGTAAGACGCATGTTATTTCTATCATGCGGGGGACTCGGGGTCAGACTTGTTTATTGACTTTTCCCATGTATTTCCATCGTTAATCAGCATATTTGTCAATATACCGTAATTATTTAGTTGCAGGTCTTAGAAACGTTTTTGTTTTCTGGTGGACGTAAACCAATTTTTCCAATTCGCACCGGGTATATTGTTCATGAAATACGAAGTATATGCAGACATTCGCAACCTTGCGGTTTAGCTATTGATCTTATGTTTACCCATGCCACACTTCTGAATGTATTAGTGAATCAACTATTTCCTTCAGAAACATATAGCTGTAAAGTTTGCATAGGTGTAAGAAGGGCGGAAGGCAGGCAAATCTAAATTTCCACAATCTCCAGATCATCTGCTGAATGAATGAACGGCTTTTCAAGATCTGCGATTGCAATGAGACGCGTAAATGTATACGCATATGAAGTCATGAGTGTAATACATCTCTTGTCGAATATTATGGGCTTGATCCGGGGCTGATGTGACCTGATAAGCACATTCTTTCCGAGCTGCTTCATGACATGCATAAAATAATCTTCACCAAACTTGGGTCTGTCTTCCAAATCATTGACAATTTCACCTTTCATTTCTACAAAGTCACCCCATGTGATCTGGTGCCATTGTTCACTGCATAACTGAATAGTGTCGATTTCCTCCAATGTATTTACGGCAGGCGGTACTCCATGAACAGCAAAAATGCCATTTTCCGTAACTACTGCAAAAGACAGAAACCGGAATATATCCGAAAAAGAATTATATTCATCAGGAGCGAGACTTTCCCAAAAATCTGCCGGGTTGAATGGTACAGAGCAATATCCTTCATGGTTACCCATGAGCAGAAATACTTGATCAGGAGATTCAGATTTTTTTTCAAGCAGAAACGCAATATTGTCTTTTGAATCCGGCCCCCTGTCGACATAATCCCCGAGAAAGACCAGGGTATATCCGGGCTTAAAGTACCGGCTGAATACGGTTTCAGTTGCATCAAGATCTCCATGCGTGTCACCGACAAATACGGCCTTACCTTTCGCCTGTAGCCTGATAAGACGCCGGTCCCTGGCTAATATTTCCCTGACAGATTTAAAATTTTGCATATTTCTGACCCGCAAGCTTACATATCATCGAACGGTGTTATCCGCAGGACAGCCCCGGTTCCGCTCACGTTTCTGTTGAACTCTTCGATAAACCGTTTCAAAACAAGTTGTTCTTCTTCCTGATACACTAAAAACATCGCTATCATTTTATTCTGCCTGCAAAAGCAAGGCTCTGATTTCACTCCTAACCTTTCTGCAAGAGGATTAAGATCTCTGAGTGCTTCCGTAATATTGCCGTATCGTTCAGAAGGATCTTTCCTTATTGTTCTCATGAGGAAATTATGCAATTCATCCGGCAGATCTTTTATTGTCGTACGAGTGTCGGGAATATCTTCCTGCAGATGCCAGGTTATTATGTTTTTCATATGACACCCAGGGAACGGCCTCTTGCCTGTAATCATCTCATACACAGTTATGCCAAGCGAATAAATATCTGCACGTTCATCAACAGGGTCTCCCTTGATTTGCTCGGGAGAAATGTAATAAATTGTACCAGGGAAAAGAAAATTTTCGTCAACAGTCCCACGGCGGCATGCCAGTCCGAAATCAATAATCTTCACCTGCCCTTCGGGTTGTATGAAGATATTCCCCGGATTAATATCCTGATGGATGATGCCATTCTTGTGTGCATATTCGAGACCATGACATATCTGCATGGTAATGTCCACTATCTGTGAAACAGAAAGCTTTGGTTTGGCCCTCATAATATTTTTCAAGAGAGTTCCATCAAGGTATTCCATAATGATGAAGACCGTCTTGTACAGTTCCTCTATATCATATACTTTCACAATATTGGGATGGTTTAACTGTGCTATTGTCTTGGCTTCATTACGGAATATGTCGAGGAAATCAGGATCCATCGCTAATTCATGATTCAACATCTTAATGGCTACCGGTAAAGTAAGAACGCTGTGAACGCCCCTGTAAATGATACTCGAACCACCATGCCCAATTTTTTCGGTTACTGTATATTTGCCGATTTTTCTCTCCTCTGCCACTTTTGAGGCAATCAACCTGCGGGTGAGCACGGCAGACAGAAAATTCCTGAGTTCCGGGTATTCTCCGGACAGTTTTTCAAACTCTTCTCTGCTCATACTCAATACGTCCATATCGGTTTCCGCATCTGCGTGAGCTTTCCGCGGCTCGTCGCTAAACAGCACTGATTCTCCTGCCACATCACCGGGACCGAGCTGCCCCACATTATAGAGCAGGTTTTTTTTCTCAACATTAACGGCACATGTACCCTGAAGAATAAGATAAAAGAAGTTCCCTCCTTCTCCCTGCGTGATAAGCCGATCCCCTTGCTTTATGCGTATGAATGTCGTATGCCGTAAAAAATGAAGTACAAGCTCTTGAGGCAGAGGATTGAGCATTTCCGAACATAGATGGAACTGTACGGATAAAGGTCCCTGTACGGTCAGCTGCTCTCTCTGTGTTAAGGAAGAGGTATCATCCGGATGTAATTGCTCCTGAGGCATCTGAATCTCGAGAAAATAGCAAAATGATTGAGTATGTGAAGGGGTTACCTGTTTTATCTGTCCATCGATAGACATTTTCCTGGTCCTTTGTTATTTATTTAATTTCTTTCAATCGTTATGTCGCTATAGTTAATCAATCTGACTTCATAAACAAAGCTATTGGTATGTGTGTCAACTAATTTAGATGCAATATCCTTATTTTTAAATATACCATAAGATATAGATTGTCAGTGCGAATGCGCACACGATTTATAATATATAAAATGCATCTTACCATGAAATGCTAACTTGGTATAACATAAAAAATTTGTCCATATTAAATTTCGAGGGGGAAAACTAAGACTTGTTTATTGTCATTTTATGACTTTTTAGGAGTATGAATTTCGTACGCTTTTCTAATGCAGATTAAGCACAGAGAACGAAGATATCTTCCTTTATTGATTTTTAAAAGAAATACGCTGAAATTCGGGATTCGGCATCCGCAGTTTTCGGGTTAAGAAATGGGATTGTTATTTACAACTCAGCATGTCAGATGTAAGGCTGCTATGACTGTTTTGTTTTTTTGTAATTCGTTGAACAGCTCAACCGCTTTTCCGGTCCGCTCCACATAAACCATAATGCCCTTTGCTTCAAGATGTGAAATGGTTTCCTTCGATACTTTTATTACCCCGAAAAAACCCGTTCCGATTATCACTACTGCGGGCTCGGCCCTGAGAACACCCGTCAGATCTTCAATCTGCAGATTATGCCCCTCTTTTCTCCACCAGGAAGCATCTACCCTTTCCGTATAGATGATCACGTCAGAGGTATAGGTTTTACCGTCAATCGTTATTTTGCCAAAGGTGTAATGTTCGATCTTCATTCCCCTTATTACCCCTTAAATATGATATTATAAATAACTGTACCACAACGGGAGTGTATAGGGTTCCGGTGTCCCTCTTGGACTTCAAATCCAATGTTGCCTGTTACAAACGGGCAGGGTGGGTTCGATTCCCACACACTCCCGCCATTCATTTCCGTAGTTTGCGCGTTGAGAAATCAATTATCCAATTTATAGAGAGGTAATAAATCATGCTTGATGAGAATATCGAAAATAAGCCCCCGGATACTGAAAATACGGATTTAAAGGGAGAGCAGGAAGAAAACTTCGCTGCAATGCTCGACCAATACTGTATGGGTAAAAGACTTTATCCCGGGCAGAAGGTCAGAGCAAAGGTCGTAAGTGTATCGGGGGGCCGTGTGTATATCAATCTCGGGGGGAAAAGTGAAGGGGCCGTGGATCTGACCGAATTCACCGATAAAGAGGGAGTAGCCGGTGTTCGGGAAGGTGATGAGATAGAGGCATTTTTTGTGACCGTCGAGGACGGGTTAATGAAACTGACAACCATGATAGGCGGATACTCGGCCTTAACATTGAACTCTATCAGTGACGCATACGAGGCCGGGGCGCCGGTGAACGGCGAGGTAAAACAGGAGATCAAGGGAGGCTTTGAGGTATCGGTAGGCGGGGTGAGATGTTTCTGTCCTTTTTCCCAGATCGACATGAAGGGCCAACACGAAGGCGACGGATATCCCGGCCGCACATTCCCCTTTAAGATATTGGAATACGGAGAAGATGGGAAAAAAATAGTCCTCTCCAGAAGAGCGCTCCTCGAACAGGAGAAAGAAGCAAAGGTCGAGAAGCTTAAGGAGAGCCTTGCAGTAGGAATGGATGTCACTGTCGAAGTAAAATCCATACGGAATTTCGGGGTTTTTGTGGACCTGGGAGGCATTGACGGTCTAATTCCCATGAGCGAAGTGTCATGGGACAGGAATGTAACCCCTGTTGATATGCTGTCCATCGGGCAGAACATAACCGCAAAGATCATCTCTTTAGACTGGGAGAACAACCGTCTCGCGTTGAGTTTGAAGGCAATGCAGCCGGACCCCTGGGCTTCAGCCGCTGAAAAATATTCGGTAGACGCAAGGGTAAGCGGTTCCATTGTCCGTCTCGCCCCCTTCGGCGCTTTTGTGAGGCTTGAACCGGGGGTTGACGGTCTGGTCCATATCTCTAATCTCGGCGCAGGCAGGCGGATTAACCATCCGAGGGAAGTTGTCGAGGCAGGACAATTGGTAGAGGTCTATGTTCTTTCAGTGGACCAACAGAACAGGAAGCTCTCTCTCTCGATGCAGCCCAAGGTTGAGCCTGTAGAGATTGTCCTTCCCGCTGTGGGAGAAATCCTCGAAGGCACCGTTGAGAAGGTAATGCCCTACGGGATTTTTCTGAAGATAAATAACGGTATAACGGGACTGATTCCCAACCCTGAAATGGGAACGCCTGCAGGCACGGACCACAAACGCATGTTCCCTCCCGGCACAAAGATGCAGGTTGCCGTGATCGATGTGGATACTGCAAACAATAAAGTCGGCCTCAGCCGCAAAAACATTATAGAAAAGGCGGCGCAGGATGAGTTCAACCAATATAGGGAATCCGTAAAAAACTCCGCTGAAGCCTCGGTTAGCCTCGGTAGTCTTGGAGACATACTCAAGGCCAAACTGGAAGAGAAGAAAAGTTAGGGTTAACCTTTCGCCGGATTGTGGAATTTGACAGCTTTACCGTATTTGTGTTTTAATAAATTCACCTTTAAAGACGGCCCTGTGAGGCTGAAAAGGTAAAGGAGGCAGCGTGAGCTGCAAGGGTTAACAAAAAGATATGCCTTCCGCTCAATCGAGGGGAAGGCTTTTTTATGCCTGTTTATTGTCCCCATGGAGTTGTAATAGTATGCCTAAAGAATTAATGAACAAAAAAGACATCGACAGGGCCATAACAAGGATGGCCCATGAAATCCTTGAAAAAAACAAGGGCATGGAAAAACTATGTCTTGTCGGGATACAGCGGGGCGGGGTTTTTTTGGCGCAAAGGCTTGCAGCAAAAATAAAACAGATCGAAAAGAAGGACATACCGGTCGGTTCGCTCGATATAGCTTTTTATCGTGACGATCTCAATATACGAAAAGAGCAGCCTATGGTCAGGAGGACCGAGATTGCCTTTGAGGTGACGGATTTAAAGATAGTTCTCGTTGATGACGTCCTCTTTACCGGCAGGTCTATAAGGGCTGCGATGGATGCATTGATGGACATAGGCAGACCGTCGCTGATTCAGCTTGCCGTGCTGGTAGACAGAGGCCACAGGGAATTGCCTGTTAAGGCTGATTATGTCGGCAAAAATATCCCTACTTCAACAAGTGAAACCGTTGTTGTACAGTTTGAAGAAGAAGGTTTGGAAGACAGGGTCATGCTTGAGAAACCGGACGCCGGAGAAGTAAAGAGTGCTGAACAGTAAAGACCTTTTAGGTATAAAGGAACTTTCAAAGGAAGAGATATACCTTTTCCTCGATACCGCAGCAGGTTTTAAGGATGTTATCGGAAGGGATATCAAGAAGGTCCCCGCCCTCCGGGGCAAGACGACCGTCAATCTCTTCTTTGAGCCGTCTACCAGGACAAGGACGTCCTTTGAGCTTGCTGCAAAAAGACTAAGCACGGATGTTATTAATTTTTCGGTCCCGACAAGCAGTGTGATCAAGGGCGAAAGCCTGATTGACACGGCGCTCACTGTCCAGGCTCTTGGCGCTGACTTTATCATCATCAGGCATTCCTCATCCGGGGCGCCGCACCTCCTTGCAAAGAAAATGAAGGCGTCTGTTATCAATGCCGGTGACGGCACGAACGAGCATCCGACACAGGCGCTGCTTGACGCCTTTACGATAAAAGAAAAGAAGGGTAAAATCGAAGGTCTTGAGATAGCAGTCGTGGGAGATATTGCCCATAGCAGGGTTGCCAAGTCGAATATATATTGTTTGACAAAACTTGGCGCAAAGGTGAGATTGATCGGTCCTCCGACCCTGATACCGAAAGAGATAGAAGAACTCGGCGTCGGTATTTTTCATAATATGGAAGACGGCGTCAGGGGCGTGGATGTTCTGATGATGCTCAGGATTCAGATGGAAAGACAGGACAAGGGGTTCTTTCCGTCAACGGAAGAGTATTCCAAAAACTGGGGTCTGACAACAGACAGGCTTTCCCTCGCAAAAGACGATGCTATTGTGATGCACCCGGGGCCGATGAACCGTGGGATCGAGATCGTCTCTGAAATTGCGGACGGACCGAAGTCCGTAATCCTTGAGCAGGTTACAAACGGTATTGCCGTAAGAATGGCGGTCATGTATTTACTTGCAGGAGTCAAGAGATGAATATCGTAATAAGGAATGGACATATTATTGACCCGTCACAGGGGATTGACGGAGTTGGGGACATATATATAGAAAGCGGAAAGATAAAAGAAATAAACATAAAGAGCATGGAGCATGGAGCTCGGAGCACGGGGCAAAAACCGCAATCATCCGACGTCCGGATTATTGACGCAAGCGGGCTTCTGATTGTCCCCGGCCTTATCGATATGCATGTGCATCTGAGAGAGCCGGGGTTTGAATACAAGGAGACGATAAGAACCGGAACTCTCGCTGCAGTCAAAGGCGGTTTTACGACAGTCTGCTGTATGCCGAATACAAACCCCGTAAATGACCATGCAAGCGTTACCGAATTCATCATAAGAAAAGCGAAACAGGAAGGTCACTGCACCGTTCATCCTATCGGCGCAATAACCAAAGGCCAGAAAGGCGAAGAGCTTGCGGAGATAGGGACGATGAAGAATGAGGGCTGTATTGCCTTCTCCGATGACGGCCAGCCTGTGATGAACAGCGCCATGATGCGCAGGGCGCTTGAGTATTCAAAGGCTTTCAAAGTGCCGGTCATCTCGCACAGTGAAGATCTTACCCTTTCAGACGGCGGAGTAATGAACGAAGGACTGACGTCCGTAACTCTCGGACTAAAAGGAATCCCGGCAGAGGCTGAACAGATAATGATTTTCAGGGATATCCTGCTGGCAGAGCTTACAGGCGGAAGATTGCATATAGCCCATGTATCAACTGCCGGTTCGGTACATCTTATCAGAGAGGCCAAACAAAGGGGGATAAACGTCACTGCTGAAACGTGTCCTCATTATTTCAGTATCACTGAGGACGCCGTTAAAGGATATAACACAAACGCAAAGGTCAACCCCCCTTTAAGAACAAGCCGTGATTTGGAAGCTATAAAGGATGGGTTGAGGGACGGCGCTATCGACGCTATAGCAACCGACCATGCGCCTCATCATGTTGATGAAAAACTGCAACCCTTTGACATGGCCCCTTTCGGGATATCGGGACTTGAAACCGCGCTGAGTCTGAGCCTGCAGCTTGTAAGGGAAGGTGTTCTGACAAGAAAAGAACTCGTTGGAAAGATGACCCTGAATCCTGCAAAGATACTCGGTCTTGATAAAGGCTTTCTAAAGCCCGGTTCCGAGGCGGAGTTGGTCGTGATAGACGAGAACAAAGAATTTGAGGTTAAGTCCGAACGATTTGTATCAAAAGGTAAAAACACGCCTTTTGAAGGAAGGATATTAAAAGGAATGCCTGTATTCACGTTTTGCAAAGGAAAACTCTATGAGCTGTAAGGCGCTGCTGGTCCTTTCCGACGGCATTGTTTTTGAAGGAAAGAGTTTCGGCGCAAGCGGAGAGACGCTTGGCGAGGTTGTCTTCAACACCTCGATGACAGGGTATCAGGAGATACTTACCGATCCTTCATACAGGGGTCAGATCGTTACCATGACCTATCCGCAGATGGGCAACTACGGTGTGAATGAAGAGGATATTGAATCTCTGAACGGCCCAAAGGTCGAGGGTTTTATTGTAAGGGAATATATCGATTTCCCGAGCAACTGGAGGACTAAAAAGTGCGGAGCGCAAAGCGCCGGGCGCGGAGTCATACACTCGTTAGGAGATTATTTGAAGGCTTATGGGATAGTCGGCATAGAACATATAGACACTCGCGCATTGACAAGGCATCTGAGAAACCACGGCGCCCGGATGGGTATAATTTCTACCGTTGATCCTGATCCTGAAAGCCTTTTGAAAAAGGTGAAAAAACATCCCGGCATATCGGCCTTTGATTTAGTCAGGGATGTTACGGCGAAAGAGATATATAAATGGCAAGACGGAGTATGGAAGTGGAAACGGGAAGAAAAAGAAGCTGAAAAGGAATCCTCCGCCCTACGCCCTACGCCCTCTGCATTTAAACGGGTGGTTGTTTACGACTTCGGAGTCAAATTCAACATCCTCCGTAATCTTGTTGACGCGGGGTTTGACGTTACGGTTGTGCCTGCGCAGACCCCTGCGGAAGCAGTGCTTGAAATGGACCCTGATGGGGTTATCCTCAGTAACGGCCCGGGAGACCCTGAGACAGTCACTTATGCAATCGGGAATGCAAAAAAAATAATTGGCAAAAAGCCCGTCTTCGGGATCTGCCTGGGACATCAGATACTCGGTCTTGCAATGGGCGGCAGGACATATAAACTGAAATTCGGCCATCACGGCGGCAACCATCCTGTCAAAGCTTTAGTTACCGGCAGGGTTGAGATAACATCTCAGAACCATAACTACTGCGTTGATATCAACAGTCTTCGCGGCCGGGTCAGGCTTACCCATAAAAACCTCTACGACGGGACTGAAGAAGGCATGGAGCATGTGGAATTGCCGGTATTTTCCGTCCAGCACCATCCGGAAGCAGGCCCGGGACCGAACGACGCCGCGCATATTTTTAAAAGATTCAGAGATTTGATAGAGGGAGTTTGTGCCGAAAAGAACTGATATTAAAAAGATACTCCTCATAGGCTCCGGCCCTATCATAATCGGCCAGGCATGTGAGTTCGACTATTCCGGCACGCAGGCCTGCAAGGCTTTAAGGGAAGAGGGATATAAGGTCGTCCTGGTCAATTCCAATCCTGCAACCATTATGACGGACCCTGAGACTGCCGATGTAACATACATCGAGCCGTTAACTGCCGACATCCTTGAAATGATAATAAAGAAAGAAAGACCGGATGCCATCCTCCCTACAATGGGCGGCCAGACCGCACTGAACCTCGCTGTCGAACTTGCCGAAAAAGGCATACTTGATAAATATAAGGTTGAACTCATCGGAGCAAAGCTTGACGCTATCAGGAAGGCTGAAGACAGAGAGCTTTTTAAAGAGGCCATGAAAAAGATCGGGCTTGATGTCCCGGTATCCGCACATATCGGGTCTATGAAAGACGGGCTTGAAGCGGTCGAATATATAGGTTTCCCGGCTATCCTCAGACCTTCTTTTACCCTGGGAGGGACCGGAGGCGGCATTGCGTACAACATAGAGGAGTATCAGGTATTGCTTGAGCGGGGGTTAAAGCTCAGTCCCGTCGGGCAGGTGCTGGTGGAAGAGTCCGCCCTTGGCTGGAAAGAGTATGAGCTTGAGGTCATGCGGGATGTGAAAGATAATGTCGTGATAATATGTTCAATAGAGAACTTTGATCCGATGGGGGTCCACACCGGCGATTCGATTACTGTTGCGCCCGCACAAACCCTCACCGATAAAGAATACCAGAGGATGCGCGATGCGTCTATCGCGATCATACGCGAGATCGGGGTCGATACCGGCGGCTCGAACATCCAGTTCGCCCTGAATCGGGATAACGGCAAAATGATAGTTATAGAGATGAACCCAAGGGTCTCACGAAGCTCGGCCCTTGCATCAAAAGCGACCGGTTTCCCCATAGCAAAGATCGCGGCAAAGCTTGCAGTAGGGCTGACCCTCGAGGAGATCCCGAATGACATAACAAGAGAAACCCCTGCGTCCTTTGAACCGACGATAGATTACGTAGTTACAAAGTTTCCCCGGTTTGCCTTTGAAAAATTCCCGGAAGCTGACCCAACCCTTACAACTCAGATGAAATCCGTTGGCGAGGTTATGGCAATCGGGAGGACGTTTAAAGAATCCCTGCAAAAGGCGATAAGAAGCCTCGAGATCGGAACACGCGGTTTTGAAGACGTCCAGGCTGATATGAACGTCATCAAATCTAAACTCAAAACTCCTAACGCTGAAAGAGTCTGGTACATTGCACAGGCAGTGCGGGAGGGAATGAGCATTCAGGAAATCCATGAGCTCACATGGATCGACCCGTGGTTTCTGGAGAATATAAAACAGATTATAGAAATGGAAGGGCGAATTTCTGCAGAAGCCCCGAAGCTCGGAAGTTCGGACCCTGAACTGATCTTCCCGCCTTCTCATCTTCATAACTTCTTGCCTTTGCTGAAGGAGGCCAAACAGCTCGGGTTCTCCGACAGGAGGATTGCCCAGCTTCTCAATCTGCAAGAAGCCGATATAAGGCATTTAAGAAAGCGGAACAGCATAAAAGCTGTTTACAAGATGGTCGATACCTGTGCCGCAGAGTTTGCCGCTTACACCCCTTATCTGTATTCGACTTATGAAATACCATTTTACACAATTCATCCTTCATCCCTCACACTTAATCCTTTGGTCGAGTGTGAAGCCAACCCCTCGGACAGGAAAAAGGTCATTATACTCGGCTCGGGTCCGAACAGGATCGGCCAGGGCATTGAATTCGACTATTGCTGCGTCCATGCAGTGTTTGCATTGAAAGAACTCGGTTATGAAACGATTATGGTCAACTGCAATCCCGAGACGGTCAGCACCGACTATGACACTGCCGACAGATTATATTTTGAACCCTTAACTATAGAAGATGTTTTGAACATTATAGACGCCGAAAAACCGGAAGGAGTTATTGTTCAGTTCGGAGGACAGACTCCGTTGAAACTTGCAGTGCCTCTTGAAAGGGAAGGTGTTAAAATCCTCGGCACTTCGCCTGATTCTATTGACAGGGCGGAGGACAGGAGACGCTTTAAAGAACTCCTTCATAAACTCAACCTGAAACAGGCCGACAGCGATACGGCGATGTCGGTTGACGAGGCTTTATCCGCTGCCGGAAGGATCGGGTATCCTGTTATGGTAAGGCCGTCATATGTGCTCGGCGGCAGAGCGATGGAGATCGTCTATGACGAGAATTCACTCAGTGAATATATGAAGAGGGCCGTCAAGGCATCTCCGGAGCATCCCGTGCTCGTGGACAAATATCTTGAAGACGCCATAGAAGTAGACGTAGATGCTATCTCGGACGGCAAAGACGTAATCATCGGCGGCGTTATGGAACATATAGAGGAGGCGGGCATCCACTCGGGCGATTCAGCCTGTTCCCTTCCCCCGCACTCTCTGCCTAAAGAAATCGTCAGAGAGATAAAACGCCAGACAAAGGCCCTTGCCAGGGAACTAAATGTCATAGGTCTTATGAACGTTCAGTTCGCCGTCAAGAATCAGGACATTTATATCCTTGAAGTCAATCCAAGGGGATCAAGGACAATCCCCTTTGTCGGAAAGGCAACCGGCGTTCCATTGGCAAAGCTTGCCGCCAAGGTTATAGTCGGCAGGACATTAAAGGAATTAGGGGTTACGAAAGATAAAAATATCAAACATATTGCAGTGAAAGAAGCCGTTTTCCCGTTTGACAGGTTCCACGGAGTCGATTCCATCCTCGGCCCTGAGATGAAATCTACCGGCGAGGTAATGGGTATAGACAAGGATTTCGGCATTGCCTTTGGAAAATCCCAGATATCCTGCGGCAACAGGATCCCTTTGGAAGGCAGGATATTTATCAGTCTGAAAGATAAGGACAAGCCTGCTTCCGTTCCGATAGTGAAAAAAATGCTTGAACTCGGCATTTCGGTCATCGCAACCAAAGGAACTGCCAAATATCTGAAAGACCGCAGTCTTGATGTAGAGGTTGTGAATAAGGTTGCAGAGGGCAGGCCCCACATTGTAGATAAGATCAAGAACAAGGAGATACACTTCGTCATAAACACCGTAAGCGGCGCGCAGGCACAGAAAGACTCGTTTTCGATAAGACAGAGCGCCCTTCAGTACAGGGTGCCGTTTACGACAACCATATCGGGCGCAACCGCGGCAGTAAACGCCATAGAGATGCTGAAAAAGAAACGGATGGACATAAAGTCGCTTCAGGAGTATCACGGAATTAAACCGAAAGAATAAACATAACATTGAAAGAGACCAAGCTCCGTTTAATAGAACCCGTAGAAAAAACCGGCCTTATTATCGTCCTGACCGGTGACGGCAAAGGGAAGACTACCGCTGCCTTAGGGACCGTCCTACGGGCTGCCGGACACGACATGAAGGTCTGCATCATAGAGTTCATGAAGGGCGACATGTACTCCGGGGAGATTGACGGCGTCAGGAAACTTGCCCCGAATGTGGAGTTCCATATTACAGGCAAGGGATTCTGCGGAATAAAGGGTGATCCCTATCCATTTAAAGAACATCGCGGGAATGCACAGGCAGCGATAAAACTTGCAAAGGAGAAGCTGCTTTCAGGAAAATTCGATATCCTGATCCTCGACGAAATCAACAATGCCGTTGATCTGAAACTCGTTGACCTCCGGCAGATTATGGAATTAATAGACGTCAAGCCGCCGCTGATGCATTTAATCCTTACCGGAAGGAACGCCCATCCGGAAGTTGTTAAAAGGGCCCACACTGTTACGGAAATGAAAGAGATAAAACACGCCTTCCGGCAGGGAATTAAACCGCAAAAGGGGATAGATTATTAACGCGTTAAAATTGGTAACGGCAGGATTTTCTCCGGTTTTACAGTATGCTCCCCGTTGTCTCCGAATCCATTGCTATTTCACGGGTTTTTTTGGATAATGAATAATGGTTAAAAAAGTTATTCCGGAAATATTTTTAAAATCCGCCGGGGAATATAAGGACAACATTGCCTTCAACTATTTCGATCGGGAATGGAAAAGCATTAAGTACCATGAGCTTCTGAGCAATACCAAAGCGATTGCATCCTATCTCATTAATAACGGCATTCAAAAAGGCGACAGGGTTGCAGTCCATTCTGAAAACAGGCCCGAATGGTGCACGGCATATCTGGCGCTGTCTATGTCAGGCGGCATAGGCGTACCGATTGATGTACAGCTTGGTCCGAATGAAATAAAAAACCTGCTTGATGATTCCGAAGCAAAGGTCATATTCCACAGTTCTAAAACGGAAGAAAATGTTACAAAAGCATTAAAACAACCCGGCAAGCCGCAAGTTGTTCAAATAAATTTTGACTCACCTGAGTTCAATAAAATCCTGCAGACGCCCGATATAGGCAAATATCCGGACATTTCAGAGGAAGACCTTGCATCTATCATCTATACCTCCGGCACGACCGGCAAACCAAAAGGGGTTATGCTTACCCATAAAAATTTCTGTTCGGACGCCGATGCGCTTATTGAGGCGGGGATCCTTTCGCATGATGACAGTGTTATTTCAGTGCTTCCATTGCATCATACCTATCCTTTTTTGGGCAATTGCATCCTGCCCGTTTTTTTAGGAACAGCCATCACCTATCCTCAAAGCCTGAAAGGTCCCGATCTTATGGCCGCGATGAGGGATTTCGGCGTGACCATGCTTGTCAGTGTGCCTCAGTTGCTTGAATTGATACGAAACGGTATTTTCAACAAGATCAGGCAATTGCCCGGACCGCTGCCTAAAATAATGTTCAGGATATTGAATATCTCGGGAACGCTGAGAAGAAAATTCGACATAAACCTCGGCAAGGTTGTTTTTAAATCAGTCCACAGGTCCCTCGGCGAGAAGTTCAGGTTCTCCGCCTGCGGCGGCGCAAAGCTCGACCCGCAGGTGATGAAAGACCTTGAGGCGCTTGGGTTGACAATACTTGAAGGGTACGGCCTTACAGAGACGTCTCCGGTTGTCGCCTTTAATCCGATTGAAAAGAGGAAACCGGCTTCCGTAGGGAAGCCTTTACCATCGGCAGAGATAAAGATAATCGACCCTGAAAGCGGTAAAGAGATGGATATTATGCGGGAAGGCGAGATTATTATCAGAGGCCCGATGGTGATGAAAGGATATTACAAAAACCCGGAAGCAACCTCGGATGTTCTAAAAGACGGCTGGTTCCACAGCGGAGATCTCGGGTACATTGATAATGACGGCTATATCTTTATAACCGGCAGGATAAAAGAGGTGATTGTTTTAAGCTCGGGGAAGAATATCTATCCCGATGAAGTCGAAAAACAGTATCTGAAAATACCGTTGATCAAAGAGATATGCGTAATGGGAGTCGAGGAGAAAGGAATGATCGAATCCCTTCAGGCGGTTATCGTTCCGGATACGGAATATGCCAAAACAGCGCAGATCAGCCATATACAGGAAGCCCTGAAATGGGAGATAAATAATGCTTCTACCCATCTGCCGTCATACATGAGGCTTAAAGGATACACTCTGTATCCCGAACCTCTGCCAAGGACTCCGCTTGGAAAACTCCGGAGGTTTATGGTCAAAGACTTGTTACAAGCTAAGGACAAGGAGCAGAGAGAGAAGAGCGAAGATCAAAGCCTGATACAAGATGAAATAGGTGGAAAAGTAGCCGAATGTATCCGGCCTCTTTTAAAAGAAAAAATTCCTATTCAGGCAACGGACAATCTTGAGCTTGATCTCGGGCTCGACTCATTGGCCAAGATCGAACTTGTCGTTATGCTCGAAAAGGTTTTCTCGATGAAACTGCCTGAAACCCTGACTGCGGAGGCGCAGACGGTTGCAGAATTAATTGTGAGGATTAAGGAATATGACTCCGGTGGAATCAGATCCGTTAATAAGATGCCGGCCTGGAAAGATATTTTAACGACCGAACCTCCTTTTGATGACAAAAAAAAGGTCGGGTTTCATCACAATTCATTTGACCGGCTGATTATATTCATGGGGCTGCAATTGGCAAAGATCGTCTCGAAAATATTTTTCAGCCTGATAACCGAAGGTCTTCAAAATATACCGGCACAAGGGCCGTATATCATCACCCCGAACCACGCGAGCTATCTCGACGCCTTTGCAGTTGTTTCGGGAATGCCGTCAAAAACATTCAGGGACTTATATACCCTGGGCATTCAGAAATATTTTACCGGAAGAGCCGGGAAATCCTTTGCAAAGCTTGCCAACGTTATACCTATCGACCAGGAAAAATATCTCAATAAAGCCCTGCAGATGTCATCATATGTATTAAGAAACGGGAAATCGCTTCTGATTTTCCCTGAAGGAGGCAGGTCCTTTGACGGGGAACTTATGGAGTTCAAGAAAGGCGTAGGCATACTCGCCCTAGAGTTGAATATACCTGTCATACCTGCATATATCGAAGGCTCTTTTGAAGCCTTGCCGAGGAGTGCAAAATGGCCCAAATTCAGGCAGATAAAGGTAGCCTTTGGGAAACCGTTATTTCCATACAATGCAGATATGTTGAAGAAACCGGCGGGTACTGATAACTACCAATTCTTTGTCAATGCACTGAAGGAGCGGGTGAAAAGCTTAAGAAGTTAAGAAGTTGCGAGGTTGTTTGTATTACAAGGCCAAAAGATTCAATGATTGCAAAAGATTCATATGGTCCGACAAATCCTTTAACACATAATCCGCCTTTGCTTCTGTCAGCTCGTCCATGGAATACGGGCCGGTAGCCACGCCGATACAGACGGCGCCGTAGATATGGGCGCATTCGACATCGCGGGGGGTATCGCCGATCACGATGCTTTTTTCAATATCTATCCTTTTATCAAACATTTCCTCAAACCTGTTTACTGCAAACGGCAAAAGTTTGTTCCTGTCTTCATCGTCGCTTCCAAAGGCCCCTGACGGAAAATATTTATTGAGATCAAAAGGCTCAAGTTTTATCCTTGCGCCCTGTTCAAGATTTCCAGTGAGAAGTCCTAATCCGATATCTTCAATGGGATTTAATTGCTCCAATATCTCATAAATACCGGGTTTTGTATGTTTTCCGTCATTCCGTATCTCTTGCCTGAGCTGCAAAAGATAGGCTTCAATAATCGCATCAAAATCGTCCATTGAAAGCCCGTGTTTTATCAAGCCTTCTTTAATTATCTGAGTGTCAGTCTTGCCCGCCATGCTTATGCCCTGAAAGGCATTGAGAACCGAGAAGACCTTCCTGAATGCAAGATCCAGCGAACGGACCCCTGCCCCGCCCGAATGAATCAATGTCCCGTCTATGTCGAAAAGGACCAAGCGCATGAATTATTGTAACCTTTACTGTATTTCTCTCTCAAGCTTTAAAGAAAACTTCTGTAAAAAAAGGGCGAGATTTTTAGCCCACCCTTTTTTATTACGCTATGAAAGAATTATTATTTACTTTTTATGCGTTGCCCTCATTGTTTGCGCAAGTTCCTTGATTTCTCCAAGGTCTTTTACCATCATTGCCCAGCCATACCAATATGCATAATCAGGATTGACATGGAAGAAAGCCTGATATGTTCTCATGCGGTGCTTCATATACATCTGGAACAGTACCTGGTCTATATGTGAAAGCTTATTCGTATCGCCGCCGCCTGTTTGCATGAAGTACAGGAAATCCGGATAAGCAAAGGAATAATTATCAGGCTTTTTGATGATACCTTCTTTGTATAGACCTGCAACTATCTCTATTGCTTCGGCAAGTAGTCTGTCTGCTTTCTGCATCATGGAGTCACCCATTGCAAGTTGTTCACGTGCATATCGTGAAGAATGACATTGACTGCAAATCTTTATCATTTTTTCACGTTCGGTTTTCCATGCATCCTCGGTTAAACGAGCCAAATCCACCGCCTTTACGGCGTCGAGACGGGCGGTAGGTTGCCCCGTTTCCGGATTGAGCACTCCAAGCGCCTTAAGCAGGGTTATCTGGTCCGCTTTCCATTGAGCATTTTCAGGCAGCGGCAGCCTCACGCCAAGGAATCCCCAGGCTGTTCTGTTTTCATGGCTGCCATTCGACATATGGCAATCCTGACATTTTGGAGCTTGAGCGTCTACCGGGAGATTTCCTGAATCCTTAGCGAACCATCTCGATCCATGTTTTGCACTGCTCCACATCTCCCACTGTGGGTGATCATATCCCATATGGCATTGCTGACAGGCCCTGGGATCAAGGGCTTCTTTTTTAGAAAATGTATGTCTGGTATGGCATTCATCGCAAGAATTATTTTGATATCGATACCCTTTCGCGCGTTGCTCTTTTTTCTGGTCCTCGCTTTTGATCCCCATATTATGACAACCACCGCATCCTCTCCCGCCTTCCATAAGCTCATCGGGTTCGACATGAGTGATCGGCATAGCATTCAGCGATGTCCAGCCAAAATTGTGTTTTCCTTTTGCAAATTCATCGAACTGTTTTTTGTGGCACTGAGCACAGAGGTGTTCATCCGGAAATTGGGCAAGTTGAACATTCTGCAGGCCGGTGTGTTTGTCCCCATGGCATGTTGAACAGGTCACCCCCTTCTTGCTATGGTTGCTCGCTTCCCAGTCTTTCACCATTCCCGGCGTAACACCCCGATGGCAGTTTACACAGGATTCCGTGTCTGCTGATGAAGAATCCGGGAACCCCCAGAATGAGATGAGAAGAGAAAATGATACAAGAATGATTAATTTTTTCATTGACAGCCTCCTTTTTTAAGTAAAAAATCTCTGCTTTATTATGCTATTCCGGAATGCCTGCTAATACAATTATTTCTTTACTATTGCGCTAAAAACTTTTTCCTTATCGATTTTTTCAGGACCTCCTTTAAATTTATTGTTTAATGCTGCACCGTTACTAACGAACTCCACTTTTTCAATTTTACCACCTTTTCTTTAAAACTTATAGGCCTAATGCCGTTTTGATTTTGTTTTCATGAGATCCAACGATAACTTTATCGCCGATAACAGGTCATGGGGTCAGGCTTGCCTATTGATATTTAGTCCTCTCTTCAGAATTTCAATCACCTTTTCAGCTTCGATTTTGTGTCCTGTCCTCGGAGAACATCCTCAGTACTTGATCCCTATCGATGATACCATCTCCTGATTTTCCTGTATAGCTATTATGGCTGCTCCACCAATACTCCTGCGCTCTTTCAACAACCCTTGCCTTCACCGGGTTGAGATGAATGTATTTTACAAGCGATAACAAATACTCATCCCGGTCACAAAGTATTCCTTTATTTTAGACATCCGCAGTTTCTCCGACAGTTTAAATGTATTTTTCGGGGCAACATACCCCGGTGTTTTTTTATTCAATTTTTTGAGTATAATCTTTCTGTTATGAAAAAACAGGTCAGCATCAGGATGAGAGCGTCAAAAATAATCCAAAATGCTCGCCTCGGCGAGTCGTCTGGGGCGACAAAACTCAAGACTCAAAACAAAAATATATCGGAAATCCATATCTCCGGGGCGGAAGGGATATATGAATCGTCTGAGATATTCAGAACGGTTAAAAAATATATTCAAAGGGCTCTAAGGCATCCGAAGGGAGAAGCTGACAGGATTGTAATTACCATAGAAACTATTCAGGAAAAGCCTGAAAGCATTTCATCCCTGCCGGTGTCAACGGTTACATGCAACACCCCTGTTGAAGGGAGAAAAATAATCAAAAAATTACTTCATTCAATTGGGGTATCAAATAAGGCCGTGAATACGGCGTTGTCAATATTGAGAAAAGGCGCTATGCGGGGTGCGGCTATTATTACGGCAGAAAGCGGACTGCGTCTTGAACCTGACAGGGAACGCGGGGTCAGGGCGTCAAGGCTCGGCATCAGCAAATCGGCGTTAAAACGGCTTAGCGCCGGTCTTTCACGCTGCGGGATTAATACCGATATTGTTAGAGAGGCTGTTATCCTTGCATCAAAAGTAGCGGCATCCCGGGAGGTAATAGCGGAATTATGCATGTCCGACGACCCAGATTACACGACCGGTTATGTGGCATCGCAAAGGTTCGGGTATATAAGGGTCCCCAATATCAAATTTGTAGCAAACAGGAGCGGCGGCAGGGCCTTTTTTATCAGGGAAGCCGCAGATGTTGAAAAAATAATAGATTATCTCGAAAGGACCCCTGTCATTATAGATAGTATTTCTCCCTGCCGGGGTGTTACAGGAATCGATGAAATCATTGATTGTGTTAATAAGTAATCCGTCGGCCAAAGGAACAACGGACAATAAAATCAGGGCTGCCTGTCATATCCTTGAAGCCGGCGGCTATGAAGTCGAGCATATATCTACGGGACAAAGAGGCGATGCAGAGGTCTTTGCAAGAGAGGCTGTAAAAAAATCTCCTTCCATGATAATTGCAGCCGGCGGCGACGGTACGATCAACGAGGTAATAAACGGAATTGCAGGTTCGGAAATACCATTGGCTTTTGTGCCGCTCGGCACCGTTAATGTCCTTGCAAAGGAACTCGCAGTGCCGGAGAATGTCGAAGGCGCAATAAAAAAGGCCCTTCATGGAACGCCGAGGATTGTTTCGCTGGGTAAAATAGTTATTGCTCATCCTTCTACCGCCGGCCGGTATTTCATCCTGATGGCGGGTATAGGTTATGACGGGGAGACGGTATTCGGGATAAACGAGACACTGAAAAAATATTGGGGCATGGGAGCGTACTTTTACTCCGGCATTAAAACCCTGCTTCGATTCAATCCGGCGGAACTGATTTTTGATATAGACGGGCAAAGGTTTTCAGGTTATTCCGCAATCATAGGAAATGCCGCCAAATACGGGGGTAATTTCATGGTAGCACCCCATGCAAGGCTAACCGATCCTGCACTTTATATTTGTATCTTTAAAAAAAGAAAACGGACAGATATCATCAGATATGTCTCCGGGATAGTAACAGGAAGACATCTGAACTATAAGGATGTGGAATATTTAAGGGCGGAACAGATAGAAATACAGGGAAATGCGCACATACAGATTGACGGCGATTACATGGGAATGACCCCCGCGCGGGTGGAGGTTAAAAAGAATGCGCTTAGGCTGATTTATTAACTCATCAGCTTGAACCGAGGATAGAGTATTTGCGCTCATTCTCGGTCGTTCCTCCCTGCGAGGCTTTTGCCTCTTTATTATAAATATTGTATTTGACTATCGGCAAAAAAAACCGCTCAAATACTCTATCCTCGGTTGCTGGTGCCATTATTATGAATAATCAGGGTTAGTTTAACCTGAAAAATACAATTAAACCGTCGGAAAAACTGCGGATGTCCAAAATAAATTTATTTTTCGATACCATAGTGTATTTATAAAGATGTTTCACCAAAATATTTTTTGCAATTACCATGACCTATCTTTTTAAATAAGTTTATCGAGTTAAATAAATTTATTTTGGACATCCGCAGTTTTTAGGTTAAGCCAAGTAGGTCTTTTTTATCTTTTCGATATTTACTTCGATTGCCTCGATATAGAAGTTTCGTGAATCGTTGAAATGCCTGGGGATGTATGAATACACTGAACCCATATGCTCGAATCGTTCCCTTACTGTAACTTCGTAAAAAGAGGGCGTATGCTTAATTAAATCCTCGGCGCTTTCAAAGACGACCATGCCCATTTCCCTCAGTTTTTCCTTTCCCTCATAATGATAGGCTTCATCGAATTCACTGAAGAGCGCCGGGAGTTTTTCAGTATAATCTGCCGCGGACATCTGTCCTAAAAGATCGGCGGTGCCCAAGGTGTATCCGATGATCCTTTCCTCTTCAGACTGGAAGGGAAGGTTATTGAAATTGATTATTACGCCGGTGCACATGATAATGTTCTGTATCCTGTGGATCTTGTTTTTATCAAACCCTATTCCGGAAAGATAATGCCCTGCAAATTCGGCGCTCCTCTGTATATGGACAAAGGTGTATTTCCCGCCGGTGCCGCCGGTGTCCTCCGATATTTTTATGTAACCGGTATCATGCAGTAACACCGCTATGATTCCCATATCAAAATACTCTTTGGAAATCCTCGGGGTATTTTTGCTTTTATTCCATCCGTCTATTATCCCGATAAATGGCGGGATAACCTGAAGCGTATGCAGAAGGTCATGGTATCGGGTATCAGATTTTTGAAAACCCTTTATTTTGCCGGAAAAAAGGTCAATAACATCGTTGAAGACGGTTTCAATGATATGTAAATCGGCGTCTCCATAATTCTCTGCATGGATCGCTCTTAGATGCTCGAGAATTTTCTGCGGGCTCAGATCGTTGCCAGGTCTCATCTCCGCTTATCTCTATTCGTAGAAAATTAATACACAGGAATTATAGTATAATCCCGCCTCCGATTACTATATCTCCATTATAAAAAACCGCGCTCTGCCCTGGCGCAGGCGCCCACTGGGGTTCGTCAAAGACAACACGAACTGAATCAAAGGATGAGGCAGGAAAGGATGAAGGTGAAGAGACAGGGGGGAAATAAATAGTAGCCGGTTTGTCCTTCATTGTGGACCGGACTTTTACAGTGGCCCTGAATGTATCTTCTGTTCTGCCCGCAGAATTTTCAAAAGACGGGGCTATCCAGTTCAAATCTCCAACAAGAAACTCCTGTTTTTTTGCTGCTTCGCGTGGTCCTGCATAAATCGTATTATGCTCAATATCAATCCTGAGAACGTACAGTGGCTTGGGAGATGATATCCCCATGCCTTTTCTTTGGCCGATAGTATAGCCGTAAATGCCCTTATGAGTTCCTATTACCTTACCGTTGGTATCAACGATTGGTCCGGGAACTGCTGCGCCGGGAGATCGTTCCTCTATAAACTTAAGATATTTTCCGTCTTCGACAAAGCATATCTCCTGGCTTTCGTTCTTTTCAGCGGCAGGGAGTTTCAGGTCGGTGGCCATCTTTCGAACTTCATCCTTTGTAAGGATCCCAAGCGGCAAAGTAAGCCTTCCGAGTATGTCCTGATTTAAAACATACAGGAAATATGACTGGTCCTTCTTCGGGTCAACTCCCTTTTTAAGGCATAACATTCCGTTATCCGGGTTATGCAATTTATTAACTCTCGCGTAATGCCCAGTCGCAATAAATCCTGCGCCTTTGTTGTCCGCTTCTTTTATGAGCAGGGGGAATTTGATATATCTGTTGCATAATATACATGGGTTAGGGGTTGAGCCGTTCATGTAGGCGCTGACAAAAGGCCCTATCACCTTTTTCACAAAATACTCGCGGGCGTCAATAGTACTGTGCGGTATCCCTAAATGCCGGGCGGTTACTGAAGCCTCTTCTATAGACCGCAGTGAACAGCATGCGATGCAATCTTCCCGGATATCCGGATCATATAGACGAAATGAAATGCCCTCAACATCGTATCCCTGCTTTTTCAGAAGATACGCCGTAACGGATGAATCCACTCCTCCGCTCATTCCTACGATTACCTTCGGCATACTAACAATATAACAGATTGACCTCATATGTCGTAACTACTTAAAACGTATCCCATAAGAGATAGCAAAACGTGTAAGAATAGGATGGCAGGGTGAAGGCTCGACTTCGGTCCGAAACATGCACAGCGATGTACTTCCTGTTGTCAACGCACCGGGGAGTCGCCGTGGAGCACCACAGTTCACCGCGCTATACGTAACAAAACCTACTTTTTCTTGTATTTTCAGTTAGTTAAATCCTATTTTCCATTAACCCTGATCTCATTGAAGAGTAACGTAATTTGTTCGTCTCTAAGATGTTTGGGCAGTGGTCGGGGCAAACGCAGCCTGTAATTTTTTTTGACCGGATTGCTAAGAGGCATTCCCTCATCTTCTATCAGGTAATTGTAAAAATCATGGATGCAGCCGAAATGACAGTTGATGGTCTTTGGTTTCTTTCTCCTCCTTAAGAGAATGATGAAAAAACTTGGCATCCAAAGAAACAAGAAGAATACCTGATATATCAGGAGTCTCCTGATATATCAGAAGTCCGCGTTTTTCAAAGTATCATCCCCTCATCGTAGCTTCCGCTGAAATGTCAATGTTTTCAACATCATAGAGCATCCTGTCCTGTCAACAACAGTCCTGGCACACATTCTGCAATTAAATACAATAGCAAACACCAAAGGCAGAGTTTAAAAAATGTTGCTGATTATCGATTACAGAAATGATGACCATGAAGATTTCCATTAGGACAAAACAGTTACAGGGAGAGAGCAAACGAAGCAGGTGGATAGCAAAGAGAAAGAGGGTATTGGATGAAATCAAAGCAACCGGAACAGAAAAAGCCTTCTGAACTTCGTAAACGTGCAGAAGAGAACTTAAGGACTCAAATAACCCCTCCTGGGGCAATGTCTGATAAGGAAGCCAGCCGGTTAATCCACGAACTGCAGGTGCATCAGAGCGAGCTGGAGATGCAGAATGAGGAACTCCGCAAGGCTCAATCAGAAATTGAAGAATCCCGTACCAGGTATTCCGACCTCTATGACTTTGCTCCTGTCGGCTATTTTACTTTTGACAAACATGGACTAATACTGGAAGCTAACCTTGCCGCTGCAACTGAGTTAGGGATAGAAAGGAGTCGGCTCATTAACAAACCATTTCGGGCATATATTGTTACGGAAGACAGGAATATATTTGATCAACACTTTCAGGAAAATTTTAAAAGCGACGACCGACAGACCTGTGAGATAAGGCTAAAAAGAAAAGATGGGAGTGAATTTTATGCACAACTGGAAAGCATAGCAGCGGAGGACTTGAAGGGCAATTCTTTATGCAGGACTTCAGTCAGTAACATCACTTTGCGTAAACATGCGGCGGAGGCGCTCAGAAAGACATATGATGAGTTAGAGCTGCGCGTGAAGGAACGGACTAAAGATTTGGCCGAAGCAAACGAGCAGCTCTTGCGGGAAATAGAGGAACGCAAGAAGGCGGCGGAGTCACTGCGGGAAAGCGAAGAAAGATACAGGACCATAACCAATTCATTGCCAAATGTGGTGTTTGTTTACAAGGGAAGCACAATTCATTATATCAACGAATCAGGCTTAAAGATTTTAGGATATCTTAGAGATGAGGTTATTGGAAAGAATGTGTTTGATTTTCTTGCTGATGATTCAAAAGAGTTAGTTGCGAAAAATATGCAACGAAGGATTTCCGGGGAACACGTTGAGAATTATGAGGTGAAAGTTATTACGAAATCAAAAGATATAAAATACTTCCTTTTGAACGCTGCTATCGTCCCCTACGAAAAAGAAAAGGCTTTCGTGGTTGTTTTGTTTGACATCACCGAACGCAAGCAGGCAGAGGATAAAATAGGACAGAAAATGAGTGAGATGGAAAGCCTCAATAAACGTTTTTATATATAGAGAACAGCGTATGATTAAACTCAAAAAGGAAGTAAATACGCTCCTTGAGAAAATGGGTCAACCAAAGAAGTATGATAGTAATCATCAATTCTAACCCCATCAAAATTCCGAGTAGTTTTTAGGTGGACACGACACCCTTAAAAGTATCAGACACTCAAAATCTAATTCTCCTTAAAAAAAGTATCAATATCGTTGAATTGCATTTGTAAGTCTCAACCATAGAAAAGTATCTATGGTGTTGACTTGATGAAGCTATACGTAACAAAATTAATTGATTCTTAGGGCTGCTTAGGGTCATGATCAACCTACTTTTTCAAATAGAAAGAGGAGGAAACAATGATCCAGGCAATGCCGATTATCAGCAGATC
>Ga0265292_1000280_pt1 | contig 84536 bp, 65 predicted proteins | sample Munlanlewell296A_FD_189080 | JGI IMG/M metagenome (GOLD analysis project Ga0265292, IMG submission 189080) | Leachate microbial communities from a municipal landfill in Southern Ontario, Canada - Leachate well 296A | ecosystem: Engineered > Solid waste > Landfill > Unclassified | place: Canada...
CGTGAGACCCCTGGCTTTGCGCCCCCGTCTCGCGGCGGGTTTGCCATTTCGTATGATTCATTTGAACAATTGTCGACCGCGTCAAACAAAACCTTTAGCGTATTCTTAGTAGTTTTATCGATATGTGATAGAGTGCATTTTGCGATGTACCCCGAGCTCTTTTCCATAGGACCATTTACCATTCATACCTTCGGCCTGATGATGGCGCTTGGCTTTGTGGCGGCCGGGTTCGTGCTTCATTTTGAGTTCAAGCGCATTGGGTTGAATCCGGAATATGTCTACTGGCTTTCGATGGCCGCAGCCTTCGGAGGTCTGGTTGGCAGCAAGATACACTACCTGCTGATCCACTCTGAGGAGCTTGCCAGCGATCCGTTGTCATCAGCTTTCAGCGGGGCCGGCCTTGTATGGTATGGCGGTTTTATCGGTGGCTTTATGGCAGTCCTTCTTACGGTTATTGTCCTTAAGCTCCCGCGTGCGAAAGTGGCGGACGCCTGTGCTCCCGCGCTTGCCATAGGTTACGCTTTCGGACGAATGGGCTGTTTTCTGAATGGTGACGACTATGGCAGGTCCTCGGATCTGCCCTGGGCAATGGAATTTCGTGACGGGTCACCACCTACATCACCTGGAGTCAGCGTACAGCCGACACAACTCTACGAATCATTTTCCTCGATAATGATTTTTTTCGTTCTCATGTATCTGAGACCGAGACTGAAACGCGACTGGTCTCTCGGCCTGGTATATCTGATGATGGCCGGGGTAGAGCGATTCCTGGTTGAATATGTGCGCTTTCAGCGCTCAGGACAGTCACAACAGCAAATACTTGCGCTTTCCACGGCTGTTATCGCCGGGATTGTCTTTATCTGGGTACAGATGCGGCCCGCATCGGACGGCTAGTCGTTCTTTGATACCCGGTGTCCCTGTGCTATATTTGAATCAACCTTCGTATTGAGCGGCATATAAAAGTTTTTGGAAATAATAAACATTCATCTCGTGTTTCCCGGGTTGCCAATTCTTCAGCCTCTGTTATGCACGTTCCCCGTTATCACTCATTAGACTGGTAGTAAGATAGCTATTCCGGAAACAATTACAGAGTTAACCTTTATTTCATTCGTGGCGACTTTTATCGCCGGCTTTGCTGCTTTTCTCTCTCCATGCGTGCTCCCATTGCTGCCGGGCTATCTCTCGTATGTCTCAGGCGTCAGTGTAGACCAGCTGGGAACACAGACGCGCAAGGTGGCGCTGGCAAGCATCGCCTTTGTGATCGGCTTCGTGATCTTCTTCACCCTGCAGGGCGCCGCCGCCGGGCTTGCGGGCAATGAACTTGGTGCCTTTCTGTCCTCGAAGATTCTAAAGGTGATTGCCGGCATATTCCTCGTTGTCTTCGGTTTCTTCATTCTTGGAGAAGCACTTCGCGAGCGTACCAAAAAAGAGAAGTTATACACATTGGCCATAGTTGCAGTTCTTGAAGTGATTGCAATCATTCTTCAATCATCACCGTTTGATTTGCAGTCTGTCGTGATATTGACGGCGATCGGAGCTTTTGTACTGGGCATATTTGCCCTTGGCCTGTTTCCGGTAGCGTTTATTCAGCAGGAAAAGAGACTGCGACTGATCAAGAAACCTGCAAGTCTGGTAAGCGTGATGCTGGCCGGGATGCTGTTTTCCGTCGGAATCGGACCCTGTACCGGGCCCCTGCTCGGTACCTCACTGACTCTCGCGGCCAGTACGCAGGATCCATTCGCCGGCGGAAGCCTTCTGTTCTTCTATGCCCTGGGAATGGGTCTACCCTTCGTGATTTCCGGAATTCTCTTTACAAAGCTGATTGGCACCTTCTCGTTCCTGAAAAGGCATTTTGACGCCATAAAAATCATATCTGGAGCAATTCTTGTAATTTTCGGGCTGCTTCTGGCCTCGGGAGAACTCGATGCTATCAGCGGCTGGATGCTGCAAAGAATGCCCAACTGGACCCCATCTATATGATGCATGCACGCTTTTGATGTTGATGAATACCTCCCGTAACTGCTAGTATGAATCAGAAAAGACTATCCCGCCTGAAGCTACGCGCCCTCCTTGTCGCAATTTTTTGTTTATCAGAAGGAGCTTGTTTCCCGGGCCAGACATGGAAAGAATATGGACGAAGCACTAAAAGATAGCGAATCTCCCAGTCCAGCCATCGAGGAAGAGAACTGGACTGCGCGTGATATCATCCTGGTTATTGCAGCTTTCGCCCTGATTGTGCTACTGGCAACCGGCGGATTTCTTTATTACCAGAGCACCAAGCCACCGACCGTAACCGAAGGCATGCAGGCTCCGGATTTTACATACCCCGTCTTTGGCGGTGGCGAAGCCACACTCTCAAGCTTCCGGGGCAAGGTGGTACTGGTCAATATCTGGAATACGACCTGTCTGGAATGCAAGAAAGAAATGCCATTGATGGAAAAGGAATACCAGTCATTAAAAAACAAGCCTTTTGAGATACTGGCGGTGAGCACCGACAAGGATGGAGCAACGGTCATCGAGCCGTTTGTCAAGAAACTTGTTGATGAGAACGGTGTGCCGATCAAGTTGACATTCCCTGTTCTGATGGATACGAAGAACGAGGTTGGAAGCACTTACCAGACTGTAAGATATCCTGAGAGTTTCATAGTGGACAGGGAAGGAAAAGTGGCAAAAATCATTATCGGAAGGCTGACAGCGGACGACTTCTTACTAATCAACTATTTGATCGAGAGCTGATGAAAGATAATCTAAAATGGCTTTTACTACTTCCAGTTGCGGTCCTCGTTGCCGTCGTGCTGATTATATTCATACCGAGGATTTTCAGCTCTGACAGCAGTTCTGATGGAAATGCAGGCGATTCATCCAAGCCACAGAGCCAGGCCACCGAACAGGAAATCACAGATATCCAGAAGCGCATAGATGCGGCGACTGAGCTTGTTACCGCAAATCCAGCTGATGCCGAAGCCATCAAGGAGCTGGGAACAGGTTACTATGAGCTGGGTGCGGTTCAAGCAGGCAGTGAAGATTTCAATGGGTCGCTTCGGAGTTACAGGGATGCGATCGAGCAGTATAGAAAATACCTGAATATAAGGCCGGATGACCCGGAAGTACATGTCGATCTCGGGCTGGCATATGTCGAAATGGGACTGATTGACCTTGGAGTGCGCGAGCTTCAGACAGCAACAGTCAGCGCTCCATCAAACCAGCGCGCATGGCATTCTCTTGGATGGGCGTTCAGCCAGGGGGGCAAAGTGCCTGAGGCAAGAGAAGCGTGGCAGAAATCATACAGTCTCAACCCGACCAGCACAGTCGGCCAGGAGTCCAAGCAGTTCCTTGATCAGACGGCTTAGAATAAGCCCAACGGTTCATAAAGTCCCTGAGCCTGATCAGACATAGCAATGTAAAAAAAAGAGACGGCCACGGCCGTCTCTTTTAGTTTCTTATATATTTGCGCCGAATTATGCGCTCTCCCGTAGATGCTGGGTTTCATGCTGCTCCTTGAGCCTCGCCAGCGTATTGGCTTCGATCTGACGTATGCGCTCGCGGGTGACACCGAAACGGCGGCCGATCTGCTCAAGCGTGCGCGGATGCTCTCCATTGAGTCCATAGCGCAGTTCCAGGATCTTTCTTTCCCGATGGGGGAGTGAATCCAGGACCTTGTTCAGGTCATCTTTTTTTATCTCAAGCATTGCAGCATCAAGCGGGCGCGGTGTGCCCTCATCCTCGAGGAAATCCCCAAGCTCGGCTTCTTCCTCGTCACCGACTGGCTTTTCAAGGCTTACGGGACTCTGGGATATCTTTATCAGGTGCTGGACCTTGTCGACAGACGTATCCATGACCTTCGCGATTTCCTCCGGAGTGGGCTCGCGGCCATGATCCTGTACCAGCTGCCTTTTGGCCCTCACGAGATGGTTCAGTTTTTCGACCATGTGAACCGGTATGCGGATGGTGCGCGCCTGGTCGGCGATCGCGCGCGTGACCGCCTGGCGTATCCACCAGGTCGCATATGTGGAGAATTTGTAACCCCGGCGATAATCGAACTTTTCCACGGCGCGGATTAGCCCCAGGTTTCCCTCCTGGATCAGATCGAGGAAAGAAAGGCCGCGGCCCAGATAGCGCTTGGCTATGCTGACAACAAGCCGCAGGTTGGCTTCAACCAGCCTGCTCTTGGCTTCCATGTCGCCGCGTTCCATGCGCTTGGCAAGCGATACTTCCTCAGCCGCCGAAAGCAGTGGTATACGGCCGATATCGCGCAGGTACATGCGTAGAGAATCATCCGTGGCAGCCGCCGGCCGCTCAACGGGTGCTTCAACTTCCTGTTCCGCAACGGGTTCAAGCTCGTCCTCCGGCTCATCCCCGTGCTCCAGGATATCGATGCCCACATCAGCTATGCGTGAGTAGATCTCTTCAATCTGCTCTGTTGTGAGATCAGCCTCCTGGAGGGCATCAGCTATATCGTCAAGGGTTAGAAAACCCTTTTCCTGACCTTGGGTTATGAGATTTTGAGTCAATTCGTTCGGCAGCTCTGTCATTGATTTCACTTTAATTTATCTTTCTATTTATTATTGTCTTATCCTCTTTTTGCCCGTTTTCGGAAAATTCCAAGCGGCGATTATATCACAGTCATCTTAAGCTTGCTTCCCACCATACAGCGGCTTACCTTAATGATTATCGGCGGGAAGCTTAACAATCCTTGGAGGGACGACTCAAACAGGCTAATATTTAATTCCCCGCAATGTACAGCTTTAAACTCTCGCAGGCTGTTTGGTGCGTTCGGTCTTGGCCCATGAACGCTCACCACGGGCAAGGTGGAATATCGCAATACAGCCGGCCAAAAACCATACATAATAGACAACGGTAAAAATATGAGCGCGGATAAACGCACCCACAAGGCTCACTTTGCCGTCCTCTTTCCAGTAAATCACGGCCATAACCGGCAGCGGACCAAAGGAGAGCAGATATAAAAGCAGCAGGTATGGCCAGAATCCGCCATAGAACAGGTCACCAACAGAAGCGGCTCCGGTTGCGAGCACGAAAAACGCCCCCAGCAGGAACAGGAGGGTCGCCGGGAAAAACAGGAATACCATTGTTATGCCCAACAGGTAGTAGATCGTATCTATCCGTGTCGCCAAACGAAGATCGCTCTTCAAGATGCCAGGTATGTGGATCCAGCAGGTGACATGTCCCTGAAACCAGCGGGAACGCTGGCGCACGAGCGCCCTGAAATTAGTCACAGCTTGCTGGGCCACAAAGGTGTTTCCGGCGAAATGGTTGTCCCAGCCATCGAGCATGAGTCTGATTCCGATATCGAGATCCTCCGTAAGGCAATCCGACCATGGCTCGTCTCCGAGGGTCTCAAGCGCTGAAAGTCGGACAAACTGACCATTGCCGCCCAGTCCGACACTGCCAATTCGTTCACGGCCCCTCTGGAATATACGGTTGAATGTCAGGAACTCGAACTGCTGCCAGCGAGTAAGTATGTTTACGTCATCATTGAATATGCGTACGCTCGCCTGCACCGCGCCTGTTTTTGAATTTAGAAAATACGGCGTTACCGCCTTGATAATATTCTGCTTAACCTGGCCGTCAGCATCCAGCACGGCCAGGATTATGTTGCCTTTTCCCCATATTCTGGCTATATCCGAAGTCTTTATGAATTCGTATGCGTGATTTAAAACGTGACCCTTGCCCTGCCTCGCGATCTCGGGTGAGCGATTGACAAGAATACAGCGATCAGATTTATATTTCTCGACGATTTCAGCTGTGCGATCATCGGAATTGTCATTCATTACAATCACCCGTACGTTTTCATCCGGCAGGGAAAGAAGCCTGTCGAGCGTTGCGCCGATCACAAGCTCTTCGTTAAGTGCAGGTATCACAAAAATGAATTGTAGCTTGGGATTACTGAAAAGGTCAGGGTCCCGCACCTTGCGGCCCAGGCCAAAAATCAGAGCATAATAGATAAGGAGAATAAACCCGGTAAGCGACATCCAGCTCAAGCCGGGAGTCCCCTGTGCTTCGACCACCTGTTTCATATTGGAAACCCACGCCTGAAAACCATCCCTTTTCGACATTTCTACCGGCAGCATCTGCCTGTTGTCGGTCAGGGACGTCAGCGATACATAGTCAAAACCGTCCCGCCGTACCTCCGTCGTCAGCTCCTTGAGCAGCGCAAGGTCCATGAATGGGTGGAAGAAGGCGCTGGCTATGCCGTCTCTGACCGAAATCAGTTCGCCCGTCTGTGGTACCTGTGGTTCAACGCCGGCATCTTCCTTGATGCGGACATAGCCCATCGTTTCCGGGATGACTTTCTGTCCCGAACGATTGGTTTCCAGAATGTAAGGATAAAAATTCTGCCCGCGGCGGCCATAGCTGACGGGAAAATATCGCGCAATGATCTCCTGGGTAAAATCGGTCGAGGTGTAGTGGGGCGTCTCCCAGGCGATCGGATAGATGCCATTGTCCCAGCATTCCTGTTGCGCCGCCTGTAGTCGGCCCTTGACCCAGCCATCGGATTCTGCTCGGGGCTCACGGTTCTCAGATCCACGCCAGAATTCGTAGTCAACTGCGGATTCCCCGATATACTGGTGCGTATAGCCATGGAGGACGATCGAAGCACCCTTTTCCTGCATGTAGTTTATTGTCTCAATAAATTCAGGGCTGTCGGACAGCGTGGCCCTCTCACCGGTGAAAGGATTTTCATATACCGGGATTAACGCTACCGAGAATGGGATCTTTTCAGAATATAAATAATCGGCGATCGCGCGCAGTTTGTCCTGTTGAACCTTTGGATGTACGTCTTCGATGCGTATCAGCGCCAGATGGTTGACCGGATGGTTGGTGACTCCCACCATTTCGTGCAGCAGGTCCGCCAGAACCAGATAGCTGCTGTACTGGGTCGTGTTCATGAGAGGGACATCTGCGACGAGCCAGAGGTTTGCTCCCTGGACCACATAGGGAGCGCTGGTGCTCTTGCCCGTCATCTTTGCGCGCACTGTAGCGACAGCGGGATTTGTGACCGTGACGATATCGGCTTCGGAAACAGTCCTGGACATGCTCCTGCCGTTGTATTCAACATTGGTAAACCCGCCCAGCGTGCTATCCGACGCGGTAAAACCATATCGATCCACTGAGCGTCCACGGGAAAACTGATTGAAACCGTAACCTATCCAGATAAGGGGTTTACGGGTTTGCTCAAAATCGCCAAGGATATCGGCGCGGATCTTCGTATTGTCCTGCTTGACGAAGAAAGTTAAATCGAAGTCCTGCAGACTGCCTGCGGCATAATCAGAGGTTGAAACTACTCTTGCGGGAATAGAAAAGTGGCCCAGGAGTTCTTCCAGAACCACGGCTTCATCGTAGGAGTTGTCGCTGATAATTAAAGCGGTCCTGGCCTGGTTTGCCTCCGTGCCTGTTTTCGTAAAAGTATCTTCAGCATTTGCGTCAGAAATTAAGAAAACCGCAAATAGCGCTAACAGAAGCGAAATGCCAACCAGCCGCCCCGCAATTCGTGAGTTGCTCAGCCTCGATCTCTCCTCATTCTCATCAGGGACCCCACTATGACGCATGTGACAGCCACCACAGCGTAAAGACCGATAGCTACTCCAGTAACTGGTAACAGAACTCCATACATTTAAAACACCCCCTTCATTGGAACATCAACCTCTTCTGATTCCATTTTTTTATATATGATAATTGTACCCATGTCCTATTTCATCTATCGTCGACATTTGAGTATGTATTATGTAGTGCATTTGCCGTCTTATCATCTTCCGCGGTGTGATCGGCTTCCTCGTATGTCTTGATATCGACATTCAGTCGCATTTCAGACTCATTACCTGTCTGTGGCAGGTCTCGTGCTATCCTGTCGGCTTCACGTCGGCGGTTGAGTGGCCCGGCCAGACGTTCCATCAGGCGGTCGGCGGTTCTGCGCGCCTGTGCCTCATTGGCTCCAGGGAGGACAAGGACAAGACGCTTACCATCGAGAGCCGCGGCTGTATCTGATTTCCTCAGGCCTCTTGTTATTGTTTTCACCGCATTTGCAAACTGCTCGCTGTCGGTTTCCTCAAGATTGAACGTCGCCACTGAGACTCTCTGCCGCTCTTTCCTTGCGCGCTTGATGCGCTCGTCAAGTTGGCTGTAAAAGAGCTCGTCGCTGATGGGGCCAACGAATGTCTGATCTCCGGTTACCATTTCGACCATGCCACTTACGAATGGATCAGGAGGAAATGACAGAAGTCCGTTTACATACTCTATGGCACCAATAATTCTTGTTGCGGCCTCACCATCTCCATATGGACTTAAGCCCTGGGTCATGGATGCATAAACGGCTTTGTCGGTCAGCAATTCCGAACCAGCGGCGAAAATCGCTTTTCTGGACGTACCAATGATTTTTGCAAGACCAGCCTGAACCGCTTCCGGCCTTTCCGTCATATCCCTTAATACCAACACAGGCTTGGCAAGTGCCGGCGCTTCCTCCTGCAGGCCGCCCGAATCAGTCATTACCATATAGGCACGTGAAATCAAATTTGCCATATCCAGGTAATTGAGCGGTTCCACCAGGTGGATTCTATCGTGATCACCCAGCATCGCATGAACCGGGACATTCACTTTGGGATTTCGATGAACTGAGAATATTATCTCAATATCAGCGAATTTGTCCAACAGCTCAAGGATACCATTGCAAATATTACGGAGTGGTTCACCAAAGTTCTCTCTTCTGTGTGATGTGACCACGATAAGGCGCTTTCCATCTTTCCCGGCATTCTCAAGTTCTTGCGTGCTAAATCGGTGATCCTGGCTCACTACGCTGAAAAGAGCGTCAATCACTGTATTTCCGGTAATAAAGAGTTTCTCCTCAGTGACACCTTCGCGCCTCAAGGCATCCCAGGCGGACAGCGTCGGGACAAAGTGCAGGTCGGCAAGCTGGGTGATCATGGAGCGATTGATCTCTTCCGGGAAAGGCCTGAACTTATCATATGTCCGGAGGCCAGCTTCGACGTGACCGACTGCGGTTTTTTGATAGAAAGCCGCAAGGCAGCCTGCGAAAGCCGTGGTTGTATCACCCTGGACCAGGACAAGGTCGGGTTTTTCTATTGATATGATCTCTTCAATTCCGCGGAGTGAATTAATGGTGACATCGCTGACGGCCTGATTCGGCGCCATAATATCGAGATTGTAATCCGGGATTATGCCGAACTGGTCAAGGGCTTGACCCAGCATTTCCCGGTGTTGGCCTGTCGTGACAAGCACTGAACTGAAATTCGCCGACTCATCCAACTTCTGGATTACAGGAGCCAGCTTAATAACTTCGGGTCGAGTCCCGAATATTGTCATTGTTTTTATAGTCTTCATGGCTGGGGATCTTTTCTTTACCCCTCCCCCTAACTGCCACTCGTATGCCCTGAGCTTCAACTTCCACGTTAGTAGCAACTTAATAATCGCATAAATGGGATTATTTCTCAATCAGAACATCTCCTTATTATGTGTTCCAATGAGAAATAAAGCACGGCAGGTGGGTTCGGTGAATTAGCCTCCATTAGCCTCGCATTGTTTAGCCTCATAATCCTCTTCGGCAAAGACTCCAGTAAAGGTGATACCTGCGTGGCCGATACAATTAGTGGTCACATGAGTGGTCGCACCTCGGTACACGGTTGGTGGGGGAGAAGCCAGACCAGGTGAAAAGGGCAAAGCTCCGGAAACGGAGCGGCGCAAAGCCAAGGATCTAAGGTCTTCGGACTAGGATAGCCTGGCTGCCGCCTAGGAGGCATGGCTTCTAATGAACATCCCTCGTCTTGCAACATTTTTTGCGGGCGCCTTGATTGTGGCGCTGCTCTTTGCCGGTGCTGCGGTTCCGCAGGCTTCGGCAAGCCAATCTCCCAATCTGCAATTGGGAGTTTTTATGCCAGATGTCAACGAACTGGGCAATTTCGAGTCCAGCATCGGGCGTCAGACAGACATCTTCCTCTGGTATCAGGCCATCGGTGAACATCTTGACACGTATAGCCTTGGTCCGGTCGCCGCCGCCGGTAAAACGATTCAGATGGCATGGGAGCCACGCGATCCAAGCAACCCCGACGGAGTGAACCAGCCGGCATATCGACTCGACAATATCACTCGTGGTGACTTCGACAACGATATACGTCGCTGGGCGCGGGATCTTAAGAATTTTGGTTATCCGGTGATTTTGAGGCCTATGTGCGAGATGAACGGAGACTGGACTAGCTGGAGCGGAACGGTCAACGGGAACCAGCCTGAAGATTATATCCCCGCATGGCGTCACGTCCATGACATTTTTGTTCAGGAAGGTGCCACAAACGTCCAGTGGGTGTGGTCGCCGAATCAGGACAATACACTTGCCGAAGCGCAGAACACATTCAATACGTATTATCCAGGCGATGCGTATGTCGACTATGTCGGCATCAATGGTTACAACTGGGGCACCATGTACAGCACGCCGAACTGGTCCTCCACGTGGAAGAGTTTCACCGAGACGTTCCAATTCAATTATGATGTCGCGGTTTCGAGGACCAGCAAGCCGGTCATGATCAGCGAAACCGCATCCACCGCCGTTGGCGAAAGCGCGCAGAACGGAGGAAAGGCACGCTGGATCACGGACGCATTTGCGCAGCTCCCTGTAAGGTTTCCAAGGATAGTAAGTCTCACCTGGTTCAATATAAACAAGGAAACTGACTGGCGCGTGGAGAGTTCTGCCGAAAGCATGCAGGCATTTCGTGCGGCTGTCCAGGGTCCGGATGCCGTAGCTCCAGCGGTGGCCATAACTTCTCCCGCACAGGGTTCGAACATCTCGGGCGATCAGACGGTTAACGTCTCCGCATCCGACGATAGCGGAGTCTCCCGGGTTGCGTTATATGCTGGAGACACACTGATTGAAACCAGGACAGCCGCTCCGTACAGCTTTACATTCAGCTCGAGGACCGTAGGGGATGGTTCCTACACGCTGACGGCCAGGGCATATGACCCGGCTGGAAATACATCGGACGCTTCAGTGGTGGTATCTGTCAACAACAGCAATGATCGTAATTACTACTTTGGCTGGTACGACAGCGGATCGCCTGGCGCGATGGCATGGGTGATCATAGGGAATCCCGAAGCTGCCGCCCAGCATGCTGATGTATATATCGGTGGCAGGTTGATGGGGAGCTACGACGTAGGGCCCAAGCAGATGGTCACTCCAATGTATTCCGGAGTTATCAATGGCCCAGTAAAGGTGGTTTCCACTACCGGTGGCAAACTGCTGGTCAGCGAGCGCGTGCTGTGGAATGGCTATTTTTCCGAACTTGCGGCAGCGACCGAAGACGATCTTTCAACTGATCAGAATATGGGATGGTACGATGAGAAGAGCCCGGGCATGCGTGACTGGATCATAATCGGCAATCAGGGAAACCTGACAGCTGAAGTTGATGTCTTCATCGCAGGTGAGCTGAGGGGTCACTATTCCATCCCGGCCGGGGGCAGGGTCACGCCTGACTACCCGGGTGTGATGAATGGTCCGGTCCGTGTTATATCTACCAATGGTCAGCCACTCAACGTCAGCCAGAGGGTTTTATATGGAAGCGCATTCAACGAGGTTGGAGCTGTACCTGGCAACAGTTTGTCATCTGAATACTATTTCACCTGGTACGATCAGAAGAGCCCTGGAATGCTCAACTGGATCATAATCGGCAACCAGGGTAACGAGGCCTCTGATGTCGCGGTCTATATCGGTGGGCAGCATATGGGTACTTATACTGTGCCTGCGGGCGGGAGAGTAACGCCCAGCTATCCGGGAACGATGAATGGACCGGTCAGGGTTGTCAGTACGAACGGGCAACACATGATAGTAAGTCAAAGGTCTTTGTTCAAAGGCTCATTTGAAGAGGTTTCAGGCATGCCGCCCTCAGAGCTTGGCAGCGAGGCATGGTTCCCATGGTACGACAACGCTTCCCCCGGCATGATGACGTGGATTCTTGTGGGGAACCAGAGCCAGGAAACCGCAGAGGTGGATATCAATATCGGCGGGAACAAGGTAGGTCACTATTCGATTCCGGCGGGAAGCCGTGTTACGCCGGTCTTCCCCGGCAAGATGAACGGTCCGGTCCAGGTAATCAGTACGCAGGGACAGCCTCAGCTTGTTGTTAGCCAGCGGGTGATATACAACAATTCATTCGACGAAGTACCGGGGATGCTCTTCAATCAGACATAAACCGGTAACTGCAAAAGCCGGTTGCATACGAGCGCAGAAAGGGTCGAAAGGCCCTTTTTGCGTTGTTTTAAGCGTGGAAGGCATTAAGTAAATCTGGTACGCCCGATAGGAATCGAACCTATAACCTTGGGATTAAGAGTCCCCTGCTCTGCCGATTGAGCTACGGGCGCACATTTACGAACTACGGCCGGTATTATCCGGCCGAGGAAACAGTCTAGCATACGCGCTGATGTGGTGAAACCGCGGCCGCGGTTGAATCAGGAGGGTGCGTTCATTCCATACAACAGCGCATAAATTACGAATGCTGCATAAAATGCTCCGCATAGGATCAGCATCCACCATGCTACTGTGCGCCGGATAACGATCCAGACCAGCAAGAGAAAACCCGAGCCGAGTGTCATGGCCGCGCTGACCAGGGCTACAGGCTCCAGTTTCCATTCTGTCAGCAGGAGCCCCACGGAAATCGGGAAAGTGGACTGAAAAACGAGGGCTCCTGTGATGTTACCAAGCGCCAGCGTGTCCTTTCGGCCGCGGATCCAGAGTACGCTGTTGAACTTCTCGGGCAGTTCAGTGGCGATCGGGGTTATCAGCATTGAGATGACCAGCGCAGGCAGAAGCAGCCTGTCTGCGACATCGGCCACCGCCCCGACGAACAGATGCGCCCCCAATACGATTGCTGCCAGTGAAATGACTACCTGCAGGAGAATCCAGCGCAGGTGAGGGAAGTGCGGGGGGTGGGAGCTGGCCAGGTAGAGAGGTCGCGTATGGCCGTCAAGGTCTCCTTCTGTCCGGAGGGTTATATAAACATAGATCCCATAGCCGGCGAAAAGTAGAAACGCCAGCATCCAGTCCAGTGTTTTTGACTGGACGATTCCCGCGATTATCGCGGCGAGGTAGAAAACAAGAAAGAATGCCAGGTCGCGGCCGATGATCTTCGGGTTGATTTCTGGATTCCGCGGACGGCCTCTGGTAATTGCGAAAACGAGCAGCGATACGCCGGTGACGAACATGGCCAGGGTGGAAAGCATGAAGGGTGCGCCCAGGATTGCACCGACGCCTATCTCTTTTGCGGCCGCGCCGGTTCCAAAAATGATGGCGATCATCGGTATGAGTGTCTCCGGGAGGGCCGTGCCGACGGCGGCGAGCACGCTGCCGACCGCGCCTTCGCCGAGTCCATGCTTCTTGCCGAACCACTCGATGCCGTTCGTGAAGCCTTCACAACCGGCAAGGATTATTGCCAGGCTTATAAGAAGGATGATGATTGATTCCGTCATGCCGGGTGAGCCTAGTAGAGGTAGCTTCGGAAAACCATGCCGGTCAATGGCTTGGGGTAGAAATATGTGGATTTCTGCGGCATTTTCTCGCCCGCCTCAGAAACGGCCCTGATCTCTTCAATGGTTGTCGGATTTACAAAGAATGCCACCTGGAATCCAGGCTGAGATATATCTTCCAGGGCTTTGTCGGTGCGCTCGACGAACCTGACTTTTGCCTTCGCATTGGGACCTTCGGGCGCGATCCCAAGAATGCCGGCCAGGATGACTTTATCGAGAACCGCAACATCAAGAGAGCGATAGGCAGCTGAGCGGGCGCTCTTTTCTGTGCTGATCACCGGCCGTGATTCGTGAGCTGTCAGTATCTGGTAACTGTCCCGGGCCGGCAGATACATGCCGAACGAGTTGTGGCCGGATGGCTGTTCGGCCAGCATCGATATCATTCTCAGCCGGCGGTCTTCTCCGTTTCCCGGGACTTCCACGATTTCAAAATGTTCTTCCATGGAGCTTGGCAGACTCTCCATCGTCTCCGCTGAAAGGCCTGATACAAACCGGTGAATCGGGAAGATGGAGCGGCCCGCCTCTTCCATGCTGGAAAGATAGATCATCATGTAGTCGTATGGCTGATCCGCACCCGGTCCGTCTTTTGCCCGCCGCGCGTCGCGATAGGCGAGAGCCGTTTCGTAGCGGTGATGGCCGTCCGCGATATAGAGGGTTCGTTCCGCGAACGCCTGGCTGATAGCGGCGCAGGCATCATCGTTACTGACAACCCATAGTGAGTGCCGTGTGTCGGCTTCATCGACGAGCTGTACTACGGGAGTTTCCCCGTATGCGGGTTTGAGGGTTTCGGAAACAGTGCCATCCGGATCAGAATAAATGCAGAAGATCGGGCTTAAGTTTGCTTCGGTGGACTCCATCAGTTTAAGGCGGTCTTTCTTGGGGCCGGGGGCCGTCTCTTCATGCGGCAGCACCCTGCCTTCCGAGAAATCAGTCAGGCGCACCATGGCGATGAAACCATCGCGGGTAGCGGTAACGCCGTTCTCTGAGACATATTCCTCACGCAGGCAATATATGGACGGTTTCGGCTCGGGCGTGAGGATCTCAGCCTGGAGCCACTCTTTCAGCAGGGCCGCCGCTCGGGTATAGCGATTGTTTTCTTCGTCGTCTTCGGGAAGACTCAGGCCGAAGTCGAGGCGTATTGCGTTTTGGGGGTGCTTATCATGGAAATAGAGCTGACGTTCCGGGTTGATGATATCGTATGGTGGAGCGACTACAAGGGATATATCGGGAACGAGGTCCTGATTGTAGCGGAGACCGCGAAAAGCACGGACTTCTGATGACTTCTTCACGAAGTTATGAGCGGGCGCTGCCGTCAAAGTTGTTGATTTTCCTGCGGTCGGGGTATATAAATTTTTTATCCCCGGCCAGGCGGGATAAGGCAATATTTTTTGAGTTGGACACAAGTTGCTCCAAGGCTTGATTCTGCATAAAGCGTTTATTGTAGTTCCAAGGTCTCAGACAGGAGTTTTTCATCAGGATCCTACTGATACAACCCTATCATAAGTCCAATGTAAAGACCCGGGGCCGGATCTATATGAGTCAGCTGACCCTTCCGCTCATGGCTGCGCTGACTCCCGCAAAACATGATATCTATATTCTCGATGAGAATGTCGAAGCCGTCGATTTCGGCCGTGAAGTGGATCTGGTGGCCATTACCGCGCTCACGCCGACCGCACCGCGCGCGTATGAGATCGCCGATGAGTTCCGGCGTCGTGGACGCAAGGTGGTGCTGGGAGGGGTACATCCTTCCCTGATGGTGGACGAGGCCTCAAAACACGCGGACGCAGTCGTCGTTGGCGAATCTGAGGACGTCTGGCCGGCATTGCTGGCCGATCTTGAGAATGGCGTGATGAAGACGCGCTATCAGGCCTCGGCAAAGCCGGATCTCGCCGGGCTGCCGTTTCCTCGCAGGGACCTGATGAAGGAAGACGCTTATCTGAATATTCCCAAGGTGGAGACATCGCGGGGTTGTCCCTTCCGCTGTTCGTTCTGCTCCACGACCATTTTCTATGGCACGCGCATGCGGTTCCGGCCGGTGGAGGAGGTCGTAGCCGAAGTGAAGGCCGCCGAGCATCGTTTCGTCTTTTTCACGGATAACAATATTACCGCCAACAAGAATTATGCCAAGCGATTATTCAGGGCGCTGGCGCCTTTGGGTGTCTTCTGGTTGAGCCAGGGATCGATCGATATGGCCGACGACGCCGAACTCATGGATCTGGCAACTGCGAGCGGTTGTGTCGGCATGCTGGTCGGATTCGAATCGCTTTCTGATGCCAACATATCGGAAATAGGCAAAAAGGCCTCTAACCGGGTTGATGAATATGAAGAAAAGATCCGCATCTTTCACAAGCACAGGATCGGGCTGATCGGCTGTTTCGTTTTTGGATTCGACGGCGATGATGAGTCGGTTTTCAGGAAGACAGTCAACTTCATAAAACGGAACAACATCGATTGTCCACAGCTGACCGTTCTGACCCCTTACCCCGGCACTTCGCTGCGCGCGGAAATGGAATCGCAGGGCAGGCTTATCCATTCCCGCTGGGAGAAATATGATGTGGGAAACGTTACATTCATTCCCGGAAAAATGACCCCGGAAGAGCTTCAGAAGGGATATAACTGGGCTTGTGAGAAAGTCTATTCGCATCTGGCCATCATCATGCGCGGCATCCGGTCCATGAAATACATGAAGCAGCCGTATCGATCATACCTGTTTACACGCAACAGCTCTATTTACAGGCAGCTTTACCTGGTCAGCCAGGAGGATTGACGGAACAGTTGATTTGACTTCAGATAACGGGCATATAGATTCAGGGGAGGCATCCGAACAGACCGGATTGGAAGCGAATGCAGTCTCTGGCTATTATCGCGATGAGTTCGGACGGGCTGCCAGGTTCTATGACCTCGGCATCCGCGTGGCATTTCACCTGGCGGGAGGGGAATATGCATTTCGCTGCCGTATTGTTGAAATGGCGGATGTTAAGGCCGGCAGCGATGTACTCGATGTCAGTTGCGGTACCGGCACACTTGTTGCATTACTGGCCAGCTGCGCGGGACCGGACGGACACGTTGTGGGGATCGATCTCTCCGAACAGATGCTGGACGTGGCCCGTCAAAAGGTGAGGGTGAGCCAGGCCGGGTTCGTCCAGGGAAATGCCGAAGATATTCCCTTCGGGGACTCCTCTTTTGATCGCATTACCATGTCGCTGGCTATCCATGAGATGAACCGCAGGGGCAGGATCAATGCGCTCGCCCAGATGCGGCGCGTGCTCAGGCCTGGCGGTCTTATAGTGGTGGCCGACATGCGCAGGCCGGATACTCGTCTGACAAAACTGGGCATGAGGTTCGTGCGGCTTGCCGAGACCGATACCCTGGCCGACATGTGGGAGCATAAACTGGTGCGCGAGATCGATGAGGCTGGATTTTTCGATATCCGGCGATATATCGCCGGGCGGGGGTTCTTCGAGATAATCGTCGCGCGCAAACGCGATTGAGATTTTCGCTTATATATTCTGTTTTATCTGCAGCGTGAGTTTGTAGGCCCTGTTTTTTGAGACTCCCGTCGCCAGGGCAACCAGTTCAGAAAGCTTGCGGGCGGATATGCCTTCTTCCAGAAGTCCGCGTATGGCATCTTCGAAGGTATCAGTTGGTCCGGTCTCTTCAGGCAGCCGCGGCCCGCGTGGTTCAAAGACCAGCACTATCTCTCCTTTTACCTTCTGTGCCATGCGCAGGCGCAACTCCGAAGCTGTACCGCGGAGTATCTCTTCAAACTTTTTGGTCAGTTCGCGGCAGACGGCGATGTGCCTGTCCCCGAGGTGCGGAACAGCCGCTGTCAGGGTGGCCGCCAGCCGATGAGGTGTTTCGAAGGCGACGCAGGTGCGGGATTCTCCAGCGATCATTCCCAGTACCTTGTCCAGCTCTCCCTTTTTTCTGGGAAGGTAACCCAAGAAAACAAAAGAGTCAGATGGAAACCCCGAGCTGACAAGCGCCGTCTCGACCGCGGAGGGACCGGGTAATACGACGACCTGCAAGCCTTCATCCAGGGCGGCCTTCACAAAGCGGTAACCGGGATCACAGATTCCGGGCATGCCGGCGTCGGAAACAAGCGCGATCGTCTTTCCCGCGTTCATTTTATTCAGGAGGTCCGGCAGGCGTCTGATCTCGTTGTGCTCGAAGAAGCTCACCAGGGGTTTGCTGATATCGAAGTGGGAAAGCAGCTTGCGGGTGCGGCGTGTGTCCTCTGCGGCGATCAGGTCAGCCTGCCTTAGTGCGTCAAGTACCCTGAGGGTTATATCGCCCAGGTTACCTATGGGTGTGGGACAGACATACAGCACTTCGGTATCCTCGATCGATTAAGAAAAAAACAGGGACGTCTCATCAACGTCCCTGGAAGAAGATTACTGGTCGACGTCTTTCTTATGAAACCTTGCTTTCGCTGATGGCTTCGTTGGGGCATACCTCCGAACAGGCGCCGCAATCAGTGCATTCATCGGGATTGATAATGAACATGTCATCGCCTTCAGTGATTGCTTCCACGGGACATTCGTCCATGCAGACCCCGCAAGCGAGACATTCATCAGAAATCTGTAGAGCCACCGTTCTACCTCCATATTGTATTTAAAGAAAAGCGAACTACTTATCTTTATGCCTCTTCGCCCCCGTCTTTGTCAAGTGCGATAAGTTCATGATCGCGGGTCCCTAGTCCGATTTTCTCAGCGTGGATCAACTGCGCGGTGGGGTCGATACCCCTGTGGATCGAGCCAAATTTATCAGGACCGGACAAAGAGTCAGCTGGCAGGGCGCTTGTGGCGACCCCGGCTGCCTGGTTTACGAGGTTGAGCGCGGCTGCGTCGGCTGCTACTGGATCGTGCGAGGCGACTATGCCGATGTTGGGCACTATGGGGTTGTCACTCCAGCCAAGACAGTCACAGTCGGGGGTAACGTCGAGAATATAGTTTATGGCGGCAAACTTGCTTTTTTTCCCTGTCAGCGCCGCGAACGCGTACTCGGCCATCTTTTGCTGAACGACTCCCGGGTCCGATTTCCAGCTGATGCCGATGGCGCCGTTAAAGCAGGTGGCAACACATTCGCCGCAGCCTACACAGGCTTCGTCATCGATAAGGGCGACTTTGCCGGCGTCCGGCCCCGGTACCAGCGTGATGGCGTTTTCCGGGCACCACTTGATGCAGCGGGCACAGCCATCGCACTGGGAGGATTCAACCAGGGGATGGACGTCCGAGTGCATCTTCTGTTTACCGGCGCGGGCGCCGAAGCCCATGCCGAGGTTCTTGATCGCGCCACCGAAGCCGCAGATCATATGCCCCTTGAAGTGGGCGAGGGATATGATCGCGTCCGCGTCCAGGGCTTCTGACACGATCTTCGCTTCCTGGAAATGTTCGCCATCTATCGGTACTGTCCGGTAATCAAGGCCGAGAAGGCCGCCGGCGATAACGACCGGCGCCCCGGTGACACTGAAACCGAAGCCGTTCTCGATGGCGTCGATGTGGTGGTCGCGGGAGTTCTGGCGCGCCCCGGCATAGAGCGTGTTTGAGTCTGTAAGGAAAGGGCGTCCGCCGAGCCGCTTGATTTCGTCGATGACGACCCGGACATACTGCGGCCTCAGGAATGTGAAGTTTCCATGTTCGCCGAAACTGGTCTTTACTGCGACCAGATCGCCGTCTGCGATAACGCTACCCAGGTCAAGTTTCCGGAGCAGGCGCCCGTATTTCTTGAGATTTCGCTCCTTGCTTTCGGCGCGGCTGGAAATGAAAAATACGCTGGCGGCTTCAGGCATTATCCCGTCCTTCCGAATTGTCCCGCGGTTTTTCGATAATCGCGTCCAGTGCCAGGCAGGCAGCTCCCATGATGCCGGCATCGGGGCCGAACGTGGCTGTGACCACCCTGACGATGTCGCGGTTGGGTCTGAGGCCTCTCTCGTGGAGGATTTCCATTGCCGGTTTCAGAATCAGGTCGCCGGCTTTGGCAAGGCCGCCACCTACTACAAAGACTTCGGGGTTGAACATGTTAACCAGGCTGGTCATACCCACGCCCAGGTAAAAACCGATCTTTTTGAGCACCAGAAGTGCGGCCTCGTCGCCGCCCTGAGCCAGGCTGGTGACCATGGCGCCGTCGAGCAAAACGCCATTCGCCGCGGCCTTGCCCAGTTCCGATTCCGGTTTTTCAGCCGCTGCCTCTGCGGCGTATCGTTTCAATGCAGTACCGGATGCCATGGTTTCGAAGCAGCCGTAATTCTCACATGAACCCTGGCATCGTGGCCCGTTCACATCGATGACCATATGGCCGAGCTCTGCGGCGCTTCCCGTATAACCGCGGTATACCCGTCCGTTGATAATAATGCCGCCGCCGATGCCGGTACCCATGGTTATCATGATGACTTCACTGGCTCCGCGTGCCGCGCCGGCCCTGGTCTCGGCAAGGGCTGCGAGGTTGGCATCGTTGTCGATGAATACCGGCAGGCTGAGCCTGGCGCTCATATGATCGACAAAATCGAAATCGGCAAGGGGGACATTGACTGACATTATCGCCCGGCCCCTTGTCTGATCGATCATTGAAGGAATGCCGAAGCCCACGGCCGCGACCCGGCCTGCCGCCTTTGCGGAAAGGTCTCCGACAAGACCGGCGATGCTTTCCAGCAGCGCGCTCTGGCTCGAGGTGTCGGTCTGGATCTCGATCTGGTCGAGAAGATTGAGATTCGCGTCGACGAGGGCGGCAGCCGTCGTCGTGCCTCCCAGGTCCACACCTATAACGAGTATTTCAGGATTTATATTCATTGGTGCTCGGGCGGAGCGTATAGAAAGCGCCGCCACATTTCAATGCGGGGATGAAAAAGTATACCCTCAGGGGTATTGAAGGATCTACCATAAAATGGTTCAATGTATCAACCGCATCATGCGGGGAGGCGGACAGGAGTACATGTGGTGAGTAATTTGATCTGCACGGCAGGTTCGATACAACGCGGCAGCTGTGGTACCCGCTGCGATGGCTGTGGCTTTCTCAAAGCTGACAGACGTGTCCAGAGGGTGCAGAAGATGGACTGGTCTGTTTCCGACCGGAGGACCATGAGCAACTGGGTACCTATTGGGTACCGCATGGCAGGCGGCGCATTTGCGGGTTCCGCGCCGAGCGTATGGTCCAATTCATTCATAATGTCGGTAATCACCCTGCTGTTGTCATTCAATATACTTGACTGCATTCTGACCTCTCGCGCCCTGTCGCTCGGTTTTGAGGAAGGTAATCCGCTGATGGCAGGTCTTTTCAGCATGAGCATACCCCTGGGCATGACTGCCAAGGTCGCCATAGTCGCGGCGGGCGCCTTGATCCTCTGGAGATTCCGCCACATGTCGCTGGCGGTCCGCGGTATGACCGCTGTGACTGCCTGTTACGGTGCGGTTGTGATCTATCATCTTTCTTTTCAGATGACCCTGTAATACGGAAAAAATATTGAAATCCAGAGGCGCGCCGCAGGCGCGCCTCTTTTGTTTGATGGCGCCTGTCAAGGCTGCGTGATCTTTCAAAACACGAATTCTTCAGCCGGGAATGATGTGCGGTTTGTTATCCGCCTTGCGCTGGTTATTCATTCCTGCAAAACTAACCAGCAATGCCGGACGATGAGAAAAAACCTTATACCCGTTACAAAAGTTCCCGCATCAAGCTAAGGAACAAGCCCCTCAATACGGGCACGGATTCGCGGGACGAACCGCCCTCACGGCCCCCTTACGAGCCATCCGGGCCAACCGGGTTCGAACAGGAGCGTCCTCGCGGCGGCTGGGGGAAAAGGATATTCCTCGCTTTTCTGCTGCTGCTTGCCCTTGTAATTGTGGCGCTCGTTTTTTCTTACTGGAGGCTGGACCGGGCTGTACGCGCCAGCAACGACAGGGTGCCGGCCGACACCATGCAGGTTCTCAAGAAACCAGCGGGAGGGATGATGTCGACTCCGGTGAATATCCTCTTTCTGGGAAGCGACAAGAGGCCTGGTGATACCGCTCGCGCCGATACGATTCTCATCATGCGCGTCGACGGGCAGAAAAAGACGGTCGCGCAGCTTTCCATCCCGAGGGACACTCTTGCGGATATTCCCGGATACGGAGAGGGAAAGATCAACTCCGCTTATGCCTACGGTGGCCCAGCGCTACAGATACAGGCGGTAGAGGAATTGACGGGGGTACCCATACATCATCTTGTGGAACTGGACTTCAACGGGTTCCCTGGAATAGTTGACAGCCTTGGCGGTGTCGAAATCAACGTGCCGAAGACGATAGATTCCCAGTACCCACAGGGGCTGGCGTGGACCCAGGTCCATTTCGACGCCGGTCCTCAGAAGATGTCTGGAGACCGGGCTCTGACTTTTGTGCGCGTGCGTTATTCTGACGACGATTTTCAGCGAATGGGCCGGCAGCAGCTGTTCATGGAGGCCATGCAGAAGAAGATGACGAGCCCTGTGAATATGGCAAAAATGCCATTTCTTGCCCCGGGTATCGTTGAAAACATAACCACCGATCTTTCAACAAACGAACTGATCGAGCTGGGATGGATCAAGTTTCGTACGCCGGCTGAGAGTAATCGTAAATATGTCCTGGCCGGTACTGGCAGCAATATTGACGGTGGTTCTTACGTAGTGCTGGACGAGGACGAAAGCCAGGCCATGATTAGGGATTTCCTCGCCGGGAGATAGGGGTTAGGCGTGGCCGCCGGTCACGACTGGCGGTATATGGTGGAATTCGCCTGACCGTAAAGCTAGAATACGCTCAGGAAGAACAATTCGCGCGGTGCTGATTTGAACCGGCATTCCGACGCGAAGAATATCAGGGTCGTTTCACATTCTGTCAAGTTACACCGGCAAGCCAATTATGTCCTGCAATAAATGCGAATAGGAATAGACCTATCAGCGATCCAGTCCACAAAAAGTGGTGTGGACTGGTATACGCATCACGTCATCCGGGAGATGATGGATCTGGTGGCTAGTGGTGACGAGCTCTACCTTTTCAGTAACCGGGATACCGGTTTTGAACAGGAGGCCAGGGGGCATGACCGGGTCAAGGTCGTTCGCAGTCAGTTCCGCTACCAGGAGCCGTGGCGTCAGCTGATTCTGCCGCTACTGCTCCGGAAGTACAGCGTCGACGTGTGCTTCTTCACGAATTTTGTCTGCGCTGTCGCGGCGCCCTGTCCCACGGTGCTGACCATCCATGACCTTTCCTTCAAACTTTTCCCAAGGACGCATTCGCTGCGCAACGTTATCTGGGCCCGCAGCCTGGTTCCCATTTCAACGCGACGCAGCCATCGCGTCATCGCCGTTTCGAACAACACCAAGCTCGACCTGCTCAGGGTCATGAACATCAGTGACAGGAAAGTGACAGTTGTTCATGAAGGAGTATCCGACCAGTACAGTCCGGAACCGCAGCCAGAAGATGAAGAGGCGCTTGCCCAGTACGGGCTCACAAAACCATACGTCCTTTATGTGGGAACGCTCGAGCCTCGCAAGAACCTCAACGTCCTCATCCGGGGTTTCGACAAGCTGGCCAGGTCCCGGCCTGACATCCATCTGGTTCTGGCCGGCCGTCGCGGCTGGATGGCGCAGGCGATATTCGACGAGCTGGAGCGACTGGATTTACTGGGTCGGGTACACATCACAGGTTATGTCCGGGACCGTTATCTGCCGCCCCTGTACCGTCAGGCTGAAGCTTTTGTCTATCCGTCCCTCTACGAAGGATTCGGTCTGCCGCCACTCGAGGCCATGGCTTCGGGAACACCGGTTATCGTTTCCAGGAGTTCCTCGCTTCCCGAAGTGGTCGGCGACGCGGGGCTGTATGTAAACCCGCTCGATGTGGACGAGCTGGCGCAGTCGATGGAGAGGGTGCTGGCTGATCCTGAGCTGGCTGCCGATTTGAGGGCAAGGGGGCTGGAACGCGCCGCCAAGTTCAGCTGGAAGAAGGCCGCGGAAAAGACGCTTGAGATTCTCCGCGATGCTGCTCGTGCAGGATAGCCGAAAAGAGAACAGGGCCAGGTTTGTTCTTGCCGGCGCCATACTGACGGTTTTTCTCACCGCCTTTGAAGTCAAGACTCCCGTTTTTTCTCTCGGTCCGGTTGGCTTTACAACAACCGAACTGGCCGCAGGCTTCTTCTTCATTACTGTAGCGGCCTGGGCCATGCAGGAAGGTCTTGCATCGTTCTTTTCCCGCAGGACACTGGACGTCGCGGTCCTTCTCTTCGTCGTCAGCAACTTTGTCTCAGTTATCGCTGCCGACGACAGACCCAGCGCTTTGAAGTTCTCCCTGAGGATGACCTACGCGGCCCTGATATTTGTCGGTGTATCGCGCCTGCCGCAGAGATTGAGACCGCATCTGTGGATAGCCGGTACGGTGACGGTTGCATTGATAATCGTGACGCTGACCGGGTTGCTGGAGAATTATATCTCCTTCATTTACTGGCCGGATATCCTCAAGCCGTTTCAGGAGGGAATCATCACGTTCGGGGCGTTCTACAACGTCCGGGTGGCTTCCACGCTGCCGTTTCCGACGACCCTGTCCATGTACCTGGAGCTGGCGGCACCCATGGCTTTGGCGCTGGCTGTCTGGATGATCGGCAGGTCGAAAGAGCAACGCCGCCGGCAGTGGCTGACAGTCCTTGCAGTCATAGGGCTGGCTGCCGTCATGGCTGTCCAGGTCTTCACGTTTACACGCAGCGGCCTAGTCGCGACTCCGGTATCGCTTTTGGCGGGCGCGCTTGCCGCCGCCATTTTTGGATACGGGCGCAGGGTCTGGATGCTGTTTGTAACGGGCGCGGTGCTTTTATCAGTCATAGTCGTGGCTTCAACCGCAGTCAGCAGCAAGATGGCTTCGAGGCTGGATGTTGCCGAGCAGGAAAAATATTACGGCGCCGATTACACGCTGGTCAGCTTTCCCGAAAAGCTGACGCCTGATTCGCGCAATACGGCTGTTTTTCATGTGAAGAATACCGGTTCGATCACCTGGGGAACCGAAGGGAATGAAACGGTGGAAGTGGCGTATCGATGGGCGAGTTATCCCGACAGGGTGGTCCATGAAGAGGTCCCGTATATCACCACCAGTATGCCCAGGGAGGTTCAGCCCGGGGAAGAGGTTGATATAACGCTTGATTTCATGACGCCGGTTGAGCCTGGACGATATGTGTGGATTTTCGAGCTCGCCAAAGCGCATGTCGGCTGGTTTTCAAGCGCGGGCGTGGCACCATACATCGTGCCCCTGGAATTCCAGGGCGGTGAGGCCAGGAGATTTGCCATTACCGATTCGCCCGATGATTACCTGGCGAAGGACCCGGTTACGGTTCAGGCCACCAGGAGCCAGTTATGGAAGGCCGCCTTCAAGACCTGGAAGACTAACATGGTGCTGGGTGTGGGTCCGGACCAGTTCCGCAGGCGGTATCAGGAATTCGCCCCCGAATTGCCACCGGATCAGCGCGTTCGGACCCATAACATATTTATGGAGGCCCTCACAAACACGGGTCTGGTCGGTCTGGCGTGTATGGTATTCCTCCTGGCTGCAACCCTGTTTGCCCAGTTGCGTCTTGTCAGAAACCGGAGACTGAAGCCGTCGGAGCGCTATATATCGCTGGCGCTGCTGGTTGCCACTGTCGCCTATGTTGTACATGGAATGCTGGACTGCTTCCTCTGGCAGACCGGGATTATCTTTCTTTTCTTCACATACCTGGGGTTGACTTCATGGATGTGCCAGCGGGCAGACGCTGATCAGTAAACCGCGGCTCTCAAGACTTCAAGCGTCTGCTCTGCCGTCTTTTTCCAGCTGAATAACGAAGCCCTCTTTTTCCCCCGTTCAATCAGCAGATTCCTGGTGCCGGAATCGTTGGCGACCAGCTCCATTGCGGCAGCCAGGTCTTCGCGGTTTTCCGGGTCGATCAGGACCGCGGCGTGGCCCGCAACCTCGGGCAGGGAGGACCGGTTCGATGTGATGACGGGAGTCGAAGCCGCCATGGCTTCCAGGACCGGCAGGCCAAAGCCTTCATACAGGGAAGGGAAGACGAGCGCGGTCGCCAGCCGATACACTGCGGGCAGGTCTTCGGATGGCATATAGCCGGGTGTCATCACAGTCCCTCTGCCTAACTGTGAAATGCTCGCCGATAATCCCGGGTCAGCGTAGACGCGGTTGCCAGCGCCCGCCAGGACCAGGCCATGCTCAGCCAGGGTATCGTCCGGCAGGATGCTATAAGCGTCCACGAGTCCCTTCAGGTTCTTTCTCGGTTCGAGGCTGGATATGGACAGAAAAAACTTACGGGGCAGATTATGACGCCGCCGTACCGCTTCGAGTTCATCCTTCTTCATATGGCGGCGGAAGTCCGGCGAGACACCGAGGGGGATGACCGCGATCTTGCTCCCGGGTACTCCCAGGCGGGACTCAAGATCGGACCGGGTGCTCTCGGAGTCGGTTATCACCATCGACGCCTGTGACGCGATACGGGGTATTATGGCGCGGTAGTAGGCGCCGAAGCCTCGTGAAAAATATTCGGGAAAAAGCAGGAAAGCCAGATCGTGGATTGTAACTACGCTAGAGACCGGAGGATATAACGGCGCCACGTTGGCCGGGTTGAAGAGAACATCGACACCGGATTTTTTCGCCATGCGCTTCAGCAGTGTCTGTTCCCACATCAATCCCTTTATGGGACTGCCGGCAGGCATGAGGCTTGTTTTCAGCGGCAGGCCCGGCTCAGAGCCGTCTCGTCCTTCGCGGCCCGAGAATACCGTAAAGTTGACGTCAGGTGATTCGAGCAGGCAGAGTTCGCGCGTGACTTCCCGCGCATAATGCTGTACGCCGGTAAGCTGCCTGAACATCGAGCGACCGTTTATGCCGATATGGATCATGCGCCTGATTTTAGCACCGCAGGCCTGATACCGACAAAACATTGGCCCCAGGGGGGATATCTTTTATGAAACTGTCAGCAAAAACGTCTAAAATAGGATCGGGACAGATTATTGTATGTAAAAGCTAAAAAATTCTTCACCTCTCACCAGATTTCCCAGTTGACCCTGATTTTCGGCGACCTTCTCGGGGTTATTGTTGGATTCCGGTTAGCCTTCGCCGTCTACTTCCAGTTGGGAATCTGGTATGTGGATGTCGGTGAAGCTACGCCCAACACCAACTTCTACATGGCGCTCACGCTGGTCATCCTGCCGCTGTACTGGCTGCTGTTCAAACTTTACGGCCTTTACAGATTCAGGCTCAACCTCAGCCTGCTGGAGGTATTGCCCAACATTGTATCCGCCTCGACACTGGCCTCGATGATTGTGCTGGTCGGCACCATCATCGTCTTCCCACCGGGTCATTATTCCCGTAACGTCATCGTGCTCTCCTGGATATGCGTGATCGTAGCTGTCTCTACAATGCGTTTGCTCGTATACCAGTTACAGAAATGGGGGAGGCGCCATGGCTGGTACGTCAAGAACACGCTGGTTCTGGGCGCCGGCGCCGTGGGCATATCATGCGCCGGCAAACTGGTGAGGAATCCGGCGCTGGGTTTGAGGATGGTGGGTTTCCTCGATGAGAAGCCATCCAGGAAAGCGACCGAAAGCGGGTCCTTCCCGGTGTTTGACGATTACCATAAGCTCGAATATGTCATCGAGCAATATCATGTCGAGCACATGGTTGTCGCTTTTTCCCGTGACAATCACACCAGGACCGTGGAACTGATGGAGCGCTGCCGTCCTTACGGCGTGGAGTTCACCGTTGTGCCGCGGCTCTACGAAGTCTTTTCTGACAGGGTCGGCGTCGAGCACATACGCGGGCTGCCCGTTATAGGCCTTAAGCGCGGCAGCATCAAGGGACTCCAGGGTCTCGTGAAGCGCGCCATGGACATATTCATCTCGCTAGTCGCCCTCATCCTGCTGGCGCCGATGCTGCTCCTGGCGGCGCTCGCAATCAAGATCGATTCCCGGGGAAATGTTCTTTACAGGCAGACGCGTCTGGGAAAGAACGACAGGCCTTTTGAGATTCTCAAGTTCCGCTCGATGAAGAGGGACGCCGAAAACGGCGAGGCTGGCTGGTCGACTCCAGGGGACGTGCGCCGGACGAGGATGGGAAGGATAATAAGGCCGCTGGGTATCGATGAGCTGCCACAGCTGATCAATGTTATCAAGGGAGAGATGAGCCTGGTGGGACCGCGTCCGGAACGGCCGGAACACGTGGTCAAGTTCGAGGAGGAGATACCCACTTATTGCAGCCGCCACCGGGTTCGGCCCGGGCTGACCGGCTGGGCGCAGATAAACGGGCTCAGGGGTGACACGGATATCGCTGAACGCGTGGAGCACGATGTCTACTACATCGAGAACTGGAGCCCCTGGCTGGATATAAAGATTATGCTGAAGACGGTATTCGCTTTTATAGACAGGGACGCCTAGGAATCAGACGGGTTTGACCGGCTTTTCGTCTGACAGCTCGCGGTACCGGTTCAGCCAGAAATCCAGCCGCTGATTGAACTTGTCGATGATCGGCGAGCGGTTGTCGCGTTTGTGGAGCTTGATGCGGTTGGGGCGCATGCGCATGGCGGCGTCCGGAGTCGAGCTTGCCAGGTTCTTGTATTGCGCCTTGCGTACGATAACTTCGACCAGATCTCCAAGCGGACCCGTAAGAAGCGCCTGGAGCTTGCGCTGTCTCCTCTTCCAGAGGGGGCTGACGCGTATATGATAACTTTGTCGTTCGGGATCCGGGATGAACGAGGGAAAGAAGTCATGGATCCAGGGATTTGCTTCCTTGAAGCTGTCGAACGCGCCGTCATTGAAGACGGGCAGCGCCCCAAGGATCTCCCGGGCATAGAAAAGGTTGGGATTCTTGAATACCAGGTCCGCCTGGGAAACGAATACATTGAAGCAGATGTCGGGATTGTGTCCGAAGCGGCGCCAGAGGCGCAGGAAGAAATAAGTGGTCCATGTCCGTCCGGGCGCGCTTATGATGAGAAGATCGATGTCATCTCCGGCTGGAGAATTAAGAGCCGCCAGGGCTCCGGTTATGGCGCCGGCCCTCAGGAAGGGGATACCCTGCAGGGGGATCAGCCTGCGCAGCGCGATTTCGAGCTGTTGCCGTGATTCGGCTTCGCGGTCCAGGCGCAGCTGGCAGTTGTCGTCCCTGCCGTCGAGGTGGTAGAGGTCGCCCTTCTTTCTGACGATACCGGAGAGGATGCCGTCATCGCTCAGCCTGTCGGCCGCCTCGTCGAAAGTGATCTCGACTCCCTGGGCGTAGCGGACGATCTCTTCAAGGGTAAGCGCGAAATCGAAGATGTCGGCGTAACAAAGGGACTTGAGGATGGCCTCGTCCTGTTGCCGTAATGCAGCTTCTGGCAGAACGCGGCGCTTGGGTTCGGGAACTGGCTGGATAGAGGATTTCATGTCTGTTATAAGAAAGATTGCTGTAAAAAGTATATGACAATGATAACAGAGGTTCAATGATGCGGGTAGCCATATCACATGAATGGTTGACGACGCTGGGTGGCTCGGAGCGTGTGGTCGAGGCTTTGCTCGAAATATACCCGGGTTCGCCTGTCTATACAACGTTCCTCTCAAGCCGCAATCTGCCCGACGAGATGCTCGGGTGGGATGTGAGGACATCGTTCGTCCAGAAGCTGCCGTTTCTGCACAAGGTATCGCAGAAGTACATCCCTCTGTTTCCCCTGGCGTTCGAGTCATTCGACCTTTCTGAATACGATCTTGTTTTCTCCTCAAGCTCGGCGTGTGCCAAGGGGATTCTCACCGGGCCGCGCACGATCCATATATGTTATTGCCATACGCCGCTGCGTTATGCGTGGGAGCCCTACCTGGACCGGCGGCTGGATTCGTCCAATCCGCTTATGAAAGCGGGCAACAGCCTGCTGCTGCATTATCTGCGGCTCTGGGACCGGCTGGCCAGTGACCGGGTCGATTATTATATCGCCAACTCGCATAACGTGGCCGCCAAGATTGGAAAATATTACCGGCGTGAGGCGGCGGTGGTGCATCCGCCGGTTGACGTTGACCGATTTCCTGTTATAGATGGGCCTGGCGATTATTTCCTCGTGGTCTCGAGGCTGGTCGCGTATAAACGCGTGGAGCTGGCGGTAGAGGCTTTCACGAAGCTTGGCCTGCCGTTGAAGATCGTGGGCGACGGACCGCTGCGCGAGAAGCTTGAGCGGATGGCCGGCCCCAACATACAGTTCATGGGATATGCCAGGGACGAGGAACTGCCGCGGCTGGTCGGAGGATGCAAGGCACTGATATTCCCTGGCGAAGAGGATTTCGGAATGGTGCCTGTGGAAGCGATGGCGGCCGGACGGCCGGTAATCGGTTTGCGCCGTGGTGGCCTGCTCGAGAGCGTTGTGGATGGCAAGACCGGCATCCTGTTCTCTGATCCAACCGCCGCTTCGTTAATGGAGGCCGTATCGAATTTCAATGCCGGCGATTTCGATGCGGAACAGATAAGCGCGCACGCGCAGAGATTTTCCCGCGACCGCTTCAAGCGGGAGATTTCCGATTTCGTCTCGGCTAGAATAGAGGAAGCAGGACAAGGCGGAGTCGGCTACAGGAGTTCCGCTGGAATCGGAGATAAGCCCAGGTAAGGATTGATTCACCCCGATGGACCCTACTGAGATTTTTCGATGCCCTGAATGCAGGGAAACTTTATTGCCTGAAGGCGAATCGCTGAAGTGCTCAGGCTGCGGCGCTTCATTCACGGTGCGCGAGGGTGTGCCCTGTTTTGCTACGGCAGATGATTTTTATGAGGGTAAGTTTGTTGCGCCTACTCAGGATGGCGTGGCTCAGCGCGCCGGGGCAAAACGGGCGGTCAAGGCTTTTTATGACCGTTTTTCTTCCACTACTGTAAAACATCAGTTCACTCGCAGGTTCCTTAGCGGCTTTGGTCACGAGACGCGCATCCTCGATGTTGGCTGTGGCGGTGGCAATGAAATCCTGGCGCCTTACCAGACGGTCGGAATCGATCTTTCCTTCACGGGCCTGAAGGACGCAAGTGAGATATACCAGGCTGTTGCAACCGCTGATGCGCGTTCGCTGCCGTTCGCGGACGACTCGTTCGACATCATCTCCAGCTGGGATGTCTTTGGCCACATCCCCTTCGACGAGAAGGGGCCGGTGCTTGCCGAATGGAAGAGGATTTTAAAATCCGGTGGCTGGATGCTGCATATCATCGAGGCTCATTGCACTGCGCCGTTCTATAAGCTGGTGCGTAGTGACCCGGAACTTTTCCAGAAATATTTCATCGAACTCGACGGCCATTATGGCCTCGAGCTGCCTTCCGAAATATCGGCGCGCTTCCGGCAGGCCGGGTTCGAGGTGCCACGGGCATGGAGCTTCTTCCGCGCCGGCATCTTCCCGCCTGAGGAATACGCCAAGCGGCTGGGGCCGGAGTATGCATCCTCATCGCTTTTGTTGAAAACATTTGCGGCGTTCGGCGGCGCCTGTGACCGCAACAAGCAGCTGGACCGCGCCGCCAGCTTCGCGGCTGGCGTGCTGGCGCGGGCGATGAACCCGCTTCTGCCGCTTGACTGGGGATCGACGGTCTTTATTCTGGCGCGTGCCTGATGGGCGCAGGAGGAGCTCGGGATTAATCGTGACGCCGCGAGTCCCGGCGGGATTGGAAATGAGCTTACCGGTCAGGCCGGGTTGTATCGGCCTAGGGACCCGAATCAGGCAGATCAAGCTCTTCGCCGGCCACTTCAGGCGCCGATCCCCTTTTGAATATTGTGGCGAGTTCGGACAGCGGTATGATCCCTGTCGCCAGCACCGCGGCGCCATATACGGCAACGGTGGCGGCGATCACAGCCAGCACATGGATGCGGTCACGCAGCAGCCACACAAGAACCCCGGTAGCCGCCGCGAGTATTGCGATCTTGAACGCCATGACAGCCGTACTGGCAAGTGAGACATTGTGTCTCAGCAGGTAGAACATCTGGAGCAGTCCCATCACTTCAGTTATGAGTGTCGTGACCGCGGCTCCGGTGAAGCCGAAACGCGGGATCACGATCAGGTTGAGCCCCACGTTTGCGACCATGTTGATGAAACCGACAGCCGCGACGGCTTTCTGGCGCTCTACGACGGTCAAAATGTTCCCCTGTAGAAAGGTGACGAACCAGACCGGAAGCACCCAAGACAGGACCGCGAGGGCGGTAGTCGCCGGCAGGTAATCGTCCTTCAGGAAAAACAGGATTATCTGCCCGGAGAGCAGCCAGCCGCCGACGGCCATCGGCAGCGAGATGGCAAGCAGCCAGCGGCATGCCTTCTGGAATGGGGCATCGAGGTCATCCGTGGGCTTGTTATACTGGCTCGCCAGCCGCGGGAACAGCGCCGCCATCAGTCCCGCGGGAATGAACAGCAGGGCTGAGATCAGGTTATAGGCGGAAGCATACTGACCCACCTCAAGGTTTGCCTGGTCACCGCGGAAGAATGAGATCATGACGCTGTCGATCCGGAAATATACGAGGTAGAAAGCTACGATCATGCCGAAGGGCAGAGCTGCTTTCAGGTAACCCGGCCACAGACCAGACTCGAGTCTTAGCTTGAATGGCCCGTACTTTCTCCATGCGATCCAGACCGCAAGCGCCCCGCCGATAAACTGAACCACGGTATTGCTCAGGGCGACAAGCACGAAGTCGTGCCAGACAAGCAGCACAATCACGCCACCGGTGGCGAACAGCACCTTTTCAAAAAGCCAGAGGAAGGCCTGGATGTGCAGGTCCTGTCTTACGGAAAAGGCAATGGTGGCGGCGTAGAACCAGGAATAGCCGATCTGTGCCATAGCGAAAGCAACCACTGCCATCGAAGTCGCCCTGTCTTTTCCCATCAGGGGCACGATGGCGATCATGATGATCGCCGAAGAGCTTGAAAGCAGTGTCTTTAAGCCCAGGATGCCGGCCAGCCGCTCACGGAGCTGCCCGGGTTTTCTGGCGATCTCGCGGATGGTGTACTCATGCAGCCCCATGTCGCCCAGAATGGAGAATATTTCCGAGAGGGCGAAGGCGAACATGTAACGGCCGAAGTCCTCAGGACCCAGGCGGCGCGCCAGGAAAAGAAAGAAGACAAAGCCGATCGCGGCCCTGACGAACTGTGAAGAACTCAGGAGAGCGGCGTTTAAGGGAACCCGGCTCGAACCGGACGGTTTATTGACTGTCTGGGATGGCATTTTCTGTTATAGTATCGACCATCTCAAGTTAATGAAAGCCGCCTCATTTATGACCACCTGGGAAGAAAAATTTGTTCGTTTTATGGCCGAGCGTTGGGTATTTCAGGGAACTGACCCACACGACTATACACCGCGCCTGCTCCTGCTAGCTTTCGGTGAGGACTTTATTAGTCCTTTACTGGAGCGTCACGAGCATTTCGGGGCACTCTACTCAGGCTACATCGGCGGACGGCAGGTCGGCTACATCCGGGTACCGCCGGGGACGGTCATTCTCGAGGGCATCATGAGGAGCCTGGCGTTCACCAGGGTCGACTCTGTGATCGGAATCGGGACGTGTGGCGCTCTGCAGCGCGAGATCGATTGTGGTGACATAGTCGTTGCGGAATCAGCCCAGGCCGGCGACGGAATGTCGTTGCATTACGGGTTTGAATACGGAGATCGGATTCCTGCCGACGAAAAGCTTTCCCGCTCGCTCGCCGGATTTATGGAGCGCCGTGGGCTGGCGGTTCATTCGGGCCCGATCGTAACAACCGGCGCGGCTTTCCGCGAGACCGAAGAGCTGATTGCGTCATGGAACCGGGATGGCTTCCTGGGTGTGGAGCTCGAAGCCTCGAGCCTGTTCGCGCTGGGAAATTACATGGGAATCCGGACCGCGATGGCTCTTATGGTGACCGATAGCCCGGTCAGAATGGAAACATCCGAGGTCCTCAAGGGAAAGAAGCGCGAGACTTTTATCAGCGGTCTGACAGATTTCGTCAGCTCGCCCGAACTAGCTTAAGGCTGATTTGAATTCTTCCAGAGAAAAAGTAACCGTTGCCATCGTTGCCCGCAATGAGGAGGCGACGGTCGAGAATGTTATCCGTTCGGTATTGCCGACCTGTGGCGAGGCCCTTCTCATCGATGGAAATTCCACGGACCGTACGAGGGAAATAGCTGAATCCCTCGGCGTCGCGGTCCACAGGGATGCCGGCAGAGGCAAGGGTGACGGCATCAGGAAAGCGATCGAGGTCGCAAGCGGCGATGTCATCGTCTTCATCGATGCCGACGGCTCACATGATCCTAACGATATCCCGGCCCTGGCTTCGCCGATCATTACCGGCAAGGCCGACCTGGTCATCGGTTCGCGGTGGACCGGGGGCAGCGACGAACTGGGCGGGGATATAAGCAAGTTCATACGCAGCACCGGCAGCCATATGATCACTCTGGCCATCAATTATCGATGGGGCGTGAGGCTCACGGACAGCCAGAACGGTTTTCGCGCAATTTCCACCAAGGCGGCGAGGGGTATCACCATGACCGAGAACATCTTCACGATCGAACAGGAGATGATCATGCAATGCCTGAAGAACGGCTACAGGGTGTCCGAGGTTTCTTCGCATGAATATCGCCGGCAGGCGGGTACGTCGCAGATAGCCGTCTGGAAGGTGGCGCCGCGATTCGCCTGGTGTCTGGTTAAGAACCTGGTCAAATAACTTGTATTCCAGGTGAGGGTCTTACTCTTAAATCCGCCGCCCGTCGAGGGCGTGAACATCGTCCGGGAAGGCCGTTGCATGCAGCGGACCGGGGCCTGGACCTCCGTATGGGCTCCTGTATCACTGGCCGTATCGGCGGCTGTTCTGCGTGAACAGGGCGTTCAGGTGATGATCGCCGACTGCAGTGTAGAGGACATCGACTGGGCCGGCCTGGCGGCGATTATGTCTTCGTTTCATCCCTCGCTGGTTGTCATCAACACGGGGACGCCATCGATCGACAGCGACCTCGGCGTAGCCTCGCTGGCAAAAAAGGCAGTCCCCGGCGTGCATACGCTGGCTTTCGGAATCCATCCCAGCGCCCTGCCCGATGAATGTTTCAGGATGGAAGAAAACCTGGACATGGTCGTCCGCGGCGAGCCGGAGTTCACATTACGCGATGCCGCGATGGCGCTTGGCTCGGGTGCCGGCCTGGATGGGATTGAAGGCCTTTCGTACAGGAATGCCGACGGTCTGGTGGTCCATAACGAAAAGCGTCCCTTTATTGCTGACCTTGACGAGCTTCCCTTTCCCGCCTGGGACCTGGTCGATACGAGCCTCTACCGCATGCCGTTCAGCGGTGAGAAATTTCTGCTGGTTCCCACTGCGCGCGGGTGTCCTTACGGGTGTACTTTTTGTGCCAACAAGGCTTATTACGGGGCTGCGCTGAGGAAGCGGTCTCCGCAAATGGTTGTCGATGAGATCGCCCTGGCGGTCAGTGAGTTCGATGTTCGCGAATTCCTTTTCTGGTCGGAGTCTTTTACCAACGACCAGGATTACACGATCGAGATCGCAGAGGAGATAATGAACCGCGGGCTGGATATCAGCTGGGTATGCAACAGCCGGGTAGACACAGTTTCACCAGAACTTTTAAAGACGATCAGGAAAGCTGGATGCTGGATGATCGGTTTCGGCATCGAGAGCGGCAACCAGGGCGTGCTGGACCAGGTTCGCAAGGGCACAACCCTCACGCAGGCGGTGCAGGCGGTACGCATGTCGCATGAGACGGGGCTTGAGGTTACCGGACACTGCGTCCTCGGTTTCCCGGGGGAGACAGAGGCGACAATGAAGCAGACGATAGACTTTGCCAAATTCCTGCGTCTTGACTACGCGCAGTTTTATTGCGCGGTCGCCTTCCCCGGATCGAAGCTGTATGATCGCTGCGTCGAGAACGACTGGATCGACAATGAAGACTGGCGTTTCTTTGAGCAGAATTTCTCGGTGCTGTCCACACCCGAGCTGACTTCCGGGCAGGTAATGGAAGCAAGAGAGCGCGCATACCGCGAGTTCTACCGGCAGCCATATCTGGTATCGAACGTTATCAGGAAGATCCGCTCTGGCCGCGACGTAATAAATTTCGCCCGCATGTTCAAGGATTTTTTAAGCTGGGTGTGAATGGTTGAAATGTTCAGGATTTCAATTGTGATAAGGAGCGTGTCTGCAGTTGCGGGATGTAGATAATATTAAATACGAAAGCGTAAGATGTGTTATTTGCGACGGCGATAACGCTGAAAAAATCTTTTCCGCCCGCGACAAGTTTCACAACTACGAGGGACGCTTTACCGTCAAAAAATGCAGGAATTGCGGGCTCGTTTACATGGATCCGCGCCCGACGGATGATACGAAGGGCCTGTTTTATGACGATAAATACACGTTCAAGAGTGACAAGCCATCACAGGAGCCTTCTCATTATTTGCCGGTAATTGAGGAACTGAAGAAGATGAAGCCCGGCGTTATCCATGATGTTGGCACCGGCAACAGCCAATTCCTGCCGATGATGCGGGATTTAGGCTGGGATGTCGGCGGCAATGAGGTAGACGCTTCACTGGTTGAGTTTTTTCGGGAAAAGCATCAGATCGATATTCACTTTGGTGATCTCGAACAGGTCCATCATGAAGCAAAATCCGTTGATGTAATAACCATAATGGGAGTGCTGGAGCATACAGCTGATCCGAAAAGGCTTCTCAACGAAGTCAATCGCATACTTAAAGATGACGGGATGCTGGTCCTGTACTGTTTTAACCGCAATTACGAAGCATCGATGCTGGGCAGATACTGGCTTGGTTATGATACCCCGAGGCACTTGTACAGCTTCAGCGAAAAAACGATAACCAGACTCCTGAAAGAAACCGGTTTTACCGTCAGCGGCAAGGTCTATTCTCCCGTAACCACGATCTTCCAAAGCGCCGCATGGATGATGCTGCGGTTGCGAAACGCGGTTACCCGTTCACAGCGTTCCACGATTGTCATGAATCTGCCAAAACCCCTGCAGTTTGTGAGCATGCGTTTTGGAAAGGTTATGGCCAGGCTCGGCACAAGCCCGGCGGTCTACGTCTTTTGTAAAAAAGATGGATGAAAACAATCCAGCCTTTATGCAGGTGGAAAGGGCCGCGATCAAATCGGATGGAAAAATCGCTGGCGGATCAGGAAAAGTAACTTCGGCATCTGGGCCGCGCAAGTTTCTCACGCTGATCCTGCTGCTTGCCCTTGTAGTGCGCGTACTCGCAACGCTCACACGCCAGATGGTGCAGTTTGACGAGACAGCTTACCTGCGAATGGCTGAGAATCTGGCCTCAGGCAACGTCCCACTTGATATCAGCGGGCTCACGACCACCCACTTTTCTCCGTTGCTTCCCATTTTCATTACCGGTGTCGCGGCCGTTCTGCGTGACTACGTGTTGTCGGGGTACGTGGTCGTTACCATCTTTGGTTGCCTGCTCCTGGTTCCGGTATTCCTGCTCGGGAAGGAACTCTTCGGTGAGCGTGTCGGCCTTATGGCTGCGGCACTGATGGCGGTGGAACCATTTTTTGTTGGAACTACAGAGTATATTTATAACGAGAGCCTGTATATTTTCTTTCTGTACATGGCACTGTACTACGGGTGGCTCACGCTCAAACGACAGAGTATGCGCAGTGCGGCGTTATCGGGAGCATCCATCGGGATAGCATATCTGGCAAATCCCTCCGCCGTTTTTTATATGCTGGCATTGCTTGTCATTATGATTATCCTGGCGGTACGTAACGGTATCAACGCCAGGATGGGGAAATCTATCCTGGTCTTTCTGGCCCTGTTTTCAGTCTTCGCGTTTCCCTACGTTGTCTTTCTTCACGGGGAACTGGGGAAGTGGACATTCAGCGGCAAATCTACCGGAGGCAACATCTACACGGCGACCCACAACCTGCGCCGCGATGACATCGGAGGCTGGGAGAAGGAAATACTGGCATTGCAGGAAGACGGCGAGCCGCTGGCCTTCAAGCTGGAATCGCAGGGAGAGAACCCGGCGACATTCCTGATGAGCAATCCGGTTGAGGCCGCTAAGATATTTGTCAAGCAGGTTTATGTTTTTCATGCCAATGTGCTCTCTCAGATATTTCCTCTCTGGTTGTTGCCGCTTGTGGGGCTTGGGCTTTTTGCCCGGGGCTGGGACCGGCCGCGAGCGGCTGCGCTGGGGTATGTGTTCCTGATGTCGTTGCCCGTTGTGCTGGTGCTTGCAATGTACGCGCATCCGCGGTTTTTCATGCCGTTCGTGCCTTTTGCCATGATGCTTGCAGCGCAAGGCTGGCTCAGGTTTGATAGTTGGGGGCGCGAAACCGTCGTGTCGAGCTTTGCCGGAGAGGCCGCTCAAAAGTGGCTCCGGCGAGCCCCGTGGCTGACCGGTGCTGTTGTTCTTCTTCCCGTGCTTGCTTTTGCCATGGTGACAACGCTCAAGCAGAGTTATCCTGTCGAGTACAAAGAGGCAGGGCTGTGGTTGAAGAATAATGGCGGCGAGGGTGCGCGAATCATGAACCGCGAGTATTCCTCTGCATATTACGCTGGAGGCGACGCGGTAATCCTGCCATACGCCGGTTATGCGGCGACAACTGATTATGCCAGGAAAAAGAATGTTGACTATCTGATCATAGGCACCCAGTCTCTTAAGGATTACCGGCCCGGCCTGGATCGTTTGCTCGATCACGAAACCAGAGAACACCCGGAGTGGGAGCTTGTTGATACGATCAGGCCCGACACAAGTCGCGAGGTCCTGATTTTCAGGTTCAGGGAAAATGGATGATGGTTTGGCTGACAGGGCAGGCAATCGATCAAGCTACCACAATAATAAAATCAATAAATTGAATCAGAAACCTGAAAACAACAATAAGCAGATGACTGACGGCAGGATTCTGCTGCTGCTGATCCTGGCCGCGCTTGTTATCCGTATCGTGGCATCGCTGTCCAGACCGTTGATTATGCTTGACGAGACCGCCTATGCCGCCCTTGCCGAGAATCTGGCCAACGGGCGGGGATTGCTGGATATCACTGGTCAGACAAGCGCCTACTTCTCGCCGCTATATCCGATCATGATGGCTGCCCTCGGAATACTGGTGGGTAATTTCGTTGTTGCGGGCTACATGATTTCAATCGTGTTCGGCAGTCTGATGCTGATACCGGTTTATCTTCTCGGGCGGGAGATGGTAAGCGCCCGCGTGGCACTGCTGGCGGCTGCACTGCTGGCGGTTTTGCCACTGGCGGTTGATCTGGGTTCTATGCTCTACAATGAGAGCGTCTATGTATTTTTCCTGCTGATGGCGATCTTTTTCGGATGGAACCTGCTCAACCAGCAACGCTTTAAATGCGCAGTATACACTGGTGTTTCGCTTGGGTTTGCTTACCTGACAAACCCGGGAGCGGTCTTTTATGTCGTGGCTATTGTGGCGCTTGCGGTGGCAGTTGCGGTGCGGCGGCGTAAATGGCGCCGGCTGGCGAGCTCGATTACCGTTTTTCTCATCGTGTTCATGGTAATCGCGGCTCCGTATATCTTCTTTCTGCATCACGAGCTGGGCCGCTGGACCTATTCCGGGAAGTATGTCGACTCCAATGTGTATACATCCTCGAAGAACCTGAGGCTGGAGTCACTGGAGTGGGAAAAGGATGTTCTGACGCTCACGGATGACAACCATGAGGTCAAGTTGCTGACGTTGGGAAAAAATACCGACCTGGCAGGTTTTCTGATAAAACAGCCGAAGCTGGCAGCCAGGGTCTTTGTCCAGCAGGCGTTTTATCTCTACTCAAAGGCACTTCCCGATGTGATCCCCCTCTGGCTCTTACCACTTGCCGGACTCGGTCTTTTCGCCAGGGGCTGGAACCGGCGCCGCGCCGCGCGGATGGGATATATGGCCCTGATGATGACACCGATGGCGCTGATACTTTTCATGTACGCAACGCCGAGGTTTTTCATACCATTTGCAGTCATCGCTCTCATCTGGGCGGCGGAGGGCTGGCAGCGGCTCGAACAGTGGGGCAGTGAGACCCTTGCACTGGATTTCAGCGCGGAAACGGCCGACCGGTGGCGGCGCCGGCTGACGGTGCTACTGGCAGCCATAGTGCTGTTGCCGCCGATGGTGTTCTCAGCCGCCACGGTGGCCAAACGGGGTTATCATCTGGAGCTGCGAGAGGCGGGGGAATGGCTTCAAGGGTACGCCGGCGATGACAGGCGCATCATGAGCAGGGAGTCGTCGTCCGCGTATTACGCCGGCGGCATGCCGGTTTATGTTCCTTATGCCACATATGACCGAACGAACGAATTCGCGCGCTTCAAGGATGTAGATTTCATGATTGTCACGCGTCAGGGGCTGCTGGATGACCGCCCCGACCTGGCGGAGCGGCTGCTGGCTGATGGCGATGGTCAGCGTGAGTGGAAGCTGGTACATACCATTCGCGCCGGTACGCCCGAGGAGACACTCGTCTTCGAGTTCGTGCGGTAGGCCAGAAGAATCTTTCATGACTCGGCGGCTCGTGAGGGCCGGCGGCTGGCGCAATCAGGATGGGGCGAATTTTAACGTGTTCAGGAAGTGGACGCTGTCGCGATTGCGATTATGCCGGCGAAGATGAGGGCAATGCCCAGCAGCTTTCCCCGCGAGACATGTTCCCTGAAATAAAGCCTGGCGATCAGCATGATGAATATGAAGTTGAGTCCGATCTGGACCGGATAAGCCTGCGAGAGGTCCATTCTTCTCAGCAGGGTGATCCAGAACAACTGGGATACCGCATAGACCGCGGCGCCACCGAGAATTGCCGGTTTCAGCATGATCCGCGGCAACTGTCGTATCACAAGCAGCTCTCCTTCGCCGCCAGCGGATGAGCCCGCCTTGAGCAACGTGTTTCCGAAAGATGCGCTGACGGAGGTCAGCAGGACAAGTATGATCTGGACGGCATCCAAGTCAGTCGCCGGTCAATTTATCTGAGGATCGCGCGGATTTCCCTGATTCCGACCGGGACTGCAGGTGCACGACGACTATGCCGGCGAGAATCAGGACGGTTCCCGCAAGACGTTGTGGACCGATATCCTCCTTGAGGATAAGCCAGGAGATAGCCGTGATGTTCACAAAACCCAAACCCACGAATATCGGGTAGGCGTGACTGATCTGATGCCGTCCCAGCACGTAGACCCACGAAGCCATGGCGGTTATGCCGAGGATCGCTCCGATCCAGATCCATGGCGTCAGAAAAACCGAAAGCGGGTCGGCCAGGGAGCTTCCGGCGTCGAGGGCGCCACGTTTAAGCATATAGTCAGCCATGTTGGCCAGCAGGGTGATTGCAATAATGATAAGAATCATTGTGAGTGATGAACCTTTATCCGGAGTGGCTCCCGAAATGTCTCAATTCCTTGTTATACTAGCATAAAGATACCCGTCCTCAGGTGCTAATAATAGTGGTTCAAATTTGAAAGTTCTTTTAATTAATCCTCCGTATCGGTCGCAGATCATCCGGCGCTATGTCTGTTCCTACAATGCTCCGAATTTTCTTTTTCCGCCTCTTGAACTCATGTATCTCTCGGCGCAGGTGAAGCTGGTGGATGGTTGCCAGGTGCGGCTGCTCGACTGCATCGCCGAGCGCCTGTCTCCCGAGGCCGCAATTGACATCGCGCGTGAATATGACCCCGATGTCGTACTGTCCATTATGGCTATCGAATATTTCGATAATGATGTGGAGTTCCTGGGCCGGCTCAAAAAGGCCGTGCCAGAGGCCCTGGTCGGATCTTTCGGGCACCTTCCCAGCAATTACGGCCAGAAGACGATCGAAGCCACCGGTTCTGATTTCATTCTGGTGGGCGAGCCTGACAACTCGTTCCGGGGCCTTCTCGAACGGCTTGCCGTGAACGGAGCCGTTTCGGGCGAGGGTGTCGCGGTGATGGGGGATGATGGCGAATTCATTCGCGCTGATTATCAGCGCATCGAGTCGCTGGACGACCTCCCGTTCGCGGATCAGTCTGCGGTCGATCATTCCTTATACGGCGAGCCGTTCTTCGGACATCCTTACACGACCTTCCTCTCGTCGCGCGGCTGTCCCTTCACCTGTTCATATTGCGTTCGGACATACGGGCGCAAGTTCGTCAAGGCGTCGGCGGCGCATGTTGTCGCAGAGGTCACGGACGCTGTTGAAAACCATGGCATCAAGTACTTCCGCTTCATGGACGATACGTTCACAGCTTCAAAGCAGAGGGTGCTGGATATCTGTGAGGGCTTAAAGGAGCTGGACGGAATCAGTTTCAGCTGCCTTACGCGGCCGAACACGATCAACGCGGAGATCGCGGAGGCGCTAAAGGAGGCCGGCTGCCATCGCATCTACGTCGGAATCGAGAGCGGTTCACAAAAAGTCCTGGATTACCTGAAGCGTGGTTATCAGCTTGATAAGGTCATGCAGAATCTAAAGGAATGTCGTAACAGCGGACTGGAGATGGTGGGGTGGTTCATCGTCGGTTCCCCGGTTGAGACCAGGGAAGATTTCGAACAGAGCATCAAACTCGCCCGTGAGCTTAAACTCGGTTACATCGCCGTATCGACGCTTGTGCCTTACCCCAATACGGAACTTTACGAACTGGAGAAGGATAATATCGATTTCTCGCTGCTGCCTTATAAATGTGAGTTCAAGAACCAGGCGGGCACCGAGCGCGAGGCGGAATTCTATCGACGTTATTACCTGACGCCATCATTTATTCTGGGCAAGATGGGCAATTTCGTGCGATACCCGTCAGAGAGTTTCAAGGCATCGCGGGACTTCCTGCGATACGCCGTGGCTTCGAAACGCGACCCGCACCGAAGGGACCTTTTATGAGCAGGAAATCCAAGGAAGCAGAAGGAGCCGGCGCGGCCGGTGAATCGACACCACTGTTTTCCGTAGTCGTCCCCTGTTACAACGAAGAGGCGATTATCGATGCGAGCTATCGCAGGGTGAAAGATACCTGCGAGGCGCAGGGTGTCTCATACGAGATAATCTTCGGCAACGACGGCAGCGCCGACCGCACACTCGAGCTGCTTGAGGAGATCGCCGCGGCAGACAGCACGGTCCGGATAACCAGCCACGTTCCGAATCGCGGTTGCGGCTACACATATCGCGAGATGTATGGGGCGGCAAGGGGAGACATAATAATCCAGATGGACGCTGACCTCGCCATGCCGGTGGAGGTGGCGATTCCTACTTTCCTCGAAGCGCTCAAGGAAGCTGACATGGCCATAGGTTCCCGCTATGTCGGCGTCAAGGCCGACTATCCACTGAAGCGGATAATTTTCAGCCGCGGATATACAATACTTACGCGGCTGCTTTTCAACCTGGACATAATTGATACCCAGACAGGGTTTATGGGATTCTACCGGAACATACTGCCGAAACTGGACCTGCAGGTGGACGGCTTCGAGATGCTGGTCGAGTTCATCGCCCAGGCCAATTATGCCGGATTCAGGCTGGTTGAAGTAGGGTTGCCATGGATACACGACACAACCAGTGGCGAGACAGAAGTATGGGGTGAAAGCATCAAGATGCTGACCGGGACCCTCAGACTTAAGCGGCGGCTGAGTGGCATGGGACGCGGATCGCGGCCTGGATGAAGTCCGCGCGGTCTGCCGGAGGCAGGCGGCTGACGCGGGTTCGACGCTCTTCGGGCAGAAGGATGAATGAAAATGGCGGATGGGACATGTTCTTGAAGATTTCCTGATGTTTATGCGCCACAATGGCACGAGTAGCCGAAAGCAGATTATCTTTTCCCAATTTATTAACTCCGCATATATCCATATATAATTTAAAGATGTTTATTGTTCACTTAGGATAATTGTAGATAAATCATCTTCTGTCGATAAAGCCCCAGGTCACTTCAGGGCAATAAAATGAATAAAGGAAAACCAGGGTGGATGTCAGCATAAACAAGGTTCCCATAGGGGCCATGAAGATTCTCTCCTGCTACAGGGAGATACAGCAGATACTGGCGGGAAAGATGCCGGTACCACGAACGATGGAGTTCTTTCTCTCGAACGTATGCAACCACGCATGCGCCGGATGTCACTCCCGTTATATGCATAAGGACGAAGACCAGTTCCTCAATTTTGACACGCTTAAAGAAGTCGTCGATGATTTCGCCGAGCTGGGCGTCGAGGGCGTCGAGATCTCCGGTGGTGGCGAACCGCTGATGTATCCACAGATTATTCCGGCTATCGCGTACATGCGCAGCAAGGGTCTGAAGGTGGGCATGTTCAGCAACGGTACGCTACTGACCGAAGAGCTCTCAGAGTTTCTGGTTGAGAACGTGCTATTCATGCGCATAGCTTTTGACGCAGGCAAAGCCGAGACTTATAAAAAGATCCACGGCCGCGACGATTTCGGCAGGCTGACCGAGAACCTGGAAACCCTGGTCAGGCTGAAGGCGAAGCACGGTGGGAGTAGATCCAAAGCTGTGGTCATAAGCCCGTCTGAACGCCGCAGTACGGATGCGCGCTACGGCACCGCGACTATCGGCGCCAAATACCTGGTATCGACAAAGAACTGGATGGAACTGTCCCGGGCCGCAGAACTGGCTAAGGAGATCGGCCTCGATTATCTGCAGTTCAAGGCACTGAGGGCCAGCAAATTCACCCCCGAGGGCGAGACGCTGAAGCAGGCCCAGGAGGAGGCCGAAAAGGCCCGGCAGCTTTCCAACAATAAGTTCCAGGTCTTCGGCAGTCTCGACAAAACGAAAGTTATCGGACGCTGTTTTCTCAATCCGATCCATCCTGTGATCGACGCCAAGGGCGACATGTATCTCTGCGCTTTTTTTCACCATCGCAAGGATACGCACAAGATAGGTAATATCTACAAGAAGAGCTTTCCCGAGATCTGGTACAGCGAGCGCCATTTCAAAGCGTTCCGTTCCACGAAGCCGAAAGAATGCGCCGTATTCGACTGTCCGTTCCATGAGGCGGCCGTGCTTGCCCGAGCCTGGATCGTGGAGAACCAGAAGCACCTCGAGTTCATCTAGTTATGGAAGTTCCTTACGTCGATCTTGCAGCGGGATACCGCAGCCTAAAGGATGAGATCGACAGTGCGGTAGCGCGTGTTCTCGCAGGCGGTGCCTGCGTACTGGGCGAGAACAGTATCGCATTCGAGCAGGAGTTCGCGGGCTGGCTGGGCGTGTCCGAAGTCGCGGCGACAGGATCCGGTACCGACGCCATCTACCTTACGCTCAAGGCGCTGGATATCGGTCCGGGCGACGAGGTCATCACTGTATCCCACACCGCAGTCAACACGGCTCTGGCGATCTCCAAGGTGGGTGCCACGCCGGTGCTGGTTGACATAAAACCAGAAGATTTCTGTATGGACGCGGCCGGTCTCGAAGCCGCTTTGACTGGGCGGACGCGCGCGATAATGCCAGTACATCTCTATGGCCATCCGGCGGACATGGATCCGATCATGGAATTCGCGGATGCTCACGGCCTGACGGTTATCGAGGATTGCGCCCAGGCGCATGGCTCGGTATACGCGGGAAAGACCGTCGGTACGATCGGAGTCGCCGGATGCTTCAGCTTTTATCCCACGAAGAACCTTGGTGCCTGTGGCGATGGCGGTGCTGTGGCTACCGGGGATCATGAACTGGCCGCGAAAATACGCTCGCTTGCAAACTGCGGACAGGGAGAACAGCGTTACCACAACATCTACAAAGGCGACGTCAGCCGCCTCGATGAGATACAGGCGGCGATACTCAGAGTCAAACTGAAAGCACTGGACGGCTGGACGGAGAGCCGCCGCCGGGCGGCAGCGTTTTACAATGACGCGCTTGCCGGCGCTCCGGGTGTCACGTTGCCTGCCGAACTCGACCGGGCGCGGCATGTTTATCACCTTTATGTCGTGCGTTCCGGGCGGCGTGATGAACTTCAGAAGCACCTGGCCGGCCAGGGCGTGCGCACGCTTGTGCATTATCCGGTTCCCGTACATCTCCAGCCGGCCTACTCTGAAGATATGAAGTTCACACTGCCGGTTACCGAGAAGATCGTGGGGGAGATACTGTCACTACCGATATTTCCCGAGATCACGGAGGAGCAGCTGAGCTATGTTGCCAATGCGGTCCTTGTTTTCAATTAACCTGTGAAGGCAGCGATTTATGTTGCGGTCACAACAACGTTTTGTTTACTCAGTTACGGTGCTGACGCCTTTCGCCTTATAATGTATTGATGAAAAATAAATCACTGAAAAAAGCCGTTCTTCTTTATCCAAGGAACCACTATCAGAAGATCTATCATCCTTGGACATGGGCTCCGCTTCCCATTCTTGCGGCATCGGCGCCTCTGTTCGCCGAGGGGTATGACGTCAGGCTTATCGATGCCAACGTCGAGCCCGACTGGATGAAGATACTTGTTGAGGAATGCCGGGACGCGCTGCTGCTGGGGATAAGCTGCATGACCGGTCCCCAGATCCACTTTGCCCTGGAGGCCGCGAAGGCTGTTCGTCAAGCCGGCCTGAAACTACCTATCATCTGGGGTGGTTATCATCCATCCATCCTTCCTGAACAGACAAGCCAGAACCGTTATGTGGACGCGGTGGTCAGAGGGCAGGGAGAGCTTACCCTGCTTGAACTCGCGGGCCGTCTCAGCCAGGGTGAGGATTATACAGATATCCATGGCCTGACTTTCACGCGTGATGGCGAGACGGTATCGACGCCGTCACGGCCCGTGGAAGACATCAACAATTTTCCGCGGCTTCCCTACGAGAAGCTGGACAATCCTCAGCAATATCTGAACAACATGCATGTGGGTACCCGCGTGATCAATTATGTCTCCAGCCAGGGCTGTCCGGCGCGTTGTCAGTTCTGCGCCGAGCCGCTGGTTTATGGACGCCGCTGGAAAGCTTATACGCCCGACAGGGTGCTTTCAGATCTTGAATTCCTGCAGGGCTTCATGGGCGTGAATGGCATCATGTATTTCGATTCCACATATTTTGTCAACGAACGCCGGGCCAGGGAGATTTCCGAGAAGATGGTGGAGCGTGATATGAAATTCGGATGGGCCGCCAACGCGCGCGCCCCCCAGCTGGGCAGGTTCTCCGAAGAGACCTTCGACGTTCTCAAACGCAGCGGGCTCTGGGCTTTTCTCGTCGGAGCCGAGAGCGGTTCCGAAACACAGCTGGAGACGATGCAGAAGGATATCGAGCCCGAGGACATCCTCGAGGCCGCGCGGGTCGCCAGCAGGCATGGTATCAAGATCTCCTATAGCTTCATTGTGGGTTTTCCCGGAGAGACGGAAGCAGAGGTCGAAGAGACCTGGACCGTCATGGAGGAAGTGTCAAAGATCGTCGGCGAGTACAATTCGCAGCTCCATTTTTATGCGCCCACACCGGGCAACGCTCTTTATGACCGCGCGGTAGAGCTTGGTCTTCAGGGTCCCAGCTCCCTCGAGGAGTGGGCAAAGTTTACGACCGTGACCGGGCAGCTACCCTGGATGAGCAACGATTTTCAAAACCGGATGAAGCAGCGCGAGTTCTACATGGTCTATGGTTATCCATCCGAATGGGTCAGGAGGCGCGCCGCGAAAAGTCCTATGCGCCGCGCCTATGTTTCCCTTGCCAGTTCACTCAGTTCGGCTCGCTGCCGGCATCATTACTGGGGGCTGCCAGCCGACTGGTGGCTCCTGCGTGGGGTGCGTGGAGCTATATCTTCCGATTAAATAATCGATATTAACCATAATAATGCTTAAATTGCATCATGCTATTTTAGTGGTGCGATGTAAAATAAACGTGCATTATATGTTTGTAGACTATTTTGCTCCTAAATGCAGCATTGTAGCTCCGGGCCACGCCTTATAGCCGAAGGCATCCGGAGCCTTTCTTTCTAATTGCGGGAATCGCAGGTTGAACTTCGCCGTCCGTCATGCAAATGACTGGGGCGGCATGGGTGAGGTGGGATTTAGTGTCGAGAAAATTCTTGATTATGGGCCTCGGACTTGTTCTCGCGCTGGTCATCGTCTGCACCGCCCTCGCGCTACCCTCACAGGGTCCGGTTGTTTCAAATGCCATGGACCAGGTCAACCCATCCATCAGCGGCTCCGTCATCGTCTGGCAGGATTACCGTAATTTTACCCCTCTGTCCTACAATTTAACGGGATGCACTACGGCACAGAATTGTGTCAAGGCAGATATTTTCGCCCGTGATATGAGCACCGGTATCGAAACGAGGCTGACCACAGCTGTGGATGCGCTCGACCCGGATATCAGTGGAAACTGGGTCGTATGGAGAAACTGGGAAACGGGAAAAATCATCCTGCATAACCTCACGGACAGTGCGGAGCAAAACGCATCGGACGGCACCGGCCAGCAGGTATCCCCATCGATCAGCGGGAACAGGGTCGTTTGGATCGACTATCGTAATCTGAATCCAGCCGGCCAGAGTGGCCAGTACGGCGACATATATATGCGCGATCTTACCCAGCCGCTGGATCAGGCGATCAGCCTTGGGTCAAGCCTCACGGGCGCTCCCGATTACAACAAGGACAAGAAGAATCCGGATATAGACGGCAACATAATCGTCTGGGAAGACTGGCGTAATGCCTTGCCGGACGCGCAGGGATGGGTCAGGAATCCCGACATTTACATGAGGGATCTTACCACCAGCACGGACCAGCCTGTCTGCACGGACCTTTCGGATCAGTACAATCCGGTCGTGTCAGGACACAGAGTGTTCTGGCAGGATTTTCGTAACGGAAACTGGGACATTTACATGAAAGACCTCTCGACGGGTATCGAATCGCGGGTCACAAACAACTCTTCGCAACAGAGCTGGCCGGGAGCAAGTGGTGACCTTATCGCGTGGAAGGACACACGCAACGGCAATGAGGATATCTATGCGAAAAACGTTGCCACCGGTTACGAGGCTGTCATTACTCTGGACTCTTATTTACAAAAAATGCCTGTGGTGAGCGGGACGTCAGTTGCCTGGATGGACAAGCGTGTGGGCAACTGGGACATATATGAAGCCGCGGATGTTGTGGCCCCTGTGATTGAGTCTTCGGGCCCGGCCGGTTGGAGTAATGGTTCAGCAGTGCTGACCGCAACGTATTCAGGAACGTTCGGGGCTGTCGACACCGCTACAGTGGAAGTAACACTCGACTCCTTGCCGGTAGCTGGGTGTACGGTGACCACAACCAGGGTTGATTGTCCTGTATCTGGTCTCGCGGATGGAGCACATGTTGCTTCATTCAATCTAAGAGACCTCGGTGGCAACCCCGCAGTCGCCGCGCAGGCATCATTTGCAGTCGATACCCAGGGACCCCAGATCAGTTCTGTCACACCGAGCGGATGGCTTGCAGTCGGTTCGACGATGTTCACGGCGATGTATGCTGACTCTGGCAGAGGGGTTGACACATCGACTGTGTCTGTCGCTATCGATGGCAGCCCGGTTGCAGGATGTACGGTAGGAGCCACTTCTGTCAGCTGCGCCGTGTCGGGTATAAGTGACGGCCACCATGTCTATATGGTCAATCTCAAAGATCTTATGGGTAATCCTGCACTTGAATGGCAGGCTGCCTTAGATGTGGACTCAACCGGCCCGGTCCTGGGGCCTCTCAATATAAACGTGCCAGCCGGTTCGGATTCAGTTTCCTTTTCAGCGGCCCTGAATGACGCGGGGATCGGCGTGGACCTGTCCACTGTTCACGCTTATCTTGATGGGGTGGCACCGGCGGACTGTTCGCTGGTCACGGACCCGGTCTCATGTTCGGTCAGCGGGCTGAATCTGGGATTGCATGCGATAAGCATCAGCGCCATGGACCAGCTTGGAAATCCGTCGACGGTTTCAGGGTCATTTGAGATTGTGGACAACATCAAACCTTTCATAAGCAACACGTCACCGACCGGATCACTGGCGAGCGCCGCGACGACCATCAGTGCTGATTTCTCAGACATGGCGCCGAGCAGCCTTATCGATGCCGGTTCGGTGAGAGTAACGCTCGATGGGAACCCGGTATCCGGCTGCACCGCAAGTTCTGTTTCTGTCTCATGCCCGGTGAGCAATCTGTCTAACGGTGTTCACCTGTTGTCGGTACTGGTGAGCGACGGCGCCGGCAATACAGCCACCAGCGAATGGAGTTTTACTGTTGCCTCCTCGGGGCCGGTCATCTCGAACATGAAGCCCGCGCCTGGAGAGCTGGTCAACAATGGATGGCCGTCGATCTCTGCTGACATTGCTGACAACGGCAGGGGAGTGAATGTTGCCACAGCGCATCTATATCTGGATGGAGTCGAGATGACGCATGTCGCGACAGCGATACATATAAGCTCGACGCTGGACTCCGCGACTATAGCCCGGCTCACTAACGGTACCCATACCGTCCAAGTCACGATTGCGGATAACCAGGGCGAGGTCGCCGCGCAGACGTGGTCGTTTACGGTTACTTCGCCATCACTGCAGCTTTCCACGGTCAGGACTTACTGGCCCAGCTATGCGGCATACCTGCAGCATGAACTGACAGTTGATTATCGAATGGCAAATCCGGGTTCAGGTTCCTGCAACAAGGCTCAGGTCTCGATGGGAACAGCAACTTCCGGCGTACTTGTTCTCGGTCCGATACCCGTGGATCTCGGCGATATGGTTTCAGGTTCGACGTTTTACTACAGTCTTGTGTATCTGGTGCCTGGCGGCGTGAACAGGTTCTATGCCATCACGTACGCTGACTGCTCCGACGACGGCGGCAACATATTCTGGTTCGCCGGCCCGCCGCCGCTGCAGTAGGGGTTATCCGCAGGCAAACAGGCGGTTGTCAGTCGGGATGAACCGTACTTCCGTAACTCTTCTAGATATCAACCTTCCAGCCTGATCTCTTGCCCATGGATGCATTGATTCCGCCCTGGCCTGTACTGCCAATGCTCTTGAGGACGTCGGCGATCTCGGCAAGCTTCTGGGAGACCTCTAAAGATGTCCAGGTACGGTCCTCACCACTCACGGACATAGCCTCCTGCCTGAGCGCGTTCTCAAGGTCACTGTATTCACTGTATTTCATCATCAACCCCCGTAATAATCTGAATGCCGGCAAATTCCCACGCACGCCTCTCTTGCGCCGGGTGGAAGTATCTTCCACGCGGCTTCCCCCGCCTCTTACAATATTCCCCCGGTTGCCGCATTGGAAAACATGCCAGGAGAATTGAAAACCAGATAGTTGCCACAGGTTTCCAAACAGGTTACGCTAAAGCTGCATTGGCCAATCGATTCGAAGTCCTCAAACATTCCGGGTATCTGCTGCTGGCGAAGCTGTTCGTGCGCCTTGCGTCGGTGCCATTCCTTGTCTACGTGGCTTCCTCTCTCGGCCCGTCGATGTTCGGTGTCTTCGCCTTTGTCCTGGCTACAGTTGAAATTGTCTCGTCAATAGGTGATTTCGGTCTTTCCCGGTACGGGACCAGGGTAATGGTCCGTGAGGAGAAGGACCACGCCAGGTTCGCGGGCATATTGCTTTCCATGCAGCTGGCCACGTCTTTGCTGCTGGCCGGCACAGGAATCGCAGTGGTTTTATTCAGCGCTCCCGAATCACCAAAGCTGCAGGTATTGCTGCTGGGGCTGGTGGCTGTAATCCTCTCCGCCTTCACTTATACAACCGAGACTGTCTTCGCCGCGACTCATCATTTTTCCGCATCGGCGTTATTGACGGTAATTGGGCGCCTGATATATCTGGCTGCGGGATTCGCGGTTCTGGGTCTAGGCTATTCAGTAGTCGCTGTAATGTGGGCATTCGTTGGCAGTATCGCCATCGAGAGCCTGGTCAGGATGATCTACACGGCGACGAGGGTTACTCGTTTCTCATTCAGTTTCACCTTGGGTGAAGTCAGACATGTCGCCCGCGGCACGCTGCCGTTCGCCGTCACATCCATCGCGTCGCTTGTCTATTTTCGCGCAGACACAATCGTAATCGGGATTGTCAGGGGAGATCTGGATGTCGGCATCTATGGCGCCGCATATTCTTTCTTCTCATTCTTCATGTGGCTGCCCATCGTGATCAACAAGGTGCTGTTGCCCGACCTCACGGCCCATTACAGAGACGATCCCAAAGAGGCGGAGTTGACAACCTGGTACTGGTATCGCGCGATGGCGGTTGCAGGGGTCGCGATAGCATTTACAATGACAGTGCTCGCAAGACCGATAATCGCTACCCTGATGCCCGACACATACGCCGATTCGATCATCGTATTACAGATTCTGATGTGGACGATTCCAACCCTGATGATGGTGAGTACGGGTTTTCAGTCATTGACAGTCTGTGACCGCGAGAAGACGGGCGCCCATACTTCAGTTATCTCTGCCGCACTTATCGTGGCGCTGGATGTCGCCCTGATTCCTCATTATGGCCCCAGGGGAGCCGCCGTCGCCATGGTCATAACCACCGCCCTCTGGGAAGTCATGACACACTGGTTGCTGGTAAAGTATGTTCTGGCCCCCAGACATGGTCTTCTCAGTGTTTTCAGCATGCCCGTACTGGGTGGCGGATGCATGGCGCTTGTGGCTCTTGCGGTGTCAGGTTATGGTCCCTTTGCCTCTCTGGCCGCGGGCCTTTCGGTGTACGCGGCTGTAGTCCTGATGCTCCGCTTCCTCGAACGCCGTTAAAAAACATATTGCCGGCTGTGTTTTGTCGGACACAATCCCGTCATCTGCTAAAATATCCCACGTAACTGAAATGCCGCGCCCGGTGCCGGCTGTATTCTGGAGTTGATGACATGTGCGGTATTTCGGGCATAGTGAGAAGGGCGGGCGTCACCTCGGCTGACGCTGTCCTTGCCGAGAAGATGGGCGAGGTCATCCGTCACCGCGGTCCCGATGATGATGGCGTGCGTCAGGGCGAATTCTACGCGTTTGCCCATCGTCGCCTCAGCATCATCGATCTGGCGGAAGGCCACCAGCCCATGTCCAACGAGGCAGGCGATGTCTGGCTGGTTTACAACGGCGAGATCTACAATTTTGCCGAGCTGCGCGAGGAACTGACCGCCAAGGGACATACCTTCCGCACCCGCTGTGATACCGAGGTCATCATTCATCTCTACGAGGAAGAAGGCCCGGACTGTGTCTCCAGGCTGAACGGCATGTTCGCCTTCGCACTTTTCGACGAGAAGAAGAAGCAGCTCTTCATGGCCCGTGACCGGGCGGGAATCAAACCGCTTTATTTCATGTTCGACGGTACCTCGCTGCGATTTGCTTCCGAAGCCAAGGCGCTGGTGCAGACATCGCAGCGTCTGGTTAATCCCGACCTCCGCTCGATTGTCGACTTCTTTTCGCTCAGCGTGATTCAGCAGGGCCGTACCGCTTTTGAGGGCATCAATGAGCTGGAACCGGCACACATGCTTCTCTGGAGCTTAAACGGCAAACCGCAAATTAGCAGATACTGGAATCCGTCATACGCCGTCAAGACCATGCTGTCCGGTGAAGAACTAACATCGGCTGTCTCCGATCTCCTCGTCGATGCCGTCAAAAGCCATCTCGTAAGTGACGTTCCAGTGGGCACGTATCTGAGCGGTGGTCTCGACTCGAGCGTCGTCTCCGCGATCGCAGATGATTACATCGAGGATCTCAACACTTTTTCAGCAGGATTCGTCGGCAAGGAAGCCGTTGACGAGCGGGTATACGCGAGGGAGGTCGCGGCGAGTATCGGCTCCAGCCATCATGAGGTGGAAGTCGGTCCTGATAACTTCTTCCAAAACCTCAGAAAGATCATCTGGCATATGGACGAACCGACGCTCAGCCCGGGGGTCTACCCGTACTTCTTCCTGTGCGGACTGGTATCCGAATCGGTAAAAGTCGTCCTCGGGGGACAGGGGAGTGACGAGCTTTTCGGCGGTTATCCACGCTACCGCATGGCGCTTCTGGAGAAAGATATTTCCATTGCGCTAGGAGGCGGGCGCTTTCCACGCATGGTGGCGGCTCTGTCCGAGTACCGGCGCCGGTACGGTCTGGGCGGCCTCAAAAACGAGCTGCTGAGGATAAATGCCCCTGATGAGCGGCGAATCTATGAAATCGTGAGCGGCTTCCTGCCGCGGCGCATACCGAAGCTGTTCTCGGATGAATTCCGGCAGAAGATGGCCGGTTATGATCCCCTGGAGGTATTCCATGATTCGCTGTCCGGCTGCGATTCGGACAGCCTCATCGACCGCATGCTCTTTAACGACTTCCACAACATGCTGTCCAGCATATTGAGGACCGAAGACCGCATGAGCATGGCGCACTCGATCGAATCACGGGTCCCTTTTCTGGACTACCGTCTGGTCGAGCTTGCAGCATCCATACCCGCGACCGCCAAGGTCAGCGGGGATGAGCCCAAGCTGATCCTCAAAGAAGCCGCCCGCGGCAAGGTGCCCGAAAGCATCATCACCCGCCGCAAGCAGGGTTTTTCAGCTCCTATCGACAGCTGGTTCACGGGTGCCCTGGCCGGGGAGATCAGGGAACTGCTGCTCGGTGAGCGTGCGGCCGCCCGTGGAATTTTCTCTCGCCCCTACGTGGAGAAACTCGTTTCCCGCAGCCTTGACAAGAAAAAGGATATCTGGCGTGTCTGGTCGCTTGTGGTATTCGAGATCTGGTGCCGTTCATTCCTGGACGGAGAGGGCCCGGCGCAGGAATCATAGCCGGGTTTTTGGCCACATGCTTTCAGCACAACCGGCTTTCGAAAGAAGAGATTACAAGGGCGATTTCGTGCTTCAGTTATTCTCATACGGGTGTTGTCCCGGTTGATAACAACTCTGTTAAAGCCGGCATCGATGTGCTATATTTTTCCTTGCGGGTGGTTTGTATCCACGGGTTTTATGTGGATGTTCATTTATTAACAAGAATATGAACGTTCCTCGTAGCGCTCCTTCCATATGATGGCCGCTTCAATAATATATCTGCACTGCCGATAAACCCGTGATATTCATGCTGAAGAGAAATTAAATTCATTGAACTTTGAAGAATATAAAATCATGCGCGACCTCGAGGACGAGTACTGGTGGCATCGGGGTATGCGCTCGATCATCAGAGATCAGCTTGTTCCGACGATCGATTCCAAATCCAGGCTTCTGGATGTCGGTTGTGGTACCGGCGCCAACCTGCGGATGCTGTCAGAATATTGTGAGACCGCGGGAATCGATGTCCATAGTGAGGCGGTTCGCTACTCCCAGGAGCGCGGGCTTAAAAACATCGTCGTGGGAGACGGTGAGCGGTTGCCGTTCGAGGATTCTTCCTTCACCCATGCGCTAAGCTGTGCTGTCCTGCAGGTCATACCTGACGATCAGGCCTGCATAAATGAGACTTTTCGGATTCTTTCCCCGGGAGGTTTCTTTCTGATTATTGAATCGACGTATCCGATCTTGTGGAGCAAGCATGATTTGTCACAGGGATCAGTAAGACGCTACTCGAAAAAAGATCTGCAGAACAAGCTGGAGAAAGCCGGTTTTAAAATCGAATCGTTCAGCTATGCCACCAAGACGGTTTTACCGCTGATAATGGCCACCCGCCTCGCCAGCAAGGCACTCAGACCGCCACGGAAACTCGATCCGGAGAAAACCAAGTCAGACCTGTTCCGGTTGCCAGCGCCAATAAACAGCGCCATATATCATATCTTCGAGAAGGAATGGAAAAATTCCCTGTTCGCAAAGCTTCCTTTCGGGCTCACAATAATCGCCCTTGCGTCTAAACCCCGCTGATCGTTCCTGGTCACAACCATAAAGGCTGAAGCGACTCCTGTAATACCTGTGTTACCTGATCATCCTGCCAGGCCAGCTCTCGAAATAGCTTGATAGTCCGGCTATGCGGATCCAACCTCTCGATGAATGCATGCGGACAAGACAGCTATGTCCCGGCCGGCCGGATCAGGCAGGAAGTATAATGGTCAGAATATTTGATTACGACTGATGAAGAAATCGATATGGACGCGCCCCTTTTTGGCGATTTTCAGGTAGAATCGATCAGTAATCGGTGATCATAAGACGCAATCGAGGCAAAGCCATTGAAAAAGCTTCGCGGCTTTACTGTCAACAGGACACTAATTTTATTCATATTGCTGGCACTGGTTATCAGGGTCGTCGTTGTACTGAGCCGGCAGGCCATCAACGGCGACGAGTTTGGATACTCGCGGCTGGCCGAAAATCTGGCTAACGGCAGTGGTTACATCGATATACTGGGTAATGTCAATACGATTTTCTCCCCGCTTCTGCCGCTGCTATCAGGCGGCATCTCCTTCATCCTCAATGATATCGTGGCTTCCGGCTATGTGATCGAAGTTCTTTTCGGCAGCCTCCTGCTGATCCCGGCTTATCTTCTTGCAAAGGAATTCGCAGGCGAAAGGGCCGGGCTATATACGGCCGCCCTGCTGGCGGTCCTACCGGTCGCGGTTGAATATTCAACACGAATATATACGGAAGGCGTTTATACATTCTTCCTTATAATGGGTGTCTATTTATTCTGGCGGAGCGTTCACGGCGGCGCTCTTTTGTATGCGCCCCTTGCCGGCGGAATGATCGGGCTGGCGTATCTGGCGAATCCTTCTGGTCTCTTCTATGTCGTGGCTTTTCTGCTGATCTATGTCATAACGGCAGCGATGAAAAGGGGCACGCGCTTTCACTTCCTGAAGGCGGCATCGATTTTTCTGGCTGTCTTCCTTGTCCTGGCTATTCCTTACGTTGTCTTTCTCCATAGCAGTCTGGGGAAATGGACCTATTCAGGCAAGAGCAGCGCCGGGCTTGATCTGGAGGCCGCGGCGAAGGACATCCGCTGGTTTACTCCGGAATACGAAAAAATGATCATGTCGCTGAGTGATGACGGGACCGATATCGTCGACTTGAGCCAGGCGGAAGATGTCGACCCGCTCTCTTATTTTGCAAAGAACCCAAAAACTTTTGTAAAGATATTCACGCGAGACCTGAATATCTTCTACATGGAGGAATTTCCGAATGTTATCCCCCTCTGGCTGCTGCCGCTTCTGGGCCTGGGGCTGTTCGGTGCCGCATGGGACCGGAAACGCGCAAAAGCGGTCGGGTTTTCCCTGCTGCTCATTGCGCCGTCAATTCTGATTTTCGCGATTGAATACCGGCCGCGTTTTTTCGTACCCTTTGTTCCCCTCGCCATGATCTGGGTTGCGGTCGGCTGGCTCTGGCTGGAGGAGTGGGGAAGGAAGACTGTCTCCCTCACAGTGGGCAAGTCCAGGCGTGATTTTGCCGTACGCGGTATTCCGGTTGTTATTGCCATCTCGGTGCTGCTGCCTCTCTTGATGTTAACCGCCATGTATACCTCAAGACAAGGCTACAATGTCGAACTGAAGAAGGCTGGCGAGTGGCTCAAGGATAATGGCGGTGGCAGTGCGAATGTCATGGATCGTGAACTGAACAGCGCCTTTTATTCCGGAGGGACGGCGGTGCTGTTTCCGTATGCCGGCTATGAGGATACGACAGACTATGCGCGCATCAAGGACGTTGACTACCTGGTAATCAGCCGGAAGGACATCAGGGACTTTCGCCCCGGCATGCAGGTTCTGCTTGAGAATGAGAGCCTCCATCCGGGCTGGCGTTTGATCCATGGCGGGCAGGCCGCAGGCGATAACGAGGTTCTTGTCTTCGAGCTTGAAAAATAGTAGAAAAGCAGCTGTCTGCTACTGGGAACAGGTTCGCGTTTTCCGTCTTTCCATCCCGGAATCAAGCTGATCAGCCGCAGTCAATCCTCTCCATCATAACCGGTTTATTCATGTTAATATCATCCAATGGCCAGATTTAAGACAGTCGTAAAGTATTCGAGTTACCTTTTCGGGACGAAGATTCTTACCCGCGTCATGTATACGGCTTTTGTCGTATTCGCCGCCGCCCACCTCGGTTCTGAGCTCTTCGGCATTTTCGCGTTTTCCATGGCGATGACTGAATTGTTGTCATGGCTCGGCGAACTTGGCCTCACGCAGTTTGGCGCTCGTGAAATGATCAAGGCAGACGAGCAGGACAGGCCGGCGCTCAACAGCCAGTTCCTTCTGCTGCAGATCCTCACTTCAGTGGCCTTATGCCTGGTCGGGCTTGTCATAATCCTCGCTTGGCGCCCGGAGCAGCCAAAGATGATGCTGTTGCTGATGGGCCTGGGGGCCGTGCTTCTCTCCGGGGTGGTCAACGCAACGGAATCAATACTTATCGCCAGCAAGAATTTTCTTTACTCGTCTCTGTTTTCATTGACCGGCAGGGTCATTTTCATGACGATCGGTTTTTTTGCTGTTGCGAAGAACATGTCCGTTACAGTGATCATGGCTGGTTATCTTATCGCCGTGATGGTCGAATCACTGCTGCGGATGGTTGTGATCGCCAGCAGGATCGTGGGTTTTTCCGCCAGAATACATTTAAGTCAGACATGGAGATTATTCAGGGCATCGCTGCCTTTCGCAACCGTGGCCCTGGCGTCGGTTTTATATTCGCAGGCGGCCATCGTCGCGATTGAAATTTTTAAGGGCGACGCGGCCGTCGGTGTTTATAGCGTGGCCTACAGCCTGTTTGTTCCATTTGTATGGGTTGCGCAAACTCTTGCGAAGACGACTTTTCCGACACTTGCTGAAACATACAAGGAGAACACCGATGATTCCCGCCGCTACTTCCAACAGTGGTACAGACTGCTCGTCATGGCCGGAATCCCCCTGGCTGTGGGAACGACCCTTCTCGCAGGAACCCTTGCGTCATATATGCCTGAGGGTTTCTCGAGCGGGAAACTTGTCCTGATTCTGCTCATGTGGATGGTGCCTTCGATTTTGATCTCCCCTCTGGAACTCAGCATGCTGCAGATCATCGGACTCGAGGGTGTGGGAGCAAGAATTATTGTAGTCTCCATGGTTGCGACGATCGGCTTGCAGCTGATTTTTGTACCCATTTTCGGCGTGACTGGAGCGGCGATCGCCTTGCTGCTGGGAGCAGTCCTGAGGGAAATTCAGTATTACGAGGCGATACGCCGCAATTTCCTGAAGAAAAAACATTTTCTGATTCTATGGTCAAGACCCGTCATCGCGGGCGCGGTCATGTTCCTGGTGGCCTTTCTCACGTGGTGGCTGGGGCCGTGGGTTGCGTCGGTCCTGGGCGCGTTTGGGTATGTCGGGTCCTTGTTCGCCATGCGGGCCCTGAGTATTTCGGAAATCAGGAATCTGGCCAGGAGCTGAGGCGCCTTTTCTGGTATCGGGTCCGGCTCAATCCAGTGTTGGCCAGGCTCAAGTCTCTTTTCATAAGGCCGAAAAAACTGCTATCTTTGATGGAAGGTATTAAGCGTGTGGTTTCGTTTCATGCTCCTCTGAATTCATCTTCTTGAGAAGCCCCGATGCTGCCGGTGGCTGTCGTTTTAATCGGCCGGCAAGACCGCACTTACAGGTAACTTGTGATATATGAAAATTCTGTTTTTTGTACATTACCGGCAGGCTCCGCTAGGGCCGATGTATTTGAGCTCCGCGTTGAAAAAGGCCGGCCACGACACTTACTCCTGCCTGCTTGACTATAAGACCGCCCGCGAGGCGGTCATGACCTACAAACCCGACGTCGTCGCCCTGAGCATGATCATCGGTCATGTCAAGGAATATATAGAGATCAACAGGAAGCTCAAGGAAGAATTCTCTTTCTATTCGATCGCGGGCGGGCCTAATGCGACTTTTGTTCCGGAGATTATCAACGAGGAAGGCGTGGACGCGATATGCCGCGGTGAAGGCGAGATCGCGATGGTCGAATTCATCAACGCCCTGGAGCAGGGCGGCGATATAACAAAGATCGAGAACATGAACGTCAAGAAGGACGGCAAGATTTATGAAAACCCGCTGCGGCCGCTCATCAAGGATCTTGACGACCTTGCTTTCCCGGACTATGACCTGTCTTTTCGTGTTAATCCGACTTACCTGAAGTCCAGACCTTTCCCTGTGATGGCCAGCCGGGGTTGCCGTTCGGACTGCGCACACTGCTTCAATCACGCGTACCGCAAACTATATGCGGAGAAGGCGGTCAAGATAAGGTGGCGTTCTCCGGAGAACCTTGTGCGGCAGCTCGAGGAGGCCAAAGAGAAATACAACATCAAGGGTGTCATCATCCTTGATGACAACATCATCTTCAGCAACAAGTGGCTTGAGGAGTTCGCCGAGCTGTATCCGAAGCGCGTCGGGGTCCCGTTCTGGTGCCTGGTGACGCCGACGTTTGCCACGGAGAAGGCTATAGGATTACTTAAGAAGGCGGGCTGCGTATCGATCACGATCGGCATCGAAACCGGTGACGAGGAGACCAGGCAGCAGATCCTGCGCCGGAAGATGACCGACGAGTTCCTGCTTGGTGTCTGCGCAATGATAAAGAGTCATGGCATACGCCTGTTTGCCCACAACATCCTGGGCATTCCGGATTCTCCGATCGAGAATGATTTCAAGACGCTCGAGTTCAACATCAAGTGCGGGGTCGATTATTCAGACGTAAATGTCTATGCTCCGCTACCCGAGACAGACCTGGGCATATATACGCAGCAGAGCGACATGGTCTGTTACGACATAACGAATATCAATGTCTCTCCGTTTCGTAACATCTCTACGAAGAATCTGAACAAGCGTGAGACGGAGAACCTGTGCGACCTTTTCATGGTTTTCGTCAAGCTGCCCTTCCTGAGACCGTTCATGAAGCCTATGATCAAGGTCCGCTGGCGCATCTACAGAAGGTTCGCCGGCAAATTCAATGAGTTCTGTCTTACGTCGATCAGACCGCATACCTACAGGAAGAACCGCACGTCGCAGTTCTTCGTATCGCTTTACAGCGTGACCCGGGAAACATGCGTCAGCATGTCAAGGCGCTTCAAGGGACTCAGCCGGGCCAACTGATTCCGGCTGTGTCGGCTTTGGGGTGTCGGCAAACCCTTGCTGAAAGGGCAATAGGCAGGATTTTCCGCTCCCAACGGCCTCAAGCAGGAGTTCTGAGTCTCTCGGGATGCACTCCGGCACGGTTTCTTGTACAATTGCGCGATGCTTATATGCGTTTGGTGCTCTGGAATACGGGAATCCTCTCGTCTCAGATTGCAGCATGGCAAAGCAGACCTGCAGAATACGTAATATCCCGGAATTACCCGATAAATGGTGAAAGCCGGGATTGAAAGGGGCTTATGAGCGGCGTAGCCGGAATCATAAAAAATCAATCCGCAGCCGTTTCTGAAGCAGAACTTGCCTCTCTAATAAATGCCATCGCCCATCGGGGACCTGACGGGTCTGACCATTTCATCGATGGCAATGCGGGTATCGCGCACTGTTACCTGGCCATACCCTCGGCTAAATCTGTGCCACAACCCCTGTTCAACGAGGATGACACAATCGTAATTGTCTGCGACGGCCGCGTTTTCAACGATGACGAACTGCGTGAAAGCCTGGAGGCAAAAGGTCACCGCTTCAAGACCGGTTCGGATATCGAGGTGCTGCTCCATCTTTACGAGGATGCCGGTGAGCGGTTTCTGGATGATGTCAACGGCATGTACGGCCTGGCTATCTGGGACAGCCGCAAGCGACGGCTGCTGCTGGCCAGGGACCGCATCGGCACAAAGCCTCTCTATTATTCACACGAATCTTCCGGGCTGGTCTTCGGCTCTGAGATTAAGGCGATCCTGGCTGAGCCTTCAATCCGAAGGAATGTAAACTCCCGGGCCGTGAGTGACTTTTTCGGCCTCTCCTATATCTTTGACAGTGAAACCATGTTCGAGGGTATCCAGGCAGTGCCGCCGGGTTGTATCTATATCGTAGACAGCGACGGGCGCGGGCGCATGAACCGCTACTGGGACATGAATTTCGTGCCCGACCACCCCTGGGATGAGAAGGAGCTGGCGGAGAAGGGACTGGCCATTCTTGAGAAGGCGGTCGATCTCGAGATGTCCGACGTATCGCCGCTGGGCATCCATCTCAGCGGCGGCATCGATTCTAGTTTTATCACTTCACTGGCCGCCCGACGGGACCGGGACCGCATAATCACGCTTTCGGCCGGCTTCAGGGAGCAGGAGTATGACGAACGTGATTTTGCCTTGAGGGCCGCTGAGCACGCCGGAGTCAGGCATGAGACGATCGAGGTATTCCCAACCGAGGAGACTTTTCTCGATACCATGCTCAAGGTCATCTGGCACGTCGATGAACCGACCGTGAGCCCGGGCATCCATTCCTTTTATGTACTTAATGAGTTCACGAGCAACTTCGTCAAGGTCGTGCTTGGGGGGCAGGGAAGCAATGAGTTGCTCGCCGGATACAACCGGTATATCATTGCTGATATCAGGGATCGGTTTTCACGAGCGATTAAGGGAATCAGACCTGTCAGTGCCTGGAGTGAAATCAAAAAGACACTCGATTTTTTTGGTCCCCAGCCTCTCAGAGGCCTGTTTTACGAACTCCCCAGAACATCCGCGCAGCGGGCTCTCCGCATCGCCAGCACCTTCCCGCCAAACGAAAAGAAAAAGCTGTTTTCTCAGAAATTGCACGCAGGGCTGGGCGGCTATACCACTGAGAATCATTATATCGAGTCGTTTAAGAACGCCCCTGCCGCGACAACAATCGACAGGATGATGTATCTCGACATGAAGAACATGATGCCTAACATGTTGAGGATCCTCGACCGGACATGCGCGGCATTCGGCGTAGAGGGAAGGACACCCTTCCTGGACCACAATTTTGTAGAATTTGCGGCAAGCCTCTCTGATGATGCCGTTCTGAGGGGAACCGAGTCTAAATACATACTCAAGAAGATGGGCGAGGGGATCCTCCGCGATGACACGGTCTATCGTGACAAATCGGGCTTCGCGCCGCCGGCGTCGCCCTGGCTTCAGGGGCATCTGGGCCGAGAATCAAAAAGGGTCATTTTTTCGGACGAGGCGAGGAGCCGCGGTTACTTCGATGACAAGTATCTGAAATTCATCGTGGACCGGCACGAGCGCACCGGCAAGGGGGTATGGCAGATCTGGATGCTGCTTATTTTTGAACTGTGGCATCGGGAGTTCATCGATTAGGAAACGAGGGTATAAGGTGGCATTGAAGAATAACTGGAATAACGCATGAGAGTACTTTTTCTTTATCCGAATATCGCACGCAACCGTTCTCCCCAGGTGGGCCTGAGTTCTCTGGCGGGCACCCTGAAGCGGGAAGGCCACGAGTACCGTCTTTTCGACATAACTTTCCTCGAAGATTCCGAGATAGCCGAAGCCTACCAGCGCACATTGATTGAATTTGATCCCGATGTGATCGGCGTCTCATGCAGGAGCACGGAGTGGAAGACGGCACAGTCCATCCTCGGGATGGCCGAGCCCGGCGCGCCGGTCATGGTGGGAGGCCCGCACGCGACTATCGCCCCGGATGAGGTCATGGCGGACGGTCGTGTGGACATGCTTGTCCGCGGCGAAGGTGAACTGGCGATCCTGGATGTCCTTGAGAGGCTTGAGACCGGCTCGGATCTGAGCGATGTTCCAAATCTGTGGCTGAAGCGGGAGGACGGCGAGATCGTCCGGAACGACCTGCGTGATCTCATCCAGGATCTGGATAGTCTTGCCATGCCGGCGTGGGACATGTGGGATGACCGCCACTTCGAGGAGCATTATCACCAGGTTTTTTATGAAGGCGCCGAGATATTCGGCGACCTCGAGACTTCAAGGGGCTGTCCGTATTCCTGCCCCTATTGCCTGACACCGGTCATGCAGGAGCTTTACAGGGGCAAGGGCAGGTATCATCGGGAGAAATCGCCGGAAAGGGTGATTGCCGAGGTCAGGAAGCTGCAGGCGGACAGGAACATCGATTATGTCCGGTTCGTGGATGAGACATTCATCCTCAACCGCAAACGCTTGCGGAAGATATGCGAGCTGTACAGGGAGATCAGCCTGCCGTTCTCTTTCAGCACCAGGCCTGAGACCGTAGATGACGAGACCATGGAGCTGCTGGCCGAGGTCGGCGCGAAATGCGTGGCTTTCGGCCTTGAGTCCGGCAATGAAGAATACCGGCGCGAGATGCTCAACCGCAAGACGAAGCAGCAGGAAATCTTTGATGCCGTGGAGATATGCAAGCGCTATGGGGTCAAGACCTTCGCCTTTGTCATGATGGGGCTGCCACATGAGAAGCGGGAGCAGATACAGGATACCCTGGAGCTTATCAACAACCTGCAGCCCGACGTATTCCAGATAACGATTTTTTACCCGTTCCAGGGCACGCCGTTTTATAATTATTGTATAGCTGAGGACCTGCTCGATCCCGATTATGAGCCGCTTACGGAGATATGGAAGGGTTCGGTTCTCAAGCAGCCCCAGTTTACCAGCGAGTATCTCATCAGGCTGCGGAAGCTGGCACTGACTTTCGCCAAGCGCAACCGACGCTGGATGCCCGTGATGGAATTTCTGGAGCATCATCCCGCGGCCTTTTCGTTATGGCAAAAAGGGTTGAGGGCGAAATCCCTCGGCGGGAAGGTCGGAGACCTGGTCTCTGTTTCAGGGAAGCATGTTAATGGCAATGGCAACGGAAATGGGAATGGTAACGGTAACAAGGGTGGCATAGGCAGCACCGCAGGAGTGCCCGTCTCAAGTGATGAGCGCGAGACTGTCGTTGTGGGAAAGAGCTGAAGCGGTTACTGAGTGCGGTCCCATATCGCGCAACAGAAAATTCTAAAGAATCCGCCTTTCCTGACCGAACCCCAGGAAGCCCATCAGTCAATATGAATCATCGCTCTGTCCCAGGAAGGCCGGATGAATAAAAAAACAATAATATTTTTCCAGCCAAAGTTCTGGCCCGGTCCCCTGAACAACGAAAAACCGCTCCGCAAGAAGTATTATCACGGTGTAAGGGAGACGTTCAGGTATTTCCCCCTGGGACTGCTGTCGATAGCCTCAGCCCTCAAGGACAGGTACGTGGTGAGGATAGTCGACGAGAGGTTCGACGAAGACTGGCGTGACATCGTCGCCTCGATACTCAGGGATTCCGAAGTGCTGTTCGCCGGCGTGACGGCCTGCACCGGGTTTGAGATAAGCGGCGGCCTGGAGTTCTCGAGACTGATTCGCAGCAACGCGCCCGATGTCCCCGTTGTCTGGGGCGGATGGCATGCATCGACGGTTCCGGAAGATACGGTAAAATCAGAATTTGTCGATGTAGTCGTCCGCGGACAGGGAGAATGGACCGCAATCGAGCTGGCGGAACGGCTTGACTCCGGCTCGCGCGATTACTCGGGGATACAGGGGCTGACGTATCAGACCGCCGACGGGACGATTGTGAATGAGCCCGATCGTGAACTGAGGCCGGCAAACGATCTGCCGGAGACGGATTATTCTCTGGTTGATGTGAACAGATATCTGCGGTTCAGGGACGGCTCTCCGGCACGCCTTTTTTATATGTCTTCGCTCGGATGTCCCTTCAACTGCGCCTTCTGCTCGATTGCGGCCGTATATCGACGTCACTGGAGCTCAAAGGACCCCGACCGGGTAGTCCGGGAGATCAGGTATTTCGTTGACAACTATGGTACGGAGACCGTCGAGTTTGACGGCACAATCTTTTTCGCGAACATTTCCTGGGCGAAAAAAATGCTTAACGCCCTGATGGAAAGTGGCATGAACCTGCACTACGTCACATCCACGCGGGCGGACATAATCCTGAAATGGGACGAAGAGATGAAGGACCTCGTCATGCGTTCCGGTTTTAAGGCGATAGGCGTGGGCGCCGAATCCGGCTCGCAGCGCGTGCTCAACATAATCAACAAGAAGATAAAAGTTGAAGACATAACCGAATCGCTGAAGGTTCTCAAAGACCTGGGCATAGATCCCGCCTATACTTTCATGTTCGGGATTCCGGGAGAGACCAAGGAAGACGCGCGGGCAACCCTGAGAGTGATGGCACAGTTAAAGAAGATCATGCCGGAGTCGAGGATAGCCGGCTTCTTCTACCACCCGTTTCCCGGCAGCAAGACATATCTGGAATACAAGGAGCTGCACAATGTCCCGGATCTGACCCTGGAGGAATGGGCCAGTTATTCCTTTGATCTGAAGTATTCGCGCTCGCTTTCGCTTACGGAAGATTTCATCGGATATATCAACCAGCGGCTGCAGTATCTCGAATGGGCGTATCCCGAGGATGTGGGAGACCGCGGGCTGGTTCGGTGGTTACTGTCGCGCGCAGCACGTTTTCGTGTCAACAGGGAATTCTATGTACTGCCGTTCGAATGGCATCTTGCAAAAAGCCTGGGCAGGAGCGGTGTTGTAAAAGATATGCAGTCACTTTAGCGCCTTCGCAAATCGGGTTTCCCGGCTGCTCCCTGATATTGATGACGGCTGGCGCTTGCTTAAGCTCATCCGAAACGTTTTCATTTGCTGTATACGCGGGATTCGTGTCAAAATGAGACTGCGGCGCGACGGGGTGACCCGCCGCAGAACCAGCCTGTCGAGACAGTAAAGACGTTGGATTTTGGATCACAATGGATAACAACAAGATAACATTGGTATTTCCCCGCCTGAAGCGTGAAAGTAACGCCTGGGCGCCGCTGCCGTTGATGGCCGTGGCGGCTCCGCTCATCGCTGACGGCTTCGAAGTGAAACTGATCGACGGCCGCGTCATTCATCCGCACATCCCCGAGATCATTCAGGCAGCCCGGGGCTCGCTCTACGTAGGTCTTTCGGTGATGACCGGCTGGCAGATCCGGGACGCGGTTGAAATATCAAAGGCTGTCAAGGAATCATTTCCGGACATCCCGGTCGTCTGGGGCGGCTATCATGCAAGCATGCTGCCCGAACAGACGCTTGAGGAGAGTTACATAGACATAGTCATCAGGGGCCAGGGACAGCTGACGGCAATGGAGCTCGGAAGACGTCTTCGCGACGGCAAGCCTGTTGATGGCATGGAGGGTATCTGCTATAAGCGGGACGGAGAGGTCATTATTGCGGATTATCCAAAACTGGTCGAGCTCGACCAGTTTCCTCCCACACCTTACGACATCATCGACATCGACAAGTACATGGTGTCGGACCTCGACACGCGTACGATGAAATATTTTTCCTCGCAGGGCTGTCCTTTCGGCTGCGGTTTCTGCGCCGAGACATCGATGTACGGCCGGGGATGGATGGGGTTTTCGCCGGAGAGGGTGGTCGACGACCTGGAACATCTGGTAAAGGATTACGGCGTCAACGCTTTCGATTTCGCGGACACGAACTTTTTTGTCAGCAAAAAACGCGTGCAGGCCATCTGTGAGGGGATAATCGGGCGCGGTCTGAAAATCAAGTGGGCCGCCGATGTGCGCACGAAGCAGTTCATTGATTTTTCACCTCAGCTGCGGCAGCTCATTTATGACGCCGGCTGCAGGAGGCTGCTGCTCGGCGCCGAATCCGGCTCGCAGCAGGCGCTGGAGCATATCGGCAAAAAGACCACGGTGGACGACACCCTGCACGTGGCTCGCATCTGTGACAAGCTTGGAATAATAACCCGTTTTACGACGATGTTCGGTTTTCCAGGTGAGCCGGAGAAGGATATAGAGGCCACCCTGCGCATGATCGAGGGGATAAAGGCGATAAACGAGGATTTCGAAGTACATGGATTTTTCTTCGCGCCATATCCGGGTGCTCCAATGTATCATGAAGCCATACGCCTGGGATTCAAACCGCCGGAACGACTCGAAGACTGGGCGGATTTCGATCTGACCGAGTTGCATACGCCGTGGGTGAACCCGGTCTACAAGAAGAAAGTCGACATGATCATAGATTTTTATATGCCCTTTGCTTCGCCGGGGCCGGAACTGAGACAGAAGATGGCAGCCGGCGGGCCGAAGGCGATCGCCTACCGCGGAATGCACAGGATGGCAGCGTGGCGGGTGGGCAAGCGTGATTTTCGCATGCCGATCGAGTGGCGCGTCAAAAAGTTCAGGGCGGGGCGAAAGTAGGTCACCATGACAGAAACTGGCATAAATGAGTTGCCGACATATGAGGGAGCCATGACACAGATAGATTGCGCCGTCTGCGGCAGCGCTGCGCAGCGTCCGGCGTGGACGGTAAAGGACACGCTGCTTGAGTTTCCCGGCGAACACAAGATTGTAAGATGCCCGGAATGCGGAACGCTCAGGATGTCACCGCGTCCGCCATTCGAGGAGCGCCGCAAGGCTTTTACGGACCTGTATCCACTCTTCGACTGGGCCCTGGGGCGCAGGCATACGACTGTCCCGGACGAAAGAATCGCCCGTTTCCATTACCAGATCGCCCACATCACAAAACGTCACCAGCCGGGAAGGCTGCTTGATATCGGCTGCGGTGACGGCGATTTCATGCTGGGCATGAAGCGTCGCGGCTGGGAAGTTCGCGGCATAGAGTTGCACCAGAAAGTAGCAGAATACGCTCGCGAAGAGCGGGGACTGGATGTAGTGACCGGCGCCGAGCACGAGGTCGACTGGGATGGAACCTATGATTGCATCACGCTCTTTGGAATCATCGAAGACCTTGACGACCCGAATGCCTGCCTGAAGCGCTGTCATGAACATCTGGCTGACGGCGGCCTGCTGGTGATCCAGACGCATAACATCGCTTCGCTGGAAGCGCGCTATTTTGGAGCCGACTGGTTCAACGTCGAAGCGCCACGCCACGTATGGCATTTTTCGCCCAGATCCCTCAAGCTGCTGCTTAAGAATAACGGCTTCAGCCAGGACGACCTGTTCCATTACGGGTCGGCATACGTTACCGAGCGCAGCATCGAGAACCGCCGCGGCAAGGTTTTTCCCTCATCGATAATCGACCGCGTATTACGTAAGACAATAATAATGCCGGCCGAACGGCTCATGCCACGCATGGGCCAGGGTATCGAGATTGAATCCTATAGCCGGAAATCCGGCGCGGGATCATAGAGACAGAGACCATGCAATGAAATTCGTATTATTCTTTCCGCTTACCAACAAGGACAATAAACACAAGGTCAGCCCGCCGCTGAGCCTGCTGGCGATTGCCGCCCCGCTTTTGAGGGCAGGCATCGAGGTCGAGATAGTAGACGCGAGGGTTGAGCCGGATTATGAGGCCAGGGTACTTGGCCTGATGGAGGGCGCTGAACTGTTCGGGGTCAGCTCGATGACCGGGTATCAGATCGCGGACGGGCTTAAGGTGTCGGCGGCCGTCAAGAAGAAGTTTCCTGACAAACCGGTAGTATGGGGAGGTTATCATCCTTCGCTGCTGGCGCAGCAGACCATACTTGATGAAAACATAGATTTTGCGGTGAGGGGGCAGGGCGAGGAGACCTGCCTCGATCTGGCGCGATGGCTGGCCGGCGAGATGAAGCTTGAGGACATCCCCGGCCTGACGATGATTGTCGACGGGACCGTTGTCCATAACCCGGAGCGAAGAGTCGCCGATATCAACAACTTCCCGGCCATGCCCTACGATCTGGTCGATGTACAGGGATATATAGAGTTCAACAAACATTTCCATGGGGATACCCGGCGCGCGGTGAGTTACGTATCCAGTTTCGGCTGTCCGCACGCCTGTGGTTTCTGCTCGAATCCCGAGGCATATGGGCGCAAGTGGAAGGGCCTTGAAGCGGGCCGCGTCGTAGCGGAGGTAACCGGCCTGGTGGAACAATACGATCTGGAACGAGTCTATTTCGACGACAACAATTTTTTCGCCTCAAAGCGGCGCGTGCGGGAGATATGTAAGGGTTTCAAGGCGGCGCCGCGGAGCTTCGAATGGTTCGCCACTATCCGCCCCACACAGGTGATGGCATTTGATGACGAGGACCTGCAGCTTATCCGGGATTCCGGCTGCACAAAGTTCATGATGGGGGCGGAATCCGGGGACAACGCGATCCTCGAGCTCATAAACAAGGGTAACGAGGCGGCCGACGTGCTCGAAGCGACCAGGCGCTGCCGCGCCCACAACATCCAGCCGTCATATGTATTCATATTCGGTTTTCCCACAGAGACCTGGGCGCAGATGCAGACCACACTCGACTTCATGAAGCAGCTCAAGGAGATTTATGCCGATACCCGCACGACGACGCTGTTCTTTACGCCTTATCCGGGAACGGCACTCACTCAGCTGGGAGAGAAGAGCGGATTCAACCTTCCGGACACTCTGGCCGACTGGGCTGTTTATGATGCCCGCTCGGTTCAGACTCCATGGATAACGAGAAAACAGAAGACGAGGGTCAAACAGATAGCCGATTTCTATATTCCATGGGCTTATCCAAACCAGCTGGCCCGCGAAAAAGTGGCCCGCAGCAAGGTCAAACCCGCCTACTGGCTGTTTTCGAAAGCATGCAGGATCAGGGTGAAGTCCGGTTTTTACTCGCTCCCCTGGGAATGGAAACTGGCCCGCTGGCTGAAGCTGACCTAGCGCAGCCCCGACCGCTGTTACTATAATGGAAGTCCTATGATTAAAACCGAAAGAAAAACAGATTACGACCGGCGTGGAAAGAAGAAGATTGTTCTCTTCTTCCCGACGCCCGCCTACGGCCATTATCGCATCGAGCTGGGACTGGCTCTTGCCGTGATCGCGGCGCCCCTCGAGGGCAAATATGAGCTGCACCTGATCGACGAGCGGGTCACTCCCGACTACGAGCAGGAAGTGCTGAAGAACCTGGATGACACGGTATGCGTCGGCATCAGCTCCATCACGGGATTCCAGATAAAACGCGGCATCGAGATGGCGCGGAAAGTGCGCGAGGTTGCTCCTGACGTGCCAATCGTCTGGGGAGGCTATCACCCGTCGCTCTTTCCCGAGCAGTGCTGCGAATCGCTCGCCTGCGATATCGTCTGCGTCGGGCAGGGGGACGAGACTTTCAAGGAGATAGTCGAGAGCCTTACGGCCGGCAACGCGCCCGGAGACGTGCTGGGATGCGCGTACTGGACGCCCGAGGGAACCGTCGTCAACCAGCCGCGGCCGCTGACGAACATAAACGATGTCCTGCCGGCGCCGTATCATCTGATCGATGTCGACCGCGCAATCGGGCTTAACCAGAAAACCAATAACGAGAAGATACGCACCACCGAGTTTCATTCCAGCCAGGGATGCCCAGGCAAGTGTGGCTACTGCGCCGACGCCCAGCTATATCAGCGCCACTGGACCGGCCTTGATGCCGATCGTGTCATCAGGGAAGTCATCAGTCTCGTCAAGACACATAATCTCGACCAGGTTAATTTCAGCGACGCCAACTTCTTCGCCAACCAGAACCGGGTCAAGGCGATCTGTGAAGGTTTCATCGAATCGGGGCTCAATATCCGCTGGGTAGCCTCCGCGCGGCCTGATACATTCCACCGTTATAAACCCGAGGTGCTCAAACTCATCCGCGAGAGCGGCTGCAAGCGCATCATCGTCGGCGCCGAATCAGCTTCTGAACCCGTGCTGGAGCTTATCTGCAAGGGGGCGACGGCCGAGGATCACTTGAAGAGCGCCCAGGTATGCAAGGATTACGGCATCGGCGCTACCTTCACGTTCATCACCGGCTTTCCCCATCCACCCGGCACGCCGGCGCAGGAGACGACGCAGGATCTGCTCGATTTCATCCAGAAAGTCAAAAAGATCCACTCGGACATACGCACCAAGATTTTTGTCTTCACGCCATATCCAGGCACGCCGCTTTATGACCTTTCGCTGAAGTACGGCATGCCTGAACCGAAATCTCTGGAGGAGTGGGCCGACTACAATCCGGCCACCCTGCAGGAAAGCCAGTGGGTCACGCACGTGGAGCGCAGGATGATAGAAAAGATAAACGGTTTTTACTATCCCTTCGCCTACCCTGACAGCAACATGCAGGTCAGTCTCACGCACGGCGCAAAGAAATGGCCGTATAAACTGATGCATGGACTGGCCCGGGCAAGGACAAGGACCGGCTTTTACGCCCTGCCGCTGGAATGGCTCCTGTTCAAGACCTTCAAAAAGGGGACTTTCGAGCCCATAGCCTGATCAGTGGAGCAACCCCGTTAACGAACAGGACGATCGGGCCGGATTCAAGAGGCAGGTAACCATGTCATTAAAAACAAAAGCAAAAACACTGGTCAAGAACAAGGTCCTGCGGGCCGAGGAGATCGTGTCCGATTTTCCGAACCGCATCAATATCGAACCGACCAACCAGTGCAACCTGCGTTGCAACATGTGTCCGCGCAAGGACCTGACGCGCCCTGTGGGCGAGATAGACATCGATCTGTTTGACAAGCTCGCGCAGGAGATTTCGCGCCACGCGCCGTCTGAGGTCAGGCTTCACAAGGACGGCGAGCCACTTATGGCCCCGCATATATTCGACCTTATCGACCACATCAAGACCATAGCGCCGAGCACCCTGCTCAATATGGACACGAACGCCCTGCTGCTCGACGAGGAGAAGGCCAACCGCATACTCGACTCAAAGCTGGACATCCTGCTATTCAGCGTCAACGCCGCTACGCCTGAGACTTACAAAAAGGTGCGCGGGTCGACAAAATACGACCAGGTGATCACCAACATCGAGCGCTTCCTGGAAATTCGCAAGGAGCGCGGATATGTCTGGCCGAAGGTGAAGGTGCAGCTCATCGTCATGGCGGAGACCAAGGATGAGATCGGTCTTTTCAAGGAAAAATGGGGACCTCACGAAGTCGACGTCCTTCTGATACCCGCCATCAACTGGGGCGGCCACCGGCCGGAGGTCAAGAGCCTCATGCAGCTGCCGGCGCGGCGCTATCCCTGCACGTTTCTGTGGAACTCCTTTTCGATCAATTTTGATGGCAAGGTCAGTTTCTGCAACGTTGATTACAACCACCTCGGCATCGTCGGTGACGTGCGGGAGCAGACCATAGAGGAAGTCTGGAAGAGCCCCGAGTTCGAGCGCTATCGCCAGCTGCACAAGAAGGGTCGCTGGGACGAGATCGATCTCTGCCGCAACTGCAACTACTGGGCTTATACCAGGAACATCTGGTATCCGACACCGAAGGGCTGGGTATAGATGAGCGTCACCTGTGATATCTGCGGCGGCACGCATCAGGAGCTGATGTTCACCGGCTCGGATCGCCTGTTCGGCATCGAAGGGGAGTTCCCGCTGGTCCGCTGCCAGGACTGCGGCCTGATCTTCGTCAGTGCGAGGCCGACCTACGAGGAGATGGCGCGCTTCTATCCGCAGGACGATTACGACCTTTACAACAAGGCGGCCGGCCTCAAGGACCGCAGCATGGACGAACTAGGCCGGCTGCTCGGCCCACGCAAGGGAAAGATTGACAAGTACCAGCCGGCCGGACGCCTGCTGGATATCGGCTTCGGCGACGGCTCATTCCTTTATTTCATGAAGGAGTGCGGCTGGGAAGTCGCCGGCGTCGATTTCAACGAGAAGATGGTCGGCATGGTGAAGGAGGAAATCGGCATCGACGCCCGGGTCGGCGAACTCGAGGACGCGGGTTTTGCTGAAGAGGCCTTCGATGTCGTCACGCTCTGGGGTGTGCTCGAACACGTTCAGAGTCCGCGCCGGACCATCGACGAGATCGGCCGCATAACTCCGGATGGAGCGCTTCTGGTTATATACACCCAGAACGCCTCAGCGTCGGAGGCTCGCTGGCTGGGCCAGGACTGGTTCATTTACGAGGTGCCTCGCCATCTCTACAGCTTTACTCCCGATTCGCTGGCAAAGCTGCTGGCGCCGGCCGGGTTCAGCGTGGTCGAGACGGTTTTTGAGACGCCGCTGTATTACTGCCAGATGAACTGGCAGTATTTCAAGGAACGGCGGCTCGGCCGGAAGAACGACGTCGTGCACGAGCCTACGCTTGTTGACCGCGGCGTGGTCAAGCTACTCTCGGTTTATCGCCGCATTGTCAAAGGCAGCCGCAGGTCGTCGGCGATGACGGTCTACGCGGTCAAACGGGCGCCGGAAGACGGCCGGGCAGCAAGAACCGCCGAAGGCAATGACGGAAAAAACAGGGCAGAGGAAACAGGGGCTCAGGATGCAGAATAACAAACTCGGGAATACGGACCTGGAAGTATCCCGCCTCGGGCTGGGCGGCATACCTTTCCAGTACATCAGCCAGACCGAGACCAATGAGATAATCCATGCCGCCCACGATCGGGGCGTCAACCTGATATACACATCGCGCATGTACCGGGACAGCGAGACGAAGATCGGCGTGGCGGTGCGCGGGTTCCGCGACAAGGTCGTGCTCGGCACGAGTACGCACAAGCGCAAAAAGACGGAAGCGCTCAAGGATGTCCGCCAGAGCCTTGCAAATTTCGGCGTTGACGCCATAGACGTATATTCGCTGCACAACGTGCTGACGCTCGGAGTGCTGAAGGAGATCATGAGTCCCGGCGGCGCCTACCGCGCCCTGGATGAGATGCGCAACGCGGGTTTTATCAAGCACGTGGGTATCAGCGCCCACCAGCCTGAGACGATCCTCACGGCGCTTGAGCTGGCCGCATTCGATGTTGTCGAGTTTCCCCTGAATTTTGTTGACCGGGAGGCCGCGGATGGCCCCGAGCGGCTGATGGAAGAGCTGAAGGCGCGCGGCATCGGTTTTGTCTCAATCAAGCCGATGGTTTTCGGATACGCCGCCAACGCGACTCTGGCCATGAAGTATGTATTCAGCAGGAATCCGGACTCGACGATCGTTGGCACTTACAAGCTTGAGGAGCTGAACGAGAACCTCGACGCAGAATCCGCCGGCGGTGAAGTGTCCACAGAAGAGATGCTCGAAGCCATATCGCAGTCTGAGCGCAGGTGCTTCAAGGTCTTCTGCCGCCGATGTGAGACCTGTGTGGAGTGCCCGCAGGGAATAGACATCAGGACGATTTTGCGCTGGTATGAGTATTTTGACCGCTACCATTCCTGGGATTGGGCACGGGAGCAATACCAGGGGTTTACGCCGAATCTGGATGCCTGTGATAACTGCGGCGTTTGCGAACGCGAGTGCCCCTATCACATACCGATCAAGAGGCAGATCGCCATGGCGAAGGTCGACCTCCTGCCCAAACGGAGCCCGAAGCGGTTGATTCAGAAGAAGTTCCTCGGCAGGTAGGAAATACGGCCGGGACGATGCCTGGCCGCTCCCGGATCGGTTCAGACGATGAAAAAACAGAGAGGCATGGGGAGCGTTTGAAGGTACCGGGCAAGAATCATCTGCATCAGCTCTGGCGCGCAAGCGTCGTCGTTGTGGTATTCACCGGCCTGCTCCATCTGCTCAACCTGACCGGATCCGGTCGTCTGGAGGCCGGGCCATTCCTGCTGACTCCTTTCCGCGTCTCTTTCCTTGCGTCATGGCTGCTGCTGCTCTGTGGACTGTTCCGGGAGAGGCGTCTACCCCGTCTGGACCGCGCCGACCTGCTTGTGGCTGTAATCGTCGCCGTGTTTCTGCTCAGGGGCCTGTTTACGCCCGAGACCCTCGGCTCGACGATAAACTTGCTGATCACCGGCGCGGGAGTCTTTCTTCTGATAAAACACGGCATTCGCGATGCCGCTGATGTGCGCCTGGTGCTTGTGGCGCTGGTAGGGGCTACTGTCGTTCTGAGTCTTTACGGCATGGTGGAATACCTTTTCAAGGCCAACCCATTCTTTGATTCCATCGCCATCGATGCGATCGGAATGGACAAGCGGGTCGCGGCCAGCAGCCAGTTCTATCGCATCCGTTCCCTTATAGGGCATCCTGGTTTCGTGGGCGCGACAGTGCTCGGCGCCATGCCCCTGGCCGTGCTGGTATTCTGGCGCCGCCGGGTGCTCATGTCTGTTTCACTTATCCTTATGAGCCTGACCCTCTTCTTCACCTTCAGCAGGGGATCGTGGCTCCTCGGCATGCTCGTGCTCGTCCCGCTGCTTTTGATCCGGGCCCGTTTCTGGGTCAGACGCAACCTCAGGTGGGTGCTGCCGCTGACGTTGATACCGCTCATACTTCTGGCTTTCGATTACTGGGGACGGGATGAGGTCTGGGCCGAACTGGGTTCGCCGATCCGCGATAACGGGCTGCACTGGCTCAAGAGCAAGGACGGCCCAGTCGTAGTGACCAGGGGCCAGGCTTATGGCATTCAGCCCTATAACAGGTTTGTCTATTTCGACGTCGACGACGGGTTCTATTCCGGGGACCAGGGTCCGGTTACCGTGAGCGTCCATTATTTTGACAAGGGTTACGGGGCCGTACGTATCGATTACGACGGCGCTGACGAAAGCACGGGAGATGAGAACGGCACGTACACTCCGACCGCTTCCGTCAACAAGACAAACAGCCAGGAATGGACGACAGCCGCCTTCTATCTTGAGAAACCTGGTTTTAGCGGGCGTCAGAACAGGGGCGCTGATTTTCGTATCGTCGACGATGACAGCATCTTCACCGTCGACAGGGTGGTACTGCAGAAAGGCAGACTGAAGCTGCCATCGGTTGTGGCACAGCAGTGGCTGTCCCGCTCGACATCCATTACAACCAGGACGAGTCTTTATCCCTTCGCCTGGGAGGTACTTCGCGATAAACCGATGGGGGTGGGTCTGTTCAACACACCGGGAACGGATCACCATGCGGTGGACAGCCTGCCGCTCACCTGGATGATGGAATTCGGCTGGCCTGGCTTGATGCTGCTGGGAGGGTTACTGATGCTATTCGCGTATGAAGGAGTGAAGGCTATCGGTAATACGCAGTCGCCCGCCGTGCTGCTGCTGCTTTCGATGGTTGTTATCCTGTTGCACGGCGGTCATCTGATGATTCTATATGACAAGCCAAGCCTGGTGATGACGGTGGTGGTGGGGGCCGTCTATACGGTCGTCAGGCCCTGGAGGCGCGGCGGCGCCATAGTCGAAGTATCGAATAAGAACTGTATGGTCTAGACTTTGATGAGAGTTGATGATTCCGGTATGAACAGTGAAACACACAGCGCTCCCCGCGTGGGGCAGATAATGAACGGGCGTTTACCGCTTCTATTGACCGTTGCCGCGGCCGTGGTGGCAGGCTCAGTCATGATCGGGTACCTGACTTCGAGCTTCGACTACAAGGCGCTGGTGGCGCTCGTCGTAGTCGTCGCCGTGGTCTGGTTTGTCATGAAATGGCCCCAATGGGGCCTGGTCCCGCTTCTGGCATTCACGTCGACGGTAACGGCGCCGGAATTCTTTGCCGCCGTCGTGACTCCGAACACGGTCTATTACGCGATTGAGTTACTTCTTTTTCTCATAGTGGCTGCTTCCATCCTGGCGGCCGACAGGACTCGCCTGGCCGGTGAGCCCGGCGCCTTTCACCGGATCTATTCGTCACCTCAAGCTATCGCCGTCATCCTGTTCCTGGGCATCGTAGTCATCAAGTCGATGGCGGTGATGATCGAATATCGGTTCGGAGGCGGCTCAATCGGCCAGATGTACGTGTTCAATCGCGGGCTTTCCTTTTACATCCTTTTCATTCCGGTGCTGCTTCTCATGAATACGGAGGCCCGTCAGAAATGGATGGTTAGAGTTCTCTTTGTCTTTGCCTCCCTGATCATGATGCGCGTGCTCCTCGAGCTTCTGGTTCCGGCGTTGCCGATTTTCAAGATGGTGTCGGTGGCCCAACCGCTGGCAGATGAGACCCCGACCGTAGACCTGTCGGTGCAGCGCCTGCGTGCGCCAGGGGGAACAATAGTGCTGGTATGCTTCTGGATCGGGCTGATGAATATAATCCTGCGTCCGTGGAAGCGCCGGCTGCTGGCGGTCTTTATTCCGCTGACGCTGGTGATGCTGGTCGGCATTCTTCTGGAATTCAACCGCAGCTATGTCATCCCCATGATGCTCCTGGTTGTCTTGTCGCTTTTACTGAACAAGAAAATGGTAAGGGTAAAGCTCCTGACGACCGTTTTAATCACCATCATTGGCCTGGTGCTCGTTTTCGCGGCTACGGGACAACTGGGGAAATATTACGACGCCGTCATCGTCCGTTATGGATCCGCCTTCTCGTCCCAGACCATGGAATCCCAGAGTATCGTCAGCCGCGAGATCGAACAGACATATGCCTGGCAGGCCATCAGGAATTCCCCGTTGCTGGGGATCGGCCTCAATGAGCTGTATCGTCCGCCGGTCCCCGGGATGATGGACAACCTTCGTTTCTACATCCACAACTCATATATCTGGTTCTGGACCTATTACGGAATACTGGGTCTGTCGGCATTTCTTGGCATGATGGCGGTCGCGATACTCAGAAGCATTTTCTACTGGAAGCAGATCAGGGATCCGCTGCTGCAGGCGAGCCTGCTCGGCTTCGCCTTCTCCGTGGCGACTCTTATGGCAGCCAACATCGCGGCTCCCAAGTTCTATGATTTTGCCACAGTGCCGGTGGTGGCGCTGATGCTGGGCATGACCGAGGCCATCTGCCTGGCGAGCAGGAATAAAAAAAGTGCGGGGTAGGCTCCCCGAATGAACGTAGTCCGAAAGGTCGCCCGCAACATATCCTTTCTTTTCGCCTACCAGGCAGCGAGCCGCTTTCTCGGGCTGGTCCTGAATCTGGTGCTGGCGCGCGAACTGGCCGACGCCGGATACGGGCGATATTCCCTGATACTGGTGATTGTCATGATGGCGGCAATGGCGGCGGATTTTGGTACGGCCAGTATCCTCGTTAGAGAGATAAGCCGCCGGCGAGAACAGGCCAATTCGCTGCTCGCCCCGGTTTTAATGCTGCGCATGGTTACCACGGTTATCGTGACGGGGGGAGTATTCCTTGCAGTTATCCTGGGCGGTGTAGAGCGCAACTTCGCGCTGCCGCTGATGATAGCCGCGCTGTCTATCATCCCCGCATCACTGTCGACCGCGGTGGAGGCCGCACTGCAGGCTCATGAGCGGATGGACTTGAGCGCTCTTGCGGATGTAGTCTTTTCGGTCGTCCTCACGGCGGCCGGTGTGACGGTGGTATTCCTTGGCGGCGGCGTCACGGCAATGATGATTGTTTTTCTCGCTGCAAGTGGCGTGCGTCTGCTTTATTCGCTGGCTGCCTACCGTTTACTGCAAGAGCGTCAAAGGGGCGGCTGGCTTTTCGACAGTGCAGATTTCTGGTATATGGCCCGCGAATCTTTTCCGGTGCTATGCTGGCAACTGGTCAGCCTGGCTTATTACAAGGTGGACGTTCTGCTGCTGGGTGTTTTTCGTACTGAGGCAGAGGTCGGATGGTATGCCGCGGCTTACAAGCTTTTCGAGGTTCCCATTATGTTCGGCTGGCTGGCGGTGCAGGCGCTGCTGCCTCTTATGTCGAGGCTCCATCAGACATCTCGCGACGGCCTGCTACTGCTCTTTGAAAAGACTTTAAAGTACATCTGGATTGTCGGGCTGGGAGTAGCTATGCTGATGGCTGTGCTGTCACGTCCGGTCGCGGAACTGCTCCTGCCTTCCGAATACGAGCCAGCCATACGGTTGCTCGTCGTGCTGGGTGCATCGCTCCCCTTCATGGTGGGCTGCGTCCTGTTCGGCAATCTTTTCATAGCCATGGACGTGCAGGCGAGGATGGCACGCTGGTCACTGGCATCGCTGGCTGTTAACATCAGTCTCAACCTGGTGCTGATACGCCAGTTCGGCGTCATGGGCGCCGCAATAACGACTCTTGTCTCCGAAATATTCAGCTTTCTGCTTTTCTATGGTTTTACTGCTCACTTTCTGAGGCATGTCAGGATGGTGGAGGTCTTCCTGGCTCCGATTCTGGTAGCTGTCGGAGCACTGCTGCTCCTGCTTGTCGTCGAGCGCTATACCAGCCCGCTGGCAGGCCTGGCCGGCATCGTGGTCTATCCCGTGGCCCTTTATATTGCCGGGATAATATCAAGGGATGACCTTGGTTATTTCCGTCAGCTGAAAACCGGCGGGAAGACTGGAGGTATCTGATTTGACACAAGCTCCGGAGACGCCATCGGTCTGGGTCGTCATCGTTAATTTCAACTCATACGGTGATACAGCCGAGTGCCTTGAGTCGCTGGCGGTGTCAACATATTCCGGGATGACCGTGGTGCTCGTGGACAACGGTTCCAGCGATGGCTCCGGCCAGGAGCTTGAGAAGAAGTACTCTCAGGTGAAACACATCCGCTCGGAGGAAAACAAAGGCTTTGCCGGCGGCGCTAACCTTGGGATCAGGTCAGCGCTCGACTCCGGCGCGAAGTTTATCTGCCTGCTCAATAACGATACGCTGGTTGAGCCGGGCTTCATCGAACCTCTGGTGGAGCGGGCAGGCGCGACGCCGGACGCGGGCATCATCGGAGGCAAGATACTGTACGCGGACAATCCCGATATTATCTGGTTCGCCGGCGGCAGCATCGACCGGCGCCGCGGGTTCACAAGCCATCGCGGCCAGGACCTCGCCGACTCGGCCACATTCAATAAGCCCGGCTACGTCGATTATGTCACCGGTTGCCTGTTTTTCGTCCGCGCTTCGCTTTTTTCACAGCTCGGACTGTTGCGTGAGGACTTCTTCATGTATGCGGAGGAGGTGGATTTCTGTCTGAGGGCGAGGCGCGCGGGGTTTCGCTGTTTTTTTGAGCCTGGTTCTGTCATCATGCACAAGGTATCGCGCTCGATGGAGGGCGCCTACCGTCCAGTCTACTATTATTATCTGTCTCGCAACCTGCTGGAAATCTATAGTGGCCATATGGGCATGCGCCGGCTTTCGATAGGGGTTTTCAGGCTCGCATGGCACCTGGTCTTTGTCCAGTCACTAACCATGCTCCGGGCGCACAGGACCGCATCCGCGCCCTACATCGCCGCCCTGTGGTCAGGCCTGTTTGATTTTATTAGGGCACGCATGGGCAGGTGCGGCCGTTCCTGGCTTGAGACAGCGGGAGGACGACGATGAGAATACTCTTCGCGCTGCCGGTTGTTCCATGGCCGGCCACATCAGGTCTAAAGGTCCGGTCATATTATCTAGCGCGCGAGCTGGCCCGAAGGCACGAGGTGCACCTTTTATGTCTTGCAGCCACCCCGATTGAGCCCAGCCAGAGGCAGGCGATCGAGGCTGCCGGTCTGGGGTTGACGCTGGTCTATAAGCCGCGCAAGTCATACATTGCAAAAGCTGTTGCCTATCTGCGCAGCCTGGCTTACGGTATTCCAATCTATTTCACGCTGTCCTGGGAGACTGAGGTATTTGATGTGATCGGGAAACTTGAAAAGGCCGCAACTGTCGATGTCGCGGTCGCGGAGCATCTCTTTATGGCCCGTTATATAACAAATCTCACATGTCCCAAGGTTCTTGTGGAGGAGAATGTCGAGGGCAAGTTGCACCTTATGATGGCAGAAAGAGCCGGCGTTTCACGCCGGTGGCTGAAAAAGGCCGCGTCCGCCTGGATCGGGAGTTACGAGCAACGGATGCTTGGTAAGATGCAGCATATTGTTGCCGTAAGTCAGGATGACGCCACCACGCTGGGCTCCATGAGCAATGGAATAGGGATTTCGGTAGTGGAAAATGGTGTAAGTTGCGAAGAATATCGGGAGCTGTACGAGGCGTCGCCGTCATCGGCCGCTGCCCTTCTCTACATCGGGTCGATGGGCTATGAACCCAATGTTGATGCGGTTAAATGGTTTTCATCGGATATCCTTCCATTGATTCTGGAAAAATCCCCGGATACCGTCCTATATGTGGCTGGCAGCGAGACTTCCAGCGCTTTACGCAGTCTCGATGACGGCATGAACAGGCGGATTTTGGGATTCGTCGAAGATATTAAGCCGCTGTACAGGGATGCCTCGATTTTTGTGGTGCCACTAAGAATGGGAGGCGGCTCTCGGCTGAAGATCCTCGAGGCGTTCGCGGCGGGAAGGCCGGTTGTCTCGACTTCGACCGGCGCCGAAGGCATCGACGTCATTGACGGTGTGCATCTCTTGCTTGCTGATACACCGGAAGATTTTTCCAGAGCTGTTCTCAAATTGCTGGATGATCGCGATCTTTACGAAAAACTCAGGTTTAACGCGCGTCGGTTAGTCGAGGAAAAATATGATTGGCCGGTACTGGCGCGGAAATTCGAAGCGGCCATTGAGCGCGCCGCTAAACAGAAATGACGATCGGCAAAGGCAAAAGCATGGAAGAAAAAAAGGAGGGCGCTTACTCCGGGAAGATATGGATGGCCGTCTTTACAGGTAACAGCGGCCTGACCCATTACAGCTATTGCCTGACGAAGGCCCTGCATGCAGCCGGCTGCGACATCGCGCTTGTGACCAACAGAAACTACGAGCTGGATTTTTTACACTCCGCGTTTCCCGTGGTTAAGGTCTTCGGCCGCAGCCGGTCCTATCCTGCGCATATCCTCAATTATTGGCGTCAATTCCGTGCTGAGAAACCGAACATCGTACATTACCAGGGGCCGCTGAAGTTTCCACTCCTGGAGTTACTCCTGTTAAAATTGCAGAAGAGAAAGGGAGCCGTGCTGGTATATACGGCTCATGACTGGATTCCCCATAAACAGCGCCCCTGGCACAAGCGTCTGTACAGGATCTACTATCGCTTGTTCAGCAGGATCATAGTCCATTCTGAGACAGGCAGGCGTTTCATGGTCGAACATATGTGCGTCGACCCCGGGAGGCTCGCTGTTGTCCCTCAGGGCTACTATGATTTTTTCAATTTCGACCAGAAGTTGACAGATCGGGAAGCGCGTCGCCAATTGGGGCTGGACGATGAACGGTACTGGTATCTCTTCTTCGGCCATATTGCTCCATATAAGGGACTTGATATTGCGATCGAAGCCCTGGCAAAGACAATGGCGGGCTCTGCCCCAGGCGGAGAAAAGGGCGAAGGCCGCCGGCTGGGACTGCTCGTGGCGGGCGAGCCCGATTCCTCTGGTATGGAAATATATGAAGAGCGCATCAGGGAGCTGGGGCTCGAACAGGTTGTGAGCGTGCATGCAAGCCATATTCCGGTCAAGGAAGTGCAGTTATATCTAAAAGCCGCGGACGCGCTCGTCCTTCCATATCGGGAGTCGTCGACAAGCGCTGTCGTCCATCTGGCAATGAGTTTCGGTAAACTGGTTATCACCAGCGATGTGGGAGCGCTTGCGGAGATGGTCAGACAAACATCGGCTGGTCTGGTTTTTCCAGTTGGAGACACAGAAGCTCTGGCCGCGGCGATGATCAGACTGGCAGACGATCAGGAAATCCGCCGCCAGCTCGAGCAGGACCGCGACAAAGCAGACCGGATGTACTCGTGGGATAATATAGCCATTGAGACCATGGCTGTATATAGGGCAACCGATGTAACGGCAACGCGGCAAATACCAAAGAACGGGTGAAGTCAGTAACATGAGAGTAATGCAGGTCAATAAATTCTGGCGGGTGCGCGGCGGCAGTGAGCGCTATGTTTTCGAGCTCTCACGCATGCTGTCCGAGCGTGGACACGAGATCATTCCGTTTGCCATGCAGGATCCGGCCAATGAGCGCAGCCGTTATCAGTCCCTGTTTGTTTCCCCGGTAGAGCTGTCCGATCCGTATCGCGTCCCCATGTGGAAGCGCCTGGCGATCGCGGGTCGCATCCTCAACTCAAAGGAGTCCGAGCGCCGTATTTCCATCGTGGCCGACCTGTCCCATCCGGACATCGCCCACATGCACAACATATACCATCATCTGTCGCCGTCTATCCTGCGCCCGCTGGTGGAACGCGGTATCGGCATCTGCATGACGATCCACGATTACAAGCTGGTGTGCCCGGCGCTGCGTTTTTATAACAAGGGCAAGGTCTGTGAGCGCTGCCGGCCATACAGATATTTAAGCTGCGTGGCTGGCAGGTGCGTTCATGGTTCACGCGGCGCCAGCCTGCTGTGCGCCACCGAGATGTTTTACCACGATCTGACGCGTGCCTATTCCGGCAGGATCGACCGCTTCATCGCCCCCAGCCAGTTCGTGGCGGGCAAGCTGGTCACGCGCGGGTTCGATCCCGAAAAAGTTGTTGTTATCCCCAACTTCGTCGACCCCGGACGCTGGAAACCCGATGGCGAGGGTGGAGACTACGTGCTGTTCTCAGGAAGACTAACTCAGGAAAAAGGGATAGTGACCCTTATCAGGGCTCTGGCCGGTCTGCCAGGCATACCCTTGAAAATCGTAGGTTCCGGGATGGCGGACAGTCCGACCCGTCAGCTGGCGCGGGAGCTCGGGGCTGATAATATCGAGTTTGTCGGGTTCAAATCAGAAGATGAAGTGCGCCGGCTGGTGCAGGGCAGCCGTTTCGCCTGCGTCCCTTCGGAGTGGTATGAGAACGCGCCGATGTCCGCACTCGAGGCATTCGCCTGCGGCAAGCCCGTTATCGGCACCCGCATAGGCGGCATCCCCGAGATGGTGAGGGACGGACAGACCGGTCTGCTGGCGGAACCTGGAGATGAGGCCGATCTGCGCGCAAAGGTAGAGCGCCTCTGGGAAGATCCAGAGCTGGCTATCACCATGGGCAGGAACGCCAGGCATCTGATAGAGACAGAATATTCACCCCGGACTCACTATGATAAAATTATTAAGACATATCAACAGATCAAGAGGACGTAAGAGCCATTAACCTTCCCTTCGATGCAGTCATCGCGGTCACTTACCGCTGCAACGCCCGGTGCCTTATGTGTAACATCTGGCAGACGGAGGACGCCGTCGATCTCGACGCGTCGTTGCTCGAAAAGCTGCCCGCGTCGCTCAAATACGTTAACTTAAGCGGCGGTGAGCCCTTTTTGCGCAAGGATCTGCCCGAGCTGGTAGCGGCAGTCAACCAGGCGAGCCCCCGGGCGGAAATAATCATATCCACGAATGCGCTGGTCTCCGGAAAAAGGATTCGCGAGACGATGGCCAGCATACGGAAGAAAGACGATCGCATAGGCCTGGCGATTTCCATCGATGGTATGGGGGAGACCCACGACAGGATACGCGGTATCCCCGGTGCTTTTGACAAGGCGATCGATGTAATAAAAGGGCTCAGGGAAGACGGCATGACCAATCTGCGCATCGCTTTTACCGTCGTCGATGAGAATGTCAAGGATTATTATGCTGTCTACAGGCTTTCCCGTGAACTTGGAATCGAGTTCACTTCAGCGATCGCGCAGGGCTCTTCGCACTATTTCCGCAATACCCGTTTCAGTCCCGTCGATGCCGACGTCCTCAAGGACCAGCTGAACCAGGTGGCGTCAAGTGAACTTGCCACGGCAAAACCAAAACGCTGGGCTCGCGCTTACTTCAACCGCGGATTGTACCTTTTTGCCCGGGGCGGCGGACGACCGCTTTCCTGCCGGGCCGCAGACGACTTTTTTTTCCTGAGCCCGGA
>Ga0265292_1000281_pt1 | contig 84436 bp, 73 predicted proteins | sample Munlanlewell296A_FD_189080 | JGI IMG/M metagenome (GOLD analysis project Ga0265292, IMG submission 189080) | Leachate microbial communities from a municipal landfill in Southern Ontario, Canada - Leachate well 296A | ecosystem: Engineered > Solid waste > Landfill > Unclassified | place: Canada...
CACATCCTCCGTTTGCGGACGGCGGTCAAATCCGGTCGATGGGAAAACTTTTGGTCGCATTACCTTTGCCTCAAAGATTCTGCATAAGGACTACGTAAAATGAAAACTACACCCTTTTTATAGATAAGATATTTCTTGTCCTGTCCATTATTTTTACTCGTTCGTCAATCCGCCAGCCGACGAGCCAGAGGATTCCTCTTTCGTCCGCGAGCACAATGGCGGGGCGGGCGGACCAGCCGGCTTTGACGTCGGTTAGGAAATCGCCGACCTTTTTGCTGCCCGGCGCTCCCAGCGGCCAAAAGCGTTCGCCCTCCCGGGCATGGCGGACCTTCAATTCACCTTCGATTTTGTCCGCGTCGATCCATTCCTGGAATTTATTTTTTGTCCGGCAGAAATCTTTAAAGGCCTGCTCATCAAACTTCCGTAGCACGGTGGAAAAATCAAATCGGTTGAATCTGTAAATCTGGCCGACCTGTAAAATTTTTTCTTCTTCGGATTCTTTAGTTGCTTTGGGCCCGAGAATCAGCCAGCCGTATTCCACCCTTGCCTGTATCCCTTGTGGTAATTCCATTTTTGTCGATAACGTTACCACTTCCCGCAAGTGGCGGGCGGTAATCCGGCTCATTCGGGCTTCCATCGCCAGAAGCATCTGACGAATTGTCTCGCAGGCCAAAATCTCCGGCAGTGTTTTGATTCGCCACTGCTCGATGCGGATTTCATTTCCATCTTTTTGGCTCGCCGCCAAAATCATTTTTGCCTGCTCCACCAAAATGGTTTCGATCTGACCCGCCTGCCGGCCAAGCTCCAAGAGATGCTCACGAAACGAAGGATTAACCTCTTGGATCACCGGCAGCAGTTTGTGGCGAATCACATTCCGGGTCGTGTATAACAGTTCGTTGGTGTGATCCTTTCGCCAGTCCAGCCCGCAACCGCGCAAAAAATCTTCCAGTTCCGATTTTGAAACCGCCAGTAATGGCCGAATGATGATAATGTTACTGTCGGGCCGCAATGGACGGCTTAGCGGTATGCCGCGTAACCCATGAAAACTGCTGCCACGGAGCAGGTTGAAAATAATCGTCTCGCATTGATCGTCCCGATGATGCGCGAGGGCCAGTTTGTTGGCGCCGAACTGACAGGCCGCCTCTTCAAAAAACTCGTACCGTACCTTCCGAGCCGTTTCTTCGAGCGTTCCGCCCCCTTTCTCATGAATCGCTTGAATATCTTTTTGTCCGACATAGCAAGGCAAATGAAGTTGCCGGCAGAGATTTTCGACAAATTCCATATCGGTATCACTAGCCTCGCCGCGAAGCTGGTGATTCAAATGGCAGACGGAAAGCTTAAAATTTAAAGATGTTTTAAGCCGATCCAAAATAACAAGAAGGGCCACAGAATCCGCCCCGCCGGAGACCCCAGCGAGCACATGGTCTCCAGGTTCAATGATCCGACCGGAAGTAATAAACTCTCGAATTTTCGTTTCCATCATTTTAGTTCGATACTGAGAATAACCGCAAAGACCGCAAAGGACGCAAAGTTAAAGATATATAAAAGAATTCCCTTTGCGAACTTTGCGGTCTTTGCGGTTTAAAATTCTTTATACCGCCCGCGGCGATTCAGCCATGCCGATCAGATCGGCCAGGCGATTTACTTTGTGTCTCCGGCAATAATCTTCCAGACCCGCGAGGATTTCCACCGGGGCGTTGGGATTGACGTACATTACCGTGCCCAGGGCGATGGCGGTGGCTCCGGCCAGGATCAGTTCCAACGCGTCGGGCCAGAACTGGATACCGCCGATCCCGATGATTGGAATTCCATTGGCCTTGGCAACTTCGTTATAGACCCGCCAGACGCAATAAACCGCCACCGGCTTAATCGCCGGTCCGCTCAGGCCGCCCACACCGCGCGGTAAAATCGGGCGGCGAGTTTCCACGTCGATGGCCATTCCGCGAAGGGTGTTGATCAGACTCAAAATGTCCGCCCCGCCCGCTACGGCCGCGCGGGCTAATTCCGTGATGTCCGTAACATTCGGAGTGAGTTTTACGATCAGTTTGTGTTTTTTGACCACCTTGCGGACTTCGGACACCAGCTTTTCGGCTTGTTTCGGTTCCACCCCAAATTCGAGTCCACCGCAGGCGACGTTCGGGCAGGAAATGTTTAATTCCAAAGCGGCGATCGACGGTTGAGCGTCCAGTTGCTCTGCCACCGCCTTGTATTCTTCGATCGTTTTACCGGCAACGTTCACAAAAATAGGAATTTTCAATCGCGCCGTCTGCGGTAATTTTTCCTTGATGAATTTTTCCAGCCCCACATTCGCCAAGCCAATGCTGTTGAGCAATCCCGCCCTGGTTTCCACCAATCGCGGCGGGGGATTACCATCCCGCGGCTCGAGCGTGATCGACTTGGTGGTAAAGGCCCCGAGTTTGGTTAGATCGACATACGGCAGATATTCCAATCCATAGCCGCAAATTCCCGAGGCGGTCAGGATCGGATTTTTCATTTTGATCCCGGCCAAATTCACCGACAGATCGATGTTTGGTATTATTGAGCTCACTTTGATGTACGGCACTGAGGAACGAGATTGCTTCGTCGCTGCGCTCCTCGCAATGACGGGTTCTGTTACATTTTTTTTTACTTTTTGGCTGCTCATTCTTTGTCCCAGTATACATCGTTGGCGTCAAACACCGGACCGTCACGGCAGACGAGTTTATACTCCCAGCCTTTGGCGTTACCAGATTTTATCTTCGTCGCGCATCCTTGGCACGCGCCAATTCCGCAGCCCATCATTTCTTCCAGACTCACCTGACATGGCAGATGATGCTCGCCGGCAATAGCGGCGGTCCGGGCCATCATTCGCCACGGTCCGCAGGTATAGATGACACTTTCCTGCTCGCCATCGTTTTTTTTCAAATATTGTTCCAGAAGTTCCGTCGCGAGGCCCCGATGTCCTTCCGAACCATCGTCGGTCGAAATTTGAATCGTCATTCGCGGATCGGCCAGGTGTTGAAAAATCGCGGGCAAACCTTTTACATTTTTGATGTTTTTTCCAATCGCGAAATCGGCATGAAGCGGAAGTTTGTCGCTGGTATTGGCTCCGACGAAAAGATGGACGGATGAAATTCCTTCACTAAGTAAAAGTAATTGTCTGGATAAAAATAACAGGGGCGGCAATCCCACTCCGCCCGCCACCATCAGGGCACATTTTTTTTTCTTCGGCAGATAAAAAGAATTTCCACCCAACGGGCCCAGAATCGTCAACGTTTGACCCACATTCAGGTCTGATAATCTTTTACTGCCTGGACCTAATATCTTATAAAGAAAAGTGATTGGTGTTTGTTTTCCTGTATTTTCACATAGGCCGACACTATATGGACGGGCCAGAAGCGGCTGGCGGGTCATAAAATCATTTGAGGACGATAAATTCTTTATCTGCAAGACACTATGATCATTTTTAGCCTCAACAATCTTGAGTTTTTCCTTGTCCAATTGCTCGGTGAGATCGAACTTGAAAAATTGACCTGGACGGCATATAACATCTTGACCTATCTGTACTTGTATCAAATAATTTCCCTGAAGGCCATGCCGGCGTAGGGGAAAATTCTCTACAATAGTCGCTCGAAACATTTTTTTTTGTATTTTTATTTCTGGCATCACTTTTAATTTATATTAATTGAGTTAAGCTTTTGTTTTATGCCAAAAAAACTTCCGAATCGATGTAGCACCGACTCGGAAGTGCGCCACGGCTGAAAACAGCCAATCTTTTGCCTTTTTTTAAACGGACCAAATGACTATAGCCCTCTTTCCTGGCTTTGTCAAGACCAGTGAATCCACGATTCTAATTCATACACCCTCCCTCACGGTCGCGTCTCTTTTTTCAAATACTCTACAAATTAGGATAAAATGTCATATAATGGGAGTCAATGCAAATTAGGAGTTAAAATTCATGGAAAACTTTTGCCTCTGCCGAACGTGTCCGTTGGAAGGAGACATTCCTTGCCTGGTTCGGAATCTTGTGGATAGCTACCGGGCGATTCCCTCGACCCATTATATGGACCGCCGATATCTTCCCAGCCGGTCGGAAGCAGTCGAGATCATCAACCTTATGTTGCCGATCCTTTTTCCGGGATATCATGGCCGGCAGGATTTGACCTTCAACAACGTCACCTTTTACGTAGGAGAGTTGTTGAACGAACTTTCCAGCAAGCTTTGCTCACAAATCTGGCGATCCATCGCTTATAGCCAGACGTTGCAGGAAAAAATCGTGGACGAACATGAAAGTCAAAAGCTGGCTCAGGAGAAAGTGCTGACGTTCATGAATCGCGTTATCGCCCTGCGGGAAATTCTGGCCGGGGATATTCAAGCCGCCTATGACGGCGATCCCGCCGCGATCAATACCGACGAAGTCATGCTGGCCTATCCGGGATTGCTCTCCATTGCCATTTTTCGGATCGCCCATGAGTTGTATGAATTGCACGTGCCCCTGATTCCCCGGATCATGACCGAGTATGCCCATTCGACTACCGGAATCGATATCCACCCTGGCGCCAAGATCGGCCGCAACTTTTTTATCGATCACGGGACGGGTGTGGTGATTGGAGAAACCACCGAGATCGGCGATAACGTTAAGATTTACCAGGGTGTTACGCTGGGGGCATTGAGTTTTCCGAAGGACGAGCGAGGCCGGCTGATCCGTGGGACCAAACGGCATCCGACGATTGAAAATAACGTGACCATTTACGCCAATGCCACGATTCTGGGAGGCACGACCGTCATCGGGCAAGGATCAATCATCGGTGGAAACGTCTTTATCACTGCCTCCGTGCCGCCGGGATGCCGAGTGACGCTCAAGGCTCCGGAATTAAAATATCGGAATCATGCCGCCAAGGGCAAAAAGGGCGGGGATAATTTTCAAGAGAAGCAGGAAGAAGAAAAATCGTAAAGCTATTTTACATTGAAACATTAGGCTGCCAGATGAACAAGCTGGACAGCGAACTGGTGGCGGGATTATTGGCCAAATCTGATTATCAACCCACGAGCGACCCAGCCGAGGCCCAGGTGGCTATATTAAATACCTGCTCCGTTCGGGATCATGCCGAGCAAAAAGCCCTGAGTCGATTGGGGCATTTTGACCATTTACGCCGGACCAGCGGGAAGCCTGAAATTATCGCGATCATGGGTTGTTTCGCCCAGCGGTCGCCGGAATATATTCTCCAGCGCGTTCCCTTTGTCGATGTGCTTTGCGGACCGAGTCAGATTCATCAATTGCCCGAACTAATTACGACGACCAGGCGGGATCGTGAAAAATCCAAAAAGATTCATACGAAACGGGCGGTGACGGATTTTCGCCAGATTCGAAGCGGAAAAGCGTCTCCCGCGGATGATTTGGAAAACCTGGACCTTTGCCGGCCTGTGGAAGAAACGCAATTTCAGCGGTTCGTGCGGGTTCAACGAGGTTGCGACAAATTTTGTTCCTACTGTGTGGTTCCGTTTGTTCGCGGACCGGAATCCTCTCGACCCGTAGACCATATTCTCGAAGAGGTTCGCCGGATCGATCAGACGGGATGTAAAGAAATCACTCTGATCGGACAAACGATCAGTTCCTACCGTTTTGTGTCCGACGGCCAGACGGTGGATTTGCCGGAACTGCTCTATCGGGTCCATCAAGCTTGTTCCATTCCCCGAATTCGTTTTATCACCTCCTACCCCGCTGATTTTTCCCTCAATATTTTCAAGGCCATAGCGGAACTTCGGAGAATCTGTCCGTATCTGCACCTGCCGGCTCAGCACGGGTCGAACCGCGTGTTGCAGTTGATGAACCGCAAGTACGCGGTGGAAACCTACCTGGAAATTCTTGAGCAGGGACGAAGGATCGTTCCTGGTTTAAGCGTGGCGGGAGATTTTATCGTCGGATTTCCCACGGAAACCGATCAGGATCACAACCATTCGATTACCCTGCTGGAAAATGTGCGATACAAAAATTGTTTCATTTTTAAATATTCCGTTCGCCCGGGAACCTTGGCGGAAAAACGATTTACCGACGACGTTTCCGATGAGATAAAATCCCGCCGGCACCGCCAAATGCTCGAAGTCCAGGACCGGATTTCACGGGAAGATAATCAATCGCTGGTCGGAAAAACCGTCGATGTCCTGGTGGAGGGGATATCCAAAAAGAATCGGTCGAATCAGGAAAACGTAAAGCAACTGGTCGGACGGACGGTGGAAGATAAAATCGTCATTTTCGAGGGTCCTGAAACATTAAAAGGCGAAATAGAACGGGTGAAAATCACCGCCGTCTCCTCGTTGACCTTATTCGCAGAACGATGCAATGGCAGAAACTAGTTATGCACGGCGGCGTTGCTGACCGCTTGTGTCGTCGCACCGATGGGTTGGGTGGGTGGTATTTTTTTGGCCGAGACTTCACGGCGAAGGGCTTCCAGGGCGGCGGACAATTGACGATCTATGGTGAGCGGTTTGGGTTGGGGAATTTTTGCCGCCAGGGTACTGGCCGCGGTGGTGGTGAGCTTGCCCCAAAGCACGTCGGCCTGGCGCCGCGTTTCTTCAATTTTCATCTGCTCACGGATTGTCAGAGGAATCGCCACGTCGGGATCGACCCCCCAGACCTTGGCGTCGGGGCGTCGGTGAATATTTCGCCCGTTGGGTAGATAATAATAGGCGGTGGTGATTTTAATTTCCCCCAAATCCTTTCCCAGCGAAATCAAACTTTGAACGCTCCCCTTGCCGTAGGTTCGGACCCCGATGATCTTGGCTCGATGATGATCTTTCAGGGCGCCTGCGACAATTTCCGCGGCGCTGGCGGTATATTCATTGACCAGAACGACCATAGGAAGGGGCTTATAGACATTCTCGCCCCCCGCCTTCCACACCGATTCCTGTTGATAGCGTCCTTTCGTGGACACGATGACTCCGCTGCTGAGGAATCGGCTGGCGACTTCGACCCCACTTTCCAGAAGTCCACCCGGATCGGTTCGCAGGTCCAGAACGAGGGCTTGCACGTCCTGCCCTAAAAGCTCGCGGTAGGCCTGGTCAAGCTCGTCGGTGGTGTGGGTCAGAAAACTGGTAATCCGAACATATCCAATCCGAGCTTTCGGATCGATCAGGTAATCCCAGGTTCCGCTGGGTTTGCGGACGAATCCTTTTACGCTGTAAACATGAACAGATTCGCGAGTCAGAGTAATCACTTCGAGCTTTCCGGTAATTTCATGCCGGACTTCCACCGTTACTTTGGTGTCCACCGGTCCGGAAAGCCTTTTCGCCGCCTCCTCCATCGTCATATTTTTCGTGGAGACCCCTTCGATCCTGAGAATCTGATCGCCCGCCATAATTCCGGCCTTAAACGCCGGAGAATCTTCGAGCGGACTGAGCACGGTCAGGAACCCCGGACGATCATCGAGAAAAATCCCGATCCCCTGGATCGTTCCGCTCGTCTGCTGATCGAAACTCATCACCTGATCGGGCGGGATATATTTACTGTACGGATCGAGCTGCTGGACCATTCCACCAATGGCTCCGCGCATCAAATTTTCATCGCCCACCGAATCCACGTAACTGCGGTGAATCTGGGCGCGAATTTCCGCCAGGGGGCCAAAGACCTTGTAAAAATCCCGCTGCTGTTGAACCGTGTCCGGCCATTTCCAAAAAAGCAGAAGCAACAGAACGACCGCTAAAATCCATACTAAATTACGTTTGGGCATAAATTCATTTACCTATTTTTTTCGTAAGTGGCCTATTGGGGGTGGCATGGGCAATTCCGATTGCCCGTGTCCTTGTCATAATGAGGACACGCGCAAGAAGACTTGCCCATACCACCCATAACCGAACCCTTGCTTTTTTCTTATTCTAAAATTGACTTTTTATCGACATACTATTGTAATCATAAGCAGGTGAACGTAAAAGGATATTTGAAATTGCACAATGATCAAAACAGATTTTCATTTACATACGAATATGTCCACGGATTCCTCGGCGACCATCGAGCTGATGGTCCAGCGGGCGATTGACCTGGGACTTACCGAAATCGCGTTTACCGATCATGACGATCATAATCCCGCCGACGAGGGAGCGGGGATGTACGATCCGGTCAAGGCCTACCAGGCAAGCCTGTCCGCCCGGCAACGATTTGGAGGCACAATCGCCATCCGCCACGGAGTGGAAATAGGCGAACCTCATCTTTTTGCCAAAGAAAATCAAGCCCTCTACCAATTGCCCTTGGACATTATCATCGGGTCCGTCCATTGCATAGGTCCTTATGGTGTGCATTCCGACTTATTTGATCATAAAACCCCGGCGGAAGGAATTAGCGAGTATTTCCGGTTGACGCTCGATATGGCCAAATTCGCCGACATGGACGTTCTAGGCCATCTGGACTATTTCGACCGCTATACCGCCCTGCGAAATATTCCTCCGTATAATCCAAACGAGTACGAAGATCAAATATCGGCCATTCTGGAGGTTATTATCTCCCGCAACATCGCCCTTGAGATCAATACCTCCGGATTGCGATCAGCCAATCCCAGGCCGTTTCCCCATCCCGACGTGCTGAAGTGGCATCACAGGATGGGTGGTCGGCTGATTTGTATCGGAAGCGACGCCCATCGACCGGAACAGATCGCTTATGGTTTCGAACAGACGGAGGATATTCTTCGCGATATCGGTTTTTGTGAATATCATGTTTTTCGGGCAAGAAAACCTCATTGCGCACCAATAAAAAATGATTAAATCCTAAATCCTAATGTCTATGCGAAGAATCCAAGGTATGCCTCTTTTTACACATTAGTCATTAGGTTTTAGTCATTTCCACCAATTACCCTTTAACCAGGGCCTTGGCATTTTTCATGATGTCTTTCGGACTCAGTCCGCAGTATTCGAGCAATTCTTCCGGTGTATAACCGGATTTTGGAATTCGTGAAACCACCATCGACCAGACCTTGATATTTCCTACGGCAGCCGACATTTCCGCCACATTCGAGGCCAATCCACCGATGTAATTGTCTTCGAGGGTCAAAATCTTTCTGCCGGATTTTTCCGCCGCTTTGATGATCGGATCGGGGTTCAGCGGGAAGCTGTAGGCGTCGATCAGACCGGCCTTGATGCCTTCCTGCTTTAACTGCCCGAGGATGATGTCCCGAGCGACGTGGACCATGTATCCGGTGGCGACGATCAAAAGGTCCGAACCTTCCGCCAGCTGCTTCGATCCACCGACTTCAAATTTCTCGTCCGTTTTGTAAATCAGACTCATGTCAGGCCGCATGGTGCGGATGTAGCACATGCCCCGGAAATCCGCTGCCAGTTGGACGCACTGATAAGCACAAATGCCGTCGCTGGGGTTGAAAATCACCATCATGGGTTTTCCGTTTTCGTAGGCCCCGGACAGTCCCCGGAAAAAGGCCATATCCACCAAGCCCATCTGACTCGGACCGTCCGCCGCCAGGGTGATCCCAATGTGCGAACCGGCCAATTTGACATTGGCTCGGGAATTCATCGCCATTTCGATTTGATCGCAGGCTCGAATGAAGAATTTTCCGAACGTTGATCCGAACGGAATAAATCCGCCCGAAGAATTGGCCGACAGACCCGCCGCTACGGAAACAACATTCTGTTCGGCGATTTTACCTTCTACAAATCGCTCCGGAAACGCCTTGTTCAGGTAATCCGCGTGAGTCGAATTGCTCACATCGCCATCGATGGCCATAATCCGGTCATCGAGTTTCGCCAATTCACGCAAGGCCAAACCGTATGCCCGGCGGGTGGCGATTTTTTTCTTGCTCTGCCAGCTTTTCAGGAACCCGTCGCCCTCAAGGAGCTTATCAAAATCCGGGGCTTGGAGTTTTCCCTTTGGTGTTGCGAATTTGAATGTATCTGCCGCCGGCTTGGTCGGTCGAAAATCGGAAACATCGACCTTGGCCGGGATATTCAGAACTTTTCGCTGATTGTCCAGGTCGGCAAAGGCTTTTTCCAGCTTGTCCGCGGGCAGCGGTTTGCCGTGATTGGTGTGGGCCTTGAGATCGTCCACACCCCAGCCTTTTTTCGTTAACGCTAAAATTATGTATGGTTTTTCCGTATTGCCCGTCCGTGCCAAAGCTTCGACCAGCTCTTCGACGTTATGACCGTCAACGCATTTGACTTCCCAGTTGTACGCACGGAATTTCTCCGCCAGCACTTGCTGCGACTGCTGATTGGAAACGTAATCCGCCTGGCCCTGACCGTTGCAGTTGATGATCGTGCAAAGATTGACGATCTTATGATCGACGATGAAATCGGCGGCCTCCCAGATTTGTCCCTCCCGACTTTCGCCGTCTCCCAGGATCACATAAACATTCTTGCGAATCTTCGCCTTCCGGGCCGCCAACGCCAGTCCCGCCGCCACCGAAAGTCCCTGACCCAGCGATCCGGTCGCCGCATCGAAGAATGGGAATCCTTCCCCGGGATTCGGATGCCCATCCAGAACGCTGTGCATTTGACGCAGCGTATCCAATTCGGAAATCGCAAGCGGCCGGGCGTCCTTCGGAGTTTTACCGACCACCCCGCCCAGGTCCGCATAGGCGGCATAAACGATCGGCACCGAGTGGCCTTCGGAAAGGACCAGCCGGTCATTATTCTTGTTCCACGGATTTTGCGGATCCCATCGCATTTGATTATACATCAGGACCGTAACGATATGAGCCAGGCTCAGGGACGAACTCGGATGTCCCGACCCCGAGGCGGTGGTCATCTTCACGGATAGCTTTCCCAATTCAATCGCACGATCATTGACTAATTCATATAAATTTTTCACGGTTAAACTCCTGCTTCTCGACCTTCGTCGAAAGAAATTAAAACTTGTCCCCGAGTTTCATCGGGGAACCATTACGCTGAAAATATACCGAAACCAGTCCTTACAGACAAGATGTAGCTGAAAATTTTTTTGCGTTTCTCTTGAAAAACTGATTGTCCCCGATCCAACGGTAGGGCGCGGACTCTTTTTCTGGACTTTTACGCGGCGATAATATAAGTTGGATGTAAATTCAAGGGAAACCTTTACATAAAAAAGGCTCGTACAATGGCAGATGTCTTGGAAGCGAATAAACTGAAACAGGCGATGGAAACCCTGGCCCAGGGGATTGCGGACGGTTTATTGAATTCGTCTTATCCGCTGGCGGTGGTGGGAATTCGATCTCGAGGGGATATCCTGGGACACCGACTGATCGAGCTTATCGAAGCCCGCGGGGTAAAAGTGTCCAAACAAGGTGTGTTGGATATCACTCTGTACCGCGACGATCTGGACCAAGTTGGAGGCCAGGCGCGGGTCCGGGCGACCCAGATTGATTTCGATATCAGCGATTATGTGATTATTTTAGTGGATGACGTGCTCTTTACGGGCAGAACGGTTCGGGCGGCGCTGGATGCCCTGATCGACCTGGGTAGACCCAGGGCGATCAAACTGGCCGTCCTGGTGGACCGCGGCGGAAGGGAGCTGCCTATTCAGCCGGATTTTGTCGGACTGAAACTGCCCCACACCGATAAACACGTTCAGGTCAGATTTGTGGAAACCGATGGTGTTGATAAAATTATCGTGAAAGAGTAATTATGGTAGAAATGACAAAAGAGTCCGGGCCGGCGAATTTTGTCTGGCAGCGAAAACATTTATTGGGATTGGAGGAGCTTTCGCGGCAGGAAATCCTCCATATTTTAGATATGGCCGAGACGTTTAAAGAGGTCTCGACCCGGAGCATCAAAAAGGTTCCCGCCCTTCGCGGAAGGGTGGTGGTGAATTTATTCTTTGAAGATTCCACGAGGACGCGGGTCAGTTTTTCTCTGGCGGCCAGTCGGCTTTCGGCGGACGTAATTGAATTTTCCGCCAAGGTTTCCAGTATCTCCAAAGGTGAAACGCTGATCGATACCGCCCGGAACATCGAAGCCATGGGTGTGGATGTGATCGTGCTCCGCCACTCGGCCCCTGGCGCTCCGCATTATCTGTCCCGCTGTGTGGACGTCCCGATCGTCAACGCCGGCGACGGGGCCCATGAACACCCGACCCAGGCACTTTTGGATATGTTCACCATCCGCGAGATTAAAGGAAAAATCGAAGGTCTCAAAGTGGCCATCGTGGGAGATATCGTCCACAGCCGCGTCGCCAGAAGCAATATCTGGGGATTAACCAAACTCGGAGCCAAAGTGATCCTGGTGGGACCGACCACGCTGGTCCCCAAGGCCATCGCGAAAATGGGGGTCGAGATCAGTCACGACCTTGACGCAGTGCTTCCGGAAGTAGACGTCATCAATATGCTGCGCGTTCAGCGCGAGCGGATCGCGTCCAATGTGTTTCCTTCTGTCGAGGAATATACGCGTCTTTTTGGATTGAACAGCCAGCGCATGGTCCGGGCCAAGAAGGATATCCTGGTCATGCACCCCGGTCCGATCAATCGTGGGATCGAACTGACGACCGACGTCGCGGATGGCAAGAATTCCGCCATTCTGAGGCAGGTCTCTAACGGTCTGGCGGTCCGAATGGCGGTTTTGTTTCTGGTCAACCAAGCCTATCGGACCGGAAGTGAATAAGGGCGCTATTTTTGGGGACGAACAATGAATACCTCTCGCGGTCGATTTGTTATTGCGATTTTTTTAATTATGACCTTGAGCCTGGTCGAAGGCTGTTCCAGAACCCGGGTGATGCTTGAAGGGCAGGATACGGTCTCCTTGCCGCAGAGGAAAATTCAGATCACCGCGACATTGCGTCAACGAAATATTTTCCTAAAGGATATAGAAACCCAACCCATTGAATTTCGACTTGTCTCCGGGCCTGAAACAGTCAAATTGCATTCGCTCAAAAAGGGAATGACCGACGATGAAGGAGTGGCGAGGGCCGAGCTTTTCCTTCCGGCAACGGGCCTATTTGAAGTGGAAACGACTTTTCATGGGAGCAAACGCTTTTTCCCTGACAAAGACAATATCACCATACTGGTCCTCGATCCCCAAAAACCGGTACTGGTTCTCGATGTGGATAACACCCTGACAAACAAAAACTGGCTGCACGTCAATCCTTTCCCGATACCTTATGATCGAGACACGGTTAGAGTGGTGAACGGCTTATCCCGCCGTTATGCGATTGTCTATCTTTCCGCCAGGCCGCAACCGTTGCATACCCTGACGGAAAAATGGCTGAAAAAATACGGCTTTCCCAATGGACCGATCATTCTGTGGTATCCATCGAAGCTGACCTGGTTAAAGCCGTCGCATTTTAAAGAAGACCAATTACTAGCCCTTCGCCGATCCGGTGTCAACCTGGTCGCCGGTATCGGCAATACCGAGAGCGATATAAAAGTCTACCGAAAAGCCGGCATGGACCCCATCATGCTGGGTAAACAATCCAAAGACACCGTCTGTGCCCTTAACTGGGCCCAAATCGAAACGATCCTCGCAGATTTCGACGCTAAAGAGCCGCGCCCATGAGGAAGCGGTTACTGAGCCGCCGGTCTGGCCACCAGGTTCGAAATGGCTGATCCCTGGTTCAAGAAACCAAAGGGATCAAACGAATTCTGCTGATTCTGGTTGCTACTGCCTCCACTCTGCTTTGCCTGACGGTTCATGTACTCTACCCCGCTGACGTTATAATTCACACTGGCACCTGCCCGAATGTAAATATTTCGGCTAATCCAATCTTCAGCCCGCGTATCCCACGTGTAAGGAACCCATAGTATATCTCCGGCTGCCAGAGCGATATTCGCGTCTTTCCCGTTCTGGATACGATCCAGGTTCAGTTTGACATGGACATCACGCCCATCCGGCATCCGACGAATTAACGTGCCTTCGTGCGGGAAGATGTCGGTTCGTAACCCGCCCGATGCCGCCAGAGCCTGCAGAACCGTCAGTTGAGCTCCAGGAGGATAGGATTGCGACCGAGGCGCATTTACCAGACCACCGACAAAAACGATGTTAGGTGTGGCCGCCTGGACAGTGATGATATCTCCATTTTCCAAAGGGGCTATGGAAAGTGCAGTCTTGAGGTCTTGCGGATTATAAATATTCAGCGAAACTTCTTCCGAACCACGGATACGCTTCAAAGTAACATTACCGGATGCCAAATCCGACGCTCCACCCGCTCCGACAATCGCATGAAGCAAATCGCGCTCCGACCGGCGAAGTGGAATCAAGCCCGGTGTGGCCACCGCCCCTGTGACCAGCACATTGGTGGTCTGGGGTCTCGGCACATCGACATAGACGGCCAGATCGCGGTATATTTTTGGAATATAAGCCTTGCGGATCGCCATATCGACATCCTGAAGTTCCAACCCGGCAAGCTTGATGTTTCCCACCAAGGGCAATGTGATCTCTCCGTTTCGATCTACGCGGACCAGAATGGGCGGAGAAAGAGTTGCCTGTTCCAGGGCGGTTATCAGCGTGATGGAAAGCACATCCGATACTCCCACCCGATAGGGGCCCAGACTTCTTTCAATCTTCGCCGTTTCCATGACCCGATTGGCCGCGGGCTGGGTTGTGGCAAGGGTTGTCTTACGAGCGTCTTCCTGCATCCGTTGAAATTCAGTCTGGCTAATTCGATGATCCGAACAACCTGCCCCGCTTAAACACAATAAAATTCCTAAAACTAACTTGCCGCCGATACTGTTAACCGCACGTTTGAACCAGTTTGAAATCACAGCGATATTCATGGTTTTTTTCTCCATAGCAACCGGAATTTAAAAACATCATAAAATAAGTCTTACTTCCCACATATCGGATAGGAGGGCATAGACTCTTTTGCTTTTTTTCCTTGACGTACGACCAAAGCTATGTAATACTTACCGAGTGTGTGCCAAAGGTTTATAGGCCGACACTATTTTTATGGAGAATAATAATGAGGCGAAAGCTGCTGACTTTGCTGATAACCCTGACCACGGGCATGTTTGTAATCCCTTTTGGCACCTGTGCCGGCAGCGCGGTTAATGGTGTTATTCAGTCCTTCAAGCCTTGCGATGTTCTCAACTGCCAAAACCCGACTTATTTTGACCCCTGTATGTTCATCAATTGCAACCGAACCGGAAGGATCGTAGACAATACAACAGGCGTATGAGGCCTTACGGGATTAGGATTTCGATATTCCATTTTATCGGACTTTAGCCAGAGCTGGAAAGGAAAGCATTATGAAATACTTTGCTGTAATAGTAATCTTGGGAGTTGGACTCACGTCACTCCTATTAAACGGCTGCACCGCTCTTGATCTTGTAAAAAATCAAGGCAGTCTTTGTCTGTTGATCAACTGTGAATCGGTGGGTATCGTCGATGCTGCCGGACAACATAATTCCCTGGCTCCGAGCAGTCCGAATTATGGCGATGACCCAACCTGCACACTTCCTGGCATGTGCGGCCCGAGCATTTACTATCCATATAGCACGGCTACCACCACGACGACAACACAGTAAACGAAAGGTTAAAAACACAATCCCAAAGGGGCAGGTTTCATCGGACCTGCCTTTTTTTTCAGTCCGATGTAGACGCATTGCATGCGTCTCCTTCTATGTGCAACCTGTAGCCTGCAGTCCGCAGGCGGTTTTGCTCCGGATAAATTTTTGAACCAGTTCGGCGAACTGTTTTCCCCGTTCCTGATAATTTTCAAACATATCCCAACTGGCACATCCGGGCGAGAGCAGGACCACCTGTCCGGGCTTTGCCAGTTCGCAGGAATCTTGCACTGCCTGGGCGAAAGAACCCGTCGACTTGGCTTGACCACCGTTTTTTTCAATCGCTTCGGCCAAACCCGCTCCGGTCTGCCCCAGACAAAATGTCATGACGCAGCGTTGGGCTAGTTCCCTGGCAAATCCGGTTAAGTCCGTGCCCTTATCATATCCCCCGGCAATCGCCAGGATCGTTCCCTCTTTAAATGCTTTTATCGCCACGATCCCGGATTCCGGGGTCGTTGACTTTGAATCATTAAGCCATCGAACGTTGCTCCATTCTCCCACCAGTTCAAGCCGGTCGGGAAGTCCTTTATATCCGCGTAATCCTTCTGCGATCGTCGCAGCGCTTAACCCGATCGCCAAGCATACCGCCGCCGCCCCTGCCGCGTTATACAGGTTGTGCCCACCCGGAACACATAACTCATTGTCGCTGATCAACTTTTCCCAAAAACCTGTGTCGTCGCGACGATATTCCAGATTGATGTGCCCGTCATCGCCGTTCAGCAGCCTGACTTTCAAATTTTCGCCTCCGCCAACCCCGAATTCCCATTGTCGGACATGGCTGGGCGCTAATTCCCGGATCTTTTGGGAGTTTTCGTCGTCCTGGCAGGTAATTAAATAATCGCCCGGCTGCTGAAACCGCGTTAAGTTGCCTTTTGCGTCTATATATTTTTCCAGTGTTCCATGCCGGTCGAGATGATTGGGATGAATGTTAGTAATCAATCCGATATGAGGGCTATACTCAATTCCCGCCAAGTCCTCCAGTTGAAAGCTCGACAATTCCAGAATGACCAGATCATTAGGTCCGATGGACGACAAGTCCTCCAGGAGTGATTTACCTATGTTCCCTCCGCACCAGTATTTACGATATCCCAGGTAGGCTAGTTCGGAGGTTGGGGTAACGGACAGAATCATATCGATCATGGCAGTCGTCGTTGATTTACCGACCGTTCCAGTAACTGCCGCCACTCTTCCTCGGCAGCGGTCGAGAAAAAGATTCATCTCGCAGGCAAAAGGAATATTGTTCTGGGTCGCCAGTTTCAAGTAGCGAGAATCTTTCGGCACGGCGGGGCTGATTATGATCAAATCCGCTTCCGTAAAGTCAGATTCAAGGTGACCACCTAGATGAAAGACGGCGGGAATGTTTTGAATTTGATTTAATGCTTGTTGAAGTTTTTCGGCAGGAGCAACATCCGTGACGGTGATGATCGCACCCTGAGAGTACAGGTATTTGACCACAGCGATCTGGCCGCCGAAATGGCCCAGACCCATGACCGTTACTTTTTTTCCCGCAAAATAATCAGGTGGAAACGACATCATCAGCATCAGCTCCCTTCTAAAGTCTTTACGCGACCCCTCCAGTCGGTGCTGTATGTTTTCGCTGCTGATCCAATATATAAAAACGCTTACTTACGTGCGCGTCTCTAATAGTTTATGAAACTAATCAACCACCTAAAACGGCTCGGATTTGCTCTTTCATGTCAATAACGGCTTGCTCAACGGCCTTTTCCCAGGTCGGACAGTCCTTGTACTTGTCCAACTCATAAGCGTAGATAATGCTTCGGGTTGCCGTCACGATGGCCCCTGTTCCGTCATTTTTGAAGCAGGCCTTGGCCGCCTCCGCCGTCCCGCCCTGGGTTCCATAGCCCGGGACCAGGAACAAATTGTTCGGCATGATTTCCCGGAGTCGTTTGGCAGCGACAGGATCGGTTCCACCGACCACCGCGCCAACGCAACTGTAACCGCTGTTTCCCATCACATGAGGCTCGGAGGAGATTTTCGCGATCAATTCTGCCACATGCTCATAAAGCTTCTTTCCATTCGCCCCGACGAAATCCTGAATTTCCACCGCTTCCGGATTACTCGACCGGCAGACGACAAAAACACCTTTGCCCTGCTCGGCCGCGACGTTGAGAAACGGTCTTAACGCTTCGATTCCAAAATACGGGTTGACCGTAACCGCGTCCGGAGCCAGCAGGTCTTCCATGTTGGTAAATTCCGGATTGGCCAGGTGAGCTCTGGCGTAAACCTCGTTGGTCGCCGGGATATCCCCGCGCTTGATGTCGCCGATGATCTCCAGACCCAGGTCGTCGGCTTCTTCCACCAGGCTATAATAAGCCTCAATGCCTTCCCAGAAATATTTTTCAAAAAAGGCGATATTCAATTTTACCGCCGCCACGTGAGGAGCGACGATCCGAAGCACCTTGGTCGCAAAATCAAAAATCGCGTCGATGGAGGATTCCGTATCCAACTCATCGTTCAGTTCCTTGTTTTCGCGAATAGACAAAGGCAGGCGGCTATATTGAGGATCCAGACCCACGGCAATAGGCGAGCCTTTTGCTTTGATCCCCTCTAATAATCTGTCGGCAAAATTACTGGACACTTATTTTACCCTCTTAAAAGTATTTTTTCTCATCATCCAAGACCGTCACCAAGATCGGCTATTAACACATAGCTGAAGCTGAAACTATAACTGTTTGTAATTCTCTATGCAAGGCCATTTAACTGGTTTATAGAAAAAATTTTATAAAACTTTCTCCTTAACCCTCGTCTGAATTGGACCGATAATTTTTTTATGATCCAGGAGGCAATGACATTAACGCGCATCGGTCAGGTGATCAGCATTTGCGGTGATCAGGCCCAGGTGGCGCTGGATGACAGTTTCATTGAAACGGCGGGGCAGGACAGGCAAGGTCAGTTGGCCAGCTTTGCGGTTATTCCCATTGGTGAAACCCGCGTGGTTGGGCTTATCACGGCCATTAGCGCCGAGGAGAAAGACGCTCCGGTCCGGATGAGTGTTCATCTAATCGGTCAGATAATCGAGAACCACTTCTCACGCGGAGTTCAGCAATATCCGATGATCGGCGATCCCCTGGGGCTGATCAGTCAGGAGGATCTGCAGCTCATTCTTGATATGCCCAGGCAAAACGAGCAGGAATTTTCGTCGTCCTTTCCGCTCGGACGGTTTGCCTTGAACAGTCAGTATAAAGTTTATCTTAACGGCAGACAATTTTTCAGCAAACACGTGGCGATACTGGGTAATAGCGGGTCAGGTAAAAGCTGCACGGTGACCAAAATCATCAGCGAATCCATCAAACACCCCAACACCCAAATGATCCTTTTCGACGTTCACGGCGAATATCGAAGAGCCTTCTCCGATGACAACAATCAACTGTTGCCGAACGTGACCTATCTGAACGAAAACGATCTCGTCGTCCCCTACTGGCTGCTGCGTTATCAGGAACTCGACACGCTTTTTGTCGACCGGTCCGACCGGCGGATCATCCCGAATCAGACGTCGTTTCTCAAAGAGGCGCTCCTCAAACTGAAAAGATCCGCCGCCAAGAATCTCGATCTATTGGTGAACTATAACATCGACACCCCGATTTATTTTTCGCTCGCACAGTTGAAACTCTATGCCGAGAACATGAACCAGTCCCGATTTGTGCTCAACACGAATCGCTACGCCTTTGTCCGCTCGGCCCTGCGGAATTTAACCCTGGACGAGCAGGAACAAATCCTTCTGACCCAAAAAGCACAGTTTAACCAGGGTAATCCCGAGGGTGAAGTTCCCCATGCGTTGTACTTTCAAAGCCTGACCGGGTTGATTGACCTGTTTGATCATAAACTGAACGATCATCGGTATGACTTTTTACTTCGCCCCATCGAGCACGCGAGAAAATCCCCGCTCTTTTGCCAACTTTTCCCGCAAGTGAAGGAAGACCAATCCGACTGGTCGGGAATGATCGTCTCTATCCTGAAACTGCTGACGGGCCAACTCGAGCAGAGGCGGAATCTCACCATCGTCGATCTGAGCGGTATTCCGTTTGATATCATCGATCTGACCGTGGGACTGCTCTCCAGATTGATTTTTGATTTTAACTTTTATACCCAATCCACCTTCCGCCGACCGATTGTTTTGATCTTCGAGGAAGCCCACAATTACATTCCCTCCGACACGAGCAAGCAGAGTTTCGCCCGGGTCGCCATTGAACGGATCGCCAAGGAAGGGCGAAAATACGGGGTCAGCGCCATCATCGTTTCCCAGCGGCCCAGCGAGGTCTCACATACCGTTTTAAGTCAGTGCAATAACATGATCGTCCTGCGGCTGAACAATCCTGAGGATCAGAATTACATTACCAAGGTGATTTCCGACCAGTTTGCCAATTTGATCGGCATGCTGCCGATTTTAAGTCCCGGAGAAGGATTCGTTATCGGAGACTGTGTTCCTCTGCCTTTGCGGACATTGATCGCGCTTCCCGACCGTCGGCCGGCCAGTGGAAACGTCGATTTCATCGAAGCCTGGCGAAATCCGCAACCCGCCGATCAGCTCAACTACACCATCAACCGCTGGATCAAACAGGAACGGCCGCAAAATTAAAAAAGCGGTCAGCGATCAGCTTTCAGCGAACAGCAAATACTTGCAATTTGTCTTTTTCCTTTGATATAATTGCCTTGTCATGGGAATAAAACCGGAAGAATGGCTGAAGCAGGCAGTTTTTGATATCGAGACCGCCGAATATATGTTTAACGGCGGACGATATTTCTATGCGGTCTTTATGTGTCATTTGGCCATTGAAAAGTCCCTGAAAGGAATTTTTCAAAAACGGCTGGCGGAAGTGCCTCCGAAAGTACACAACCTTGTTTACCTGCTTAATCGAATTGGTTTACAGCTACCTGAAACTATGGGCAGATTTCTAATCAAACTAAATGAGGCAAGTGTGGCCACCCGATATCCGGAGGATTTGGAAAAGCTGAAGAGTGATTTTACGCAATCCACAACGAAAGACATTCTTGCGAAATCGAAAGAATTTTTGGAATGGATAAAAAAGCAGTAGTAAAAATTCTGTCGCAGTTTCGAGCTATCCTTAAAGCCAAGGGCATCAGGATTTCCAAGCTGATTCTCTTTGGTTCCTACGCCGCTGGAAACGATCGGGAAGGAAGCGATATCGACGTCGTGGTTATTTCCAGAGATTTTATCGGAAAAAATTATTGGGAAAGAATTGAAATTCTTTCCGACGCTATTTATGAAATTTTCCAACCCATCGAAGCCATTGCCATGACACCGGATGAATGGAAAGAAGGCAACTCACCGATTATTGAATTTGCCAAAAATGGTGAAATTGTGGAATCGTAATGCCCGTTGATATTTTTCCGGTCGCTTCATCTCTCTTCTTCCCCCATCACCGCCAGGATTTTCTTATCCAATCGCAACAGAAACAAAACTTTCTCCGGACCGGTTTTTCCGGAATATAATTTGCTCACTTTATCGACATTGACCGCGACGCCTCGGGGTTTGACCGTAACCGGGCCGATTTGGCTTTCCCGGAAATACCGTCGGACCTTGTCTTCGTGGTAGGGCATGATTTCCTCGACCCGAAACGCTCTGGCGAGGGGATGGGCGATGAATCTGTCCGACGTCAGAACGATCTGGCCGGGAGCGAGAAATTTCAGCCCGAGTTCCGCCGCCAGTTGTCCCAGCAATCGCAGCCGGGAAACGGCGGGGTCGGGATCGTATAAATAGGCCCCGATTTCGCCGATGTTAAACGCCACCGGCATCTCGTCGGTGATCGCGCAGGCGGAAGGAAGCGATGTGGCCTTTAATTTCACATCCGCGAATTTCCCCGTCCATAATAAAAGCTGCCGGCATTGACCTTTGTAACTGATAAGCTCGATTTCACCTTCCCAGGGCAATTCCGAATATTCCGTGGCGGGGGAGAGCTTGATCGCACCATTGGGAACTTCCTTTAACAGGCGATCTATGAATTCCTTGCCCGGTGAAAGCTCCTCTATCTTGACCGTGCGGATATGGTCATTTTTTCTCCGGTCCGGATCGAAATGAAAAATTCCACCCGTAAACTTGACGGTGTTTAAATCCGCACAAAGAAGCGTAACGTTCTGCCGCCGCTGGTAGACTTGCAGATTCAAATCCGCTATATGAATCCGCTCGGGCGACAGATCAATTCCCGTCACCTTCCCCACTGCCGCCAAGGCGAGGGTGTCCCCGCCGATCCCGCAGCATAAATCCAGAATATCCTCACCCGCATGGAACAATTTAACCCGTCCCGCCTTGTAGTCGGCGATGATTTCACCGCTGGCCTGCTCGTAACCCTTGCGATCAAAAAACATCAAGTCCGCCCGGGAAAATTTCGCTCGTGCCCGGTGACGCAGTTCCACCAGTTCCAGAACCGCCCGCGACTGGTCCAAAGTGCAGTGTTTGCGAAGTTTCGCCACATCGCTTGGTTTGGCCGGATCAAGCCCCCCCGCCAACTCCAGGGCCGCCGTACCGCGGGGACTGGTTAGAAAGTTTAAAATTTCTTCTGTAAAAGTTTGCTTACTCATAATTTCCAATGATATAAAAGCACATAACCACCGCAAAAATCACGATCATCGCCGGCATCGCGCATCCCCCCGCCGGAGTGGGTAAAGACGAATCCGTTTCAGCTTTGACCGATATTTGAATTGTTTGGGAAATCCCCATCGCCCCGCCGGCGTCGAAGGCTTTGGCGGTAATGGTGTAATTATCCGCCGGAGCATCGGTCCAGGTAAAGTTGAACGGCGGGTTCGTTACGGAGGCCAGCAGGGTTGCCCCCTGATAAAATTCAACTTTCGTGATTTGATCGTCCACATCCCAGGCGTTGACGGCGCAGGAGATTTCCTCGCCCGTGAAAAAGATCGCCGAATCTCCAGGCCTGAGAATTCTTATCGTTGGAGGATCGTTGGCGGGATTAACCGTAACGCAGACCGCACCGGTGGCGGTCTTGACCCCGTCGGTCAACGTATATGTAAAATTGTCCAAGCCGTTAAAGTCCCGGGCGGGAGTGTATCTTATCGTGCCGTTGTCGTTCACGCTCGTGGAGCCGTGCTCGGCGGGAGAGGCAGCAGTTATCCCAATCGCGTCCCCATCCGGATCTGAATCGTTGGCAAGAACGGAAATATCAATGGATGTATCCTCATTAGTGATGGCGCTGTCGTCTACCGTGTGAGGCAGATTATCCGGAACGGTAGCGTAAGCAAGAAAATTCCCAGCCGATCCGCCGAAACTGATGTGTGGTTTTCCGCTGCGATCCAGGACCAGACGATACGTGCCTTCCCGCACCGCCGCATCGCCGATCAGCTCCTTGTGCCAACCTGAACTATCCTTCCATGCGTACATCAGTTTCATGTTCGTTACGTCAAGATAACACATTTGGGGATTGTCGTTCTTATCAAGAATCATGGCGGTGTTCCACCCGACGTCGGCCGACCCGCTGTCCACGATTTCCATGTGCCATCCGGACGCGTCTTTGCTTGCGAATTTCAACTGCTTATTTGTTTCGTCGTAATAACTGATCCGCGGAAAACCGGCGATATTAAAGACCAGGGAACTGAATTTACCGACAGCCAGGCCTCCCGTTCCATCGACCACCTCCGCATGCCAGCCGCCAAAATCCTTCCATGCGAACTTTAAACCTTTATTCGTCACGTCATAATAACTAATCCCGGGATTGCCCTGGTTGTCGAAGGCGAGCGACGAGTACGTTCCCACGTCCCACCCCGGACCATCCACGGTCTCGGCGTCCCAGGTCGAAGCTCCCAGGTAAATGAACTTGAGACTTTGATTGGTGGCGTCATAATAGCTGATCCCGATTACTCCATAGCGGCTGATCGCCAGCGAAGTATAAGAGCCCACGTTCAACCCGGTCCCGTCCAGAATGATCCGCGACCAGTTGACGCCATTTCCATAAGCGTACTTTAAATCTTTATTCACGGCGTCGTAATAACTGATCCGAGGCTGATCGCTGCTATCGACAGCCAGAGAGCTGTACTCACCGCTTTCGCTTCCCGTGTTTTCCACCGATGCGATATGCCAGCCGGTAGAATCCTTGCGGGCATATTTAAGTGTTTTGTCGGCGGGATCGTAGTAACTGATGCAAGGATATCCGGTCGTGCCGACCGCGATTGACGTATGCGCCCCTGTTCCCAACGTGGGGCCAACCGTTTCCACGGTCCAGCTTGCCCCCCAGGCGGACTCTGCCAGATAAAAAAGGTAAACCAAAATCCATAAAAGTCTTTTAATGTGTCGCAATCCCTTTTTTGCTCGCGTTGGAAAGCGGTCCAGGCAGCCCGACCGGTAAGGGTGGGTATTTTTTTTCCTCTGAAACCGTCTTAGCCGGTTGAAACATCTCGAACCATTCATGGAAATCTCGGGAAAGCACTCCGGCGTCCATCAGTTCCGCCAGACTGTTTTGGCAAGAGCACAGAGATTTGACCCCAGGCAGAAACTCAAAGAGAGTTTCGAGAATCATCGGCATCTGGTCCGTCGTCTCATTGGCCCGCCAGCTCTGGTCTGTAAGGGCGGGGTTGTTAAATAAATTTCCAGCCTCGTAAGGACGGTGAATGCTTCCGGTTTCCGCGAAATCGTGAATGAAACAGATACCGGCGTAGCACATTTGCAATTCCCTTGCCAAAAACACCTCCGGGGCCAGACTGTGTCCGAGCAAATCCGCTCCCCACAGGGCATATTTTCGCACTTCCGCCCGCGTTTCCCGGCGCGGTCCTTCGCTGCAAAGATAAGTTCCCGTTTCATCATACTTGAGTTTAAGTTGACTAAGTGTGTCGGCCAGGACTGAGCGGAGGGTCGGGCAGAAGACGGGCCATTGCCGAAGGTCCATGATCGCCCCATGCTCGAAAAATGTTCCCATACGGTGGGTCTCATCGATTAAATCATCTGCCAGGACAAATTGCCCGATCCGGTAATTGTGGGAAACCGCCCGCGCTCCGCTCCAGGATACAATATGGGTAACGCCCAGTTCTTTGAGGGTAAAGATATTAGCGCGAGGATTGGCGAAGCTGCTGGGAACGGGAGCCGTACCGTCGGAATGGCGAAGCAGCAGATAGTATCGTCCCCGGGAATGCTCACAGAGATAAACCGGCTGGGAAACTCCAAAGGGGGTCTTGCGCGCGCCGAGCCTTGTGCCGATCAGTTTGCCTTCCGCCAGAAGTTTTTCCGCAAAACCGCCACCGATACAAGCGAGAGAAAAATTGGATGATGTCATTTTTTTTCTCCTAACTGATTACAATAGTTCGCGGGTCGTTCACCGGGGCGTTAGAGAAGAAATCCTTAACGTCCTCTAAATCGATTTCCTGGCACAGGAGGTCGAATATCATGCCCATACTGTCGAGTCGTCGTCTGGCGATGCTTTTTGAGGTCTCCAGACGCAGGGCTTTTTTGACGCGGGCTTCCCAATAGTGATATTCCTGCTGGCGATGCCACCCTTCGATGAGCTGCCGGGTCGATTTTCCCGTCGCATGAGCGGCGCGGACCTGGAAAGTAAAACCGAGCAAGCCGAAATCTTCGAGATTGTCGGCGTCTCCGATAAGAATCGAGTCCGACAGGCTCGGTCGGGTATTTTTTAATTCCGTGATCACTGTAACGATCTTTTTGAGCGTACGAGCGGCGACTAATTTTCCTATCTGTTCGCAGGCCACTTGGGCGCCTCGCTGATAAAGCTCGGTATCCGCGGGTCGGGAAAAAATCTCGGACGGATGCAATTGACCTTTCCTGACCAGATCGATCCATCCGGCGTCATGAAACAAGGCCGAGGCAGACAAAACGTCCCCATCGACTTGATTTTCCGAAAGTGAAGGGTCGCGGGCCAGAAGTTTTGACAATTCCAGAACACGCACGCTATGCTCATAGACCACCTCGGGGGAAATCTTCGCGGACGATCCCCCCGTCGCTCTGCTCCCCGACCATCCGGAGCAAAGATAATTCCTGGCCCGTTCGAGAATAGCTTCGTTGCTCATTTTATACGCACCATCAGCCCGGAACGGCTTACTCAAAAAGAAATTTCACTTGTCGTCAGTTTTGTTAATTCCACAATCTTAACAGAATTTGAACTTTTTTCCAATAAAGAAATAAAGAAGGATACTTTACAATCCACTTGACGAATTATACAAAATGGATATAATGTCCCCTTACGGTTATTTTTCGAGAATCAAACTCAAGTTTGTATGTCGGAAAAGTAATAATTACTTTTAAAAAGAGGAAATACATGAAACTCGATCCAACGACGATGAAAGACTGGCAAATTGCACAGGCGGCGGAAGAAACGATGAAACCCATTGCCCAGATTGCCGAAGAAATGGGATTGAAAAAAGACGAACTTATCCCTATGGGGAAGCAGTTGGCTAAGATCGACTATATGAAAATGCTGGCCCGGATGCCAAATGCCCCGACCGGCAAATATATCGACGTGACCGCCATTACTCCGACCCCGCTGGGCGAGGGTAAAACGACCACGACCATCGGATTAGTGGAAGGTCTTGGCAAGCTCGGTAAGAAAGTAATAGGAGCGATTCGTCAACCTAGCGGCGGCCCGACGTTCAACATCAAAGGTTCCGCTGCCGGCGGCGGGTTGGCCCAGTGCATCCCGCTGACACCGCTTTCCGTTCGCCTGACCGGAGATATCGATTCGATTACCAATGCCCATAATCTGGCTATGGTAGCACTGACGGCACGGATGCAGCATGAGCAAAATTATGACGATGCCCGCCTGGCTCAGAGCGGTCTGAAGCGTTTGGATATCGATCCGAAAAGTGTCGAAATCAAGTGGGCCATCGATTTTTGTGCCCAGGCCCTTCGTAATATTGTCATCGGCAGGGGCGGAAAAATGGATGGGTTTGAAATGGAATCCGGTTTCCAGATCACGGTGTCCAGCGAAGTGATGGCCATCCTGGCCGTCGCCAAAGATCTCAAGGACATGCGAGAGCGCATCGGAAAAATGGTCGTCGCCCACAGCAAGTCGGGCAAGGAAATCACAACCAGCGATCTGGAAGTCGCCGGAGCGATGACGGCCTGGATGGTCGATGCCCTTAATCCGAACCTTCTGCAAACCGTCGAAGGTCAGCCGATCCTCGTCCACGCCGGTCCCTTTGCCAATATCGCCATCGGACAAAGTTCGATTATCGCCGACCGGGTGGCTACCAAATTGAGCGAATATCACGTTACAGAAAGCGGCTTCGCCGCCGATATCGGTTTTGAAAAGTTCTGGAACCTCAAGTGCCGATTCTCCGGACTGGTTCCTAACGCGGTGGTGATCGTAGCCACAATCCGAGCCTTGAAGATGCACGGCGGCGGACCGGCGGTCAAACCCGGTGTCCCGCTGGATAAAGCCTATATGGAAGAAAATCTGGGTCTGCTGGAAAAAGGCTGCGAAAATCTTATCGCACATATCGAGATCGTCAAAAAGAGCGGCGTAAGGCCGGTCGTGTGCATCAACGGTTTCTATACCGACACCAAGGCAGAAATCAACCTGGTGAAAAAAATCGGCGAGGCAAACGGGGCTTTGGTTGCGTTATCCGAACATTGGCTAAAAGGCGGCGAAGGGGCCATAGAACTAGCCGAAACGGTCATGGCCGCCTGCAACGAAAAGAATAATTTCAAATTCCTCTACGAACTGAACACCCCTCTTCGTCAGCGGATCGAACTGATTGCCCGGGAATGTTACGGGGCCAAGGGAGTCACCTACAGCGACGAGGCACTGGCGAAGGCGAAAGCGTTCGAGGCCGACCCGGAATCCGCCAAGCTTGGCACGTGCATGGTTAAGACGCATTTAAGTCTTTCTCATAACCCGGAACTCAAAGGACGGCCAAGGGATTGGGAGCTGCCTATCCGGGATATTCTGGTGTACCGCGGCGCCGGTTTCATCGTGCCCGTGGCCGGCGAAATTAAATTGATGCCCGGAACAGCGTCCAATCCCGCCTTCCGGCACATTGACGTCGATGTAAACTCCGGAAAAGTCCAGGGTCTATTTTGAAAAGGTAGCTTCGCCACCCTCGGCGGAGTCTGTTGGGCTGCTTGAAGGAAAGGATTGTATCTTGCAAAGAATCATAAGCACAGTCGGTATTCTGGTGCTCCTGTCGAGTCTTTCCGTTTTGGGCAGTGGTCCCGATCAATTACCCGCAGAGGAAACGGCCGTTAAAAATGACGTGGATCATTGGGGACTGGGTTTTTCCGATCAGTTCGATGCCTTTAAAAACAAGTTCCGGCAATTTGCCGAAAAAACGGGAGTAAAATCACCGGATTATGTCCTGGGCGTGGAGACGGCCCTTCGGAAAACTTTCCAGAATAAATATTGGTTTAAAGGCCGGATAACAAACGAGGTCGAATTATGCGCGGCAAGAAATGAATCGGAGGCCTTCCAGCTTGCCGTTATTCCCAAAACAGGATTTACCCTTGAGAATGTCGGGATTAGTGTTTCGGATTTGAAAACAACGGACGAAAAATTCCAGATTTCTTCGAGCTGCATCACGCTTTGGCAGGTCGGTTTCGTCCAAACCGTAAAACCTCAGTATCCGACTCGCCACATCGGCGAGTGGCCGGACCCGCTGATCGAGATGAAACCCTTTTCCGTCAAAGGCATCGACCTGGGACTGGTCTGGTGTGAAATCAAGGTCCCCGGCGATACGCCGCCGGGAGATTACCGTGGCACGCTTACCGTTTCCACTTCAAACGCCAAACCCATTGTCTTGACCCTCAATGTCCATGTCTGGAACCTGGCGTTGCCGGATCATATTCCGTTTCCGACCGTCCTGTGGATCGCCGGAAAGATGGGGTCAAAGGAATATCTCGATACCTGCCGCATGTTTTTGGAACATCATCTCTCCCCTCTTTCCGTCGGTCAGACCAACGACCTGGGTCTGCTGGACAAAAACCTGGAATTCTGTCTTAGCCGCGGTTTGAAATATTTTCAGGTCCCGGATGTTTCCAAACCGGAGGCATTCCGACCCTACTACGAGCACCTCAAAAAGAAAGGCTGGCTCGATCAGGCCCTGATCTACGGCGGATTCGACGAACCGCTGGAAAAAACGTTCCGCGAAAAAGTGATTCCGCGCACGGCAATGATCCATAAGGAATTTCCCGGCCTGAAAGTATTTCTGGCCACACAGTTCTATGAAAAGCTGGACCAGGGCACCGATCTCTGGCTGACGGATGTGTCCGCGAACTTTCATTCCTGGCTGAACGCCGGCCGACCGGGGAATCAGCAACTCTGGTGGTATTTTTGCCACATGCCGATCCACGTCGATTTCGAGCGTCCGCTGGTGGATGCTCCTAACATGTTGATCGATAACGACGCAGTGGAACACCGCCTTCCCTATTGGATGGCCGATCACTATGGCGTCCGGGGAATCTTCATCTGGGCGGGCAACAACGGTTGGCCTGACAACATTTCCAACTGGCCCGGCAAACCGCTACGTTTAACGGAAAAAAATATGGACTTCCCGTATGGCGGCATTCATAACGGAAACGGATTTTTGATATATCCCGGCCCACGGCCGAGCATACGGCTTAAGGTTCTCCGCGATGGAATCGAAGACTTCTGGTACTTGACTCGCCTCAAGGAACTGGCCAAGAGCGGTCCATATTCCGCGGAAGCCAAAATTTTACTAAAGGGAATAATGCCGGAGATTTTTGTCGATACGCACTACTACAGCCGCGATCCTAATTCCATTCTTGCCTATCGCAAAAAAATCGGCGATCTACTTGAAAAGGAGCAAATAACCCATGTCCGCCACAATCATTAGCGGTAAACAAATTGCCGAGGAAATCCGTTCGGAACTGAGGCAGGAAATTCAACGGCTTAAATCTCAAGGTATCGTCCCAGGTCTGGGCGTAGTCCTGGTCGGCGAGGACCCCGCCTCGAAATCGTACGTAACGGCGAAGGAAAAAGCATGTGAGGAAATCGGTCTGTTTTCCGACGATAATCACCTGCCAGCCTCCACTTCGCAGCAGGAACTGATCGCTCTGGTCAAAAAAATGAACGCCGACCCGAAGATACACGGCATCCTCGTTCAATTGCCGCTGCCGAAACATCTGGATGAAGCCGAAGTCCTCATGACCATCGATCCGGACAAGGACATCGACGGTTTTCACCCCATCAACGTCGGAAGAATGGTCATTGGCGAAAAAGCGTATTTGCCGTGCACGCCGCACGGTGTGGTTCAAATGCTGGCACGAAGCGGAGTCAAAACCGATGGAGCCCATGTTGTCGTCGTCGGCCGGTCTAACATCGTCGGCAAGCCCGTCGCCAATATGCTCCTTCAGAAAAAGGAAAATGCAAACGCCACCGTCACCATTTGCCACACCCGCACGAAGGATATCGGATATTTTACGCGCCAGGCGGACATCATCATCGCCGCCGCCGGCAGACCCAACACCATCACCGCCGATATGGTCAAGCCCGGTGCGGTAGTAATCGACGTAGGTGTAAATCGCATCGAGGACAAGACCAAAAAGAACGGTTTCCGCCTCGTCGGCGACGTGGATTTTGAAGCTGTGAAGGAAAAAGCCGGCATGATTACTCCCGTCCCCGGCGGAGTAGGTCCGATGACCATTACCATGCTGTTATACAATACCGTCCAGTCCGCCCAACGAGCTGCCCAAAACGCGAAGAAAAGCTGACGGACATAAATAATATTTATTTCGCACCACTCGCGCAATTCCTCCCGGTAATTCGAGTCCTGTAGGATGCGTCTGGACGCATCAATTGTTGATTGAAACCATAAAGGCGCGCCCCTATTTTTCAGATTCGCAGATGGTTAGGTCGGAGCCAAAAACATGGCCACGAAGACAAGACCTTGCCACCCAACCGTGGAAAACACACTCCCTTACGGTCGTGCCTCTTAAAGAGGGGGGCAGAAAAATACGAGGATTAGTTCATTTCTTCTTTTCCTCTTGCTTGACCCGTTTTTCGTATCATCATATAATCAACAGACGCGATAAAAGGATAATTGGTCTATGCAAGTAACAGTGAATGGTGAACGGCGAGAGATGGCGGAGGATTTAACGATTCTTCAATTGCTCTCGCAGGTGAGTCTGGCCAATCGCCGGGTGGCGGTGGAAATTAACCGCGAGCTGGTGACGCGGTCGCTTCATGAAACTCGAAAAATCAATCCGGGCGATGTTATTGAGATCGTCAGCCTGGTTGGAGGGGGGTAAAAATGTCGCAGGTCGATTTACTCGCTGATGATTTTGTTGGGCTTGGAGCTTATAAATTTCGGAGCCGCTTGTTTGTCGGGACAGGGAAATACGCGACCTTTGAACTGATGCAGCAGGCGTTGGCCCAAAGCGGCTGCGAGGTGGTAACGGTGGCGGTCCGGCGCGAACGGCTTTTGGATAAACAAAATCGAAATATTCTTGATTTTCTTGATGTCAAAAAATATAACCTGTTGCCGAATACGGCTGGATGTTTTTCGGCGGAGGATGCGATTCGGGTGGCCCGGCTGGGGCGGGAACTGCTTGAGCTGGATTGGGTCAAGCTTGAAGTTTTGGGGGATACCAAGACACTGTTGCCCGATCCGATTGGGACGTTCGAGGCTACCAAAGTGCTAGTAAAAGAGGGATTCGTCGTTTTGGCTTATACCAATGACGATCCGATCCTCGCGAAGAAACTTGCCGAGGAAGGGGCGGCTGCGGTCATGCCGCTTGGGGCGCCTATCGGGTCGGGGCAGGGGATTTTAAATCCGAATAATATTCGTATTATTCTTGAGCAGGCGAGCGTTCCGATTATTGTCGATGCCGGAGTCGGGACCGCCAGCGACGTTACCGTGGCCATGGAACTTGGGGCTGCGGGGGTTCTGCTCAATACTGGAATCGCTATGGCGAAAGACCCGATCAAAATGGCTCGGGCTATGCGATATGCCGTTGATGCCGGACGGCTGGCGTATCTGGCGGGAAGAATTCCGAAAAAGCTCTATGCCTCGGCCTCCTCGCCGATGGAGGGGCGGATCGATTTGAGCGTGCCAAAATGAATCGACGAACACGAAATAGGATTTATCTTTGGGTCATCTTTTTGGGGCTGGCCAATTTCGTCAGCTACACCGTTGTCTACGGTTATATAGGGGGCGACGCGAAAAACGGCGAAGTCCGCGACGGGCGATATTTCGTTCGCGGGCATTTTATTCATATCCATTTTAACGATAGAGAGCGAGAAACCGAGGTCTCCCGTGGGACCTGGATATATAGCTATCTGCATTCCATTTCAATTTTGCCCACCATGGCCGCCATAATCGTTAGTATGCTGATTTTGGCCCGGCCTCATATTATCGCGACCATGAAGGAGGGATTTATCGGGGGCCAGACTCTGATCACTATTTTTGCCACAGTGGTTATTCTCATCGTTGGTGCGATCACGACCTGGTTTATCCTCGACTTCATTCGTGATTTAATCCATGTCGGAAAATAACATGCATATCCGCGAATGGCTCGGTCCCGAGGGGCCGATTGCCCGGCGTTTGAAAAATTATGAATACCGCCCGCAGCAGATCGACATGGCTGAGGCGGTCGAAAAAGCGTTGGCGAGCAATCATCACCTGGTCGCCGAGGCCGGAACCGGTCTGGGCAAAACTTTGGCCTATCTGCTGCCCGCCGCCCTGCACGTCGCTCAGACCAAAAATCGTCTTCTCATCAGCACCTATACGATCAATCTCCAACAGCAGATCATCGAGAAAGACCTGCCTCTCGTGAACGCGATCCTCCCGTTTGAATTTACCGCCGTTTTGGTCAAAGGGCGGGGCAACTACATCTGCCTTCGCCGACTCGCCCGGGCCATCAGCAAGGCCAATACGCTGTTCGCCGATCTGAGCGTTATGGAAGTCCTGGAAAGACTACGCCGCTGGGCGACGGAAAATCCCGACGTGTCGCTCTCCGATCTTGATTTTCCCGTTCCCTCGTGGACCTGGCACCAGGTCTGCAGCGAGCAGGGCAACTGCCTGGGAAAACGCTGCGTTTTTTTCAATCGCTGTCCGTACTGGCATGCCAGGCGGCGAATGCATCATGCCAATATTCTCGTCGTCAATCATGCCCTGCTCTTTTCTGAATTGGCTGCCAGGCAGGAGGGATTGTCTTTGCTTGGCAAATACGACCTGGCGATCCTCGATGAAGCCCATAATATCGAAAACGTCGCCAGCGAGCATTTTGGGATTTATCTGACTGAAAATAAAATCCAGAACATTCTCAACAATCTTTACAATCCCAAATATCACAAGGGGTTGCTGGCCTCGCTCGATGTTCCGGAGGCCATCAATGCCGCCGAAACTGCCGCTCGAACGACCAAAGATTTTTTCCGTCGATTTCGGGATAACGGCCTGAACGTACCGAACGGCGGCGACCGCGCCCTTACCCCCAATGCCGTCAATAACGATCTGACCCCCACATTGAACAATTTAGTGGAAGCATTGAAATTTGCCCGCTCCAAAGCCGTCGAAGAAGAGGACAGATTCGAAGTCAATCATTATCGCGATCTGCTCCATGAAACGGCCAAAGACGTCGAAGACTTTATCACCCAGAATCGCCCCGCCTATACCTATTGGCTCGAAACTCCCTTCGCCAGCCAGGACCAGGAGACCCCCAAATCCGTTATTCTTCGTGCCTCGCCCATCACTGTGGCTGAGCAGCTCAGGGAAACGCTTTTCAATCGCCTAAAATCCGTCATCCTGACCAGCGCCACGCTCAGCGTCGGCGGCAGTGATGGTTTCGACTTCCTGGCCAAACGATGGGGAATCGATGAATGCGAACATCTTCAGCTTCAATCGCCATTCGATTATTACAATCAGGTCCAGTTATACATAGAAGCCTCGCTGCCCGACCCTTCGGATAGCGATGAATTTCTCGATCCCGCCTGTCTGGCGATCCAAAAATATCTGCTCGAAACCAGCGGCCATGCGTTTGTCCTCTTTACCAGCATTCAAATGATGAAACGGGCCGCCGACAAACTCCGGGATTTCTTCAAAGAAAAAAACTGGCCCTTGCTTAGCCAGGAATCCCGCGAGAATCACGTCGCCAGTCAGCGTTATAAACTTCTCGAACAATTCAAATCCACCCCTAATGCCGTCCTCTTCGGAGCCGATTCTTTCTGGCAGGGCGTGGACGTGGTCGGAGAATCGCTTTGCAACGTCATCATCGTCCGATTACCCTTCGCCGTCCCCGACAAACCGCTCATCAAGGCCCGGATCAACCTCGTCAATGAACAAGGCGGCAATGCCTTCCGGGACTATCAGCTTCCGGAAGCGATTTTGAAATTCAAGCAGGGCTTTGGCCGGCTCATTCGCAGCAAAACCGACCACGGGATCGTCGTCGTCCTCGACAAGCGGATCATCACCAAATCCTACGGAAAACGCTTCTTGAATGCCCTGCCGAAGGTCAAAGTAACCATCAATAATAATGACTAAATCCCAGCCCAACCGCAACGTTTTGAAAAATTGTAACCGTTCAGAGTCTATTGAAAATTGTCATTGCGAGACCGCGAAGCGGGCGCGGCAATCTCGTACGTTCGCACAAGGAACGAGATTGCTTCGTCGCTGCGCTCCTCGCAATGACGAGTCTGAACGGTTACGAAAAATTGTGGTTCTTGATAGCGTCTGAACGGTGACGTTTATTTTTCCATTTGTTCAATTTTCACCTGGCCGATGAATTTTACAAGTTCGACGGCTTGTTTGATGAAGGTTTCATCGGCGAGGTCCTCGAGGGCTAATGCGATGTGCGTCGGATCGGGCTGGACTTCGCCGAACGTTGGGTCCATATCGAGCCATTGATTGTCGATCCAAACCTGCGTCCACATGTGATACCCGAACGCACCGGAACCATTGCGGTCGGTGTAAACCAGGCCGGAAACGACCTGCGAGGGAATCTTCTTTATCCGGGCCAAGGCCGCCATCAACACGGCGTGTTCCGAGCAATCGCCCGTTTTTGTTCGTGCCGATTCACTGGCGGAGTCGAACGCCCTGGAAAGATTTTTATCAGTAAAATAGTTGCTGACGAACAAGCACAGACGCTTGGCGATTTCCTTTGGATCTTTGGCCTTGCCTGCCGCCTGATTGGCCAGTTTAATCAGAAGCGGATCGTTGATTTTCGTGTACGTCGAACTCGCCAGATATACGGCGGAAGGTTTGGGGGAATTTAAAGCCAGTCGTTTCATTCCGGGCGAACAGATTTGAATCTCCGCACTTCGCGGCTTACGCAGGAGAACCTTCTGCATGGAAGTTTCAGGCAAGTTTGGAAGGGAATTTGGGCCGATGGAAGAAATTTTCAACTTCAGGTATTTGCCCTCGGCCAGATTTAACGGTTTATCGAGTTTTACAAACGAACGGGTAAAAATTTCCTCGGGTTTGATATTGGCAAGGGCTTCTTTTTTGGTGGCGGTGACGATTTGAAGTTTCATGATCCCCATCTGCATATCGGTGGCGATCATGTAACCCTGGCGGTCGAAATACGAACTGATGGGAAAAGGGCCAAGGTCCTCGGATCGCGCGATGGTCTTAATGCCGGTAATTTTTTTTCCCGCAATTTCGATGCTCGCCGGCCCGACGATAGTTACCGTAGTCAATCCGACTTTTCCGGGACCGATTTGCGGGTCAAAGAGGTGGCAGGTATAGCTCGTGCCGGGCTGATTGAGGTATTTGAGATTTTGCAGGTAATTGCCCCAGGCCATCGTAGTATCGGCAGGGGCGGTGAATTTATGACTTACCGGTTGCCCGGCCTGAGTGATTTGCATGGTCACCACCGAATTTTTAAACTCACCACGATAAACGGTTTTGCTTCCAGCCAGGTCCATCTGGCTTAAAAATGTGAGTGGTCTGCCGTCGAGGGTTTCGCTGGTTTCACTGGTGGTATTGATTTCGAGGGTAAGGTTGTCCCTGCCGATTTTAATGTTGAGTTTGTTTGTTGACGTGATTAAATCTTTTTTTCGTTCCAGTTGATACCAGGCCCACCCACATTTGGTCTTTCCCAGGTAAAGGGCGTAATATTGATCAAAGAATATACCCTGCGGCGGATTGATGGTTCCGGTTTTGGCCGCAGGGACCGCGACGCAAAAAGTTAAGAGACCTGCTAGCATTAACGCGATAGAATGTTTATGATTTTGCATACATCATCCTTTATATGGAAAAGAGCATGTTACTATCAATTTTAGTACCAGTGTACAATGAGTCGGCGACGATTGTCCAGATACTGGACCGTGTCTTCTCAATTTCCTGGCCGACACAAATTGAAGTCGTGGTCGTCAATGACGCTTCCAGCGATCGGACGCAAGAGGTTTTGGAATCTGTTCGATCTCGGTGGAGCAATGTACAAATTTATCATCATGGTGTGAATCAAGGCAAAGGCGCCGCTATCCGCACTGCACTAGGCCATGCGAAGGGCGATATCGTGACGATCCAGGACGCCGATCTGGAATATGACCCCGCCGACCTGGTAAAACTCCTGGAACCCATTTTGACCGGCCGGGCGGATGTAGTGTACGGCTCAAGGTTCCTCGCCGGAGCAAGCAGCCCGAAATTGCACCAGTGGGTCAATAAATTTCTGACAAACCTTAGCAACTTTTTCACCGGCCTGCATCTGACCGATATGGAGACCTGTTACAAGGTCATGCGGGGAGAATTTGCAAAAAAGCTAAAACTCCGTTCGCAGCGATTCGGGATGGAGCCGGAAATCACCGCCAAACTAGCCCAAAGCCAAGCCAGATTCGTCGAACTGCCGATTTCCTATCGCTTCCGAAATTACGCTGAAGGAAAAAAAATCAACTGGTGGGATGGAATCAAAGCGATGGTAGCGATTGTTTATTTTCGATTTGGGGATTAAGTCAATAAACTCTCAGCATGAAATGTAGGGGCGGGGCTTGCTCCGCCCTCTTCACGGCACGAGAAGGAAAACTTCCCATGCCACCCCTGAATTGTTTCTTTTGAAAAATGCAGTAGCGATTATATGTTGCACGTTGAATCGCAGGGTTTATAATTGATTATATGGATTCGGATGAATAGTAATTTTGGAGGTAACAGGAATGTTGACCAAAGAATGGATACTTGCGGTCGCGGTTTGTGCGTTGATCGTCAGCGGATGCGGAAAGTCGGACGAACAGAAAAAAACTCCGGTTGTTCCTTCAGCGGCAGCACCGGTCACGGCGGAACCGGAAAACACAACCTCAGAATCCGTCAGCCCGCTTAAACCGATGGACGAAAAAGACGATCCGCGATTCGCCTTGCTGTTTCCGGACAGCGACAAGGTGGGCGGATGGATCAAGACCTCTGCCGTCGCCGGTGGAGATATTCAGAAAAATCTTTCCGAATATCTGCCCAGACTCGCCGGTGTGCTTTCCCCCTTCCCGGCGGAAACCATCGCCACGGTAAAATACGAACGGATATATCAGGACAAAATCGAAAGTGTGACTATTTATCTAATCCACGCCGCGACCGGCGACGACGCCTACGGGATGATGAGCGTCTGCGTTCCGGGAGCGGATAAACATAAACCCGGCGAGGTCCGTCGGCAGGAGAAACCGGACGAAATTTACGCCGTCAAGGGGCCGTATTTCGGAATATTTACCGGTCAGACGCGGGGGGAGGACCGACAGCACATGATCGACGGGCTGGAACTGCTGACGGGCAAGGTTTTGTTTGAATTGTCCGATCGGGCGGAACCGCCTCGAGTGGTGCAGTCGCTACAAACGGAACAACTGCCGGCGGGAACCACGCTATTTATGCGAAGTCTCGAGAGTATAAAGGGACCGGCGGGTAAGGAAGTCATCGACTCCATCAGCCTGAATAATGTGGAAAAATTAAACAAACTGCTGCGGCTGGGGCCGAAGGTGGATTTCGCGGTGACGGTCTACACCAACAAGGATTGGATCGGTCCGGATGTCATTTGGTTGGCTGAGTATCCGACACGAGAACAGGCACTGGAGGTTGCCAAACAGTATCGGAAAGTTTTGAAAAAGGCAAAATCAAGCGATAAGCTTGATTCCAATACACTTTTGAAAGGACCGAGAGGAAGGTTTCTGCTCGGGACCTGGACGATGGACGTCGAGTCGGCTACCAATCCGCACTTGATGAATCAAATCCAGGCGTATTTACCGTAGATGAAGCAGTGAGTCACTTCAAGAAAAGAACCCCCGATTACCATCGGGGGCTAGTTATGAAGAAAATCTGGAGCAAAATGGAATGAGAATTTTATTGAAATTATGGGTAGTTGGGTTAATTCTTTTTGTGCAGAATTGTTCGGCGGCGAATCCAAAGAGTCAGTCCGACGTGGTTTCGGTTCGCGTAAAAGGCCAGGACATGGACCGCGAGTCCGCCTTGAACGATGCCTTGCGAAAAGCTGTCGAACGGGGTGGGCATTTGGAAATCTATGCCCGAAGCGAAACAGAAAATTATACTTTGGCCCGTGATACGGTTCTGGCCCAGGCGACGGGACTGATCAAAGATTACCGGGTTTTAAAGGAAGGCGAGGACCCGCTGGGCGGATATTTTGTGGAAATCGAAGCCCAGGTGGACCGCCGAATCATCGACGCGACCTGGGGACAGGTGCAGATACTGCTTCAGGAATTGGGTACTCCGAAAATTCTGGTGAACATTGTGGAACGAGTCAACGATCTGGCATTGAAAACGGATCGGGACATCGTGGAATACGGCAGCCTGCTGGAAAATAAAATCGAGCAGCTGCTGGTGCAAAAGGGGTTCGAGCTGGTGGACAAAAATCAGATCCAGCGGCTGAAACGCGACAAGATGAAGCAGGCGACGATTGCTCAAAATATTTCGGAGCTTAAACAATTGGCGGGCGATCTGGGGGCGCAGATGTTCATCGTGGGCTTTGCCAGGGCGAGCGGACCGCAGGTTTCGGACGTGGACGGAATCCGGCTTTACATGTGGGAGACGGATGTAACGTTAAAGGCGTTCTGGAGCGAAACGGGTCAGATCCTTTTTAACCGCAGCGAGGTTGGCACCCGCGGTGGATCGCGGGCCCCGGGTCCGCCGGGAGCGAAATCCGCCATCGCCAAGGCGGCCGACAAGTTAGCCTACCAGTGTCTGGAAGGTATTTTGGAAACCTGGTCAAAGCAGGCTGTAAACGGGGGCAAAGTGGTTCTGGACGTCAACGGTTTGGATTTCCAGCAAATGCTTGTTCTCCAGGATGGGTTAAAACAAATCGAGGGGATAAAAAATGTGACTCGTCGGGCGTGGCATAAACCGACGGCGAAATTCGAGCTTGTTACAGTGCATTCGGCGGAAAAGTTAGCGGAAATTTTGCAACAGGCGCAATTCCAGGAATTCCGTCTGGAAATCGAGAATCAGAAGTTTAACGCCATCGAGGCTGTGTTGAAGGTCTTGCCCCTGGAAAGACTGACGACCAGACCCGCGACAACAAAACCGGTGACCACTCGGCCTGCGATGGAAATGTAAGCACAGAAAAAAGAACGAATGAAAAAAGCTATAACCTTGTTGTGTATGCTGGTCCTTGAAATCCTTTCGGGCTGCAAGCAGCCGGCCCGCCAATTCGGGAATTGGTCTTTCCCGTGGTCAAAAAGCACACAGGAAAAAACTACCACTTCCAAACCCTCTTCAAATGCACGCGATCCCCACCAGGAACGTCAAACTCCGGTCATCAACAATTTTAACGTCCGCATCCTGGAAAGCACGGGGACCCAGCAATGCCTTCAGAACACCTGGAGCTATCTGGATGAATCTTCCCCTGTGAGCAAAGACTGGCAAATGCTGCAACGTAACGGTCTGCGGTGCGGGATCGGACAGTTCAGCGATTGGCCGACCTTCAAAGTGCAGCTGGACAAATGCGGAATGAAGGTCAGAAATGATATCCAGGTCGCCCTCGGACCTTTCAATCCGATCACCCTTCTGTCTGATAAATATCGCTCGGAACGAACGCTCTTTTATTTGGACCAGAACGGAAAAATTCACGGCAGAGATTTCGGGCCAAGTGTTTTGGAGTTTACCTTGATGACGGCTGGAAGAGTGCCGGAAGGGCGCGTCCGGATGATTTTTTCTCCGAAAATTGTCAAACCAAGTTCCTCCCTGGATCGATTCGGAGCGGCAAAAACCTCAACGGAAGAAGAACTGGAAAATTTCAACGTCATGGTGGACGTCGGACCCAGGGAGTTTGCCCTGATCGGACCGAGCAACAAGGAAATGGCCCGCACTCTGGTCGGACCGCAGTTGTTCTTGCAGTGGAGCAAAGGACAGAAGAAGAGTCTTTTTGTGCTGATCAGCCCTTTGGAATTTGAGAAAAATGTTGCCCCCTGATTTTTATAAACGTCTATGCGAACAGGCTTCGATCGGCATTGTCATTGCCGATGCCGAGTTCCGTATCTGTATGCTGAACTCCCAAGCCGCGATTTTGTTCGAGGTCGATGCCCGGAAGGTCGTGGGCGAGCCGATTGAAGTTCTGGTCCCGGCCAATCGTCGGAACGTCACCAAAAAACTTCTCGCCCGCGCAGTGGCGGTTTCCAGGCCTCTGGAATACCGGGTCCGGCGGAACGACGCCGCCAAAAAACGATGTCTATCCATTTTGGTCGATCCGATTTTGCAAGCCGACCGCACGGAAGGGGTGTGCCTGTGGATACAGGATTTGACCCGTAGAATGGACATGGAAAAGCGATTGGCGGAAATTGAAAAATTGGCCAGCCTGGGCCAGTTGGCGGGCGGATTGGCTCATCATTTCAATAATATCCTCGGTGGGATCGTAACGGCGGTGGATCATGCCCTGAGAACCAATGACGAGGCGACCTCACATCGGACCCTCGAGATGATTTCCGATGGAATCGGCAAGGCCGTTGTTTTGACCCGGAAACTCCTGGACTTTTCCACCCCCGACCTCCCGGAGCAAAACCTGGTCGATCTGACCGAGGCCGTAATCAGCTTTACAGAAAAAGCCGAACCGCGATTAACCGCCGCGGGCCGGCAAATCGAACTGGAAATGAAATCCATTCCCATCCGGGCCGTGCATCCCGGGAAAATGCATCAAATCCTCCAAACCCTGCTGTCCAATTCGGAACAAGCATTCGGTGTGCGGGGTGGGAAAATCAAACTCACCCTCGAATCGGACGGCCAGCAAATTCGCCTGCTCTTTTGCGACGATGGGCCTGGTATCCCCCCCGGCCTCGCCGATCGGATTTTCGAACCCTTCTTTACCACGCGAGGCTCGCTGGGCGGAGGCAGCGAGGGAAACCTGGGATTGGGTCTGACCCTGGCCCAACGTATGGCCGAAGATGTCGGAGGAACTTTGGTCTATAGCCCCGAGGAATCAATAGGCGGCGCTTGCTTTGTTATTACCTTCCCCCTCCATCGAACAGAATAATCCAGACTTCAGTTTGAATATGCCGATGATCCATTTTTATTTGCCGCCCGCCGGTTTGGTTTCAGGTTGTTTTATCGGATGAATGACCACTTTGTTATCGACCACGGTAACCGGGGTCATGTCCTCCGGCGGATTAGCTAAAATATTTTCCGTACGCTTTATATTATCTTTCGTGTACACCAGCCCCGCCTTCATCCCGCTTAATGTTTTTTGATCACTTTCAACTTGTTTTAAAAGGTCGTAATATTTTTTTGCCTGGTCCCTGTCATCTTCGACAGCCTTTTTGCGGGCTAATAAACCCGCCAGTTCAACATCTTGTTCGTTCGACAAGCGGTAAAATTCCTGAAGTTGGCCTTGTTTGGGATCATTTGAAAACTTTTTGGTGGCCGATATTCTGGCGTTTAATCCCGCAAGGTCTATATTAATCAATCGCACGAGTTTATCCATTTCCACAAATTCCGAATACGCCAGTTCAGGATTCGTGTAATGAAAGATTTTTTGGAGGGCTTCTATTTCGATCTTCATTTTTTTTAACTTCATTTCGAGTCTTGGGATTTCCGCTTTGTAGTATGTGACAGATTTTTGCTCTTTTTTGAGATTTTCTTGTTTTTCCTCCCAATTTTTGCGACGGTGACCATTAATGTCATTAACCAGGGCGTAGGCCAACACGGCGGCGTCCTTTTCGCTCATGACATAAATAAAATATTCTCGTATATCTTGACTATATTTTCGGCCAAGCTTTTTAATAGTTCTTGAATAAGAGTTGTATCTATATTTTGTAGTATCCCCTTCTATATAAGATTTTTGTTTTTCTGATAGTAATCGCCATGTGGGCGTTGTTTGTATGTAAGGACCACTTTTCCCTCCACCGACATCAATTAAACTGAAAAGATGCCCAAAACTAACCTCAGAGAAATTTGATTCGACAATTTGTATGGCGGCTTCATATGCCGAACAAATCTCAAAATTTGAAAAATTAATCGGCCATATCGGTTCTTTCAAAATTTCAAATTTCAACTCCGGTTTCGGCCATTCGGGTTGCGTGGTTTGGGCGTGAGTGGAAAAAGGAATTCCGATTAAAAGAGCGACGATCAGGAATTTTGTACGTATTGTCATTGGATAATCCTCCGCTTAGAAAGGGATTGAAGTTCCAGGTTCGCTTGTTTGGCGGCGTCGGTATTCGGGAATTGAGCGATGACGTAATTGAGACGTTCGCGGGCAAATTCCTGTCCGCCGGGGGTTTGGGCGAGGAGTTGAGCGGCGGCGAGACGTTCGGCGGCAAATCCGGCGCGGGTGATTGTTTGTTCAATATCGATGGCGGCGAGTTGTGGGGTTGATTGGGTCTGGCTGTGGAAAAGGTAAAGGCTGAAGGCAAATATCAGACCGGCGGCGAGGGCGGCGGCCAGGCTGGACCAGAGGATTCGCTGCCGGGAAGAGCGGTCGATCCGTTTCGGGATAGCGGCAAGGAGTTTTTCTTCCAGACCGGCCGGGATCGGCGGCTGGGGCAGTTGCCGCAACTGGGCCTCCAGGAGTTCAAGCTCTTTATTGTTTGGATCGTTCCTCATAACGGTTTTCTTTCCTCCATCAAATCGCGCAGGCGGGACAAGACTTGGTTCACCCGCCACTTGATCGAGCCGACGGGTTGATCCAGAATCTCCGCCATTTGGGAAAAACTCCGGTTCTGCAAATAGTGCAGGATAATTAAAGCCCGGCCGTTTTCGTCGAGGGTTTGCACCGCCTGGTACAACTGTCGGCTTCGTTCGTCGGCAAGCAGCCGGTCCATCGGATTTTGGGTTTCCGGCTCGCTTCTTTTTTCACTTTTCAAATTTTCCGTGAGTTTGGCATCGGTTTGCCGTTTTCGGACCTGGTCGATAAACTTTCGATAAGCGATTCGGCAAAGCCAGGTACCGGCGTCCGACCGATGCTCAAAAGTATTAAATTTTTGCCAGGCCGCGGCGAAGGTTTCCTGGGTCAGGTCCTCCGCCAGCCCTTCGTCGCGGGTTATATGCAGAAGAAAGCGATAGACCGACGGATAATGGTCGCGCACAATAGACCGGCATTGCTGGCGGTCATCGGTATTTTGGCCATCGGTCATTCCACCTTCTCCGGTTTTGTTTTACCCGCGACTACCTGTTAGACGGATCGGACCACGCGGGTGTTTGTGAAAAATTAAACATTTATTTTTTACAACCAGGCTGTGCCATTCGTCATTATAGTATCACACGTATTTGGACATACAAAGCCGTTATTAACGCGGCGGCGGATATTTGTTTCCGAGCGCATTAATTAATCCGTATCCGTATAAGACCTTGATTAGATATTAGGGTTTAGGTAGGGCCTCAAGTCAACGATGGAACCGATAATGTCATCCTGAGCGTCTTCGCGAAGGATATGGTTGATAACGGCGGTAGAATCCAGATCCTTCGCAAGCTCAGGATGACAAAGAGAAGAAAAGACACGGGCAAGAAGACTTGCCCATGCCACCCATAACTGACAGATTTCGGATTTAGTCATTTTTTATTTAGCTGTATTTTGTGGACTTTTTCAGCCAATTCGCGGTAGGCGCCGACCATGTCGCGGCAAACGAGGTCCATTTTTCGGCGTAGAGACCGCCTTTCCAGAATGACCTTTTTTGACAGCTCGCGGACGCGCATAAGCCGTTTGACCCGCACCTGGCTCCGGCGATATTTGATGACCATGTCGGAAATAGTGTGGGTCAGTTTTTCCATATCGAAGGGTTTGACAAACATATCCGAGGCGCCGAGTCTCATGGCCTCGATGGCGCGACCGAGGGTCGGATGGCCGGTCATGAGAATTACGGGGCGGGGAAAATGCGAACATAAGGCGGAAATCAATTCCAGCCCGTCCATATCCGGAAGCATGTAATCGACAATAATGACTTCCGCCGGATTGTCGTGATCCATTTCCATCGCCTGGCGGGCGGTTCCGGCGATCTGCAGATCGGCATTGAGGCTGAACTTGAGACAATCCCCCAAAAGTTCCGCCGTAGCCTGATCATCCTCGACCACGAGGATTTTCGGATTTTCTCCGGTCGAATTTTCCACAAGAGGCATCAATTCATTGAGCATAATTCTTACCCTTTCGCATCCGTGCTAAGTTGTTTGGCGGGGAGCCTGATAAACGCGGTGGTTCCCATGTTAATCGTGCTTTCCAGCCACAGGTTTCCATTATTCGATTGCACATATCGATACGCCCGGGAAAGCCCCAGCCCGCGCCCCCTCCCCGCCTTTCGGGCCGAGAAGAACGGGTCCAAAGCCTTAGCGAGAATCGCCGGTTCCATTCCCGGTCCATTGTCGCTGATCCGAACCTGGACGTATTGTCCGTCATCTTCGAGAACGGTTTGAATTTTAAGCTGTAATTTCTCCAGACCGGCCGCATCCACGGCATTGGTCAGAATTTCTTTAATCGCCGAGGCCACCTGCTGTCGATCGCAAAAAGCGTTATCGGAGTTTTTTCCAATTTCGACGTGAATCTGCTCGGGCTTTAGATGCTGGGTCTGCACAAATCCATCGGTGGATATCTTGAGCAGTTCGGAAAGATCGGTCATTTTCCGCTGAGGTTTGACAGGTTTTGCGAACTCCATCAACTCGGTAATGATTTCCGAGGCCCGGGAGGCTTGGGCGACGATAACCTGCAGGGCCTTGTGTTTGTCAGGATCGGCCTCTTGGTCCTCTAATAACTGGGCTCGACCACTGATAATAGCCAGAGGGTTGTTCATTTCGTGGGCGGCGCCCGCGGCCAGTTCGCCCACGGCGGCCATACATCGAATTTCGAGGAGTTTTTGCTCCATTTCCTGCATTTGCCTGTTCAGGAGGAGTAATTCCTCGGCCAGTCGGTCTTTGCTCTCAAAAGCAAGGGATTGCCCCAATGCCAGCGCGCAGGCGGTGCACAGGGCATTGATTTCCTGCCGTTCGCGGGCAAAACGCTCAGTGAGCATGGCATCGGCGGAGACAAGGATTCCTCCGATGGTTTTTTCCCGACAGGTCAGCCGAATGAGCTTTACCGGATGCGGGCTTAATTTTCGTGAATAATGGGTAATCATCTCGGTCAGGATGTCAGGCGGTTCGACAAGGAAACCGTCGTCGATTGCTTCTGCCTCAGATTGCCCGGTGGAATGAGGCAATTCAAAAAGTTTGGCCTGGGAGCCGGTTTGGTCGGCGAAGGCCACTTCGAGAAAACGATTTTCCTTGTCCTGCCGGTAAACAACGACTGCGGGAGTGTCGAAGGCCGATCGGACCGAGCACGCCATGTGTTCAAGCATCTCGACAACGGCCATGGCGGGATTTATTTTTTCATGCAGAAGATTAATCGCTTCAAAATATCGAGATCGCGATTTTAATTTACGATTGCCGATCGTCAGGGTTTGATTGAGTCGTCCGAGTTCCGAGTTGGCCCCTTGAAGCGCCTGCTGATAAAGCTCCTCGCTGCTCAAGTCATCCAACCCGATCAGGGTAGCCCGTTCGCCCATTCGGGCACGAAGGTCCAATAATATTTTCTGGTATCCTTCGGAATTGATCCCCAGCCGCTGAGCCAGGGGGTCGGATCGGTCGGCGAAAATGAAATTTCCGGAAAAACCGATTCGCTGTTCGCGGGCGATCAGGTCGGCCAGGTAAATGATGTCGATCAGGTCGCGGTATGGAATATGCGGAGGAAGACTGGTGGACTTGTGATGGTGTAGCCAAATGGCATGGACGATGTTGTCGGGAAGTTTCCAATGATCGGCCAGGCGTTTTCCGATGGCGGCATGATCCATACCGAGGATTCGACGTTCCACGTCGGAGATGCTGGTATGATTATTGACCGCGATTTCGACGACCCGCTCAAAACTTTTGGGCAGGCAGGTATCCAGGGCGACTTTTCCCAAATCATGCAGCAGGCCGCAGACAAAAATTTCGTTGGGGTCCAGACCCTTTCGATTCGGCATCTGCTCGACGATCAACTGGGCGGTGCAGGCGACGGCCAGACAGTGTTTCCAGAATTCCTGCCGGTTGAATTTTTCGTGTTCACCAATACCCTTATTTTTTGTCTTTCCCTTCCCTCCGAAGGCTTCAAAAACCTGGATCGAGAGGACGGCGTTTTTGACGGCCTCGAAACCAAGCATGACCACCGCTTTTTCCACCGTATTGGCAGATTCGCCCAAGCCCAGGTACGCCTTGCGGGTCAGCCCTAAAATCTTGGCCGTCAGCGATTGGTCCGATTGGATCAGTGAAATAACTTCCTTGATGGAGGATTCTTTGGATGTAGTCGCCTGGAGGAGTCTGGTCGCGACCACGGAAATTGTCGGCAGGGATTCCATTTGCCGGATGATTAATTCCACCCGCTTGGAACGCGCCTGATCGGAAGAAGCCGACTCGATTGTCATTGTTTCTTGTGTCATAAAATTGTCCAAAGCCATCGTTATATGGTTAATAATTCCGAGATACGTGCGATTAATTTTTCAACATCAAACGGTTTTTTAATAAAATCGTCGGCTCCGGTCTTCATCAACTGGTCGACCTCGTCAGGATTGACCACGCCGGAGACGAAAATGATCTTCATGTGGGCAAACGCGGCATTTTCGCGAATCGTCTTGCATACAATGTTTCCGTTGATGTCAGGAAGCAGATAGTCCAATAAAATAAGGTCCGGATTAAACGATTGTGTCAAAATGCCGGCTTCGTAACCTGTGCTGGTGGCTTTGACTTCGAAACGCCCGTCGCGCACCAAGACATCCTGAAGCATTTCGGCAATGGCCGGGTCGTCGTCGACGATCAGCACTCGCCGCTTGCCGGAATCCAAAAGGTCCAACGGAATATCGTTTTCCTTCATGAACGCCATAAGAGATTCACGAGGAATCCGACGGAACTTGGAGCCGGGAACCTTAAAACCTTGTAACTTCCCGGCATCAAAGCACCTTATGATCGTCTGCTGAGAAACTTTACAAACCTCTGCCACCTCGCCGGTAGTAAAAACCTGCTTGTCGGCGTATTCCCTTTTTTCAACCATTATCCATCCTCAAAATAGGTAAATGATGCCCAAAGACTAAGTCCATCTTTACCATTTTATCTAAGTTGCCTAGTATATCCAAACTATAAATCGACGATTTTGAAGGAAGACTTAAAAAAGAAGTAGACGAGTAATCGAGTAGACAAGTAGACGAGTAGTTAAAAAATTAACAGCAAGGGAGCATTTCGCAATCTTCGTCCAACTACTCGTCTACTCTTTCCCTCACGTTTTCCAGTAGTTTTTGACGAAAATATACGTTGTGTATAGGTAGGTAGTTAATGACTGACGAAATTAGTGTTGTCGATATAATAATAACTTGGTTTTTGTTTTGGGTATTAACCTTGACGGGATTGGCCCTGTTTGCCGGAGTTACTCTGGTTCCGCTTTGGCAGGAACAGACTCAATTGGTTATGGAATATCAGACCGTCAGCCGGCAAGTGGAAGGGATACAGAACCAAGTCGATCAGATCAATGAGCAACGCGAGGCATTATGGGTCGATCCGGCCTATACCGAGCGAATTGCCCGAAATACCCTGAATCTACGGAAAGTAGGCGAAGAAACCATTTCCATCGAACCACTTTCCGTGGTCTCAGATCAAAATAAGCCGAACGAAGAAAATATTTCTAAAATTGATCTGCCGAAAGATTTCAGCCAGAAGTGGTGGTATAAACCCTTCCTCGATCAGCAACGGCGGACGTGGTTTTTATATTTGGCCTGCGGATTGGTGGCGGCGGGCCTGGTGATCGCCATTGCCAGTAAGGACCGACGGATGAGGATGGGCTTTAGGCTTTAGGCTTTGGACTATGGGCTGAAGAGTTAAGAAAAAAAAATGAGAGACTATACCAAGTTACGAACGTTTCATTATGCGGATGCGTTGGCCTTGGATGTTTATAAGGTGACGCGGACGTTTCCCAAGGACGAAATTTTTGGTTTAACTTCGCAGATGCGACGTGCCGCCTTGTCAGTATCCGCCAATATTGTTGAAGGTTCTTTTCGAGCTGGAGAAGCAGAATATTTAAATTTCCTTAATATCTCGTTAGGATCGGCTGGGGAATTGGGGTATTTCATCACTTTTGCCGAAAAATTAAATTATCTTAGCCAGGAAAATGCACGTCAATTGTACGAAAAATATGAAATCTGCACAAAATCTCTTCAAGCACTTATTTCTTCTTTGCGGAAGAGCAGGCTTTAGACTTTGGGCTTTAGACTTTAGACCAGAGCCAAAAGCCCAAAGCCTCTTTCTTGACTTTGGCCGTATAATCTGATGGAAGAAAAAGTTTCGAGTCTCGCGTTATAAACCGAAAAATATAAAAATGAAGAAGAATGAAAAATACAAAACCAGGCTCTGGGCTCTGGACTCTGGCCTTTGGCCTAAAGACCGAAGCGGGCTCTGGACTAAAGCCAAAAGCCTAAAGCCCAAAGCCCTTTCTTTTTCTCTGGCTGAACTGATGATCGCTATCGGAATTCTGGGGATCGGAATGATGATCATCGCCGGAGCGTTTCCGGTAGCCCTGGACCAGTCGCGGCAAGCGATGGAACTGTCCACAAGTCAGATGGTGCTTAATGAGGCGGTGAATAATCTTAAAACGCAGGTCCAATGGACGGAATTGGAACGATATATAGATAATTCAACAACTGGGGGAGCATCCTATCCACAATACCAGCTCAGCCCATCGGGAACCACAAATCCCATCTGCCTTCTGTCTTTTGACCAAGTCGATTCCGATCTATCAGGGCCACTTGATTACTTTTCAACGGCCGCCGACAACCATACATGTATCTATTCCGGAGACAATACCAGCACCTACGGCTGGGTGGCGGCGGTGCAGAAGATTGGGAATCAATGTTATAAGTTCTGGATTTTCGTGGTAAGGGAACCGACCGGGTTAATAAATTCGTCGAACAAGTATATTTTTAACTTGCATAAATACCAAGATAATTTAACCAGCACTTCTCCCCCCCCTTCGAAGGCTTCCCTCACAATCAACACCGGCAACAACGATGATGCCCCGCAAAGAGGAATGCAATTATTGGCGGATGATGGAAATTTATATACTGTCAAAGATGTCGTGTTGAATTCAGGGACTACTTATAATTTGATGTTGGATAGACAGATTACTGGTCCCCTTTATGTCGCATACGTCAAAGGAGCAAAAACCCGCAAGAATCCGGTGATAGCGGTATTCCAGACGGTAATTGTGTATTGAATAGAAAGAATACAGATATGAACCACAGAGAACGCAAAGATCACAGAGATAAATATTTTAAAGTTTCTTTCTCTGCGCCCTCTGCGAACTCTGTGGTTAAAGCCCAAAGCTTAAAGCCCAAAGCTTGTCCCTTGGCCCCCGCCTTTACCATGATCGAACTGATGGTGGCCACGCTGGTTCTGATTCTCATTCTGGGAATTACTGCCTCGATTTATAAATCGGCAGGCGACGCCATGACCTATACCAACGCCGCTGTCAACGTGAGCGAAGATACCAATACCCTGGTCCGGCAATTAGACCTGACATTAAAAAATATTTATACGGATGGGTATTTGGTCATTTACGGGGACAATCTGACCGGCGCTTTAGCCGAAAAAAAGTCAAACGGACAAACCGCGTTTACTATCCCCTGGGCTCGAAGTGATGCGGTTTGTTTTTTCACGACGGGGAATTTTAAATCACTGACCAATTCCGGTGTCAGCGCAAATTCCGGCTGGACGTATTTGGGGCATGCCGGTACTATCACACCTTCGACGTATGGAACCTGGCCTTTTGATACATTGAATCCGTTGACTGTTAATCGTTGGGCTTTGTCGAAATATTTGATTTTGTTTACGCCGGGAATAACACCTATACCGGCTGGAGCAGATTATCGAGATTGGAGTATAGGCGGCTACACTCCTTTCCTTGCGACGCAGTTGTTGGCTTGTGCAAATGCTCAGGCAGTTCGAGATTGGTTTTATAAGCATTGGATTAATGACTATTACTACCCTCTGACAGGAGGAACGTGGCCTGACGTTCCATTTTGGGGAACACCTCCAGCCATCAATTTTGACACCGGACCCACTTTCCCTTACACCCTCTCAAATTGCGGCAGTTTCAAGATTGAATTTGCCATGCCGGCTTCGTTTAATAATGCCGCCGACTCCAACAGCCAGCCGGAAATTGACTCTGTGAGCGGTCAAATCCGTTGGCGTGATGCCTTAACTCCTGGAGCAAATTTTGGCGATGCCGCCGGCAATGTCAACGCAGGCGATGTAACAGCAGGATCACGAACCGGAGATGGAATTGTTATCTTCGGCCCCAATGACCCGTGGCCGTTGTTTATCCGGTTCACGCTGCGGAAATACGATGAAAATCTTTCGCTGACCAGCGAAGACCCTGCCTACAATGTCAGACACGGCGGACAAACCGTCGAATATATCTATAAATTGCCGGCAAAACAATAAGATTTTTTTTAACCGCAGAGAGCGCAGAGGACACAGAGAAAGAAAATTTTTATTTAATCTCCCTCTGTGATCTTTGTGATCTCTGTGGTTAGAGAAGAAATCAGACTTTTTTAACCGCAAAGGCTTGTCCTCGACCTGATCGGGGACCGCAAAGTTTGCAAAGATAGCTCTTTTATAAATCTTCCCTTTTGAGGACTTCCCGCCGCACGTATAATGAGGCAGTAGACAAGTAGTCGAGTAGAACAGACGAGGGCAGAAAAATGCAAACCGCAAATATTCAAAAACAAACTAACCCGAAACTCGAAACCCGAAACTCGAAACGGGCTTGCCGAAACCCGAAACTTTTTCGGAAAGGCACTGCCCTGGTATTGGTCGTGGTTTTACTGGCCTTACTAGCCATCATGGGTTCGACGTTTGTCATCATGTCGAGAATTACGCTGCAAACGGCAAAGAATTTGGTCGGCGGAACGGGCGAAGGGCCACCTACTGATAGAGAAATGGATGCCGCAACGGATACCGTGATTGCGACGATCAAATCCAGGTTGGCGGAAGGGTTATGGGGAACTCCAGACAATGTTTCCGGTGATGCATCCCGACAAAATTATCTTCGATTATTGGGAATGCCCGATAATGCTTCTGGAGTAACACAATTACCACCCGACAATATGAGCAATCAGCCGTGGGATGCGCCTTTTACCGGAGGAACAGCGACTTTTCGTTATTACGATGGAACGAACTGGCAGGAAAAAAGCAATGTCAACGTTACAGGCAATCCGTGGCTGGCGGATATTACGATTGGTTCTGGCAGTCAAATAACAAATTTGGATAACGCAACTCAACTGTTGTATTCCGCCGCCAATGCCAATGCCAATGCCTCTGGCGGAGATAACAATGGAGATCACACCATCAATAGCCTCGACAACGACAGTACATGGATGCAACTACCTCTGACAAACGGTGGAACCACATATTATGCGGCGGTTCGGATTGTTGATACATGCGGAATGGTAAATATAAACACTGCGTGGACTAATTTGAATGACCCTAACACTCTGGGGCAATTTTTGTCTAATGTCGGGTTATATGGTTCGGGGTTTAATCTGGCGCAAGCGACATGGTCTTTTCTGCCGGGCAGGACTACGGCAACCCCCACATACGATAATTTTACGGATTTCCAGAATCGTTACGTTTTCCGGATAGAGAATCCGGATTGGGCTAAGCTTCCCACCACTTTTGTACCATTTGATGTTTCAGATGAAATGGAACTGCGATATCAGTGGGCGTGGCCGGGTATGGGTTATAAACCTGCACCAAACGGAAGCGCAGGGTTGCGCAGCCAGCTTGAAACCTATTGGCCTGTGGATGGCGATAATAATACCAGCAATGACAATACAACGGTCGTCGATGATAATGCGACGTTGCTCCGCCGGCAGCATCTAACGGCATATAGTTTTTCACGTCATGTCCGAAGTGAAGGAACCCTTGCGCCTGCTTTAGATACCAGGCTTCCCGGCGTTTACAATTTGCAAAATACCATCAAAGATTTAGTCGGTGTTGTCAGATTTGGTTCGGCTTATCCGCTTCAAGACCAGGACCGTTTGAAATATTTCGTCAAATGTATTTATGATGCGTTTAATGCTGATAACACAACCACCAATTATGCGGATGGTCTTGCCGATGCGAATTATCACACATGGCAATATTTGGCGAATTTGGTAAATTACCTGGATTTTCAGGAAGGACCGATTGCGCTCGACACAACCACCGGGGCGAACAATTTAGCAGGAATCCTGGGGCTTAATCAAGCCGGTAATACCGGAAGCGCTCTGATTTACGGATTAAAGGAGCATGCCGCTATCACCGAGGTCGTAGTGACCTGTAAAGACGTTGACAATAACACCCCTAGCAAATTCATATACACCTATTCGGTTAGCGTTGAGGTTGGGAATCCGTGGGGAATGGTAATTCATAGACCTAGTAAAGTTTATATCGAGGCACTACCTACCGATAATTCAACACCGTTAAAGGAATCCTTGTCTTTTACCGGGACTCTTGGCGAAAACTTTGATAACAGTACCGGTTTTTCACAAAAGGAAAGCACCGGAACATTTATATTGGATAACAGCACAGGATCGGTTCCGAAGGTCAATATCCGCGCAATTTCCTACTATCCGGATAATTTGACAGAGGTTCCTGAGGATGTTTTTATCCAAGATGCTATTGATCCACCAACGGTTAAGGATGAGACGGTTTCTGCGCAACGAAAAACTAATTCGGCAGAAAAATTTAAAGCACTCATCAATAAGCAAGAAATTATTATAAATGGCGCAACTTTGGGACTACCCAATACAGGTGTAACTATTTCAGACAACTGTTCCGGTTATGCAACGGCAAGAACAGATAATTCGACGGCGGATACCTGGATTGATAACACTACTGCGGAATTATGGGATAATGTAACTCTGGGAAGCACTACCTATTATTTTGGCAAGCTGCGAAATCTTTCGGATTTAGCCGCGGTACCGTATGTGGGATATACCCTTTCGGGAACCACACCGATTGGGGTGAGTCAACTACTTCGATTTCCAGACAATACAATTCATTTTAATTTTGTCGAAGGCGGGATAGACAATGCCACGAGAGGAAAAGGCGGGGTATTCCGGGACAAAATAGCCGAATCGTTTAAGCTATTGGACCGAACGGACGATAATTCGACATCGGTAACAAGTGCGGATTATTTGAATCGGATGAGACTGCCGGGATTGATTAACGTCAATACCGCGCCCCGCGAGGTTTTACGGGCATTGCATCCTTTGTTAGACAATGATACCGCAACTGCTATTATTGCCAATCGCGCCATTCAGCCTTATAGAAGCGTGGGAGAAGTGCTGGAAAGGAATCCACTACTTAGGCCAGCGACAGGACAAAATTTCTTTATTCAACAAATAACGGACTCTAATTATAACGTTGTTCAGAATGCGACAAAATGGACTAGGATTGCGAATTTGATTACGGTTCGGTCGGATACGTTTCTGGCGTATGTTCTGGTTGCGGCTTGGAATAATGGACAAATGGTTTCTCAGCGTCGGGAAATGGTTTTGTTTGACCGGTCGCTTTGTAATCAGCCGCCGTTGCAATGGAATAGCACCTCCAGTCAGTGGGAACCCAATCCGAAATATGTGGCTCCGAAGGTGGTGGCGAGGCAGGTTGTGGAATAATAGTTTCGAGTTTCGGGTTTCGGGTTGGAAGAAAGTAGACGAGTAGACGAGTAGATAAGAAAATAAAAAGGACACTTGAGGGAGGGTGTCCTTTTTTTGTGACCGTTCAGCGCTCACTCCGTCATTGCGAGCGCAGCGAAGCAATCCCATTATGACGTGATTGGCAAAGGAGCGAGATTGCTTCGCTGCGCTCGCAATGACAGTGCCTGAACGGTTTCGTCTACTTCCTCATTATCTTTAATAAGTGCTTTACATTATTGTGTCGGGGGGTTAAAATCGATGGGTTACATGGCTTTTGATGAAGAGACCCAAGCCAGCGATAGGAGCATGCCGAAGTGCTAGCCCGAAGAATTATACCATGCCTTGATGTGAACAAAGGCCGCGTTGTTAAGGGAGTGAATTTCCTGGACCTTCGCGATGCCGGCGATCCTGTGGAAATCTCCCGCCGTTATGAAGAAGCGGGGGCGGATGAACTCATATTTTTGGATATTACAGCCAGCCATGAGGGTCGGAAGATCATTTTTGAGGTGGTTCAGGCGACGGCGGAGCAGGTGTTTATGCCGCTGACGGTGGGCGGAGGGATCGGGTCGCTGGAGGATATACGCAAGTTGCTGGCGGCGGGTGCGGATAAGGTATCGCTGAATACGGCGGCGGTGAAGAATTCGGATTTGATTTCTGAGGCGGCGAGCCGGTTTGGCCGGCAGTGCATTGTGGTGAATATCGACCCTAAGCGAGTGATGAGGAATGGCAAGGAGTTTTGGGAGGTGTTTATCAACGGCGGCAGGGTGCCGACGGGGTTGGAGGCGGTGGCCTGGGCGAAGGAGGCGGAATCGCGAGGTGCGGGTGAGATTGTTTTAACGAGCATGGACGCTGACGGGACGCAGAACGGATATGATTTGCCGATGACGCGGGCGGTGAGCGAGGCGGTGAATATTCCGGTGGTGGCCAGCGGTGGAGCGGGAAGTCCGCAACACATTTTGGAGGTGCTGACGGACGGCAAAGCCGACGCGGCGCTGGCGGCGAGCATCTTCCATTATGAGAAATATACGATTAAAGAGACGAAGGAACTGCTGGCGAAAAACGGTGTGCCTGTAAGATTATAGAAATTTTAAACCACAGAGAACACAAAGAGCACAGAGAAGAAATGTTGTTAAAGATTAAAATTAAAAATTCTTTCTCTGCGTTCTCTGCGACCTCTGTGGTTCAAAATCAGAATTGAGGAGTTGGTCGATGGCGAATGGTGATTTATCTTTGAATGACGGTGGACAGCGAACGGGCGACGGGTCGGCTGGCGAGGCGAAGATTCTTTCGCTTTTCAAGGCGGTGATCAAGCTGGATGGGTCGGATTTGCATTTGAAGTCGGGGTCAAAGCCGCGGGTGCGGATCGGCGGGATTATCAAAATGATTAACTCCGAGCCGATCTCGAATGAGCAGCTTTTGGAGATGGCGTTTGCGATTATGGCGCCCAGCCATAAAGAACAATTCTCGCGGGAAGGGTCGGCGGATTTTGCGTATGACGTGAAAGGGGAGGATCGATTTCGCGTGAATGTGTTTCAGCAGCGGGGATTGACATCGCTGGCGGCCAGGCGGGTAACGCGGAAGATTCCCACCCCGGAACAACTGCACCTGCCGCCGCATCTGATGAAATTATCGGAAATTCGCCAGGGATTGGTTTTGCTTTCGGGGATTACGGGATCGGGAAAGAGCACGACCATCGCGGCGATGATCGAGCATATCAATATGACGCGGTCTTGCCATATCGTTACGGTTGAGGACCCGATTGAGTATTTGTTTGAGGACAAAAAAGCATTTATCAACCAGCGGGAAATCGGGATCGATGTTTTGAACTTTCACGACGCGTTAAAATACCTGATGCGTGAGGACCCGGATATCGTACTGATCGGGGAAATGCGTGACAGGGAGACGTTTGGCGCGGCGTTGCAGGCGGCGGAGACGGGGCATCTGGTGTTCGGGACTATTCACGGTTCGACGACGGCGCAGACGATCACGCGCCTGATGGATTTGTTTTCAGCGGAAGAGAGGAATTTGGTTCGTCAGTCGCTGGTGTTCAACCTGCGCGCGATTATTACTCAAAAGCTGCTGCCGAGTATTTTGGAGGGCGTGGCCCGGGTTCCGTCGGTGGAGATCATGATAAGCAACCCGATGATCAAGAAATTGATCGAAGAGGCTCGGGAGACGGAAATTAATTCGGTACTCAAGGGTTGTTATAGCGAAGGAATGCAGGATTTCACGGAGTCGCTGCGGCAGTTGGTAGAGAAGGAGTGGATCGAAGTGGAGTTGGCGTATGAAGTCGCCCCGAACCCGGAAGAGCTGAAGATGCGTTTGCGGGGCATCGCGTCGAGCAAGACGGGAATTCTGGGATAACGAAATTTTGGATTATAAGAGGAAAAGATGATGGATATGCTGGTATTGGGGCAAATTGCGGCGGAGGGGTTTCCCGGTCTGCCGACGGAAGGTGGATTTTTCAGTGTGTTTAAAATTTTAGGGATGGCCCTGTTTTTATTTTTATGGGCGTTTCCGGCGGGGTGGTGCTCGAGGGACGCCAAGGCACTGAGTTTGAACCAGATGATGTGGGGAGCCATTATTCTGGTGGGAGCGATGATCGGATGGTTTTTCTGGTTTTTCGTTCCGATTTATTTCCTGGGATTGATGTTTTATGTTTTGTTTGGGTTCGGGATGGTTTTAGTCTATGCCCTGTATCGGGATACCCTCGTGGAGGATAAGGACAAGATATTAAATCCGACGAATTTGCTGGCGGCGATGAAGGGTCATCGCGAGGTGAGCTTCGAGGTTGTCGAAAAAGTGCGACTGGCGACGCAGCAAGGCCGGGAGGCGAAGATTCCCGAAGACGCGGAAGGTCAGAAACTGTACCAGGGGTTTCAGGATTTGATCTTCGACGGATTGTGGCGGCGGGCAAATGAAGTGCTGATTCAACCATCGGGGGACAAGGCTAAGGTTTGGTTCAAGATCGACGGAGTGACCAACGAAAATGACGAGTGGGATCGGGCGTGGGGGCAGGGGGTGATCGATTACGTCAAGGGAATATGCTTAATGGATTTAAACGAACATCGTCAGCCTCAAAGAGGAAAACTGGTCGCCCAACAGGTGAACATGGACCGTAAGGTAACGCTGGACATCGAGACGGCGGGCAGCACGGCGGGAGAAAAGATGCTGGTCAGGATACGCGCCGAGGAAGCAAAGTTCACCATCGACGATATCGGTCTGACACCGGAGCAGGCGGAAAAGATACAGGGAATTCTTCGAACGAAGGGGGGGTTGGTTCTTTTGAGCGGTATGCCGGACGCCGGGGTCACGAGCACAATGTACGCGATTGCGCGAAGCCTGGACGCCTTTACTCAAAACATTCACAGCGTGGAACTCAACCCGCTGATGGACCTGGATAACATTACGCAAAACGTTCACCAGTCGGGCTCGGACAAAAGTTTCATAAAGCTGATTCAATCCATATCCAGGCGCGAGCCGGATACGATACTGATCGATCCTTGTCATAATCCTGAAACGGCGCAGATGATCGGCCAGATAGTCTCCGGTAAGGGAAAGAAGATATTTACGACCCTTCGGGCCTCGGGTAGTTTGTCGGCGTTGGGTCGGATTGTGCGGTGGATGGATAATTTGGAAACGGCGGGCGCGATTCTGGAAGCGATCACATTCCAGCGATTGGTGCGGAAGCTTTGTCCCGCTTGCCGAGAGGCGTATAAACCGAATCCTGACATTCTTCGGAAGATGAATGTCACTGCCGATGCGTCGGTCACGTTTTATCGTCCGCCCACTCAGGGGATGGTGGATAAGAAAGGCCATCCTATAGTTTGCGCGAACTGCCAGGGAAGCGGATACGTGGGTCGGACGGGAGTATTTGAATTGCTGATGGTCGATGATAATCTGCGGGCGGCGATTCGGAGCGGTGATGCGTCGAAGATTAAAGCGGCGGCGAAAAAATGCATCGTGGCGCTTTGGCAGGATGTGGCTCTGGAAAAAGTGGTGGCGGGGATCACGAGTCTGCATGAAGTGATTCGGGCGAGCAAAGAGGCGGAGGCCCTGACGGGAAGAAAGTAGACGAGTAGTCAAGTAGTCGAGTAGACTAGTAGAAGAGAAGATTCAACTAATAGCGAGGTTTTGCTGTGGTATTTATCCTTATAACATTATTGTTCTTTTTGGGAATTGCATTTTTTCAGTCGATTCAGGGGACGTTCAGCGCCATGATCATGCTGGTGCTGACGATTCTGTCGGCGGGGGTGGCTGTAAATTTTTATGGTCCGATCAGCCAATCCTGGCTGTTGGAATATATTCCCGATTATGGGGATTCCGCCGCATTGATCGTGCTGTTCACGGTTTGCCTGGTGGTTCTGCGCACGATCGCGGATAATTTTGTTAGGAGCAACATTATTATCTGGCTGTGGCCCGACCGGATACTGGCGGGGGTTTTGAGCATTCCGACGGCGCTGGTGCTGGTGGGAATGGGGAGTATCGCGTTTCAAATGCTTCCTTTTGACGGCCAAGTGATGCTTTTTAACCGCTTCAAAGACAACGGGCAAAAGCTGGAACGAAGCGGGATTTTTCCCTTTGCCGACGATTTTACCGCCGGTGTGTTATCAATGCTGAGTCGGGGAAGTTTGCAGAACGAAGAAAAGCTGGGGATGGTGCATCCGGATTGGCCTGGAGAGATCAGCGCTCAACGGATCGGGGTCCAAAAAGAATCAAAGCATGCGATCCTGCCCGGCCTGGTCCAGGTTATGCAAGCCTGGAAGCGAGAAGGCCCCTTGATGGTCAAGGAATACAAACTTTCCGACGGTTCCAATTATCGATCCGCATTGACAAAGACCCCACCCAAAGTCACAGACAAACGTCTTGCCGCCAATGGAAGTTATTATCTTGTCGTTCGAATGACGTTGGACCCGAAAGCGGCGGATGGGGACGGATTTCACCGTTTCGGGTGGGGGCAGATTCGTCTGGTCGGATTTATCGGAAACGATCGCACTGCCCCCCTGGACTACTATACGATCGGGGTGCGAGATCCGGATATGCCGGTCGAATTCAATTTTATGCGGGTAAAAGTCATGGAACCCCCTGACTCCAAGGATGATGAAGCGGTCGCCGAGGAGCGAGATTATGGTCTGGTCACCCGCCAGGCGGCCATCGGTCCGATGTCGTTCGACGTGGTGTTCGAGGTTCCGGAAGGATTCGCGCCTTGGTTTATAGAATACAAACGGTGGGGACGTGCGGACATGTCAAAGGTCAAAATATCGGAAAAAGGCCCGGGCGAGGACGAGGCGAAAAAGATGGTGGTGGAAGAGAAAGGGTCGGTCGGCCAGGTGGCTGTTGCGGGGGTCCACAATCAATTTCAGGCCGATCCGCAGCGGACCGCCTTTACAAATGAATTTCCGTTTAAGCTGGTCGGCGGAGCCGCCCGGGGAGACGTGGAAATCAGCGGGACCAAGTTTGTTCATGGAAGGATCAGCGGAACCCTGGGCCAGGCGGGCGGACTGGACAGCGGGTCCGGACCGGTGATCAGCGAGTTTGACGTGTCAGCTGACAAACGATTGTTGCGGGTGGAATGCAATTTTGTCTCAGCTGACAACCAGATGGTCCAAAATGTTTTCGGAATGGTGGGAACCGTCGCCCAGCAAAAAGCGATTGATAAACAGGGAAACGTTTATCTACCCATCGGGAAATATATCATTTTGAACGTGCCGGGGGGCGACCAGGTTGAGCTGATTTATAATGGGACCGGCGTGGAAGGCGAGGCCTCGGCGGGGCGCGATCAGTTCCAGTCCATCAACCGCGGCCAACTTCAATCGAATGGCGGAAAAGTGGGATTCCTCTATGCCGTTCCTCCTGGAACCCAAATGGATCGCTTTGAGCCCGGACGCCCATTTGAGAGCCAGACGCTGGAACTCAAGGCACCGAATTGAAGAAGGCAGTGGGAAAAGAAAAAGTTTCGGGTTAGATTATGTCAACTACCGGACTGTATGTTCATGTTCCTTTTTGCTCCGGGAAATGCTTTTATTGTGATTTTTATAGTATTCCCGCCGAGCCGCTGCTTGTTGAGAATTATCTGCAAGCGCTGGAATGCGAAGCAAAACTCGTTTGCGAAAAATATTTTGATTCGCCAAAACCGAAGGTGGAAACGATTTATTTCGGCGGCGGCACGCCGACCTCGTTGGCGATCAAAGAGCTTGCCGAACTTGGGCGAATCGTTGAGAGTAATTTTAGCCGGGCGGCCAATTGCGAATTTACTTCGGAAGCCAATCCGGAATCGGTTACGGCGGGCAAAATACAAAAATTGAGAGAAGTCGGATTAAATCGATTCTCGATGGGCGGGCAAACATTTAATGATGAATTCCTCCAAGTGATCGGCAGACGCCATACCAGCCGGCAGACGATTGATGCCGTGGAACTGGCGATTCGGGAGGGCATCAGAAACATCAGCCTGGATTTGATTTATGCCCTGCCGAACGAAAGTCTGGAGCAATATAAGAAGGATTTGGAAACGGCAGTGAAGCTACCGATCCGGCATGTTTCCTGCTATGAGCTTACCTACGAGCCACAGACGAAACTTTTTCCCTTGCGGGCAAATGCGATTGATCCAGCCGAAGAAGAAAAGCAGGTGGCGATGTTTCTTTTGGGACATGAACTTTTGACGGCGGCAGGCTTCGAGCATTATGAGATCAGTAATTATGCCAAATCCGGCCACCGGTGCCGGCACAATATTCATTACTGGAAAAATCTGGATTATATCGGCCTGGGCCCATCGGCGGCGGGCTTCCTGAAGCGAAACCGTTATAAAAATGTAAGCGATCTAAAAGAATATTGTCGAAGACTCCTGGACCTGGGGGAATTGCCGGTGGAAAGCGAGGAAGTTCTTTCGGATTTAAGGTTCGCCGGAGAAACGGCAATGCTGGCGCTTCGAACGGCATCGGGTATTGCAAAAAAAGATTTTACCGAACAAACAGGCTACGATCCTGTAAAACTGTTTAAAAAGCAAATCGAAAAGTTTACAGCCCTTGAATTGCTGGCCACCGACAACGAAAGGATTTTTTTGATGCCCACGGGGATGATTCTTTCGAACGAAGTCTTAGCCGAATTTTTGCAGTCGTGAAGATGCCGTCCATTAATTTCATCAAGGGCTAATCAGTTCGGTTCGATTGACCCCGGCGATTGTGTCTTGGGTTTCAAAAATATCTTGGGATTTTGGCCTATTGACTATCTGCCGGGTGCTGACTTTATATCTTGTTTCGGATTGGACGAGCAGGCCGTTTTGATAATCCAGATACGCGATTTGAACAGTCTTGTCCCTTGTTTCCTGATGTTTAAGTCTATCGGTGGAGACTTCAAAGACGTAGGGCAACACTTCGATTTCAATTTTCGCGCACCGCCGGCCTTTGACGGTTTCCACACCCACCAGCTTCCATTCTCTTTTTATCTTATGCTTTTTTCCGTAGGTTTCCTGTTCAACGTCATCTTTCCAAGTCTCCCCGACATGCAAAATCTTTCGAGATGGAAAGAAGCGTCGCTCCGATTGCATCCTTTTCAACATGGACTCGTCGGTGCTGCCGGCAATAAGCTTCTTGAGCTGATTCTGAGCCATTTTGGAAGCTGGCTTAAGGTCTTTCAGTGATTTCTTGATGCTTTCCGCGTATCCCTGAACTTTCCGAGGGGTTCCATCCGATCCGACGATCATTGCGAATCGGGCATCAACCCCGGCTTGCTTATTTTCATCAACGAGCTTATTCATTTCATTTATTTCATCATGGTTGGGCAGTTTGGGCTTCTGGTCGATCCTGGGTTTTCCTGCCTCGAAACGGATAATTACCGTCTGGTTGTCCATGCTGCCTTTTTCTTCCCACAACGGCATGGACACTTCGTAAAACCCTGTACCGTCGGGATTAACTTTGACACACTTATAAACAAGGTCGAAGATGCCGATGCTGGAAAATTTTTGTTCCTGCAAATCGCCCATTTTCCGAAGCTGGTCGGTGTTTATGGTGGTGCGATAATGAATGGTCTTGCCCAGAGGATGAACGTATTTGAATTCAATCTTTTCCGCAGGCGGATTAACGGCTGCCAGTAGATTTAGTCCGATGATCGCGATTGTCAATGAATACATAAAGGCTCCTTGTCATGAACTCTCTGCTTCACTAACTGTAGCAACTTTTTCATCACAATCAAGCGGGAAGCTTTCATACATTCTTACAATAATAGACGATGGACAGGGCGGGTGAGTCCTGCTAAAATCTATCACAAAATTAATCAAGGTGAAGGCATGTCATCAAAAGAACGTATTTTACTGGTCAACGGGTTTGTCGTCGATCCTGCCAATAATTTTCAAGGTCAGGCCAATGTTTTAATTGAAGAAGGCAAGATCGCTATGGTCGGAAAGGAAACGCCAAAAGCAGACCTTCGGATCGAGGCTGGGGGGCTTTATGTTTTGCCGGGATTGATCGATATGCACGTTCATCTTCGCGAGCCGGGGCATGAAGAAGAAGAGACGATTGAAACGGGGACCCGTGCGGCGGTGGCGGGAGGATTTACGAGTGTGGCCTGCATGCCGAATACGCATCCGGCGATTGATAGCGAGGCGACGGTGGATTTTGTTTTGCGACAGGCGAGCGAGAAAGGGTTTTGCCGCGTCTATCCGGTGGGCGCGATTACCAAAAATCGTGAGGGCAAGGAACTGGCGGAAATGGGGACGATGGTTCGGGCGGGCGCGGTGGCGTTTAGCGATGACGGGGAAGGTGTGGGTGATACGGCGGTGGCATACCGGGCGATGCAGTATGCGACGATGTTCGGCAAAACGATTATTCAGCATTGCGAGGACTTTTCATTGACAAACGGCGGGAGCATGAACGGAGGATGGACGGCCACTTTGCTGGGATTGCCCGGACGACCCGCGCTGGCCGAGCAGATCATGCTGTACCGGGACTTGATTCTGGCGGAATCGACGGAATGCAAATATCACGCTGCCCATGTATCGACAGCGGCATCGGTGGAATTGATACGCGAGGCCAAGAAAAAAGGAATTAAAAATATTTCCGCCGAAGCCACGCCTCATCATTTGCTGCTCACGGATGAGAATTGCCGGAATTTTGATTCCAATTACAAAGTAGCCCCTCCGCTTCGAACGGCCAAGGATATCGCAGCCTTAAAGGCGGGATTGGCGGACGGGACGATTGATTGCCTGGTGACCGATCACGCCCCGCACTGCAGGGAGGAGAAGGAACTGGAATTTTTGTACGCGCCTTTCGGGATCATCGGACTCGAAGTGGCCCTGCCGCTTTATAGCAAGGCCCTGATCGACGAGAAGGTGCTGAACTGGATGGACCTCGTGGCCAAGATGACGATCAATCCTGCTCGGATTTTGGGGATCGACAAGGGGACGTTATCTGTGAACGCCGATGCCGACGTCACGCTGGTGGACCCGAACGCCCCGTGGACAATCGACGTAGATCGGTTTTTCAGCCGTAGCCGGAATTGTCCATATCACGGCTGGAAAGTTCGCGGCAAAGTGATCGGCACACTCGTTGCGGGACAGATCAGGCATAACGACGGTTTGAAAATGGAATAATCTCGATCTTTTGTAGACCAGGATCGTCTATCTTTACTAGCCCCCGACGGTAGTCGGGGGTTTTGACCTTCATAAACCAAACCACCCCCTGCTGCCGCAGGGGGCTAGTATGAGAAAAGTAGCGCCGTTTTAAAAGAATCAAACGTGGAGCAAGAAGCACAGCAAAAAAATACTCATTCAAGATTAATCGCCGTTGCACGCATTATTTTTGCGGTGGTGGCCTTGGGATTTGTAGTATATTCGATACAGCTCAACGATTGCCTTGTAAAGGGTACGCAGCAATATAACATTTTAAAAGTGATGGACGATCATTATGTAGTCCGGGGAAAATCCAGACGGGAAGTCATGCTGGGAGATTTTTTTTCGCGGTTGCTGAACTATTTTGTCCGAGAAAAATCCGGACAGGAAAGCATGGTTTCACGTGCGGATAAGAGCTATCAGCATCATACTGGGGCCGTCAGTTTAGCTAAGAATGTACAGCCGGTTCCCGCTATTTTGGGATTGGCTATTTTTTCCCTGGTTCCGCTGATTTTGGCGTATCGCTGGCGGCTGCTTTTGAAAGTTCAGGGGGTGAATCTGCCCTTTTGGAAGGTTCTTCAGTTGACCTACTCAGGACTTTTTTTGAATTTTTTTCTGATCGGGACCACGGGCGGTGATCTGGTAAAGGCATATTGGATCGGGAGGTTCTCACCAAAACGCGCGGAAGGATTCGTCAGCGTTTTTGTCGACCGCTTTATCGGCGTGGTGGTGTTGATTTTAATGTCGGCGGTGCTGGTGGTGTTGATGTGGCACGATGCCCAGGTGGCGAAACTCAGTCGGGGAGTGGGGATACTGGTCGTGCTGTCGGCGGGAGCGATTGTGTTTTTGTTTTCGCGTCGGCTGAGAAGGCTGGTCCGGTTTGACCGGTGGAAAAATAAACTGCCGATCAGCGGGATGATCGACCGAATCGACCAATCGCTTCTGGCATATCGGAGGTCGGGTAGTGTTTTGGTCAAGGCCGCGATGGCGACGGTGGTTCTGCAATTATTGGGATCGACTGCTTCCTATTTTCTGGGGTCGGCATTGCAGATTAATGCCCATATCTGGTATTACTGGCTTTACGTGCCCCTGGCGTTTTTGATCGGGTCGATTCCCGTCAGTGTATTCTGGGGATTAGGCCTGCTGGAAGGCGCCTATGTGGGATTTTTCGCGGGGAGCGGTTTTGCCAGTTTGACACAGGCGGCGATGCTGGCGATGGCGGTGCGGTTGATGCAACTGTTCTGGGCTTTGCCGGGAAGCGCGATGCTGGCCGTAGGAATAGGAAAGAAAGAGCCTTTAGCCACGAATAAACACGAAATAAAAATATGAAAGACAAGATTGTAACGATTTTTGGGTCGTCTAAACCGCTGGAAAATGAACCGGGTTATAAAATGGCGTACGAGATTGGTTTTGCCCTGGCCGCCAAAGGGTGGACAATTTGTAATGGTGGATATGGCGGGACAATGGAGGCCTCGGCGAAGGGGGCGAAGGACGCGGGCGGATCGACGATCGGGGTGACGTGTACGATTTTTGATAAATCAGGACCGAATCCGTTTATTGACCAGGTCATCGAGACGAGCGATCTTTTTGTCCGGCTGGGGAAATTGATTGAACTGGGTCAGGCGTATGTGGTGTTGCCGGGCGGCAGCGGGACGCTGGTGGAATTGACCCTGGTCTGGGAACTGATCGCGAAACGACTAATGGAACCCAAACCGATTATATTGATAGGACGATTTTGGGAATCGGTAATCGAAACGGCCGCGATTGAACGTCCGAAAAGCAAGCAGTATGTTCAATTTGCGGATAACGCCGAGGACGTGATAAAAAACTTATCAGAAAAGTAATCGTTCAGGCACGGTCATTGCGAGGAGCGAAGCGACGAAGCAATCTGGTTCTTTGGGCAAAGGTACGAGATTGCCGCGCCCGCTGTGCGGTCTCGCAATGACGATTATGCGGGTTTATCGGGATCGTCGAGCGGAGTTTGCTGGACCGTCGAAGCGGGTTGTTCGGGCGGCTGGGGGGGCGGAAGCGGTTTTTCCGCGGTCATCGACGCGATTTCATGCTGCGATTCCATCAGCCCCTTCTTAAATTCTCCGAACGATTTGCCCAGACTCTTAGCCACCTCAGGTAAACGCTTTCCCCAGATGAGCAGAGCGAAAAACATGATAATAATCAAATGAACCGGATTAAGAATGTCGCCAAAATATGCCAGCAGATAATTGTGTGACATAGTAAAAACCCTTTCCAATAAAGTTGTACGCTGAACGCTGATCGCTTTTTCTATATTATACCATGCTAGGCGGCTTCGTGTTCTTCTTTTTCCGGGGTGGTTTCTCTTTTGTCGTCGAATCGGACGGCCACCCGCTTGGAAATGCCTGCTTCCTGCATGGTAATGCCGTAGAGAACGTGGGCATAGCTCATGGTGCGTTTGTTGTGAGTGATGACGATAAATTGGGAATGGGTCATGAATTCCTGGAGGACCAGGTTGAAGCGATCGACATTCGCTTCATCCAGGGCTGCATCGACTTCGTCAAGGATACAGAACGGTGACGGCTTGGATTTAAAAATGGCCATCAGGAGCGCGACGGTTGTCAGGGTTTTTTCACCACCGCTGAGCAGACTGACGGAACGGGTTTCCTTTCCAGGCGGACGGGCGAGAATGTCGATGCCGCTTTCCAGAACGTCTTCGGGATTATCCAGGACCAGGTCGGCTTTTCCGCCGCCGAAGAGTTTGCGGAAGAGTTCCTGGAAATTGGTGCGTACCGCTTCGAAAGTTTCCGCGAAACGCTTGGCGGAATCTTCGTCGAGTTTCAGGATCAGGTCCTGGAGTTTCTGCTGGGCCTCGGTGAGATCCTTTTGCTGAGTGCTTAAAAAGACCTGTCGGACCTCAAGCTGTTCCTGCTCGGCAATGGCGTCGATGTTGACGTTTCCGAGACGGGCGATCTTTCCCTTGAGTTCGTTGATTTCATTTTCGACAGCCGCCCAATTCTGCTCCTTGTATTCGTACTGGCTATAGATGTGTTCAACATCGACCCCAAGCTCGTCCTGGACACGTTGAATGAGCGTTTCCTGTCGAACGGTCAGTTCGTTGACGTGCAGGCCCAAGTCTTGCGACTGCTGCTGGGCTTCGGCGACCTGCCGACGAAGAACGGTGGTTTTTTCGAGGATCTGCTGCATTTGTTGATGCTTGACATCCCGCTGCTGACGAAGCAGAGCGGATTGAGACTGGAACTGCTGCTTATCCAGGTACGCCTTGGCCAAACGGGATTCAGTGTGCAGAATTTGCCGTTCCGCCTGCTGGATTCGGCTCTGGGCGGATTGAATTTCCCCTTCCGCCGATTGATACGAAGCCATCATCTGCTGCGAACGCTCTCGGAGTGAACTGATGGCTTCGACGGTGGATTTTCGCTTTTCCGCCAATTGCCCTGCCTGGACTTTGACATCGGTGAGCTGATCGCCCAAGCGTTGCTTTTCCGCCTGGCGGGATTGCAACTGACCTTGCATGACCCCGAGTCGAGTCCGGGCTTCATTCTGATCGGATTCGACCTCGGACAATTTTTGCCGCGACTGCTCCTGCTGGAGGACGGCAAATTTTTCCTGCTGGTCCAGCGATTGAAGTTCGGTGGTGATGATCGGGTCTTCCTGGGCGATTTTCCGAAGCTGCTCGTCGAGATTGACCAAGCTGGTCTGGGCCTGGACGCGTGCGGTTTTGACTTCGTAGATTTTCGTGCGAAGCTGCTGCTGCAGGGCGGCCAAAGATCGTTGTTGCTGGTTGGCCTGCTGCGAGCGCTGGTCGAGTTGATTGATTTCCTGATCGAGTTGGGTCAGTTGACCGCTCAAGGCTTCGAGTTCCGATTTTCGAGAAATCAATCCGCTGGCGGCCTTGGCGGACCCTATGTGAATGGAACCGTCGGTTTCGATCAGTTCGCCGTCTAGGGTAACAAACCGCATGCCGATGTTGTCTTCGCGGCGAAGGTTAAGGGCGGTGGTCAAATCTCTGACAATAAGCGTTTTGCCGAGCAAAAGCCTGACCAGATGGTCGTATCGATCTTCATTTCGGACGAATTTGCCGGCAAGCCCGATCACGCCTTCCATGTTGCTGTAATCTCGCACGTTGAGCACGGGAGGCAGCATATCAAGGGCGAAAAAGTTGACCTGTCCCGGAAGTTCGGCAAGCATCTTTTTATTTTGTGCGAGGAATTCCGCCGATTCTACGATCATGAATTGCTCTTTACCCGCCAGGGCCGTTTCAACAAGCCGGGCGTGTTCCAGATCGGTTTTGATGATATCGGCAATAAGTCCGACGATCTGGGTGAACTCGAAAGGTTTTTCCTCCTGATGACCGAGCAGGGTCTTTACCCCTTTATCCAAACCTTGCTGCTTGCTTTCCATGTCGGCCAGAACGTCATTACGGGATCGCAGGGCAGAGCGTTGTTCCCGGGCGTGGGCAAGGTTTTGGGTGATTTCATCCGCCTGCTGATGAAGCTCCTCGTATTGTTGTTGCACGTTGACAAGTTCCGACTCGGCGACGGCCAGATTTTGATCCAGCTTTTCAAATTGGCACTGCTGATCGTTTCGGCGAGAGAGAATTTCCGTCCGTTGTACGGCGAGTTGTTCCTGCCGCGCGAGCAGTCGCTGACGCTGGCCCGCGATATTCTGCTGCTGAAGCTGTGCCTGGTTGATCTGGTTATTGATCTGGGCGATCTGACGCATCAACTCGATCAGGTTGGATTTTTCCGCTTCGGCCTGATCGCTTAATTCGGTCAGCTCGAGTTCTTTGTCGGTGAGTTGTTTCTGGAGGTCCTGGATCCTGCGATTGTATTCCTGATCTTCCTGGATAAAGGCGTCCAATTGCACTTGAAGCTCTTTTTGCTGTTTATCGAGAACGTCGATCTGCCGGTGGTGCGCCTGGAGTCGTCGGCGGGCGAGGTCCAGATTTTCCGCCTGTTCTTCGATCCGCTGATGGAGGAGATTGATAGTGTCGCAGGCGGAACCGATCTGCCCCTGCGTTTGCGTCAGATGATTTTCGACCCCGGCGATATTGTTTCCGAACTCGATGAGCTGAAGGTCCACTTCGCTGCGATTGGATTCGGCCAAGTCCTGCTCGACCTTCAAATCTCGCAGGTTCTGGTTGACGTCATCGAGCTTGACGCGAAGCTTTCCCTGGTCGTCCATCAGATTATGATATTCGGCCAGGTAGTATTGCGATTTCATCTCGTTAAGCTGAATTTGATACTGTTGGAAATTCCTGGCTTTGCCGGCCTGGAGCTTTACGCTGCGAAGTTGTTTTTCGACCTCGGTAACGATATCCCCAAGCCGAAGGAGATTTTGCTGCACATTTTCCAGTCTACGCTGGGCTTCTTTTCTCCGGGCCTTGTATTTGCTGATCCCGGCAGCTTCTTCAAGGACAGCACGCCGTTCCTGGTTCGAAGCCTGCAAAAGCAGATCGACCTTGCCTTGCTCAATCAGACTGTAAGCGTCGACGCCACAACCGGTGTCCATAAATAGTTCGCGGATATCTTTAAGCCGGGATGGTTTATTGTTGAGCAGATATTCACTTTGCCCGCTACGATAGAGTCGGCGGGTGATGACAACTTCCGCCCCGTACTGCTCGGCCAAAGGACCTTGTGCGTCAAAAGTCAACACCACCTCGGCCATTCCGCTACTTTTACGGCTGGCAGAACCGTTGAAAATAACGTCCAACATCTGCCGGCCTCGAAGACTCTTCGCCGACTGCTCCCCCAGGACCCATTTAAAGGCGTCCACAACGTTACTCTTTCCACATCCGTTGGGACCGACGATCCCAATGAACCCGGCATTAAACGCCAGTTCCGTCCGGTCAGCAAAACTTTTAAAACCATGCAAGGTTAATTTTTTTAATCTCATGTACACAAGCCTCCATGCAAACGAATTTCTGATCTATGCTTTTCGTAACCGTTCGGGTCCCTCTGTCATTGTGCCACGGCTGGCTTGTCCAGCCGTGTCTTAAGAGCACGGTCGGACAAGCCGACCGTGGCACAATGGGGGACTGAACGATTACTGATTTTTCTAATCCTTTTCCGGCCGGCCTATAATGTCATCCGGAGGTTCCGACACGGCTTGCAGGTCCTGCATTTTAAATTTCGCCGGGATCGAACCATTTTTGCATAATTGATTTAAGATGGCGACAATATGGCTGTAGGGCAATCCCAAACCATAAACTTTTCCGGTTTTTTTGTCCACGGCCGAGTCGTTTCCCATCAGGGTAATCAGCGCCTGTAAGTCAAGCGAAGCTGTAATTTTACCACTGCTCTTTCCGGAAGGCGTTTGTCGAAGCAAGGCTATCTGCTTAGCCCCCGAATCGGCGGACATCGTGATACTGTTGTCCGGGTGGCAATAAAAAATCGGCGGTTCGAGATTGTTTTTACCGAAAAGCACGATCTTGCTTTGCTGCTCGCGGGTGGCGTAGACCATCGGCCAGGCATTGGATTGAACGGTATCGAGGGCAAAATTATCCTCACCGACGTAGATTCGCTCCACGTAAACATCATCCATTCGGGCCAGCCCCTCATAAGCTAGAATCCGAAGATCAATATCGCGGTCGTCGAGAATTTTTCTCAGAATTTTCCGGGCCTCCGAATCGCGGCAGAAGCCAAGCGTTTGAACCGCTTTCTGGCGGAATTTGCTTTTTGGATCGGCTGCGAAAAATCCCAGTTGCTCCATGGCGAGAGTATCACCCAGTCCAGCCCCGGCCTTGGCGGAATAAAAAGAGGCTTGTTTATTCGGACTGGTATAAAGCGGCTGAATCATCGGTAAAACCGACCGACCCATAGCCTCCCACGCATAAGCGATGTCGGGGGCGTTGGCCAGAGGACCACCGATTTGTTTGGTCAGATCGTTGGCCTGTGTTTCAATGTAACTCGGGTCGCTGCGGATATAAATATTTCGGACCAACCCGAGAAAATGGAATAATCGGTTGTGATATTGACGGGGAATGCGCAGTTCGATGCGATCGTAACCCGATGCCTTGGCGGTCTGCCAGAGCGGATTGTCGGCCGGTGGGCCGAAGACGGAATTAATTTTCTGCTCAATCGCCCGTGCCGCAGGATAGGAAGGCGAAGCGAGCATGAGGAATATCCGGCGATCCTCGATATTGGTTCCGCCGTTCAAGACATAACCACCGCGATGCAAAAGTTGCGAACCACGATATTTTTGCTTTTCAAACGGGTTGATAAAAATCGGACCCGATCCCTGGGCCAAAATATGAGAAGCCGTCGTTTGACCAACCGGTCCGGCATAAATTCTCAGATCGCAGGTATAGAGTCGGCCACCTTCCAGGGAAGTGGTCCCGGTATTGGGAAGTGCCTGAACGGCCAAATCGAAATGATCACCTTTCAAACTGCCCGCCGGGATGGTTCCGATGACTTTGACGACGGCGGTATCATGGGTGTTGAAAAATCCACCCGGCGGCAATTGCTGAGCCGAGCTATCACCATAAAGCTTTTGGTACCTGGCAATAGTGGCTACCAGTTGCTTTCGAAGCGATTCCGGGCATTCGCCGCTACCGGTACCAGGCAGTCCGGCTACCAAACCATACCCCTGGACAAACCGCTTCTGCATTCCGTCCAGATAACAGGCAGCACCGATCGTTCCGGGCAGGGGAGCGGTTTTTCGTATCGCGACTGTTTGCTGGTCCTGTTTTTTTTTCTCATCCGACGTCATTTTCGCTTCCGGTTTGGCGGCGAAACCGGGCCACTTAAAATTGGAACCCTCGCAGCCTAAAAGCAAACCACAAAGTCCGGCGGTAATACAAAAGACAACCCTTTGTATGAGTCTGGGATTAAATATTTCTATTGCGTGGATTTTCATATTTTAATTATCGGACGATCCGGCAAAAACGCTTGAAAACAGTTCTATGTTTTATATAACTTACGTTCTATCATAATGACAAGTTATCCTCAACTTTTCAACAGAAAGTTAACATTAATCCTCAATTAATTCAATCAAAGATCGACATTAGACATAACTTTTTATATGATGGGAAAAATGTTAAACGCAAACGAAATCTATTGCGGCGATTGTGTGGAATTACTGAAAACTTCACCGGGACTGCCGGTCCGGCTGATTTTTGCCGATCCGCCGTTTAATATCGGATACAAATACGATCAATACGAGGATCGGCAGGAATATGACGAGTACGTGTCCTGGACGGAAAAATGGATGCGGGCTTGCCGGGAAATCCTCCTGCCGGACGGATCGTTTTATATCGCCATTGGTGACGATTACGCCGCGGAGGTGCGGATGATCGCCCGAAAACTCGATCTTCACCTTCGCAACTGGATCATCTGGCATTACACGTTTGGCCAGCAGACGAAAATGAAATTTGCCCGAGCGCACACGCATATTTTTTATTTTGTGGCCGATCCGAAGAATTTCATTTTCAACGATGTGCCGATTCGAATGCCGTCGGCGAGGCAGATGGTCTATAAGGATAAGCGAGCCAACCCCGCGGGCAAGATACCGGACGACGTGTGGCGATATTCGCGGGTGTGCGGAACTTTTAAAGAACGCGAAGGATGGCACACCTGCCAGATGCCGCTCAAACTGTTGGCACGGATCATCAAGGCATCAAGCAATCCGGGCGATCTGGTCATGGACCCGTTCAGCGGGTCGGGAACGACAGCGTTGGCGGCGGCGATTCTGAAACGGCAATATCTCGCCATAGACCTGTCGGAAAATTACGTCGCCGCCGCGAAAGAACGCATCGAAAAAACCCTAAACGATGAAAGCGAGGATATTGACTGCGGTGAGCTGATCTTTGTCCTGGCGGAAAAGGCTTTGACCGCCAGAGGCAAAAAGGGAATAGAGTTGAAATTAGATTTTGAAGAAAATGAAACCGCCGATGCACACCGATGAACGCGAATAAGAGCATTTTTAATAAAATTTTCTTTTCTATCTGTGTTCATCTGCGGTTTAAAAATTCTTTGGTTAGATAATTTATGCGATGGTCATTTAAAATAGCAACGGTTTTCGGGATTCCGATCAGGATTCATGTCACGTTTTTAGTGCTGCTGTTCTGGATCGGAACCAAACCGGCGGGCCTGGCGGGGATGACACTTATACTATCGATTTTCTTCTGCGTGATCCTGCATGAACTGGGGCATAGCCTGGTGGCTCGAAAATATGGAATCGTCGTGGACAGTATTACCTTGCTGCCGATCGGGGGAGTGGCGTCGATGAAGAGTCTTCCACAATCGGCCCGGGCGGAACTACTCATGGCCATGGCGGGACCTGGGGTCAGCGTGGCGGTGGGAATCATTTTGATGCTGACGGCCAGATACCTTTATGGCCCGTGGATTTGGCAGGCGTTTATCCCAGATAATTATGATCTTCCCCTACTAGCGGAACTGGCGGTGATTAATTTTTTCCTGGCCGCTTTTAATCTGATCCCCGCGTTTCCTATGGATGGCGGGCGGGTTCTTCGGGCGATCCTGTGGTCCAGGAAGGGGTTTATGCGGGCAACGGTCATCGCCGCGAAAATCGGACAAATTCTAGCGGTGGGTTGTTTTCTCCTGGCGATGATGTATTCCAATACAATGCTGGTTCTTATCGCGATCTTCATTTATTTCGGCGCGGAAGCGGAAGGAAAAGCCGCGGTCTGGGTGGATAAGTTTTCCGTCCTGACCGTCGGCCAGACGATGCAGACCAACCTGAAAACGATTCAACCAGACGCCACTGTCAAAGAGACCGCCCTTTTGATGGCCAACACCGGCCAGGATAATTTTCCCGTCGTCGACAACACCCATCAACCGGCAGGCGTCCTGACCCGCCAGGAGCTTTTGCTAGCCATTCGTGAGGAAAAATTCGATCATCCGGTCCGAGATTTTATGACGAAACAGTTGATCTGCTGCCGCTCATTCGATAATTTAGCTACAGTATTGCATTTAATGGACAGACAAAACCTGTCCTGCGTCCTGGTCATCGACGAGGACCATATTGTTGGGCTGATTACTCCGGAAATGCTCTATAGAATAATTAAATAAAAATGACTAAATCCTAATGTCTAATGACTAAATGACTAATGGAGATGCGTGTTTAGACATTGGGGTTTAGTCATTGATTAGACATTAGTCATTAGGATTTAGTCATTTAATTAATCCTTTTGGAGGATCAAAAATGGTTGAAAACTTAAAAAACCGCACAAATCCATTAGTCGCCGTTTTCTCCGGCGTCTTTGATCCGGTGACGGCGGGACATTTGGACATCATTCGTCGAGGGTCTGCCATTTTTCATAGATTGATTGTGGCGGTGGGGACGAATCCGGAAAAAATGGAACTCTTTAATAAACAGGAACGAGTAGAACTGATTCAGGAATTAACACAAGACCTGCCGAACGTTGAAATTGACTCGTATGAAGGATTGACGTTTGATTTCGTCAAGGCCGTCGGTGGCAGTGTGATTTTGAAGGGAATTCGAGATACCGTGGACTTGCGTTACGAATTGCAGCAGGCCAATACCAACCGGTTGGCGGGTGGAATTGAGACCCTTTTCATGCTCGCGACCGATGTGCATGCCCTGACGAGCAGCACGCTGATCAAACAGGTGGCCTCCATGGGCGGAGACGTCGGCAGACTGGTCCCGGAACTGGTCGCCAAACGCCTGCGCGCGAAACTGGGAAAGAAATAAAAAATTATTGAAAGTTCCTTCCCGCAAGGGTAATTTAATACCCATTAGGAGTAATTTGCTATGTCAAGACCGGCCTCCAAATCTCATATCGTTCATCCAGTTCAAACATTTAATAGGTTGTTTATTTTTATGGTGGTCATCCTTTTATTTCTGAGCGGAACCCTCCACGCCGTTTCCGCTCCCCGATCAATCGCGAGTAGTATTCGTGTCAACATTCCTCCCGCGTACACGGCGAAAATTTCTGACGCGACGCGAAAGAATTCGGATTTTCAGATATCGAACCTGCTCACGAGCTGCACACTGTTTTCGACGGCGATTATGATGTTAACGTTCGGTGGGTTTGTCGTAATTAAAGCCAAAGAAGGCAGTGGGCAGCAGGCAATGGGTTCTGGCAGGTAAAGATAGATTGTCGGGCTACTCTTTCCTCATTCCATCCTCCAGCTTCTTGGGACGACCAGAACGGGGATTTTGACGGCGTGGCGGACAGAGGAAACGGTTTGTCCCAGCAAAATATCCATCAATATTCCATGCCGGTGCGAACCCATGATTAATAGATCAAGGTCGTACAGCTCCACCAGACGAACCAACTCCTTTATCGGATTTCCATAACCCATGACCGGCTCAACGGTGAGCGCATAATCGTTTTTCAATTTTTCCGTCAGACTACTTACGTAGGCTTCATCTCGCCGGGCTTCGAGATCGAACGCTTCTTTTCCGTAAACCTTTCCGCCGATGTTTTCCACAACATGAATCAGGGATAGGGCCGCGCCGTGTCCCTGGGCGAGCAAGACGGCTGTCTCCAAAACCGGTCTGTCAGCGTTGCTTAATTCCAAAGCCACTCCGATCCGTTCAAACTTTTGCGGATGAAGCGTAATGTCCAAACTCGTCGGCTCATGGATGTAAATCTCGCGGACACGATCCTTGCCCACCATCGGCCAGATAATGAGCCAAAGCAAAAGTCCGATCAGAAAAACCAGCACCGGCAAAATCGTCACCCACGCAATGAATCCTCCGGCCATAAACCACTCACCGACCGTGTTCCATACCAATATCGCATTCAGACCGATGATAATGACGGCCGCCATTCCCGCCAGAATTTTAACCCATAGCTTAATGACAAATTCGCCCATCATTCGCCGGCTGCTCGTGAACCAGATCAACGGAACGACGGCGAACGGCAGTTGAAGACTCAAAATGACCTGACTCAAAATCAGTAGTTTGTAACTTCCCGCGTTCTTCATGATCGAAATGGTAATCACGGCTGGGATAATCGCCATCAAACGCGTTACCAGTCTTCGCAGCCACGGGCGCATTTTGAATTGCAAAAATCCCTCCATCACCACCTGCCCCGCCAGCGTTCCCGTCAGCGTCGAACTCTGACCAGCCGCGAGTAACCCAACGGCAAAAGCAATCCCCGCCACCGTACTACCAAGCAAGGGAGCCAGCAATTCATGCGCCTGACCCAAAGTCGTCACCACCAAACCCCGCTTATAAAAGACAGCCCCTGCCAAAATCAAAATGGCGGCGTTGATAAAAAATGCGCCGTTCAACGCCACAATCGAATCGATCAGATTAAAACGGAGCGCCGCCCGAATAGAATTAAACGTTCGCCGAACGTCGCGCGTCTGAACCAACGCCGAATGCAGATATAAATTATGCGGCATCACCGTCGCCCCGATAATTCCGATCGCCACATATAAACTTTCTTTACTCAAACGAGGCACAAATCCGGTCATCACCTGACCCCAGACTGGCTTGGCTAAAAATAATTCCACCACAAACGCCAAACCGATCAACCCCACCAGCGACACGATCAATGCCTCCATCCGCCGAATCCCAAATCGCTGAATCACCAAAAGCAAAATGACATCAAAACCGGTAATAATCACACCCATCAGTATGGGTATCCCAAAAAGCAGATTAAGACCGATGGCCGTCCCCAGCACTTCCGCCAAGTCCGTCGCGGCAATCGCCAGTTCACCCAGAACCCATAAACAATAAACCACCGGTCGCGGGTAATGCTCTCGGCACGCCTGGGCCAAATCTCTGCCCGCCACCAATCCCAACCGGACGCTCAGACTCTGGAGCAAAACCGCCATCAGATTCGACATCAAAAGCACCCAGATCAACTGATATCCAAATCGTGCTCCGCCCTCCAAATCCGTCGCCCAATTGCCAGGGTCCATGTAACCCACACTCACCAGGTACGCCGGACCCGCAAAGGCCATCAGCCGCCTCCAAAAACCCGGACCCCGCGGGATAACCACCGAGCTGTGGACCTCGCTTAACGAAGAATCATTCTTTTTTGAATTTCCCGCCATAGTTGAATATAATATATACAATCATAAGTATTCGCTTTCTAGGATTTTTCTATAAATATCAGGAGAGTAGCGAATTTATCCGGAGAATTTACATGAACAATAAATACCTTATTTGCAAAATGCTGTTCTTGGTGCTGCTCGCGTCCAATCTCACCCTCGCCCAGCCGGCAAAAACCATTGAAACGCAATCTTCGGCAACTCTTAAAATTGAACCCGCCTCAGTAACAGCAGGTCAGAATATAACTCTCCTGGTCAGTATCCCCGTAAAACCGGGAATGCATGTCTATGGCCCAAATGTCGCAAAACCATTTTTTGCGACAAAGTTGGTTGTAATCGAGCAAGGTCCGATAATCTGGGAGGATGCCCCACTGTATCCCAAAATATCCACACTCGATACAGGCGGTGAAACTTTTTCTGTTATTGAGCCGGACCACAAAAATAACTCTGTCGTCCTAACCCTGAAGGGTAAGGTAAAATCAAATGCGAAACTAGGCAGGCATAAAATAACGGCATCGTTAACCTATCAGATGTGTTCGCAAACACAGTGCTTGCAGCCCGTTATAGGCAAGTCGCTGTCTGCTATGGTAATAGTAGAAAATACTGGCTACAAAAGCACAGGAGATAAATTATTAGATCAATCACTAAAACAAATTTCTCCGACGGATGGTTTTGGAACTTCCATTTCCATCTTTAACCATCGAATCGACCTTAATAAGGCGGGCTTGTGGCTGCCGCTGGTTGTAGCGTTTATTGCAGGACTGCTCCTTAATATCATGCCGTGCGTTCTTCCCGTAATTCCTATTAAAATTCTTCAGTTGACCAAACAGGCACATCAGGAAAATCATTCACCCATAAAATTGGCATTGGTATTCGCGATGGGGATCGTAACCTTCTTTGCCGCCATTGGAATTGTCGCCATTATCTTAAAAGGTGGATTTGCGTGGGGGCAATCATTTCAGAATCCTTCCTTTATAATCGGAATATGCCTAGTCCTGATCGTGCTTACGCTTGGAATGTTCGATATTTATCAGATTAACGTGCCTGCCGTTATTGCCAACAGGGAAATTATCAAAAAAGGCTACCTGGGTGCCTTCTCGATGGGCCTTTTGGCAGGAATATTGTCAACTCCCTGCAGTTTCGGCATTCTAGGAGCCGCCATCGCTTGGGCCCAATTACAGACATCTTACGTAACTATTCTTTGTTTCCTTACAATTGGGATAGGAATGGCCAGCCCTTATGTTGGTCTAAGCGGATTTCCCAACCTGATCGACAAAATTCCCCATACCGGAAAATGGGCTGAACTTTTCAAAGAATCCATGGGTTTTGTGCTTCTGGCAGTCGTGGCTTTCCTGGTTACAGCCCTTCCTAAAGAAAGAATCCTCCCGGTAATTTTATATTTTATATTCTTTTCATTCACTATATGGTTTTGGGGCAAAGCCCTGGCATACCGCATGGGATGGCGTGCAAAATGCGGCAGACTTATTATTTTTCTGGCCATTATTCTAATCGGCTGGCGAATGTTAAGGCCTGTCGAAAAATCTTTGGATTGGAAAATATTTAATTCTCAGACCCTGGCTGAAGCCAAATCTTCCGGTAGAGATATCGTGATAGATTTTACCGCTGATTGGTGTCTGAACTGCCGAACCGTCGAATATTTGATATTTGAGAATAAAGCGGTAAAAGAATCTATTTTACATGGTAACGTCGTTCTTTTGCGTGCGGATAAAACCGAAGAGAAGTTGTATATCGACAAAGCCTTAAAAGAATGGACGGGCCAAACCGGCATCCCCTTCACAGTTGTCCTGAAACCCAACGGAAAAAAAATACTCTTACCAGGAATTTACTCGCCAAACGATCTTATAACGGCCTTAAAATAATTTGTTCCACGTGGAACAAAGAGGCATTTACAGCCGTTCTATAAAGCCGGTATCAGTCTTGTTTCTCATAAAGTCAGGATTTACAAGGACTTGCAGGTGTAGCGGTATGGTGGTTTTGATGGGCCCGATTTGAAATTCTTTCAATGCCCGCTTCATTGTGGCGATGGCCTCTTCGCGTGTGGGTTGATGAACGATGAGTTTAGCGATCAGCGAATCATAATAGGGAGAAATTGTATATCCGGTATAAACATGAGTATCGAGTCGAACGCCGAATCCTCCGGGCTGGATAAAATATTCGATTTTTCCAGGGCAGGGGGTAAAATTCTTGGCTGGATCTTCGGCATTGATGCGGCATTCGATGGCCACGCCCCGACGGGGAACATCTTTTTGCCTTAAATCCAACTTTTCGTTGGCGGCGATCCGCAGTTGCCATTTGAGAAGATCGACTCCGGTGATCATTTCAGTGACGGGATGTTCGACCTGGATGCGGGTGTTGGCTTCGATAAAGTAAAAATGTTTTTTCTTATCAACCAAAAATTCAAAAGTGCCGGCATTGGTATATTTGGCCGCCTTGGCCAACTTGATAGCACAGCCGCAAATCTCCATTCGGAGTTTATCATCGATAGCAGGGCAGGGGGATTCCTCAATTAGCTTTTGATGTCGTCGCTGAAGGGTACAGTCACGTTCCCAAAGGTGCACGATGTTTCCATGATGATCGGCAAGGACTTGAACTTCCACGTGCCGTGGCTGTTCTATAAATTTCTCTACATAAACTGTAGAATTTTTAAATGCAACATCCGCTTCCGTCTGAGCGGATTTAAAACTGGAGCGCAAATTTGCTTCGTTGTGGGCAACTCGCATCCCTCGCCCACCTCCGCCGGCGGCGGCTTTTATAATCACGGGATAACCAATTTTTGAGGCTATTTCTACGGCTTCGTCTTCGTCCGCTACTCCATCTTCGCTACCCGGAACGCAGGGAATGCCGGTCTTCTTGGCCATTTTTCGAGCAGCGACTTTATCGCCAAGCAATCTCATGCTTTCCACGGTAGGTCCGATAAACTCGATTTTGCAGGAACGGCAGATTTCGGCAAAATGGGCATTTTCCGCCAGGAATCCGTAACCGGGGTGGATGGCTTCGACGTTGGCGACTTCAGCGGCCGAGATTATTCGGGGAATATTCAAATAGCTTTCACCAGGGCTGGCGGGACCAATACAGATAGCTTTATTAGCCAGGTGCAGATAGGAGGCCTTTCGGTCGGCTTCACTATAAACCACCACCGTCTCGATCTCTAACTCCTTGCAAGCACGTATGATACGTAAAGCAATCTCTCCACGGTTGGCGATGAGAATTCGACTAAACAAATTAACTCCTTTTCTTCGCTGGTTTCGAGTTTCGGGTTTCAGGTTAATTCCAAACCCGAAACTCGAAACCCGAAACTGATTTTTAATCCGGTTTTATCTGGAACAATGGTTGACCGAATTCAACGGGATCGGCATTTTTCGCCAGGATTCTTTCAATAGTCCCTGCCATCTCGGCCTTAATTTCGTTCATAACCTTCATCGCCTCAATAATACACACCACCGTATCGGAATGAACATGATCACCGACGCGAACGAAGGATTCCGCGTCCGGAGCGGGAGCGGCATAGAGCGTCCCGACCATGGGCGAATTGATCGTTGTTACCGATTCAGGTTCCGGCACCGCCTTCGGAGCCGCAGTTTGGCCGGCAGTCGTGGGCATCATGGCCGGGGGTGCGGCGGGAGAAACGGTCATCACTTGGACAGGTTCAGATGATCCCCGCTTTAAGAGAAGCCGTTTCTCGCCCTCATTAATGCGAACCTCGGTCAGATCGTTTTCCTTCATCAGCCCGATTAACTCACGAATTTGTTCCAGTTCCATAAATTTTCTATTTCCTTTATTATTAACCTCTTACAGCAGAATACAATCCGGTTCTTTCGGTAGAGAGGAAAGAACCTTAAATCCTGTTTCGGTTACCAGCACATCGTCTTCGATCCTGACTCCGCCCTTTCCGGGGATATAAATTCCCGGTTCGACGGTTACTATCATTCCCGGCTGCAAGGTATCCCTGGAGATACGATTCAGTGTCGGCCCTTCATGGACTTCTAATCCTAACCCGTGTCCCAGACCGTGGTTAAAGAATTTTCCATACCCTGCCAGCGTAATGACCTTTCGGGCCGCCGCATCTACGGTGTCGGCACGAACGCCCGGTTTGATGGCCTCGATGCCGGCAAGCTGGGCCTCCAGGCATATCTTGTAGATATCCTTCAAGGCAGGCGGCATTTTACCCAGGCAGATAGTCCGCGTCAAGTCTGAGCAATAACCATTTGCCAATGCGCCGAAATCAATGACGATGGGTTTGCCGGCGACCAACTTACTATTCGATGTGCGGGCATGGGGTTTGGCGGCGTTTGGGCCGCAGGCGATGATGGTTTCAAAAGATGCTTTTTCCGCACCCCACATCCGAAGCCGGTATTCCAGTTCGGCGGCCGCTTCGTTTTCCGTCATGCCGGGTTTCAGGTCGGAGAGCAGTCCGGTATAAGCCTCCTGGGCAATGGCGATGGCTCGGCAAATCCGAACGATTTCATCCGGCGACTTGATTACCCGCAGGTCGAGAATGGACCGGGAAGACATTTTAAGCCATTTAGTTTTTTTACAGGTATTGGTAAGTTTGTCCATTAATCCCAAAGAAATTTCATCCCCGAGAAAGGCGACTTTTTTGATCGCCGTTTTGGCTAGCGCTTCGTTGAAAAACGGAACCATCGGTCCCTTACGGACAAAGACTCTGGCGAGGGGAGATTCCTGTTTGGCTTGGAGGGTGTATCTGCCGTCGGTAAGAATGATAGTTTTTTCGGGGGTCAGGATCGCCCAACTATCGTGGCCGGTGAAGTTGGTGAAATAAAAAATGTTCGGTTGAGTGGTGAGCAGGACCGCCGGTGCGCGCACAAGTGCTTTGTTTGCAAAAAGACACGCTATGCGATTTGAATTTAAGTTTTTTTGTTTCATATTTGTTCACCCATTTTGGTAATCGTTCAAACACGGTCATTGCGAGGAGCGCAGCGACGAAGCAATCTGGCCTGGGACTGCAAATTGGCGACACAAACCCAGATTGCTTCGTCGCTGCGCTCCTCGCAATGACAAGGGCTGAGCGGATAGAATAATTTTATCATTAAATTTTTCCGGTTCTATGATAATATTTAAAGATAATAGTTTCGGATGTACCGATATTTTGTGGCAAAATGTTTTTTGTCATTCCCGCGCAGGCGGGAATTCAGATTCTGGATCATCCGGTCAAGCCGGATGATGACAGATGAAGAGACATGCCACTATTTTTCGGCGCACCCATAGTTTCAAGTTTCAGGTTAAAGCATGGGAAGAATGGTTGCGATAGATTATGGTGCCAAGCGAATCGGATTGGCGGTCGGCGATACCGTCCGGCGGATCGCCATGCCGTGGTTGGTATTGGCCGGCCAGAACGATCCGGCGAAGGACGTCGATCAAATTTTAAAAAAAATAACGGCCTGTCATGAAAAAGTAGAATTCTTCGTTGTCGGTCTGCCGCAAAATATGGATGACACGGAAGGCCCTCAAGCCCAGCTCGTCCGCACCTTCGGAAAAATACTGGCGGAACAATCCGGCTTGCCGGTAAATTTTCAGGATGAGCGACTAAGCTCTTTCACCGCCGAAAATTTGTTCCACAGCCCGCTCAAAGCCAAAATGGGAAAACGCCCGCCAAAAAAAATCAAACCGAAAAAACCGCTCGACGCGGTAGCAGCGGCGGTGATTTTGGAGAGTTATTTGCAGCGAACTTCGCCTTGAGAAAGCCCCGCTTACTTACGTGCGCGGCTCTTAATAGAGTTTACATGCGATAGAAATGAAAACACAATCCCAGAATAATTCCCATCATGGCACTAATGGCGCCGATCAGGAATCCCAGCCAGCCCAGGGATTTTATTTTCCCCTGTCCGTTGGCGGCTCCTTCCAGACTACCGAGGAAACCCATAAACCCTAAAACAACCGCTAAAAATAAGCCAGCCATGACAGCGAGGGGGCGAAGCTTTCCGGTCATCACAATCATGTTGTCCTGAAAATGCCATCGCTGAAGCATCATCACCAATGCCGCCGACCCGGCTCCGGCGGCGAGGATCGAACTCGTAAATCCTAATTTACTAAACAGCAACGTCCGCTTTTCTCGTTTGCTCATAGAGGCATCTCCATTCAACGTAATCCATTTCTTTAAAGCATTATATTCGGTGTGGAAGTAATTTAAAATGTAAAATAGGAAATTCTTCGTTTTCCGGCAGGCACGGCGATGGTTATAATGGCACGTTCAATTTCAACGTCAACCATAAATGAAAGGAACGACGCATGAGACAAATACGTTATTTAAGCGTAGCCCTGATTGCAGCACTCCTGGCGTGTGGATGTGCCTCTACGCCTCCAAAGCATTTTCTCACTGAACAAGTGAAACCTCTCCCAATCATGGCGGCCAAGTATAGCTCCACGCCCATCACGATCGACGGAAAATTGGATGAGCCGGTCTGGAAAACCGCTCGAGTCTATACAATGAATTTGTCGAAGGATAAGGTGGGCGAAGGCAAGGATCTTCAGGAAGCAGGCGAGGTCCGTTTGGCCTGGGATGAGAACTATTTTTATGTCGGTGTGAAATTCTATGATTCCGATATTGTCGCGGAGGGCAAACAGGATCAACTCCATCATTACCGGATGGGTGATCTTTGTGAATTATTTTTAAAGCCGAACGATCATCCGTGGTACTGGGAGCTTTATGTGACCCCGATGGGAAAGAAAACTTCCTTCTGGTTTCCCACCCGGGGCCGACTGGGTCTGCCGAGTTGTTTTGAATATACCTGTGGTCTGAAAGTCGCGGCCCAGGTGACAGGAACGCTGAATAACTGGCGGGACAAAGATTGCTACTGGACTGGCGAAATGGCTATGCCGATCAAGGACCTGACCGACGAAGGCGCTAAATTCGGTCCGAGAATCGACTGGCGAATCCTGGTAGCCCGGTATAACTATTCGGTCAGTCTTACTACCACAGGCCCTGAATTGTCGGCTACCCCCCAGCTTTCTGTATCCAATTATCATGTACTGGAAGAGTACGCCAAACTTTGTCTGGAAAAATAGAATCCCGGCTTATCGCCAATCTTGATCGTCAGGAAATATGTTGACGAATTTGGTGCTGGTTCGCGGTTCCGCCATCATGTCGGCGACGGTGTCCCGCCATTTTTGATAATGGGCGGTTTCCTTGTGCCGGGCGGCGGCTTCATTGGTCCGATAGGCTTCGACCAGCACAAAGCGGGTCGGGTCATCCTGCTGCTGGATCACATCAAACCGGGCAATCCCCGATTCCTGAATACTCTGGCGGGCGTTTTCAACCGAGGCAGATTTGAAGGCTTCCACCTGATCGGGCTTGACGTGAACAAAAACATGGACAACGAGCATTTTCATGTGAAAATTTCCTTATGTCGATATCTGGCCAAACTGATTTCCATTCATATTTAATTATATGGTTAAAAACCAATAAAAAGCAAATCTTCCTTGACACCCCAATATATTGTGGTTAAAATCACAATTAATAGCACAGGTTGTGGTTCGATGGATTTTTGCGGTGGTTCTTTCAGGTAGCTTATGCAATGTCCTTTTTGCAAGATGGACGATTCGCGGGTCATCGACACACGGGTAACCGACGGCGGAAGTACGGTTCGCCGTAGGCGCGAATGCGTCAAATGCAGCAAACGGTTCACCACGTATGAAAAACCTGAAACTTCGGTCAGGTTGATGGTGGTCAAAAAGGACGGTTCCCGAGTTCCTTATGAACGCGGTAAAATCCTGACGGGCCTGCAAAAAGCGTGCTATAAACGGCCGGTCAGCGAAGGTCAGCTGGAAGCTCTGGTCGACCGCATCGAGGAAAAAATACTAACGACCTTCGATCGCGAGGTTCCTGGTAAATTTCTCGGTGAGCAGGCAGCGGGAGCCTTGAAGGATCTCGATGAAATCGCTTATGTCCGGTTCGCCAGCGTTTATCGGGAGTTTCGCGACGTCGGCGAATTTATCGAAGAAGCCCGCGGAATCATAGACTCGCAGTCGCGCGAGTCGCCGGGCCAAAAAAAGCTCTTTGAAGAAGATGAATAACGAAAAAAGCACCAACGCCTTTATCTTTTGCAGGAAGTGCCCACGGCGGGTTGGTGTTTTACAGGGAGCGAATCTTTAACTGTTGGACCATCGATACGCAAGATTCGCTCCCATTTTTTTTAGTCTCACAGAATCAGCATAGAAAATTGGTGGCTGTCTCACATTTCTAGAATTACGGAATTATATGGCAGGATTTTTTGAATATTCTGCCTAACCCAACCTTCGCACTTTGGCCTCTCTGACCCCGCTGGCGTGGTCGGCAATGCGGTTTTTTACCCAAAGGTCTTCACCACAAAATCGCTTCGTCACTCCGTCAGGCCGTCCACTTGCTCGACT
>Ga0265292_1000282_pt1 | contig 84245 bp, 84 predicted proteins | sample Munlanlewell296A_FD_189080 | JGI IMG/M metagenome (GOLD analysis project Ga0265292, IMG submission 189080) | Leachate microbial communities from a municipal landfill in Southern Ontario, Canada - Leachate well 296A | ecosystem: Engineered > Solid waste > Landfill > Unclassified | place: Canada...
ACAGACCGCTGCTCCTTTTTGACGTCAATATGCCGAATGACGCCGGGATGTATTTTTCCGGCGGCGGCGAGTACTGGATAAGGGATATTCTGGCGCTTCGTGCCGGATATGTAACGAAGGGCTCGCGGGATACGGACAGCGGCATCAGATTCGGCGTGGGCATAAAAGGTCTCGGGATGAGTTTTGATTACGCATATTCCGGTTTCGGCGATTTGGGTAATTCTCACAGGTTCGGCTTGACGGTCAATTTTGAAACCCCGACGATTTTTGCCACCTCCCCGCAGATAGATATAAATAAAATATACCAGCGCGCCCTTGAACTTTTTAATCAGGGCAGATATGTTGAATCGACATTGGAATTTAATAAAGTGCTGAAACTTGATCCCACCAACAAAGATGCGCTGGAATATATGAAAAGGGCATCCGAAAAAATGAAAAAACCGTAAACGGCATTTACCCCGAAGTTGTTCCGATATTATTTTATTAATTCACTATGAGATATCTTTTTAGAATATTTTTTATTTTTTGTTTTTTTAATTTTTTACCGAGAATACTTCATTCCGAAAAAGGAGAAACACCGATAAAATTATCCAAACAAGATGCGGCGCAAATTAAGCAATTACAGAAAGCCGGTGTCAATAAGTATAATTCAGGCAACTATAAGGAAGCGATGGATTTGTTTCTACAGGTATTGGCAATTGATCCGAAAAATGAAAAAGCAAAGGAGTACATAGAAAAAGCGGGAGATAAAATGCTTGAGCCGGAAAGGAAGGCAATTGAAAAGGAACGGGCCCAACTTATGGAAGACGCCCGGCAGGCATTTAAAGAGTATCAAAAGCAGCAAGCGAAACAGGATAAGTTGATTAAGTTGCTGTTCAAGTCGGCAAAGAATGCCCACGACAAAAAACGGTTCTTAAAGGCAACTGATAAGTTCAAGGAAATAATTTTACAATATCCGGATTATGATTTAGCGAGAAAGTACTATGAAAAGATATCAAGTGATATGAATGCTACAGCAAAAGAATTACAGACAACCGATCTTGAAGGATTATCATATGCTAATGGCTATGTTTCCTATTATGACCAGAAACTAACTGATGCTGTGAACGAGTGGGAAAAGGTTTTGCATATAAATCCAAATAGAGACGAATTAAACGAATATATCTTAAAAGTGAATAATTATTTGAAAGATACCGAAAAACTTGCCAAAGAAAAAGAAACTGAAGAACGGATAAAACAGTTATTTGCGGAAGGTGTTTATAGTTTTGATAATAAAAATTGGATTCCCTGTATAAAAAAAATGGAAAATGTTCAGAATATCTGTAGAACTGATCCGTTCCCGAGATCACTTGAATGGTATAATAAAGCACGAGAATATATAGTAAAGACGATTGAAGAATTGTCAAAGGTTACCCCAAAACCTATTGCCCCCGTATTAGTTGAGAAACCTGAAGAGGTTGAAATAGATATAGCAGGAGCTAATAAGAAATATACAGAAGGACTTATTTTATATGTACAGGGCAAACTTTTTGATGCGGTAAAAGTATGGGAGATTGCTATACGACTCAATCCAAATCACGAAAAGGCACAAAGGGCACTGGAAAAGGCAAAAAAAGAATTGGGATTGCTAAAAAAATAATGTGAAGTTGTTAAAAGAAAGTGAATTTTCTCCTTTGCAAGATAAAATAATCACAGAAAACACAGAGTTCTCTTGAAGAAAGTAAAGATATTCCAATCCCGCTTGTTAAATGTAGTGTAATAATGACCCAGGGTTGTAAACGAATTTTGTTCCGCCCCGAATTCAAACACCAATAATAAAAATAAATTAAGTGGATCAATTTTCAATTGCAACTATACCTTAAAGAGGGTCAATTTGTGATTACAGATAACAACTAACATCTTGAACTTAAAATTTGCCGAAAAATCTTGACAAAAGAGAAATTATTTTATAGAATTACAACCTAATATGAGAAATATTTCAGGATTATTGGGAATTGCAAAAATGACAGAAATATGGTGCCGGAAATTTACTGCCCAAATACCGCCCACGAGTATGATAAAAAGCACAAAAGCGGTAAAAGGGTCTCTAAGGGATATAAAACGGAAATCATGGATTTTACCGACGATAAAATGATACAAAAAAGGATGTCAGACGGTAAAATTGGGTAAGGGAAAAATTATACGGAAAGCCCTCACACGGGAGGGGTCGCAGGTTCAATCCCTGCATTGCCCGGTATGAATTATGAATGAACAACTTATAAAACTTATAGAATTGCAGGACATTGATTCCAAAATAGACGAGGCAAATAATAACATTGAGAAAATCAACGGTGAAATGAACTTTTTACGGGAAACCCTTGTAAAGGAAAAAGAACAGATTGAATCCGCCAAAAAAGATATAACGAGCAGTAATATTTTAAAAAAAGAAAAGGAAATAGAAATAGCGTCAATAGATGAAAAAATCAAAAAGCACAATATGGAATTAAATGCGGTTAAAACCAACGATGCATATAAAGCGCTTTTAACAGAGATAGAAAACGGGAAAGAAGAAAAATTAAGAATAGAAGATGAATTACTGGCATTGATGGAAGCCGATGAAAAAACTTCTAAGGACATAAAAAATTTGCAAAAAGAGTATGAAAACAAAGAATCGGAATTTGCAGCAAAAAAAGTGTTGTTTGAAAGTGATTTAAAGAAAGCGTCGGCAGTGGTTTCACAACTTCTTGAGGAACGGAAAACAAAACTGGCAGTATTGCCGAAAAATATCGCCGACAAGTACGAAAATATAAGAAAAAACAAAAAAGGCGCCGCCGTCGTAATAGTAGAAGATAATACCTGCGGCGGATGTCACAGGAATTTACCGATTCACATTATTGACGAATTAAAAAAAGGCAAGGATTTGATTTCCTGTCATAATTGTATGAGGATTTTGTATCAGAAATGATGAAAGAACTTGTTATCCATATTGACGGTGCATCGCGTGGTAACCCGGGACCATCCGGGATAGGAATAGTTGTTAAAGATACTTCAGGAAAAGTCGTTAAAAATATAAAAAAATATATTGGAATTGTTACAAACAATACGGCAGAATACAGTGCGTTTCTCACTGCGCTTTGCGAAGCGGAAAAGTTTGGGGCTGATAAAATTAAAATTTTCCTTGATTCGGAACTTGTTTATAAACAATATCTCGGCGAATACAGAACCAACGATAAAAATCTTAAAGAGCATTTGAAAAAAATAAGAGAGAAAGAAAAAATTTTTTTAAGCGTTGAAGTTACGCACGTTCCGAGAGAAAATAATAAAGAAGCAGACAAACTTGCAAACATTGCGATAAATATAGGTGAAACAGGAGGGGATTAAGGAATTGCTCTCCGCCGACCGGCGGGGAGAGGAAAGTCCGGACTCCGTAGAACAGGGTGATGGCTAACGGCCACCGTGCAGTACCACTTTCCAAAAAGTGGTATTGGATAGGGAAAGTGCCACAGAAAAAATACGGCCTATTTTAACCCTAAAGGTTAAAAGGCAAAGGTGAAAAGGCGCGGTAAGAGCGCACCGCTTTGATAGCGATATCAGAGGCAGGGCAAACCCCACCCGGAGCAAGGTCCAAAATAAAAGATTCGTTCCGGCTGAAAAGGAACGAAACGGGATTGTTCGTCCCGTCACTATTTTTAAGGTTGACCGCTTGACCCCGCAAGTAATTTCGGGGCTAGAGAAATAATTCCTTTATCCCGATAAAACGGGGTAAACAGAATCCGGCTTACTAATCTCCTCCTGTATCAGTAAAACTTTTTCCTTCTGCGTCATAGTCAATCCTACTTAAAAAGTTACGCTTACCTCCATCTGTAAAAAATAATAAAAAAAAACACTTGACAAAGTATAATGAATTTTTTATAATGTACTGAAGTGGTGAATAGTGGTGAATTAATAGTAATTATGGTTAGTTCACCCCGTTAGATAAGATTTTCTATCTAATGGGGTAAAGGATAATTATGTTTGTCGGACTCTACGAATACTCAATTGATTCAAAAGGCAGGATTTTCATACCTTCAAAATTCAGGCGAAACAATCATTTCATAATTACAATAGGACTTGACGAATGCCTGTATGCTTATCCCAAAGATAGATGGGGAAAACTTGAAAACAAACTTGACGGACTGCCGTTTAATGATAAATCGGAAGAAAGGGCGTTCAAAAGAGTTTTTTTATCCGGTGCTACCGAGTTAAAACCGGATTCACAGGGCAGGATTTTAATACCCTATCATTTGAGAAATTATGCCAAATTAAAAAACGATGTTGTGATAATAGGGGTTTCAAGCAGGATAGAAATATGGTCAAAATCCATTTGGGAAAAATATAACAAAAATGCCAAAAAATTATTTTTCAAACATGTAAGTTCTTTAGAAATATAGTTATGAAGCATATCCCCGTAATGTCCGACGAAGCAATTAAGTATTTGAATATAAAAAAAAACGGAACATACATTGATTGTACTTTCGGTAGCGGCGGACATTCGCTCGAGATAATTAAAAAGATGTCCTTATATGGAAAACTTTTAGCGTTGGACTGGGATTGCGAAACGGAAAAATTATTCACGGAAAATTTTAATTCTTACAAGAATGCAAAATTTGTATGCTCTAACTTTGCGGAATTATCAACAGTTGTAAGAGAATATAACATCAAAAAGATTGACGGGGTATTGTTTGATTTCGGATTTTCTTCATTACAGATTGGCAATTATAACAGAGGTTTCAGTTTTAATTTTGATGCGCCGCTTGATATGAGATACAGCGTGAACAATCTGTTAACAGCCGATAAAATTATCAATACTTACGACGAGAAAAAACTTGCAAAGATATTTTTGGATTTTGCAGACGAGCGATTTGCGGAAAAAATTGCAAAAACAATAGTTGTTTACAGAATGCAGAGAAAAATATCAAAAACATTGGAACTTGTTGAAATAATTAGATCTGCGACGCCATATTGGTATCACAGGCGAAAAATTCATTTTGCTACAAAAACATTTCAAGCATTAAGAATTGCGGTTAACAATGAACTGGAAAATATAGAAAAAGGAATCCTGTCGGCAATAAATCTGGTTTCCGCAGGTTCTATAATAGTCGTTATTTCGTTTCATTCAATTGAGCACAGATTATTAAAAAATATTTTCAAAGAAGCGGTAAAAAATAATTCTATAAAATTAGTTGAAAAAAAACCGGTTTTCCCTCAGCAATTTGAAATTGCCAAAAATCCGCGCTCCCGGTCCGCACAGTTAAGAGTTGTGGAAAAAATATGAGAGTTCACAGAGTCCACGGAGTAAATAAAATAAAACGTTCCGGCGTGTATTTTAAGTGGTCAATTATAATAATAATTTTCGGTTCTTTTTATGCATGGCAGAGAATAGAATCGAGAAAACTCGGTTACAGAATAAGCGAAATTAACGGAAGAATTTTGTCGTTAGCCAAGGAAAATAAATATCTTACAATGAAAATAATGGACATAACTGCGATGAATAATCTTGAAGAAGCAGCCAAAAAGCGTTTGGGGCTGGTAACGCCAAAGCCGTCCGATATCGTGGTAATTGAACCGGGGTCAAAATGAGAATCATAAAGTATAAAATTATTTTTATTTGTCTTTTTATTTTTTTTATGTTTTTCATTATTGGTTCCCGTTTGTTTTGGGTGCAAATTGTTAATTATACTTTTTTTGCCCAAGAGGTTTCCAAGCAATCTAAAAGAGTAAAAAAATCTCAGACGTTGAGGGGAAATATTTACGACAGAAATATGATGACTCTTGCAACAAGTATGTCGGCGGAATCGTGTTATATTGAGACAAAAAGAGCAAGAGATTTGGATATAGAACTTTTTTCAAAATGTACAGGTATGTTGCCCGCGGATATCCGGTCAAAATTAAAACAGAACAAGAATTCAGTTTTAATAAAAAGGAAATTGCTCCCGGATGAAGTGCTGAAGATCAAAGCGAAAAATTTCCCCGGCGTTTACTTTGAAAAAGAGCAACTGCGTTTTTATCCCGAGAATTCGTTGGCAAGTTATGTGGTTGGAGTTGTCGGCATGGACAACAAAGGATTGCTGGGAGTTGAATATCTGTTCAATGATTTTCTTACGGGTCTATCAAAAAAATATGTTGTTATGAAAGACGGCAAGGGAAGGGAGATAGTTTTAGATAATGATCCGGAAGATGAAAACAGATATGTGGTGTTGACAATTGATACCCGTTTGCAGCACATTGCCGAAACTGTTCTCAAAAAAGCTTATGAAACCACTTCTGCCAAATCACTGACTTGCATAATTCAAAATCCTTATACCGGAGAAATTCTTGCTATGGCATCATATCCTTCATTTGATCCGAATAAAAAAATTGATCAAAAAATGCTTAAAAATACGGCTATCGGCGATGCATTTGAGCCCGGAAGTGTTTTTAAAATTGTAACCGCCGCTGCTGTTTTGGAAAAACATCCGGAAGTTTTAAGTGAAAATTTTTTTTGTGAAAACGGTTCTTATAAATTAGCGAAAGATGTTATTATTCACGACCACGAAAAATACGGTGCGCTGTCTTTTGAAGAAATGTTTGCATATTCGTCAAATATCGGTTTTGCAAAACTTGGAAGAATTATAGGAAAACAGGATCTGTGGCAGTATGCCCGTTCTTTCGGGTTTGGAATGAATACGGGAATAGAACTTACAGGTGAGAATTACGGGCGATTAGAACCTCCGAGCAAATGGTCGGGTGTTTCCTGTGAAATAATTTCTTTCGGGCAGGAATTATCCGCCAATGCTTTACAAATCATAAATTCATTTTCAACCATTGCTAACGGCGGAATTTTGATGGAGCCGAAAATAATAAAATCCGTTTTTTGTAACAACAAGGAAATCCAAACTTTTGAGCCGGTAAAAATAAGAAGGGTAATTTCACCCGTGACCGCTGACAATATTAGAAAAATGCTGGAAGCCGTTGTTGAATACGGAACCGGTGTGCAGGCAGGAATTGACGGTATTAAAATTGCCGGTAAAACTGGCACCGCCCAAAAATACGACAAGCACCTGAAAAAGTATTCCGATTCAAAATATGTTTCGCTTTTTGCAGGATTTTTTCCGTCTAAAAAGCCCGAGGTAACGGTTCTGGTTATCGTGGACGAGCCGAAAGGCGATTACTGGGCGTCTTCAATTGCCGCGCCGATTTTCAAGAACATTTCATCAAACATTCTTGAATATCTGAATATCCGCCAGGAAAACAAACTTGTGCTAAAATGAAAATTTCCGAATTAGTAAATAATTTAAATATAGAGTTGCACGGTGCCGTGGATAAAGAAATATCAGGCGTAACATATGATTCGCGGAAGGTATCAAAGAATTATCTTTTTGTCGCTTTGCACGGCACAAAAGAGGATGGAAAAAATTATATTAAAGACGCGATTTTGCGCGGTGCAGCTGCAGTACTTACGGATGACAAAACCATAAAATATGATAATACAGTTTTTCTTACAACGAACGATATTTCTGATATGTTCGGGAAAATTTCTTCGCGGTTTTACGATGAACCGTCTAAAAAAATGAAGGTTTTTGCTGTAACGGGTACAAATGGTAAAACAACTATTACATATATTCTTGAAAAGATATTCGAAACCGCCGGAATAAAATTAGGCGTTGTAGGGACAATTTTTTATCGTTTCGGCACACTTTCAATTTCCGCGCCCAATACGACTCCTCAATCATCGGATTTACACGAACTTCTTTCAAAAATGAAATCGTCGGGTGCCGGCGGTGTTGTTATGGAGGTTTCGTCGCACGGGCTTATCCAAAACAGAATTTCCGGATTAGAGATAGATGTGGCAATTTTTACCAATCTTACGCGTGACCATCTGGACTATCATAAAACAATGGATGAGTATAAGAAAGCAAAATTTCTTCTTTTTGAAAAATTTTTAAATGAATCAGAAAAGGAAAAAAAATATTCCGTAATAAATGTCGACGATTCCGCCGGCCGCGAATTAACAAAAATTGCCGCAGGTAAAGTAATAACTTACGGTATAAAATCTGATGCCGATATAAAAGCGACAGATATTGAAATGTTAAAAAATAAGACCATGTTTAATATAAATATTGAAGGTAAAAAAATAAAGATAGAGACAAAACTTATAGGTCGGCACAACATCTATAACATACTTGCCGCTATCGGTTGTGCATATTCGCAGAATATGGATTTGGAAAAAGTTGCGGACGGAATTAAAAAATTTGAGACGGTTCCCGGAAGATTTGAAACGGTAAATGCCGGACAGCCATTTTCGGTCATAATTGATTATGCGCATACTCCTGATGCGCTTGGCAATTTAATTCAGGCGGCCCGTTACGCGACGGCCCCGGTTGAAGCGGGTGATAAAAAAATTATCACGGTCTTCGGCTGCGGCGGTGACCGCGACCGTTCAAAAAGACCTTTAATGGGCGAAATTTCCGGTCGGATGTCCGACTATACGATTATAACATCAGACAATCCTCGTTCTGAAAAACCGGAGCTTATAGCGTTGGATGTGGAGGTCGGTTTGCAGAGAGTAAAATGCAAAAATTATGAGATTGTATTGGACAGAACCGATGCGATAAAAAAAGCCGTTGAACTATGTTCACCCGATGATATACTTCTTATAGCGGGAAAAGGGCATGAAAATTATCAGATTATAGAAAACGAAAAAATTCCCTACAACGATAAAGAGGTTGTAATAAAAATATTGACTGAAAAGTATTCAAGAAAAAATGGAAAAAACTGAAATATCAAAAATTGCAGATATGATAAATGGACATCTGTCCATAAATAAAGAAATATATGTAACGGGTGTTTCGATTGATTCCCGCACAACTAAAAAGGGAGATATTTTTTTTGCGATAAAAGGTGAAAATTTAGACGGTCACAATTTTGTAAATAATGCCATATCAAAAGGCGCTGCTGCTATTGTTGTGTCGGAACGGGTGACTTTAATTCGTAAATTGCCGGCAATTTATGTCAAAGATACGACAAAAGCGCTTCAAGATTTTGCAAAGCATTATAGGAATATGTTTAATGTAAAAGTGATAGGTATAACCGGTTCAAACGGCAAGACAACCACAAAAGATATTTTGACATCCGTATTGTCACAAAAAACTTCGGTTTTATCCACTCCGGGAAATTTTAATAATCACATAGGACTTCCTTTAACACTTTTTCAGTTGGAAAAAATGCACAGATATTGCGTTCTTGAAATGGGGGCAAATCATAAGGGCGAAATTGCCCGTCTTTGCGAAATATCTTCGCCGTCCGTAGGCATTATTACAAATATAGGAACGGCACACATAGGCAATTTCGGCTCGTTAAAAAACATATTGAAAGAAAAGGCAGAGATTTTTAATTCACTTGGGTTTAACGGTATAGCCGTCATAAATAGCGATGATGAATTTATAACTTCTTTTGTAGAAAAAATAAAGTGCAAAAAAATAACATTCGGCATTAAAAATAGTGCCGATGTTATGGCTTGCGATATTTTACTTAAAGCTGAAAATACAACTTTTTCACTTCAATATAAAAAAAGAAAAGAAAAAATTGTGTTGCCTGTTGCAGGATTGTTTAATGTCTATAATGCACTTGCCGGGGCGAGCACCGCGGTTTCACTTGGTTATTCTGTTAATGAAATAGTGGCAGGCATTCAAAATTTTGTTCCGCCGGCAAAAAGAATGGAGACGATAAATCTGAAAAATGGAATTGTTATCGTGAATGATTCCTATAATGCCAATCCGACATCAATGCGTATGGCGATTGAAAATTTTGCAAAAATATTTTATAATAGCAGAAAAATACTTGTTTTGGGAAATATGCTTGAGTTGGGAAACTTTGAAATAGCCGAGCATAAAAAAATCGGTGAGTTTATAAAAACAAATAAGTATGCCGACAAAGTTTTAACAGTCGGTGATTTGGCGAAATATATAACGGATAAATCCGGCGGTGTCTGGTTTGAAAATAAAAACAAACTTTCGGAATATCTTGAAAAAAATCTCAAATATGGAGATGCTGTTTTATTCAAGGCATCAAGAAAAATTGCACTTGAAGAAGTGGTTAAAATACTAATTCCTTAATATGTTTTATTACCTCTATTATTTGTCGGGAAAGTTTTCGTCGTTGAATGTTTTTCAGTATATTACTTTCCGCGCCGGCGGTGCTATTTTTACTGCCCTTTTAATTTCCATTATTTTCGGTCCGTATTTCATAAAAAAATTAAAAATGCTGAAAATCGAACAAGTAATACGAAGCGACGGTCCTCAGACGCATTTTTCAAAATCCGGAACGCCCACCATGGGCGGTTTAGTAATTCTCATATCACTTGTCATTTCAACGCTTTTGTGGGCACGGTTTGACAACCGGTTTATATGGATTTTAATTTTTTCAGCGCTTTATCTGGGATTTTTAGGTTTTATGGATGATTATCTTAAACTTGTAAAAAAACATTCGTTCGGGTTATCCGCATCAAAAAAAATAATATATATTTCAGTTCTCGGACTTATCATTGCCGCTTTCAATTTCTATAATCCGCCTAATCCGAAATATATCACATCCGTTAATGTTCCATACTTGAAAGAAACATTTTTGAACCTCGGGATTCTTTACATATTTTTTTCGTATTTTATCGTTATAGGTTCTTCAAATGCGGTAAATCTTACCGACGGGCTTGACGGTCTGGCGGTGGGTTCAATTATTTTTTCAGGGCTTGTTTATGTGGTATTAGCATATGTGGCCGGTAACGCAAAGTTCAGCAGTTATCTGAAAGTTATACCTGTTTCCGGCGCCGGTGAAATTTGCATATTCTTGACGGCGATGATAGGTGCGTGTCTGGGTTTTTTATGGTTTAACTGTCATCCTGCCGAGGTTTTTATGGGCGATACCGGTTCATTGTTTTTGGGCGGCAGCATAGGAATTATCAGCATTCTTATAAAACAGGAACTGATTTTAATCGTCGCCGGCGGAATATTTGTCGTTGAAGCGTTGTCGGTTTTATTGCAGATTACTTCATATCGGCTCAGAAAAAAAAGAATTTTTAAAATGGCACCGCTTCACCATCATTTTGAACTTATGGGTCAACCCGAAGAGAAAGTTGTAATAAGATTCTGGATTATTGCTATAATTCTCGCTCTCCTGTCTTTAAGTTCCCTGAAAATAAGATGAAAAAAAACTGGAAAAAAGTTGCTGTTTTGGGAGCTGCGAAAACCGGTATTTCCTGCGCCAATTATTTTTCAAAAAAAGGCGCTGATGTTCTTTTAAGCGAAGCTTCGCTGAAAAATGATATTCAAATAAAAAATTTATCAAAAAAAGTTGAACTTGAATTCGGAGGTCACTCTCAAAAAATATTATCCTGCGATTTAATCATACCAAGTCCAGGTGTGCCCGGTGATATTCCCATTTTGCTTTCCGCAAGAAAAAGAGGCATTGAGATTCTTTCCGATATTGAGATTTTTTTTCTTCGAGCATCATACAAAATGATTATTGCCATAACCGGCACCAACGGAAAGACGACCACGACTTTAATGGTCGGAGAAGCACTTTCCGATGCCGGTTGCAAAAATATTGTTTGCGGAAACATCGGCGCTCCCGCTTGCGATTTTGTTGAAAAAGCTGACGGTAAAACTTATGTAGTAATGGAGATTTCAAGTTATCAACTGGAATATACGAAAAATTTTGCCCCGCATATATCTGCTGTTTTGAATGTCACGCCCGACCATTTACATCGGCACAAAACGATGGAAAATTATGCGGATATGAAATCAAAAATTTTTACCAATCAAAAAAAGAATGATTTTTGCATACTTAATAAAGACGATGAGTTATGCTTGAAACTTTCCCAAAAGTGCAGTTCAAAAATTAGGTTTTTTTCGGCAAAAGAGAATAAAAAAGCATTAAACCTTAAAATTCCAGGCGGGCATAACGTAGAAAATGCGCTTGCTTCAATTGAAATGCTTACCGCCGCCGGCCTTTCCAAAAAAACTATTTTAAAATCACTGTCGGATTTTAAGGGTGTTGAACATCGTCTTGAATTCGTAAGAGAGCTCGGCGGTGTTAAGTACATAAACGATTCAAAGAGTACAAATGTATCATCAACATTCGTTGCCATAAAATCTTTCAGTCAACCGATTATTTTAATTCTCGGCGGTCTCGATAAAGGTTCTCCTTATACGCCGTTGATTCCGCTTATTAAAAATAATGTAAAGAAAATTATTGCCATCGGCGAAGCAAAGAAAAAAATATTCACCCAACTTAAAGGTGCAACGGATATAATTCTGCTTGATAATGTAGAAGCAGCGGTAAAAAAAGCGAGCGAATTTGCCGCTTCCGGCGATATAGTAATGTTATCGCCCGCGTGTGCATCTTTTGATCAGTTTAAGAATTACGAGCAGAGAGGGAAATTTTTTAAGAAGGTTGTGAATAATTTATGAAACAACCGAAATTTTACAATCACTGGGTTTTAATAATTGTGCTTGCCTTGGTTTCTATCGGACTGGTTATGGTTTTATCGGCCAGCGGCGGTATGGCGGATTACAGATACGGCAGTCCGGCAAAATTTTTTTTGAAACAGGTATTATGGGTTGTGCTTGGAATTTTTTCATTGCTTTTTTTCTCCGTATTTGATTACAATAAATTAAAAAAGTTCATCGTACCGCTTCTGATTTTTACCGTTTTACTTTTAATTTCCGTTTTGCTTTTCGGAACTACCGTCGGCGGCGCAAAAAGATGGTTGAGATTTGGCCCGGTAGGTTTCCAGCCTTCTGAAATAGCAAAAATAACCGTCATTATTTTTTTGTCTTGGTATATTGACAGACGAACCAGCAAAATAAAAAATTTCAAGGACGGTCTCTTTAAACCACTTTTTGTTGTCGGCAGCATAGTATTTCTGATTTTTTTGGAGCGGGATTTCGGCGTACCGCTTTTAATTTTTCTGATAACAATAATTCTTTTGTTTATCGGCGGTGCGAATTATTTGTATATTATTTTTGCGGCTACTGCTGCTGTTCCGGTTGTAATTTATGCCGTAATAAAAGAGCCGTACCGTCTCAAAAGAATAACAACTTTTCTTAATCCGTGGGCAGACCCGCAGGGCGCAGGATACCAACTTGTTCAGTCGCTTATTGCCATGGGTTCCGGAGGATTATACGGTGTCGGTCTCGGCGAATCAAAAGTTAAAATGCTTTTTTTGCCCGACCCGCATACCGATTTTATATTTCCGATTATCGGCGAAGAATTCGGTTTCATAGGAACGATAGTTATTCTGATACTTTTTTTTATTTTGTTTGTATTTGGAATAAAAATTGCGGTGAATGCAAAGAATCTGTTCGGAACGCTTCTTGCATTCGGAATAACCGTTATGATTACTTTACAGGCAATAATCAATATGTCGGTAAGTGTGGGGGTTTTGCCGACGAAGGGGCTTCCGCTTCCGTTTATATCGTTCGGAGGCTCATCCGTATTGGTTATGCTTACTTGCATAGGTATATTGTTAAACATCGGAAAGCAACTGAGATATGAAAATGACTAATTTGAATGAAATGCCTCACTTTCAATTTAAAAAAAAAATTCTTATTGCAGTATCATCCACGGGAGGTCATATCTATCCCGGAGTCGCATTGGCGGGAGCACTTAAAAAAAAAGGGTGGGATGTTTTTTTTGTCGGAAAGAAATCTGAAATAATTTCCAGAGAGGGTTACAGGTTTTATGCCTTATCATCCGTCGGATATCCACGGGTGTTGTCTGTCCTTACATCTATTTTTTTTGTTAAATTTTTTTACTCAATAATTCAGTCAATAAAAATTTTATTAAAAGAAAAGCCGGGTATTGTAATAGGCTTCGGCGGATATATTTCGTTTCCCGCAATTTTTAGTGCGTGGTTGATGAACATACCGTCAATAATTCATGAACAAAATTTTATACCCGGACTAGCCAATAAATTTTCGGCGAAATTCGCCGGTAAGATATGCGTAAGTTTTGAGGATTCAAAAAAATATTTTCCGTCTAAAAAAGTGGTTTTTACCGGCAACCCCGTTCGTTCTGAAATACTCAACATTTCAAAATCGCTAACTTACCGCTTACCGTTTACCGTTCTTATTTTCGGTGGAAGTCAGGGCGCACACAACATAAACATCGCTTTGATAAATTCGTTGGCTAAGGTGTCATCTGTAAAAGAAAAAATAAGGTTTATTCACATAACCGGCGAAAATGATTTTGAAGTCGTGAAGAATGCTTACAAAAACAATGGTTTTTCGTCGGAGGTCCACAAATATCTTTACAACATTGAAACGGCATATCAAAAAGCATCGCTTGTTATCTGTCGCGCCGGCGCAACAACAATTGCCGAGTTAATTGCCTTAAAAATGCCTGCAATTTTAATTCCTTACCCATATTCAACAGAAAACCACCAGAACGCAAACGCAAAGTATCTCGTTGAAAACGGCTGTGCAATTTTGACTGAAGAAAAAGAAATCAAAAAACTACCGGAAGAAATTATCAAACTTGTAAATAATCCCGGAATACTCGCCAAAATATCGGAATCGTATCAAAAAATATCTTATTCCGACCCGATAAAAACATTTCTTGATTTAATAGAAAAACCTGTATAGTGAACCCCGCTTAACAATTGAATTTTTTTTAGGGGGGATGTTCCATAAAAAAGCAAACAATCTCTCTGATGATTCAGAAATATCATTTCTCCAACCCCGCCGCGAGATGCATTCAATCAGGTTCTAATGCCCCAAAATGCTGATTTTAACGACGAAATATGCCCCAATTGGGTTTCCCTTCCGTGTGTCTCCCGGGGCCCGATATAATGTAATTCATAGAGCCTACCTTAGAATGGCAGGGGTGTTAGATTGAGGGTTTTTTCACTATTGGGCTCCCGATTAAAATGAATGGCGGCAATACAGAATAACAAGTCATTTTATCAATAAATACCAACTTTTTGTCAATTTTTTCGTCAGAAAATTGATTTTTTAACGTTATTTTTCATTTTTCCCGTCTCTTTTTGCCGCATTTTATCCTTTCTTTTCTATCCTTTTTCCGGTTTTTTGTGCTGCTTGATTTATATTTAATTTTTGGCAAGTTTTTGACATATTCTTTGCCATATGGTCCTGCCTTTTTTCTATTTTGCCTATTTTCCAAGTATCCGTTTTTCTGGCTTTCATTGGTTTTTTATAATCCGACTATTTTTGACAAGATTTTGCATAATCTGATTTTTTTGATTCCTTTGTGTTTTTAGTTTGATAAATTTTTTCAGGATTTTAAGCCGGGTTGCGTCATATTGCCAAGTAGGACTTCCTGCCTTTTTTGTTCAATTTTTTTAGTAAAATTTTTTTCCGGAAATTTCAAACTTTTGCCAAGATTTTGTCAAATTTTCAAGTTTTTGAGAGTGCCAAGTCAAAAATATCAATAAATGCTATCAAGTCAGTTAGTAAAATGTCGTAAAATTGGGCATTACTATATGTTTTCTAATAATTTGGCTTAATTTGATTTTGCTTGGCAGAATACTACAGAATTGTATTGGAAAGTTAACATAAGATACCTTATGCGAACAAGTGTTCGGCGGTTGCAGAAGCACTGCCACGCAATGTTTGGGCATTGCTACAGGTTTTGGCTTGGGCGTTGCTAATGAATTTTGCTAAGTATTTGCTTGCTTTGAAGTAGATTTTCGTAATATATGAGGTTAATTGAAATGCAGATTTTTGCAGAAAAGATAGATCGGTAATACTTATTTTGTAGTATCGGAATTTCAATGATACTTGATTACACCGATTAAAAGGCGATTATACAGATAAAACTGAACATACTAATCTGTGCAATCAGTGAGACGAAGTTGCTAATTTTGAGGTTTTGTTTTATGCCGACCAGTGTTCTTCGGGAAAATTTTTGGAAGGATGGGCAATAACAATTGATGCGTGATACGGCCATCTCTCAAGTTCAAGCCCTTTCTGCTCGGTAATCACGACAAACTCTATAATTTCGCCGGGTTTTGTGCCAATCTCTGAAAAAGGAAGAGAAAACTCAATTATCCCCCTCTTTCCTATTGCGATATTTTTTAATTCCATCGTATCAAAAACTGCCGAATTATTATGAGGGTCAATAGTTATATCTCTTTGCTCGGGTTTTAGAAAAACAATCTTAAATTTTATATTTTTCGGGAAGGGCTGAATAGAATCAAGCCGGAGAAAGAGTTCGGTTTCATCAAATCCCCAGTAAATCATTTTAATACAGGTGTCCGTTTGATGCATTGCACCTCCGGATTTTGATACATCGTAAAATCCTGCATTGTGCCATTCAAAATAACTTGTTATTTTACCGTCTATTTTGGGCTTAATAAAATCAACCGGTTTGATGATATTGTCAAGTGCTTCCCACTTTCTTTTTATTGAAAAATAAAGATTGTCGGGCACCTTTTCGTTCAGGAGTTTGTAGACATTTATAAGATGTGCTCTGAAAAGTTGGTCAAATTCGGCATCATTCATTGAGGAGTGGTCTGCTCCGTACCACCAGTTCCAGTCGCTTCCTTCGGCAATATAAATTTCTTCCCATGCTTTTTTTATATTTTCAGGCGGATTGGTTTTCGGCGTTTTGCTTAACAAAAACTTTCTCGTCTGACTGAGATAATCCCATGCCTGATTATCCTCCGGATGCCCGATCCAGATACCGAAATTGCCGTTAATCCAAGAGCCGGGAAATATGCCTTTAAGTTCCTCTTTCGGCGGGAATTTTTCCAAAAAATCCGAAACGGTCGTCGTAATAAGTCCGTTTTTTCCGCCGTCGGATTCATTTGAAAGTTTTGTGTAAAGCGAGTTAAGAAAATCGTACCCGCTGTTTTTGTAATATTCCCAGCAATTCTCGCCGTCTAAAATTATGCTGACAATTGAAGGCGTTCCGTTGTTATTGTTGGATGTGTTTTTTATTTCAATAAGTCGTTCTATAAAATCGTTTGCCGCATCTTCTGCGTTCATCTTGTGATATACAAAACCGATTAAATCAGAAAGTTTGTGGTCGCGGAAAACAGCGTTCACAGAGTGTTTGCCGACAATGATTTTATACGGCCTGTAAAGAACTTCATTTCCATTAGAGCCGTTTATTTCACCAAGTGTTTGAAAAAGTATTTCCTCGTCGGTAGCAATCCAGTTTATTCCGTTTTTGGCAACCATCGGCACAATATCCGACGATACGGAACCTTCCGACGGCCACATCCCTTTTGATTTTCTGCCGAATATTTTTTCGTAAAGTGTAAGGCCATTTTTTATCTGAAGTTCCGCATCCTCGGGCTGATGAAATCTTGTTTTAGGAAGCACAACAGAAGGCATTCCTGCTTTTGCGATATTTGTATCAATTAAAAGCGGCAGAATCGGATGATAATACGGAGAGGTTATAATTTCAATCTGTCCTTTGTCCTGCAGTTCCTTGTGTTTGGGCAGAACCTGCGAAACGATTTTTGCCGTCTCGTCAATAAGTATCTGCTTGTCTTCCTCTGAGAAATTCTTTCCCTTTTTAAGCAAATATTTAATCTTTTCGTTGTGCTGTCTGAAATAAGGACTAATCCATGAAAGATTAAACCAAACAACCAAATCACGGATATCAGAGGTTGTAAAAAGCGGTTCTATTCTTTTTAAGTAATTATCGTCCGCCCGCCAGCCCCGTCGTTGAAAAAGTTCATTATATCTCGGATATGGTTCTATCATTGTGAACGGGTTCGCCATAAAAAAATTTTTCAGAATAAATATGCGTTCATCTTTTGTAAGTTCTTTCGTTGGTTTTTTTGTAACATCCAGAAAATCATCCGTCGCACCTTTTGTATAATCAATAATCTGTTCCATCAAGCAAGGTGTGATATTTATCGTTTGTTTTATTTTCGGAAATTTTTCAAGGATTGCCGCGATGTCATAATAATCTTTTGTGCAGTGAAGCCGCACCCACGGCAAAAGATATTTGTTTGTTTGAGGATTTTTATAATTCGGCTGGTGTTGATGCCAGACAAAAGCGATATAAAGCGGTTTCATAAATAAAAAGACAAATAAGTTTAAAAAAACAAAAACTACTTTCGTACTTTCGTAGTTGCGAAAGTAGTTGAATAGATTGCAATTTACCGTCGCTGATACAGATTTTCAATATATGCAAATATGTGGATTTTCAGAAATTACAGATAATATCTTATACCGACTGCCGATAACCATCCGGCGGCTGTGCCGAACTGACTTTTATCATTTATATCGGTAAAATTAAGACCCATTTCCGCGGCAAATCCGAGATTTGGAAAGTCGCTGAAAAAGAATTCAACTCCGAACCCCCCGCCCGCTGAAAAAGATGTGTCGTCAGATTTTAACGTAACGGTAACATTGTTTATGGAAGCAGTTGTTTCAGTCTGATATGACTCAATGCCTATAATTCCGAAACCGTAGAGATTAAGGTTTTTTTCTTCTTTAAGAACGGTTAAAAACTTTCCGCCGACATTAAAAATTGTGTCGTCGCCTAAAGAAAATCCGAGCAGCCCTTCAACTGCCATTTTTTTGGAAAACCAATGACGGACAGAAAGCGAATCCACGTCAAAACCGGACAGCTGGCTGTTAAAACCCACCCCTGTTTTTTTTGAAAGGTCTTTTGCAGAACACAGATTACACAGATAAAAAACACAGATTACACAGATAAAAACCTTTTTCAACATTTTTCCCTCCCCCTAAAACTTTGCCGAAACCGACCAACCGATTTTATTTGAAATTATTTTTGCAGTTTCTTCTTTTGGTTTAAGAATTTTCAGAGGCGAGAATCTGCCGTAGACAAGACGGAAAAAACAGTTTTCAGTGTATTTATATTTTACAGCCATATCAATTTCTTCTCCGAGGTAACTTTCAATACCGGATAATTCAGGATAATCAAGCGAGAACAAAATATAATAATCAAAGTTTAAGTTTAAGTCCTTGTATGGTTCAAAACCGACTCCCAAAGTTGTAGTGTGAACTCCCTGCCCGCCGGATTTATAAGGGGAAATTCCGCCGTAAAAATCGCTCATAGACGCCCCGAAATACTCGCCGTATCCGCTCCTCTCAAACCCGTCCGTTTTGTGTCCGTAAGTCGGCGCAAATCCAAGCCCGTTATCTTTTCCCGCTCCGACCGCATACTCAAAATTAACGGAGGTCTTGCCCAGCCGTCTCAATTGTTGAGTATGCCATGTTGTTCCAACCAAATAAGAAATACCTGAATAATCCCCGCCCGATTTTATAATTTCCGCACGGTAATCAACACCTTCCTTAAACCTGCCGTCCGCCCGTATGGATATAAAATTTTTCTTTAAGGCGGACGATGAACCTTCAACAAAATAATAGACCCTGAAATTGTAATCGTTTTCGTAAGTCCAGTTGCCGCCGATTGCCTTCAGTCCTTCGTCCTTATCTTTTGTGAAGCGGTCTCCGGAAAGTTCAGTTCTCTTTATTAAAAATGCGTCTGCGTCAATATCAAAGGGAAGATATGCTTTTACCCTGAGAGCATCAAACCCAAGCCCGTCGTCGTCAACGAGTACTCCCTGACCTATTTTTAACGGCTGTCTTCCAAAAATAAAATCAACCGGGAAAGTGCCGACTTCCGAAAATTCCAGAAATGCGTTTTCAATTTGCGGCGTATAATTTATAAATGTAACCGAGGATTTTGCTGTCGTGTATTCCTTGCCGAAATCCTTTCCGAAAATTCCCCTGCTTAAAAGTTTTACGCCGACGGTAACATTTTTTTTCAAATCTCCTTCAAGATATAAACGGGATTTCTGGTAATTGTATGAGTTTGATAATGATGAGGATGTTGAATAATTCGGGTTTGAATAACTTGTTCCGCCGGTTTCTACATCAATGCCGAGACGTATAGCGGCAGAAAGAGAGGTAGAAAGGTAGAAAGGTAGAAAGGTAGAAAGTAAAATCAAAAGATATTTTTTCATTTTATACACCTGCTAAATTAGGAACACGATAACTGAATAACTCGGAGATATTAAGTTTTTTACTCGCTCCGAGAATTTCAAATGCCACGATATCTCCGGTTTTTGTCAGATGCAGGATAATACCTTCTTTGATTTCCACCGCCGAATCAGGTTTTTTTTCCGACAACTGGATAAATGCCGCATCAACTTTTTTGTCGTAATTTACGTACATAATCAATCACCTCCAATAACTTTTTTTCAAAGGATATGCCGAAATAACAACGATGCAGTTATTTTCAACGACATAAACAATTTTTAACGGCAATCCCGAAAATCTGCCGGTAAATGTTTTATACGCAATGAAATAATCATTTTCCCTGTCTTTTTTATCAGGGTCAGTTAAACACTGTTCAATTTCAATTTGTGTTATTTCATATAAGCGTATATTGTTTTTTGAATGTCTTGAAAGTTTTATTTCCACAAAACAATTATACAAAAATTTTGAAAAAAATCAACCCTATTAGATAATTATTTTATATCTAACAGGGCAGGCAAAAAAAAAGAAGCCCCCGAAAACGAGGGCTTCTTAATTTTTACAACAACAAACAAGTTAGAACTTGATTGCTGCTGACAGTGACAGAGTGCGATATGTTGCTAAATCAAAGAAGCTTGCATTAGAAAGCGTACCTGCTCCTGCTGTATCCAGAAACGCATTGCATGCGATCGTCAATGACGGTGTCGCATCAAACTGAACTCCGTAGGTGTAGTTAACGGCATGCGCTTCGGTCCGGGTAACAGATGTCTCGGAAACCGGATCTGCAACAGCAGAATTGGTTACTGCCGTTTGAGCATTACCGGGTGTTGCAGTAGTTGTCTGATTGCCGACATCGTTGACATTTGTATCCTCGCTGGTTGTTTCCGTTTTTGTCATAATGTACTCGGTTCCGGCTCTGAATGTCCACTTCTTTGAAAGCGGAATTTCAATGCCTACGGGAACGCGGTATGTTAATGTAACTGTTTCTGCTATTTCATTACCGGTTGCCGTGGTTATCTGTGACCAAGTTCCTTCACCGAAACCATTATTTCCTGACATTCCTGCGAATGTTCTGGAAAAATCTTCATCACTATTTGTTATAGGACCGGGTCTGTTAGCCACTGATACCGTTCCGGAACTTTGTACAAGTCCACCAAGCACAAGTGAATTTGTTGAAGCACTGTTATCTTCATATGATGTGCTGTCTGTAGTTGTAATTGTTTTATCAACATCCGTTTTGGTTGTTTGTTTCTGAATGAATCCGCCAAAAGACAGTTTTACGCCTTCAAGCGCTTTCATAGAGATTTTTGCACCAATGTCCAGATTTGACTGGGTCCATTTACCGGTCATAATTCCTGTCATTGTGTAGTCCCTTTCCGTCCAGTTGTCTACCCGGGCACCACCGGCATATCCGCCGCCAAGGGTATCCGTTGAAACATATGCTTTTGTATTAACATATTCTCTGCCTGTCTGTGAAGCATCAATATCCTGAGACAGGTTTGAATAGTTGAAAATTCCCGTAATATCAACTTTCTCAAACTTTTTTACTGCCTCAATCCGAACAAGCGGAGCAGTGCCTTCCCTTTCATCTGAGAATGCAGAAACGCCGTTATCAGTCTGTGCCCAATTTGCTGTTGTAAATACAGGACTGTTAAGAAGAGCATTTCCGAAAAGATTAGTTTGATTGTATTCAAGTGCGACATTTGCAGCGCTTTTTTCAACAATTGCCGTTCCTGTATTGAAATACTGTGTTCCAACTCCGCCAGGTGCTGTTGAAAGCACAACATCCTCTCTTGCAGTAACCGTGACTACTGTTTTTTCATTTGCAATTACGTTTCCATTAACAGTTCCCGGGTTGAGCGTTTTAGAAAATCTCAATCCGACACCTGCATCAACGAAAAAGTCGTCTGATATTTTTACTCTTACCTGCGGAAGAATATCGGTCTGTGATGTTGAGTTCTGGTCAACTTCTTCAGTCGGATATGCGACGCTGATAGTATCACCCTGTGTTGCGGTTGCAACAGTGTTAATATTAGCACCGAATGGATTTGGTAATCCCGCCACCATACCATTACGCGTTAAATAATTATCTGCGTATGTCTTAGTTCCTTCCGTTGTCAGGATACTTGTATTTGTCTGTCTTGCAAGTGAAAGACCAAGCGATACCTTATCCATCAGCTTGTAAGATGTACCAGCGTTCCACTGAGTATTTGTGTCATTGGTGAAGTACTTCATATTAGACGAGGTAACCTGTAATCTTCTTGGAGCGACACTGACAGTAGCGTAATCAACTGTATAGTCGTCTTGTTTGTAGGTTCCTTCTGAATCTAAACCACCCGTTCCAGTTCCAGCATTGGAATCAAGGTCAAAGCCGACACCTTTTGTCCCAAAGTTCTGATAAACGACGCCTGACCTTGAGTCCTCAATTCCGGCATAAGAAAGCGGATTGCCGGTTACTCCGAATGTGAAAACATTGATTGGTTCTGTTACTCCAGTCCATGATAATGCCCTGTTGTATGTACCAGCGCCATAAGGCCCCGCAAAACTTCTCACATTGCCCCAGTTGGTGTAAAGTGCATTGCCTGAGAAATCAAGCAATTCCACAGGCGCCGCGCTGACTATGTCTAATTCGTTGTAGAACATACCGCGTGTTGCACTGTTTTGATACGAGCCAATGTTGAGTTGGCTGTTGGATAACGGAACATAGGCGAATGCCGATGTTGCCATTAACGCAACCATTATTATTGATAATAACTTTTTCATACTATTTTACCCTCCGTTTAAATTTGCGGATTTTCACCCGCATCGTTACTTCTTTCCCCGTAGCCAAGACACTTAGCGTGTCTTAGGGTTTTTCACCTCCTTTTTCGGCTGACCCCAGTTAGACATAAACATCTAACGGGGTAAAGATTGAGGATTATATTCAAATAACTTACATCTTGTATAAGTATACTAAAAAAACAAAAACTTGTCAAGTAAAAAATTATTTTTTGAAATTTTTTTATTTCGGGTTGGCGAGCGGCGGTTGTTGTTGAGTTCCTGTTAACGCATTAAGTCGTGCATCGGAAATATTTTTGTAAATTGTCGCGGGATGCAAACTTCCGACTGTCTGATAATATGCAATCGCCGACTGCACATCTCCGACCGCTTCATAACACCTCGCAAGTCCCAACTGCGCTTCCGCAACTAAATAATGCGCGGAGTATTCATCTGTTAATTGTTTGTATGAGTTTATTGCTTCAGGATATTTAGCAGCCGCCTCCTGCGAGTTGCCGATGCCGAAAATTATCATTGCGCCCATATCCTCTTTTTTCTTTAAAAGAGGGAGTGCGTTTTGATAGTGTTTTATCGCTTCTTCATAATTTTTTTTAAGATAAAGTGCTTCTGCTTTGTAAAAATTTGCGTATCCGCCCTGAATACCGGCAGGATGCATTTGTATAATCTGGTCGCACAACTGGATTGTCTGGTCAACATATCCCGCCCGTAAATACATAGCCGCAAACCCTACTTGTTCGTCGGAAAGTAAGGATGCTTTTTTCATTCTGCTTGCCGTAATCAAAGTTATTGCTATGATAATTACAACACCCGCAGCGGAAGCGATTACAGTTTCCTTATGCGATTTTATGTAAGGAATCGCTTTCTCAATAAAATTTCTCAGCGGGTCATGTCTCAGTTCCTCTTTTACCCATTGTCTCGGCATGTTATCTCCTTACCAGATTGAATGCGTTTTTTTGCATTTCAGCAAAATCAGATTGAGTCAATTTTGCTTTTTTTAGGACATCTTTTATTTTTTTTTCGTTGAGTAAATCTTCCGGTTCGTGGGTATCGGTATCCATAACAAGTTTTGCGCCGATTTTTTTTGCAAGTTTGGCGACATGCGGGTTCCCGATTCTGTGTCCGTTTCTGGTTGTAATTTCCAAAAGAACGTTATTTTTTTTTGCGAGTTTTACATCTTCTTCCGTAATATATCCCGGGTGCGCAAGTATGTCGCATCTGGATAAAATTGCTGCTTTGTTTGTCCCTTTCGGCACCGGCTCTACCGGTGATTCGCCGTGGACGACAACAATTTTCGCTCCGAGTTTTCTTGCCTGTTTTACCGCTTTTGAAATAAGTCCCGGCGGAATGTATGTTATTTCGCAGCCGACAATAACATTTATTTTATAATATCTGCGTAATTCGTCCGTTATCCGTGTAATCTGCCGTATCACGAAATCCATATTTGAAAAATCGCAGTGGTCGGTTAATGCAATAGTTTTGTATCCGGCATTTTTTGCGCGGCACACAAGTTCGCTGGGAATCAAATCGCCGTCTGAAAAAAAAGTGTGAGTGTGCAGGTCAATCATAATAGAACCAAATTAAAGGTATAAATTAAAGGTTAAAATTTTAAACCTTAAACCTTTTACCTTTAACCTGCCTTTTTCATACCCCTGGGCAGATTTGAACTGCCGACAACCGGTTTAGGAAACCGATGCTCTATCCAGCTGAGCTACAGGGGCAATTAACTGCAAGTTAAAGGTATAAATTAAAGGTTAAAATTTAAACCTTAAACCTTTAACCTGCCTTTTCAGTATTTTATCAGCGAAGAAATTTCGTAACCCTTTAATTTTTCCTGCGGATTTAGGAATGAAAGTTCCAGTAAAAAGCAAAGCCCCGCAACTTTTCCGCCGAGTTTTTCAATTAAAGAGCAGACCGCTTTTGCCGTGCCGCCCGTAGCCAGAACATCGTCAACAATCAGAACATTTTCGTCTTTAACAATAGCATCCTCGTGAATTTCCAAAATATCCGTTCCGTATTCAAGCTGATATTCCTCGCGGATAGTTTTATAAGGGAGTTTCCCTTTTTTTCTTACAGGTACAAACCCGCATCCGAGTTTTAAGGACAGGGCAGCGCCGAAAATAAATCCGCGAGATTCCATTGAGACAATTTTATCTATATTTTTATCTTTGTATTTTTTTGCCATCTGGTTGAGCGCCGACTTAAAGCCCTTCGGATTTTTAAGAAGCGGCGTTATGTCCTTGAAAATTATTCCTGCTTTCGGAAAATCCGGCACATCTCTGATAAGTTTTTTAAGATTCATTTTTATTCCTCCTTTTAATCGTGAAGCGAAGCAAGAAATTTCTGAAGAACCTCAATTTGCGACTTATTCGTTCCAGGAGCAAATTGTCCCAAAAGCGGGACTATAGCGCCGCGAGTTCTGACGAGCGTCTCAAAGAAATTTACTTGCGAGCGACTTTTACATTTCGTCACTTTCTAAAAACTGCAGTTTCATTACAGCGTTTTTTATTTTTCTGAATGCTGTTATTTCTATTTGTCTGATTCTTTCACGGGTAAGGTTCATTTTTTTTCCCGTTTTTTCAAGCGTGTGAGGGATTTCGTCATTCAAGCCGAATCGCAAAATTATTGCCTTTCTTTCTTTCGGCAAAAGTTTTTTGAGAACCGTTTCCATCTGTTTAGTTATTTTAAGATATTTGATGAGCATTGTCGGGTCATCTTTTCCACCGTCGGAGATAACATCCGACAGTGATACCGCCTCGTCTTCGTCAATTTTCATATCAAGCGAAGTAATGCTTTTAGAAAGTTCCAGATTTTGCAAAAGCCGCAGGATTTCTTCAGGCGTAAGTTTTAATTTTCTTGCGGTTTCTTTCGGCGTCGGAATCCTGCCGAGTTTCTGTTTCAGATGTTCGTATTCCTTAAGCCATTTTCTCATCCGTGCCATTATATGTTCCGGAATTCTTATCGTTTTAAGTTGAGAAGAGACATAGCGTGAAATGTGCTGTGTTATCCAGAAAGTCGCATATGTGGAAAAATAATATCCCCGTTTGATGTCAAACTTTTCAATTGCCCGCATCAGACCGAGATTTCCCTCCTCAATTAAATCGGAAAATGAAATTCCGGGTTTGTGATATTTTCTTGCGATAGGAATTACCAGCCGGAGATTTCCCTCAATCATTCTTTTTTTTGCGTTTTTGTCGCCTTTGTGTATTTTCGGGATTAAAACCTCTATTTCTCTTTTTGTAATCTGAGGGATTTTTCTGATGTTCTCAAAATAAAGTTTTACCGGGTCAAGCGTATCCATAATTTTTTAATTGATTAGAACACTATGTTAAAATCAGAAAACTCCTTTTCTGTGATTTCAGTTTGTAAAATTTTCATATCGTCAATTCTTGCCCATGGATGTTTTGTTTTTAATATATTTAAAAAATTTTCAAGAATATTTTTTCCCCCTTCTACGGTTATTTCAACTTTGCCGTCCGGGAGGTTTTTTACCCAACCGGTTAAATTTAATTTTTGCGCTTCCGTTGAGACGAAATACCTGTAACCGATTCCCTGAACTTCTCCCGTGACTGTTATTTCATATCTGAACACATTTCACTCACTTTTTTTATGGTCGGGGTGACAGGACTTGAACCTGCGGCCTTACGGTCCCGAACCGTACGCTCTAGCCAACTGAGCTACACCCCGCTTAACGGCAATTAAAAATTGAAAATTGAGAATTATTGAGCATTTTTAATTTGCAACTCTTAATTCTCAATTCTTAATTGATTTTTATCGGGGTGACAGGAATTGAACCTGCGACTACTCGCTCCCCAAGCGAGTGCCCTACCACTGGGCCACACCCCGACTGTCGCTCGGGAACAAATTTCTTTGAGACACTCGTCAGAACTCGTGGCGCATCGTCCCGCATGCGGGACAATTTACTCCTGGAACGAATAAGTCGTAAATTGAGGCTCTTCAGAAATTTTTCCCTCGCTCATAATTTATCAAAAAACTTTTTTTAATATCAAAAATCCGCCGATTAAAAGAACAGTAAATGCTATTGTAAGTAAATTAAAATATTTGTCAATAAAATTATTTACTTCTACGCAGTCGCATACGCAACCAAATCACTAATCCAATACCCGACAGAACAATAATTCCCGAAACGATTCCTTCAATAAAATTGAGATTTCCGGCGATTGATACATATGTATCATGCATCAGCCAACCCAGATAACCTAAAAACAAACAACGGGGGATAGAACCTATAAAAGTCCATAATGTAAAAGGCCAGATGGGGACGCGGATAGCGCCTGCAGCCACCGAAATCAGAGAAAGCGGAACGATAGGAAGCGCACGAAGAGAAAAAATCAATTTTCCAATTTTTCCCTCTATAAAATGCTTTTCCATTGTGATAACATTATTCCAACCGAATCCCAAAAACCGTTCAAATTTATCAACAAAGACCTTCCCGCCCCAATAACCAATCCCATAACCGATATAGGCGCCAAGCGTTGAAGCAACTGAACCCGGAAGAACAATTAGCAGTAATATCAAAGGCAGAGAATTTGAAATGGAAAGTGTTGGATCAATCAAGATGGCGCCGGCGCCCATTATAATGAGCGGCGAAGGAATAGGAACGATAACAGATTCAATAATCACACCGATGAAGACGCTCATCGCTCCGTGAGTTCGTAATGTTTCCAAAATCCATTGGGTAATTGAACTTATCATTCGTCAACTCCGTATTTTCCGATTAGAGGAACAAATGTTACTCTGCCGTAGTTTTTTATTTCAAGTTTGCCGTTTATTTTATCCGCTACGAGCAACTCCTGTGAAAACCTGTCTCCTATAGGGATTATTAACCTTCCGAATTCTTTCAGTTGTTCTACAAGCGGCTGGGGAATTTTGTCGGATGCCGCCGTTACGATTATTCTATCAAAAGGCGAATGTTCTTTCAAGCCCTCAGTGCCATCTAAATTGAATAAAAAAACATTTTTGTAGCCCATTTCTGCGAGTATATTTTTTGCTTTGTGAAAGAGCGCCGGTATTCTTTCAATAGAATAAACCTCTTTTGAAAGTTCCGCCGCAATTGCCGTCTGATAACCGGAACCGGTTCCGATTTCCAAAACTTTTTCAGTGTTTGTAAGTTGAAGCAATTCAGTCATCAATGCAACGATATATGGCTGTGAAATCGTCTGCCCTTCTTCAATTGGCAGCGGATGGTCGTTGTATGCTTGAGAGTAAAACTTTTTTTCAATGAACTTTTCACGCGGGATTTTCAGCATTGCGTCAATTACTTTTTTGTCAGAAATTCCCCGCGTAACAATCTGCGTTTCCACCATCTGCTGCCGCAATTTTTTGAAATCATCCATCATTTTAATAAATCCAAAATTATTTCCAGTTCCTTTTTTGTTTTTTTAAGCAAATCAACCGACTGTGTTTCTATTCCGAATTCCAACTCCGGCTGCTTTTTTCTTTTTCTTTTTTCTTCTATTAAAAATTTTTTAGCGCCCGCAATAGTCAATCCCTTTGTATAAAGCAGTTCCTTAATTTTCAATATAAGACCGATGTCCTGTCTTGTGTATTTTCGCTGCCCGGATGTTCTTCTTGCAGGCCTTAAAATGCGGAATTCCTGTTCCCAATATCGTAAAATGTACGGTTTGACACCGGTCAGTTTTTCCGCCTCTCCGATTGAAAAATAATTTTTATCGTCTAATTCCATAAAAAAATCAGTCCTCTAAAGGCACTTCCGACGCCTTAAATCTTATGACTCTTTTCGGCATAATTTTTATTATCTCTTTTGTTTTAGGATTTCTCACCCGGCGTTCTTTTCTCATTTTCACATAAAGCGTTCCTATGCCCTTCAGGTGAACTTTTTCTCCACGGAAAAGCGATTTTTTTACCGCCAGCAAAAATTCTTCAAACGCATCAGCCGCCTCTTTTTTACAACAGGTCCTTTTTGACAATTGTTCAATAATTTCCTTTTTATCCATTTTTCGCTCACTCCGGTTTGGTATTTCTCATCATAAGTGATAAAATCGCATTCTTAGGATTTTTATTTTCAAAAATTATTTTATAAACCTCGTTTATTATCGGCATTTCAATTTTCAATTTTTTTGAAAGTTTTATGACGGCTGCGGTGGTCGGGACTCCCTCAACGACCATTCCGATTTTTTTTATAGCATTTTTTACCGTTTGTCCCGACCCTACCAGTTCGCCGAAATTTTTATTTCTGGAATTTTCGGAGAATGCCGTCATAACTAAATCACCCATACCGGTAAGGCCTGCAAATGTTTCCTTTTTCGCTCCGAGTTTTACGCCAAGCCGTGAAACCTCAACCAGTCCGCGGGTTATTATAGCAGCGGCAGAATTGTCGCCAAGTCCCATTCCGTAAGCGATGCCTGCGGCGATTGCGATTACATTTTTTACTGCCCCGCCTATTTCAACTCCGATAATATCGGAATTTGTATAAATTCTCAAAAACGGTTGCGAAAAAATTTTCTGAATTATTTCCGAGTTTTTTTTATCGCCCGCCGAAACCATTGTCGTCGGAAGTCCATTGGCAACCTCTTTTGCAAAACTTGGACCCGCCAGTGCCACGATATTTTTTGGAGCAATTAAATTGAGTTCTTCTTTGATAACTTCCGACAAAAGTTTCCCGGTTTTTATTTCTATGCCTTTACTTACTATAACAAAAATTTGATTTTTATTTATGTATTTTTTTATTTTTTTTGCCGTATCCCTCATAGTTTGAGACGGAACAGCAAGAACTATTATATCTTTTTTTGTGATCGCGAGTGCGATATCGTTTGTGAAAACAATATTTTTAGCTAATTTAACGTGCGGAAAAAACAAGGGATGCCGCCGGTTTTTTAAATATTCCAGCCGCGGTTTGTCAAATTCCCACAGCGTTATCTGATGTCCGTTTTTATTAAGATGCTGTGCGAGTGTTGCGCCCCACGCTCCTGCACCGATTACCGCAATTTTCATTATATATACACCTTTATCATCGCAAGCGAGGGAAAAATTTCTAAAGAGCCTCAATTTGCGACTTATTTTTTACAGGAGCAAATTGCAGAGCGACCACAAGGGAGCGTCTCAAAGAAATTTGTTCCCGAGCGACCGTTCATTTAGTCCTCAGTTTTGTTTAAAATTTTTTTAATGTTTGATTTATGCCGCCACACGACGATTATCGCAAGAATTATAGACACATATCTTGTTATAACCGGCTCGTTAAAAAAATATAAAAAAATCGGAAGTGATATCGCTGCTGTTATTGAGCCGAGTGCTACATATTTTGTTATTATGAGAACGACCGAGAAAACAATCAAAGAAAAAATGGCGGACAACGGAGACAATCCCAAAAAGACCCCGTATCCCGTCGCCACACCCTTTCCCCCTTTGAATTTCAAAAATGGAGTCCAGATATGTCCGGCAACGGCGCAAAAACCTGCCAGCATTGGATATGTTAATGACGGTTCCGGGAATATTTTTTTACTGATAAATACCGGTATAAACCCCTTTAGAACATCAAACAAAAATGTAATGCTTCCCGGGATTTTACCGATTATTCGCCAGACATTAGTAGCGCCGGGATTTCCGCTGCCGCAATATCTGATATCAATCCCGTAAAAGATTTTTGCAATTAAATATGCATTCGGAATTGAGCCAAGTAAGAATGACATTAACAAAATCAAAACTATCATTTTTTTTCTATTTCTTTTATTCCCTGAAAAATATAATTAAAAGTTGAAACGATTATTGAAAACAGCATTAGATAAGTAAGAATAAATAAAATTTTTCCCGGGATGCCCGTAAGAACGGATAATATCACGGTCATTTCAATGACGGTTGTCGCTTTCCCGAATAATGTCGGAGATACGACGCTATTTCCGGTAAGTTGAAGCCTCAGCCACCATCCGAGAAAAATTATTATATTTTTTGTAATTACGACGATTGGTATCCAAACCGGTATTTCTTTCAACGCCGCAAAAGTAATAAATGCGCTTATCAGAAGAAATTTATCCGCAAGCGGGTCAAGGAATGCCCCGAGCGGCGTCCTTTCCCCGCGTTTCCGTGCAATAAGTCCGTCCAAAAAATCGGTAATAACACAAAATATATATATTGAAACTGCGAGTCCGCTGTTTTTCGCAATAACGCTTATTACAAATATAGGCACGGCGATTATTCTTGAGATTGTTAATTTATTAGGAAGCGTAAGGCTTTTCATTTATAAGTTTTTGAATCTGTCCCCAGTTTTTGTCGTCAATTAAAATTTCCAGTTCGGCCCGGCCGTCCGGGTCGTTTTTTTGAGTTTTGTACCGGACAATTTTTCCGGCAGATTTAATTTTAGAAATTAAGGAAAATAAATTATACGGTATTGATATTTTTTTGTATTGAAGCCCGCTTTCAAATTTGACAGAAATTGCGGACAAAAGTTCTTGCACGCCTAATCCCGTTTTTGCCGATAAATAAAAATTATTTTCGGAGCGATTGGGTTTTGATTTTAACAAGTCACATTTGTTGCAGGCATTTATTATAGTTAATTTATCCGCCCCGATTTCTTTTAAGACGTCCATTACCGTCTTTTCATTGTCTTTATAGTTTTTGTCGGAAATATCAATCAAATGAATAATTAAATCCGATTTTGTGATTTCTTCCAGTGTTGATTTAAAAGCTGCGACCAACTGATGCGGGAGTTTTTTTATAAATCCCACCGTATCGGTGAACAGGACAAATTTTCCGCCCGGAAGTTTAACTTTTCTTGTCGTCGGGTCAAGCGTCGCAAAAAGTTTATCGTCGGCATAGACCGAATTTTTTCCGGTGAGATAGTTCAAAAAAGTTGATTTACCGGCGTTTGTATAACCGACAATTGACACAATTTGCAGCGGGACGTCCTGTCTTTTTGACCTCTGAATTTCCCTGTGAAATTTAATTTTTTCAATTTCTTTTTTGAGACAGGAAATTCTGTCTTTAATTTTTCTTCTGTCAACTTCAATTTTTCTTTCTCCGAAGCCCGCCCGTATTCCTATTACGCCGCGCTGCTGGGCGAGGGAAGTGCTTTTATCGGATAATCTCGGAAGTTCATATTGTTTTTCGGCAAGTTCAACCTGGAGTTTTGCTTCCTGAGTGTGCGCTCTTTGGGCGAAAATATTTAATATCAACCGCGTTCTGTCTATAATTCTTGAAGGGATATGCTCCTCAAGATTCCTTTGTTGGGTTGCCGTCAGTTCATTGTCAAAAATTACCGCATCAATAGATTTTTCTTCGCATAGTTTTTTTATTTCAAAGACCTTGCCTTCGCCGATAAAAAATTTCGGATTCGGTTTTTCTATTTTCTGAACAACGGAGTCAATCGTTTTAATACCAGATGTATCGGCTAATCGTTCAAGTTCCTTTAATAACTCAACGGTATTACCTTTTTGTCCTTTGGAAACTGTGCCGACTAATAGTGCTTTTGCCACAATTTTAAATTATATCAGATTTTTTAAGATAATTCAACATTTTTTTTAATGGGTTATTTTTTGATTCAAGCCAGAGGATACGGCTGTCTTTTTTAAACCAAGTCATCTGTCTTTTTGCGTAATGCCGGGTATTTTGTTTAATTAAATCAATTGCTTCTTTTTTTGACAATTTACCGTTAAGAAATTCAATAATTTCATTGTAGCCGATGGTATTTTTCAAGACCACACTTTCGTATTTATATTTTTTTACAAGTTTTTTTACTTCATTTATTAAACCAGTTTTTATCATTTTGTCAACTCGGTCATTTATTCTTCCGTAAAGTTTATTCCTGTCTGCTTTAAGCCCGAATAGAACATAGTTGTATCCGGATTTTTTTGTTTCCTTTTTTAACTCTGAAAACTTTTTGCCTGTTAAAAGACATATTTCAATTACTCGTAAAACACGGACAGGATTTTGTCTGTCAATGGTTTTTGCGGTTTCGGGGTCAAGTTTTTCAAGCAGTTTATTGCAGTGTATTAATCCCATTTTTTTGTAGTAATCCGTTAAAATAATTCTTATTTCTTTACTTGAAGGTACTACTATTAAACCGTCAATCAGTGCCTTTATGTAAAGTCCTGTCCCGCCGACGATTATCGGTATTTTTTTACGGTTAAAAATTTCATTTATTTTTTTATTTGCCAATTTTAAAAAATTACCGGCATTAAAATTTTCCGTCGGTTCTATTATGTTTATTAGATGATGCGGAACCGTTTTCAACTGCTTCTCCGATGGTTTATTAGTTCCTATGTCCATAGATTTGTAAATTTGCCGCGAGTCGGCCGAAATAATTTCGCCGTCTAATTCTTTTGCAAGTTTAACGCCGACATCACTTTTCCCGCTTGCAGTCGGTCCTAAAATTACAATAACAGTTTTCATAATTTCTATTTTATATACTTTAGGAAAAAAAATCAAACAAAAAAGTTCTGAAGAAACATATCTTCAAAACTTGAAAAATTACCGCCGGATTACATATTTTTTATTTGTTTTGCGATAATTCTGCTAATGCTTTGTGAACATCCTGACGGTGTTTGCGGCTTTCAAGGACGGAAACGAGACTGTATACGCAAGGAACAACGAACAAAGTCAGAAGAGTTGACAGCAGCACTCCTCCTATAATAACGACTGCCATGGGAACGCGCGTTTCCGCACCGGGTCCAAGAGCAAGTGCAGGAGGCACAGCCGCTGCAATTGTAGAAACCGATGTCATTATTATAGGCCGCAGCCGCAACGGACAGGCATTTTTCAAAGATTCCGTTACACTCATACCGCTTTCCCTTCGCTGGTTCGTAAAATCCACGAGCAATATAGAGTTTTTCTTTACTATACCCATTAAAAGAATTACACCGATAGCACTAAAAATATTAAGGGACTGCCCGGTTACAATCATAGCAATCACTGCACCCGAGATACTAAACGGAAGTGCAATAAGAACAGTAAACGGGTGAATAAAACTGTTGAACTGTGTTCCAAGAACCATATATGCAACGAATATACCGAGTATCAACGCAACATAAAGACCGCTGAAAGATTCTTTAAACGTCTTGGCGCTGCCGGAAAAAACAATTTTGTATCCGTCGGGAAGATTTTTTTTTCCTATAACCTCAATAACCTTCAATGCTTCCCCCTGCGATTTGCCGAGTACCAGATTGGAATACATACTTATCGCACGTTCCCGGTCTTTGCGTGTTATGGTAAGAAGCGTCGGTTTCTGCACTATGCTTATTACATCGGAAAGGCATACAAGTTCCCCCCGGTTGTTTCTAACCCATATCTTGCTTATATCCCCGACATTCCTCCTGTCTTTTTCAACGAGCTGAACCCGTATATCATACCTCCGCCCGCTTTTGGAATATTTTCCGGAACGAATGCCGCCGATAAGAGCATTTATTGTATTCCCTATAGCAGAAATACTTACGCCGCGGAGCGCAGCTTTTTGCCTGTCCGGAACAACATTAACTTCGGGCATGCCCAGCACGTAATCAGAATCCACATCCACCATTACGCCGCTTTTTTCCATTTCTTTCGCCATTTGTTTACTCAACTCGGCAAGTTTATCCCAGGAAGCTCCGTTTAACGTAAACTCTATCGGGAAACCGCGTCTTCCGCCTAAACTCATCAAAGAAGGATCCTGAATGACGACTTTTTCAACGCCAGGCACCGATTTAAGATTTTTGCGTAATACCGGCATAAGTTCCTGCTGCGAAAGAGGCCGCTTTTTCTTTTTATCTACGGCCCGCTGTTTCGGTGACTTAAGTGTAAGCATTATTTGTCCGGTATTGACCGTGTTGCCGCCGATATTGCAAAAATATGCTTCCACTTCCTGTTGTTTTGAAATTAATTTTTCCACTTCTTTAAACACCATGTCCGTGTATTCTATTGAAGAACCCACCTTGGTTTCTACCCTTACCATAAGACGGCTTATTTCCTGCGGCGGTGAGAATTCTGTCTTTGCGAACTTAAATAAAAATAGCGACCCGGCAAAAAGGGCTGTTGACGCAATAACTACTTTCCACCGGTTTTCAAGACACCAGTCAAGCGATTTTTTGTATGTATTTTTTTGCCACTCCATAAATCTTTCCATCATTTTTCCTATACCTGTGGTATGCCCGACGGTTAAATATTGTGAACAGTACATCGGAGTAAGCGTTAGAGCACCGAGCAGTGATATCATTATCGCTACCGAAATTGTAACACCGAACTGCAGGAAGTATTTGCCTATTACATCTTTCATGAAAATAACCGGTATAAATATAGCGAGTATGGCTATTGTCGATGCAACAGCTGCAAAGGTTATTTCTCGGGCACCCTTAATGGCGGCACTCACCTTTGTCTCGCCTTCCTCGCGGTGTCGTGTAATATTTTCAAGCACCATAATGGCATCGTCAACCACAATGCCTATGACAAGGGAAAGCCCGAGCAATGTGAACATATTCAGCGTAAAACCAAGTACATACATAACAAACAGCGTCCCGCATATTGACATCGGTATCATAAGAAATACATTTACTGCAGAACTGAATGAACCAAGAAACAACCAACATACGCAACCGGTAAGCAACACCGACAGTATCATAACAAAATACATATCATTTATTGACTCTTTTATAAAATCAGTCGTATCAAAACGGACGGCAATTTCAAGTCCTTCGGGAAGGAATTTCTGCATTTGTTTTATTTTTGCCTTTACGGAATTTGCTACCTTCACGGAATTAACGCCCCGTTGTTTCCTTATGCCGAGCCCTACCGTGTTTTTCCCCATCGCCCGGGATATCCTGCGGATATTTTCGGTTCCTTCTTCAACCTCAGCGACATCTCCTATCGTGAACTTTTTCCAGAGGGGCGAACCTTTGCGTGACGGTATGATAATGGACGCAAATTCCTTTACTGAACTTGCCTCGCCGACCACACGGATATTCATCTCATTCTTGCCGGTATCAATATATCCGGCAGGGACTTCTGCGTGTTCGGATTGTATTGCCGAGGTTATATCGTCAACGGTAAGTTCGCTGTTTCGCATCTTTTCCGCATTAAGCCACACCCTCAAATTAGGGTCAGCGAACCCGCCGAGAAAAACTTCACCCACCCCCGGAATGGTCGCAAACTGGTCTTTCAAATGGTCGCGGGTATATTCCATCATGTAATTCAAAGGTTTATTTCCGGATAGCGAAAGCCATAATATCGGCTGGTCTTCAGGATTACTTTTGGATATTGTAGGTGGATCAATGTCACGGGGAAGGTCGTGCTGCGCCCGTGCTAAACTGCTCTGGACTTCCTGCAAAGCAACATTTATGTCTTTGCTTAAATCAAAACTTACGCTAACCCTTGTACTGCCTCTGCGCGACGAAGAAGTGACTTCCTGAACACCCTCTATACCCATAATTGCATCTTCTATAGCATTTGTAACTTCCGTCTCCATGACTTCCGGGGACGCACCCTCCCACCCGCACGAAATTGAAAGTACCGGATAATCAACATCCGGGAGCTGGCTTATCCCGAGCCGCGAAAAAGCGACGAGCCCGAACACGATAATACCTATGACCACCATCCATGCAAAAACCGGGTTTTTAATTGAATTGTCAGATAAAGACATAATTTTTAAATATCAGAAAACCTGATTTCTTCTCTTTCTCCTATTGCTCTACTGCATTATCCAAAATTGCCTTGTCACTTTTTACTTGGATTAATGCTTTATCTAAATTGAGTTTGGCATCCGACATCAAAGTCATTGCCTGTATAACATCAAGGTTATTGACAAGTCCAAGTTTGTAATCTCTCAGTTGGAACTGATAACTCTTCTCGGATTTGTTAAATGCGTTTTTATAAGCCGTTACCTGATTTATTGAAGAAGCAAGAGTTTTATAAAGTTTTTTCACTTCTGCTGTTGCATCCCTCGTAATAAGTGATATTTTATTTTCCAATTCCTGCCGGCGTGAAATCTCTTCCTTCACCTTCCCGCGCAAAATCCCGCCTTGAAATAGAGGCATTTCTAACGTTGCAAGCACATTCCAGTCGGATGAATTTCCGTTGCGCAAAGTATACCACGAACCGTCAAGGTTCAGTGTCGGCAGCATTGAACCTTCTGTTATCCGCACTTTTGAATTCTGAATTATTGCGTCCTGCCGTGCAACTTCTACGTCAGACCTGTTCTTTACGGTTTCCAGATATTTTTCAAGTGTACCTGCATCCTCAACTACAGGGGTGTCGTCGCTTAATTTTAGAACTGACGAATCCACTCCTATCAGACGCGAAAGAGTTTCTATGTTTTTTGCGCGTTCACCTTCAGTTTTTTCCTGCTGTGCGACGAGCGTTGCAATCTGGGATTCAACTGCCAGCATTTCACTTTCTCTTGATTTGCCCAGCCGCGCTCTTTCATTCAATTCTTGCATCCGGTCCTGCATTATTTTTAAAGTATTTTGAATGTTGACTATATTCGTTTCCGCCTGAATGACAGAATAGAAAGATTGTATGACTTCCGCTTTTAGCGTCCGCAGAACACTTTTGGACTGGAATTCTTCTTTCTTAATATCGTTTTTGGAAAGATTTACTGCCTCTTTTTTACTGAATCCATAGAACAACGGTTGGCTGACAGTAAAGTAAGAATCTGCCCCCTCACTGTCATTTTCACCGCCTGCGGTATCTTCATAAAATCTTGAATATTTATAACTCAACTCCGGCAGGAGACCACCCTTTGATTGTTTTAACCGTTGTTCCGCCTGCATACGTTTTTCCGACTGTATTTTAATCTCGTAGCTTTTATCCTGTGCCATATTCAGGCACCGGCTAAGCGTTAAAACGGATACGTTATTTTGTTCGCCGATTGCCAAAGAAGCAATTAGAATAAAATATAAAAAACTTAAATTAAACTTTTTCATATAACATATTGGGTGCGAAATAAAACTGCCTACCGGCAGGCAGACAGTTTGTCATCGGAGATTTAAAAATATTTACATCTTGCTATTCTGTTTCATTTGTTTTATTATCTCTTGCATTAGTTTAGAAGAAGCTTCTTGTGCTGCTAATGTAAGGTTATCGCCGGAACCTGACGCCGATGCACTCCAAAGCAACTCGCCTGTTTCCACAGACACAAGCCGTACTGACATTCCTATACTCGCAGGTAAAGTCTCTATTTTGGGAACCAAATAATCTATATAAGAATAGCTGTAACCCGAAATATAATTTTGTGTGTTTGCAATTGTAGTGTTTCCGTTATGTGCTACCGTTGTGGTTTGTCCAAACATGGGTTCACTTTGCTGTTGAGGCATGTTAACCATAACTGTTTGTTCACGAATATTTGAAAAATTGGTGAGACTTCCGAATGCCAACGCGTCAACCCCCAGAAGTTTGCCTATTTTACTGATAGTGGCTTGGTCAAACCTGGAAAGATCCAAATCCTGCTCTTTGAGGATTTTATTTATCTGGCGACGCTCAACTATATTATAACCTGCTCCAAGCAGATAACTTTCAAAAGTACTTGCTATGATTTCACCTGAACCGGGATATGACGGATAATCTATAAATTCAATTAACGCTATGCGATTTATAGGATGAATATAGTAATTTTTATTAAAAAAAACTACAGCGCGGGGTGCACATGCAGAAAACCCTAACATTAATAGAATAATGAAAAAATTACAGTACATCTTTGAATTAAAAATTTTTGGTCCAATAAATTTATTCATGATATTCTAAAACCTTCGGAACAAATGATTTAGCGCGTTGCTTGGCTTCATCTATTTGCGATGTAGTCATAATAGTTTGCAACCTTTTTAAGTTTTCTTCGGCTGGTTTGTCACCGTGTGCCGAAGCCAAAACATACCACTTGTATGCTTCAATCAAGTCCTTATTTACGCCCAGACCCCGCTCGTAAATACGTCCGAGTTTATACTGCGCAAAGGGACTTCCCTGCAATGCGGATTTACTATACCATTGGAATGCTTCGTCGTATTTCTGCATGATGCCCCGGCCTGTCTCGCACATCACTGCCAGATTCTGTTCTGCAAATGCGTTTCCTTTTTCAGCAGCTTTTCTATATAATAACATCGCCTGATTATAATCACGTTTTACACCTAATCCGTGTTCGTAAATAAATCCAAGATTATTTTGAGCAAAAGGATTATTCCTATCAGATGCCTTCTGGTAGTATTCCTTAGCCTTGCTATAATTTCTGACAACACCTTGACCATTGAAATACATATTGCCCAAATTGCACAATGCCATTGACTTAACCCAATTGCGAGCATTTACGTTTTCTGCCGCAGTATTGTACCATTCAAATGCCTGCTTATAGTCCTGATTAACTCCATAACCGATATAATAAAGATAGCCCAAGTTGTTTTCTGCTACTGCATTTCCCTGTGATGCTGCTTTTCGATACCATTCTATAGCTTTATTATAATCTTGTGAAACACCACGACCATGTTCATACATAATTGCAATTCCGCATTGGGCATCGGCATTTCCCTGTTCTGCCACAATGGTAAGAAGCCTTATGGATTCATCGTAATGTCCTAAGTCATATGCTATCTTGGCATCAGAAAGAGAATCTGCCAGAACTTGTAAATGAATACATAATAATAACAATGTAGTGTAAACAGCAAACAGATATAATCGCCGTATCATAAATTTTTATCCATACCCGTGTTTATTATGGTGTTTTCAGGTTAAGCTTATTACAATTTGTTTTTGTTTTTGTTCAAATTTAACTTTTCCTTCTTTTGAAGTCAAGTTGAAACAATGCGATCTGGCCGAATAACTTCTTCTTACTATATTAGATGCTAGAAACGAAAAAAGGTTTACTCTCCGGTCTATTAATCTCTTCGCCAGTTTTTAGGAATCGTTTGTCGGCATTCAGGAAAAATGAGACAAATAAAAAAATAGTGTCAGATTTCCGTTCAATTATGGAGTAATCAAGCAAAATCCAAAAGTAATGATTGCAAAAGTCTATATTATTTTTTACTCGTTGTCAAAGTCAATTTGCGTTCTCTGGGCCAGCGTTTTATCTCTATTTCACGTTTCAATGCTGATGACTTGTCGGGTTGTTTTTCCGAATAGACGCATTTCACTGGTGTTTTATTTGAGGTGTATCTTGCGCCGTTGCCGTTATTGTGTTCGTCAATTCTTCTTTTCAGATTGGATGTGGTTCCGGTGTAAAGCGTGGTATCGGAACATTTAAGGATGTAGACGTAATAAGGCACGGCATTTTTCATGGGGTTGTTGTCCCTTGCTGCATTCGGGATTAAAATTTTTAATTTTGTATAGGGAACTAAAAAATTTTAATAAGCGGGTGATGGGAATCGAACCCACGTCTCAAGCTTGGGAAGCTTACATACTACCATTGTACTACACCCGCAGTAGCATTTGTCAAATTATACAATTTTATTTATTTTTGTAAATATGTTTTATGAATTTTTCCGCTTCATTTTTTGTTTTAATTTTTTTTAATACTTGCGCTTCTTCCAATTCTTCTAGAATTTTTCCCACGACCGGGCCTTCCGGAATTTTCAGTATTTTCATTATCTCAAAACCGTTTAAAAGTTTTTTTGGAACAATTTTTTCTTTTTGCCGGTAGAATTTGTTCAGAAGTTTGTTAGCCATTATTTTGTGAAGTGTTCTTGTTTTGCCTTTCGGATATGTATAAGCATCGGTGACGGATAAAACAATAAGGTCAATGGCGTCGTCTTGGAGGTCCCTGAAAAATCTCCACGCCGCCCTGTCGGTTAACTTTTCGGCAGACGTTAGATTCCCTATGCGCATATGGTGTAAGGTCAAGATTTTAAGATATTTTATTTCATTATTTGAAAGTTTTAAGCGTTTGCCGATAATGTTTATAATATCGCATCCCCTGTCCTCGTGCTCAAAAAATCTTAAACGGCCTTCAATTTTTTTTGCCGATTTAGGTTTTCCGATATCATGCAAAAGCGCCGCTAATTTCAGAAGAGTTTTTCTTTTTGTCGTTTTTGATATTTTTTCTTCAAGGTGTGCAGATATTCTTTTAGAAAATTTAGGAAAAACATTTTTGAAATTTGTACTGTAAAATTCTTCCAGTACTTTTAATGCATCAAAAGAATGTCCCAATAGTCCCATTTTAGGATAGTAACATCTCGCCGTATTCAAAGTTTCCACCAGTTCCGGCATTATTTCTTTCAACAATCCCGCTTTATAAATTTTAATTATGATGTTATAACTGTTTGTTAACGCAAGCATTAAAAATAACTCGTTTTGTATTCTTTCATTTGATATGTTTTTAATCTTCCGCGAGTATTTTTTTATGAATTTTTCTGTCTTCGGTTCTATGCTGAAATTTAATTGTCCCGCGAAACGGTATGCTCTTAAAAGCCGCAGCGGGTCTTCAACAAAATTTTTCTCGGAAATACATCTTACAATTTTATTTTTTATATCATCCTGCCCGTTAAAAGGGTCAATGATATTGTCGGTAAGCGGTCTTCTGCGGCGACCAACGGAAGTCCCTGTGGGATAAGCGGCGACCAACGGAAGTCCCTGTGGGATAAGCGGTAAAGCCATGGCGTTTATCGTGAAATCCCGCCGTGATAAATCCTCTGAAATATTTTTTCCCTGCATTTTTGAAAAATCATAAATTTCATCATCTATAACAACCCGATATGTTTTATTGAAATCGTCAAGCACCACAAAACTGCCGTTGGTTTTATCGGCGAATTCCCCCACAATTTTTTTTGTGTTGCCGTCGGTTGTAAAATCAATATCCTTTGTAATTTTACCTAAAAGTGAATCGCGGATATATCCTCCGACAATCCAGATATTTCGGTTAGCCGTTAAAGATTCCAATTTTTTGATTTTAAGCATTTATCACCGGTATTGCAGAAATAAGTTTTTTAGTATATGGATTTTCCGGTCTGTTCATAATTTTTTCAGATTGTCCGTATTCAACGATTTTTCCGTTCTGCATTATTGCGATATCGTCGGACACGGCATTTAATAAGTTTAAGTCGTGAGAAATAATTATGTAAGAAAGTCCGAGATTTTTTTTTAAGTCAAGAAAGAGATTCATAATCTGCGCCTGAACTGAAATATCAAGAGATGAAACAGGTTCGTCTGCGATAATAATTTTTGGTTCCGATGCCAAAGCCCTTGCGATTGCGATTCTCTGTCTTTGTCCTCCAGAAAACTGGTGCGGATATTTTTGCATTGCATCTCCCGATAATCCGACCAGATTTAATACATTAGCGGCGTTCTCGTCAGTATTTTTTTTTGTTTTTATTGCTTCCTTAATTATAGTGCCTATTGAAAGTTTCGGATTGAGCGACGAAAACGGGTCCTGAAAAATCATCTGAATTTTTTTTGATAATTCATATCTTAAATAATTTTTTATGTTTCTATCGTCAATAAAAATTTCACCGGAATCGTAACCCAGAAGTCCTGCAATAATTTTAGCGAGAGTGGTCTTGCCGCTTCCGGATTCTCCCGCCAACCCGACGATTTCCCCCTTTTTAAGTTCAATTGAAACATTATCCACTGCTCGGATATCGGCGGTCTTATTTGAAAAAAAGTTTTTCTCAATGCAAAAGTTTTTATTTACATTAACCGTTTTTAATATAAAATTATTCAACATAAAGTTTATTCCCGATAAAAACAGAATTGTAAAGTTTTTTCATATCTTTTATGTTCAACTGGATGCAGACATGGTTGATTGTATCGTGCTGCTGAATGTTTTTTGTGAAATCATGGATTATGAGAAAATCGGTAAAGTAAATTGCATGGTTTCCGAGAGCGCCGACCATAATCCGTTCGGCGGAATTTTCAGCCGGTATTTCTTTCGTAATATCCTCATATGTCCATTTCGGTTTTATCGGTGCCGGGTTTTTTTCTTTGGCAAGTATTTTAAGCATTTTTCTGTTTATCTCACTTTTTGAGAAGGCCGTTACGAATTTTTTTGAGACGACAATATCAGATGATATTTTTCCGTTTTTGACAAGTTTCAAGAGATTTGATTTAGTATCAAAAATAATTTTTGTTGTGAGTATATTCAAATGTCCGTTCAATAAACGGTTTTCTTTTAGTAATATTTTATTCTGTTCAACGAGTGATTTTTTTTCTTCTTCAATCTGAGGAAGCAAATCCGTTTTTATTATTTCCTTATCGCTATAAACCGACTGCTTAATTACGGTTTCATATTTTTTTTGGTTTGACAGCATTGCAAGTTGTTTTTTTAATTCTGCGATTTCACTTTCAATTGCCTTGGTATAATTTGGAAGTTTTATATGAATAAAAATAGAAACTGCTATAATGAGCAAAACTATAAATCTGAATAAATTTTTGAAAAATTTAATAAACATAAACAAGCGTTTTGTTGATTTTCGTATTTTTGTAAATATATTCAAGGTCCTCCGCACCGAGCCGAACGCATCCGTGAGAAACTGCCCTGCCGAGTAGTTCCTCTTTTTGTGTCCCGTGGATTTTGTAACCGAATCCTAAATCAAGAGCATACTTTCCCAACTCTCCTTCCACTTTTCTTTCGGGTGCATTCGGAAGCGGTATTTCTTTTTTCTCCTCAACAAACGCCCAGTCGGGTTTGAACCACAGCGGATTTTCCGTTTTATTTTTTATAGTGAAAATTCCTTTGGGAGTTACAAATTCCCATTTTCTTCCGGTTTTTTTATCATGCAAAATTCCGCCCCGCCCGACGGAACATTTTGCATATCTGATGATTTGTCCCTTTTGTTTGAAGTATAAAATATTCTCTTTTGTATCTATAAGAATATAAGGTTCGTTGTCGGTCAGTTCGCTGATTCGCTGAATGAGAAGCATGTTTTCGTTTGAAAGACCGATACTTTTTTCTATCAGATTTCTATTGATTTCTATAAGTGCGAGTTGTCTTTTTTTCAACGACGATGACTGTCTGTAAATTTTGTTTCTCTCCTTTTCCAACTGTTTAATTTCTTTTATTATCCCCGTTATACGATTTTTCGTAATTTCATTTTCGTTTTTTACATTTAAAAAATTGTAAATATCAACTGCCGCAAGTGTCAGAATTGCTATGATAATTATCGCGATGCAAACGTTTATTAGAAATGAATATTTTTTTATTTTTTTCATGGATTGAAACATCTCAGCAATCTATTTTCTTTTTGTTCCAATTGCGGACATTCTTTTGCGCACTTTTCAATTTTCTTCGGACATCGCGGATTAAACTTGCACCCGGGAGGTAAAGATGCTAAATCCGGCACATTACCGGGAATCGTGTTAAACCTTCTCAATTTATATTTACCTGCTTTTGGAATTGCCGATAAAAGCGCTTTTGTATAAGGGTGTCTCGGATTTTTAATTATTTCCGATGTTCCACCCTCCTCAACAATTTCTCCTGCATACATTACCGCTAGACGGTTACAGATATCCAATATAATTCCGAAATTGTGTGTGATAAAAATTACGGTTAGATTGAGTTCTTTTATCAGTTTTTTAATAAGTTCAAGAATTTCTTTTTGAATTGTGACATCCAATGCTGTTGTCGGTTCATCGGCAATTAAAATTTCCGGTTTTGTTGCAATCGCAATGGCAATCATTATTCTCTGTCTCATTCCGCCCGATAATTGATGCGGATAGTAATTTTTAATTATTTTCGGATTGCTCAATTGAACCGTTTCAAGAAGTTTTTCAATTTTCTCGTCTGAAAAATCGTGATGATGCGTTTTTAATGTCTCTCTTATTTGTTCCGAAATTTTTATTACAGGATTTAATGATGATAACGGGTCCTGAAAAACAATTCCGATTTTTCCGCCCCTTATTTTTTGCAGTTCTTTTTCATCAAGCCGTAAAATATCTTGATTGTGAAAAATAATCTTGCCGGCGGTTATTCTTGATTCTTTCGGCAGAAGATTTAATATAGAAAGCCCGAGCGTTGATTTGCCGCATCCCGATTCGCCCACTATTGCCAGAGAATCCGCTTTATTTAATGCTAAAGAAACATTCCTTACGGCGGGAATTATTTTTTTCCCGACGGTATATTCAACGGAAATATTTTCAATTGATAAAATTTTATCCATTAATTTATTCTCGGGTCAAAAACATCCCGCAAACCCTCACCTAAAAGATTCCAACTGAGAACTGTTACCAAAATTGCCAGTCCCGGAAAAAGCGAAAGCCACCATGCGATATGAATGTAGTCCTTGCCGCTGGTTAAAATATTTCCCCACGACGGTGTGGGCGGCTGAACGCCAAGCCCCAAAAACGAAAGTCCCGACTCCGTAAGAATTGCCGCCCCAACTCCAAGAATACTCGCAACGATTACCGGTGCAATAACATTCGGAAGAATATGAACAAAAATAATCCTTCTTTTTTTAAGACCCAGTCCTTTTGCCGCGATTATGAAGTCGCGTTCTTTCACGGAAAGTGTTTCGCCGCGAACCAATCGTGCAAGACCTGTCCAGGAAGTAAGACCGATTACAATCATAACATTGTAAATGTTAGGCTCTAAAAAAGCAATCACCATCAAAATTAAAAAAAATGTAGGGAAGCATAGCATAATATCAACAAACCGCATAATGACAGTGTCAATTTTTCCTCCGAAATAGCCGGAGATTAATCCGAGAAACGTTCCGACAATTACCGAAATTCCGACCGCGATAATTCCGATAGATATTGAAATTCTCGTCCCATAGACCATCCTTGAAAAAACATCCCGTCCCATTTCATCGGTTCCCAAAAAATGATTTTTTGACGGCGGTTGCAATCGTTCTAAAATATTTCCTTCAATCGGATTATGCGTAGAAATTAAAGGCGAAAAAATTGCCGTTAAAATCAAAGCGACTATTATTAAAATTCCGATCTTGGCAAGTTTATTTTTCAGTAATTTTTCAAGATAAAGTTTCAGCATAATTTATAAATGGACAAATGTCCATTTATTATTTTATCTATACCTTATTCGCGGGTCGATATAAGCGTAAGTTATGTCCGCTATTAAATTTCCAAAAAGTGTCAAAATTGCGACGATAGTTCCGACGGCCATAATAACGGGATAATCCCGCGACATAATTGCTTCGTAACCCAGCCGACCCATTCCGGGCCATGCAAAAATCGTCTCAAAAATAAATGACCCGCCGATTAAGTCAGGAATTGTAAGACCGATAATTGTTACGACAGGAATCAATGCATTTCTTAAAGCGTGCTTAAAAATTACAGTTGACTCTGTTAGTCCTTTTGCTCTTGCGGTTCTTATGTAGTCCTGATGAAGAACTTCCAGCATTGCGGATTTTGTATATCTTGAAAGTCCTGCGAGACCGGTAAACGCCGATACGAAAACGGGCAAGATGAGATGTTTCGTGATATCCGTAAATTTCCCAAAAAAAGTAAGTTCGTCAAAATTTATTGAGCGGAAACCGGAAATAGGCAGCCAGCCAAGATGGAGTCCAAAAAAAATCATCAATAAAATTGCCAGCCAGAAGGTAGGAACAGAAAATCCCAAAAAAACTGTAACGGTAGTAATTTTATCAAAAACGGTATCTTTTTTTACGCTAGATATAACGCCTATGGGAATAGCGATTGCAAATATAAAAATTATTGATAAAAAATTAAGAAGTAGTGTTGCAGGAAGCCGTTCGGCGATTTTTTTTATGACGGGTCTGTCGTCTTTGAATGATTTCCCGAAATCAAGTTTTGCCAGCCGTTTAATCCACATCCCGTACTGAACATAAACCGGTTTGTCAAGTCCGTAAATTGCAACCAGCCGCTGTTTTGCCTCTACGGTGATTTTTTGGTTCATATCGGTAAGAATATCCGTCGGTTTGCCCGGCGATAAATGCATCACAAGAAAAGTAATAACGGTTATACCGAGAAGAACCGGAATTGTTAAAAGCAATCGTCTGAAAATATAAGAAATCATACAAAGATATTATATTTAATTGAGAGAAAAAATCAACGGAAAAATATGCGGCGGGATGGGTTCGGAAAATTTTACTGTTGAAGCGTGTATTTTTGATTTGCCTCCGGAACATACCATTCGCGGAAATTCCATCCAATACCTAAAGGTGCAACCTCAGGACCAATAAATCTTTTGTGAATTACAGGTAGTGCGTCTGCAACATATAGAAATGTGTAGGGCTGGTCAACGGCAAGAATTTTATGGATTTTTCTGTAAATTTCCTGTCTCTGTTTTTCGGGAAAAATCCGCCGACCTTCTTCCAAAAGTTTGTCAACTTCTTTATTTTCGTAAGACACAAAATTGTATTGCCCTTCTTTTTTTTGTGACGAATGCCACAACGGATATTGGTCAGGGTCGCGTGATAACGACCAGCCTAAAATCACAGCATCAAATTTTTTCTTGTCAATGTATTGGTGAATAAATGTTGACCATTCCAAAATTCTTATGTTGACTTTTATTCCGACTTTTTTAAGATGTGCCTGAATAAGTTCTGCTGCGACCGCCCTTGATTTATTTCCTTGATTTGTAATTATTGTGAACTCAAATTTTTTTCCGTTTTTGTCAAGCCAGCCATCGTTATCAGAATCAATCCATCCGAATTTCCCGAAGATTTTTTTGGCTTTTTCAGGATTGTATTCATAGTCCGAAACTTCCGGATTATATGCCCAACTTGTCGGCGGATATGGTCCTGTTGCCGGAACACCTAACCCAAGTAAAATACCGTCAATAATTTCTTTTTTATTTATTGAGTGTGCAATCGCCTGTCTAATTTCTTTTTCCTTGAAAAAGGGGTTCAAAAGATTATATCCAAGATAGGCATAGCCGAAAGAAGGGTATCTGAACTTGTTGTAATTTTTGAAAAAATTTTTATAGGCATTGTACTGGTCTGGAGTTAAACCCATTGAGTCAATTGTCTCATTCCTCAATTCCAGAAACTGAACCGACTGGTCGGGAATAATTCTATAGATATATTTTGAAATTTTAGGTGGTCCTTCAAAATAATCAGGATTTGCCTCGAGCACGATTTTTTCATCTGTTTTCCATTCTACAAATTTATAAGGACCTGTTCCAATAGGTTTTCTGTTTGCGGGATGAGTGTTAAAATCACCCGTCTGAAAAATGTGTTTTGGAATAATTCCCATTCCCCATGAAATTAGCCCCGGCGAAAACGGTCCTTTGTATGTGATTTTTATTTTGTACGGGTTGATGATTTCAATTTTTTTGACAAGTTCAAAATCGGATGAATAAGGTGTTTTTACTTTCGGGTCAATCAGTTTTTGATATGTAAATTCAACATCTTCCGCAGTGAATTGTTTGCCGTCGTGCCATCTGACATTTTTTCTTAAATTGAAAATTATAATTTTCCCATCCGATGAAACCGTCCACGATTCTGCCAAATCCCCCATAATGTTTATATTTTTGTCGTATTTTACCAGACCGTTAAAAACGAGATTATTTATATCAGCCGAAGCGGAATCAGATGCTAATATCGGATTCAGATATGAAGCATCCCCGATAGACGATTCAACATAATAATCACCGGAATTATCATTACCGGAAGTTTGTTTTACCGTTTCGGTTTTTTTGCAACCGACAAAACAAAAGACCAAAAATAAAAAGAACAATTTTTTCCTCATTTCAGTATAACCGTTATAATTTCTTTTGGATTAAAATATTTTTCACAGGCGGTTTTGATGTCTGAAATTGAAACTTTGTCTATGTCTTCAAGATATTTTTGATCATATTCGTAACCTTTCCCCATTGTTTCCCACCAGCCGAGATACCAGCACTGCCTTTGGATTGTTCTGTGGTCCAAAAGATAATTTCCTTTTAAGTATTCTTTTGCGTTTTTCAGTTCGTCGTCGGTAATTTCAGGCAATTTTTTAATTTCATCAATGAATATTTTTTCCACCGTCTCTACATTTTCTTTTGATGTCCCGGCATACAACACAAAATCACTTATTTCTTTTCTTGAAGGATAAAATGAATCGCCTTCATAAACCAGTCCGCTTTTTTCACGCAGCACATCAAAAAGCCGCGAACCCATTCCTCCCCCGAGTATGGCATTAATTACTTTCAGTGTGACATATTCCTTTTGGTTGATGTCAGGTGCTAAAAATCCCGAGAAAATGTACGATTGCTGGAATTTGCCGGTATAAGTTTTTTTTGAAATTTTGTTTGATTCTATTTTCGGCTGTTCTTTTTTTGTTTTTTCTATTGTCCCAATAATTTTTATGCTGCCGAAATATTTTTCTACAAGTTTTTTTGCCGTTTCAAAATCAACATCGCCGACAACACACAAAACCATATTTGCCGTCTTAAAATGTTTTCTGTAATTATCCGAAATCTGCGAAGTGGTTAATGATGAAACAGTTGTTCTATAACCTTCAACCGGTTTGTGATAAGGATGATTTTTGAAAATCAGTTCGTTGAATTCATCGTAAGCAACATCAAAAATGCGGTCTGATTTTGACTTTATAGCGGCTATTGTTCTTGTTTTTTCTTTTTCAAATTCCTTTTCCGGAAATGTCGGATTATTTACGACATCGGCAAAAATATCAAAAGCGGGAATAAAATTGTCCGACGGTACTATCATTGAAACCTCAGAAAAATCGTTTGAACATCCTGCGAAAATTGTAGCACCAAGCGATTCGGATTCAATTGCAATTTTTTCCGAAATTCTATTGGATGTCCCTTTCGTCAGCAACTGGACGGTGAGATTTGTTATTCCTGCTTCATTATCCGTTTCAATAACGGAACCACCTTTTACGAATAAGTTCACGCTTACCAATCCGATTTTCTTTTTTTCGCAATGGACTAAAGTAAAACCGTTGTCAAGTACGATATTATTTACTTGTGAATATCCAAAATTAAAAGCGAAAAGCAAAAAGTTAAAAATTATGGCTATTTTTTTCATAATTTACGGAGTGATAACCACCGTCGGAATATTCGGAAAAATCAGATATTTTGAAATAACATTTTTTATATGTTCAGGTCTTACTTTTTTTATATTTTTTGTGTAATTTTCGGCGATTTTTCTGTTACCGAGCGCCGCATAAAATCCGAGTTCTTCCGCTTTGCCGTCCGGCGTTTGCTCTTGTAAAAGTTTATCCCGCATAAGAAGTGTTTTTGCCCTGTCAAGTTCTTCATCCGTTACATTTTCAAATGTAAGCTGGTTAAGTTCAATTAAAATTTTATTTGTCACAGCGGATGCATTTTCCGGTGAACATTCCGCATACACATAAAACAATCCGGGTCCATTATGTGTGGCAAATGAAACAGAAACGGTATAGGCAAGTTTGGTCTCTTCAACAAGTTTTTTGTAAAGTCGTGATGCCCTGCCTGTTCCCAAAATATAAGAAGCGACATCAAGCGGATACTGGTCATCGCTTTTTATATTTGCCGCCGGAAAACCCATAATTATGTATGAATGAGAAACATCTTTTTTGATTGTTTTTTTATATGGTTCGCTAAAAGAGTATTTGAAATTTCCATCTTCTAATTTAGTAAATTTTTGAACCATCCATTCCTCAAATTTTTCTTTTTTCGTTTTAAGTTTCTTAATCTTGCCGAAACTATTTTTCAGAAAACCGAGCATTTGTTTTTCATCAAAATTGCCGGCAATCACTACTAGGATATTTTCCGGCGTATAAAAATTTTTATGAAACGACAGAAAATCATCCCGTTTTAATTTTGAAACTGTTTCTTCCGTCCCGATTACTCTTTGAGCATAACGGGAAAAGTTAAGAAAAACATGGCTATAAAATTCATCAAAAAGTAATGATTGCGGATTGTCGTCTTTTCGTTTTATTTCTTCAAGTATAACCCTTCGCTCTTTTTCAATTTCTTCTTCAGGAAATAACGGATTTAAAACGGCATCGGTAAGAATTTCCGCAGATTTAATAGAGTAACTGCTCGGTACAATGGCATAAAAATATGTAAAATCTTTTGAGGTTGCCGCGTTTATAATTCCGCCTAATTTTTCTATGTCGGGGGCAATTTGTTTTTGAGTTCGTGTAGGTGTTCCCTTAAAAATAAGATGTTCTATGAAATGAGAAATTCCGGAAATATTTTTGTCTTCGTTTGCCGCGCCTGCGGAAATCCATATCTGGATTGCAGTCGTGTCGGCTGATGAATCCGAATCAAAAATAACTGACACCCCATTTTTTAGTTTATTACTTTCAACTGAATACAAAAAAGACACTGTTGTCAGTATCACGAAATAACTGCTTAAAAAAAATCTGAAAATATTTTTCATTGAGTAATTATTTTTTCTTTTTGATTTTTTTCTTCATTTTAGACGGTTTCTTAGCAGATTTTTTTACTTTTATTTTAACAGTTTTTTTCGGTATCCTTTGATTTTTCATCATTTCGGAAATCAGTTCAACTGCTTTTTCTGCTTTAGATTTCTCTGCTGCTACAAATACCACTACATCTTTTTTAGAACAGGAAAATTCTTTTTCAATCGCTATTTTTTCATCCGCGGTTATTCCATAGTGCGGAAGTTCGTCAGTTGAGATAAATCCGCCCGCCCCCGCTTTTTTTGAAACTGCCGACTGAAGCGTATCGGATAATTTTACATCTTTTACCAAAAGTCCCGCAATGCCTACAATTTTCACTCCGAGAACGACACTACCTTTTGCAATCAGATTTTCAATAAGATTTGACTCAGTATTTTTTAAGAGATTTGTAATATCTTTTACCATAATTACCTCCTTTCAGATTGCTGTGGTTATAAGAGTTTCAGTTGAAGAAATCCCAGGAATTGCCCGTATTTTATGAACTACTAACATTGTCAATTCCTGAATACTTCCTGCTTCCACATCTATTACTAAATCCCATCTGCCCAAAACCGCGCTTATGTGCGTGATACCCTTGATAATTCTCAATTTGTTAAGCGTCTGTTTTTCTTTTCCCGCAACAAGTTTTGCAAGTACTAATCCCGAAGCCATTGCCATTTTTTCACCCCCTGTATTAAAAAGTTTCCCGCTCAAGCGGGATCCCGCCAAAGGCGGGAAAAATTCAAGCCAATATCGGTAACAATAATTTTCCCGGAAAGTTTTCTACCGTCGTTAATAAGCAGTCCTTTTTTTATCGCAACCATTGTAACAGTTAAGTTTGACTTTACCGCAACGCCAAGTTTTTTCCCCGTATCCGCATCAATTCCCGACGGTATATCAACCGATACAACTGGTATTTTTACAGAATTTATTTCCCGGATAATTTTTTTATATGGTTCTCTAAGTTTCCTTTTTGTTCCGGTGCCAAGCAGAGCATCTACGATTAAATCGGTTTTTGGGATTTTACCGTTTAATTTTTTTGCGGATAAAGTAATAACCGGAATTTTAATTTTTTTTATAATGTTGAGATTGATTAAAGCATCGCCCGTATATTTTGATATTTTTTGCACGGTAAAAACTTTTACTTTTACATCATTGTTAAAAAGATGTCTTGCTATGACAAAACCGTCGCCGCCGTTGTTTCCGCCTCCGCAAAAAATTGCAACTTGTCGCGGATGAAATTTTTTAAGAATTATTTCAGCCGTATTTTTTCCCGCATTTTCCATTAAAATAATTGACGGAATCGAAAATTTTTCAACGGCAATTTTATCCAATCGTCTTACATCGTCGGCGGGAATTATTTGCCCAATAGTAACTTTGCGCATATTTCAGGTAATAGCGGCTGAATGTAACAACCGGAGCCCCGCTCAAAACCGGTGATTTCGCTGATTTGCGGATATATTTCAATATGCCAGTGAAAGTCACTATGAATAGTTTTCCAGTAGTCCGGTTTCGGTCTCATATAAGGAATTGTATGCAGAATATAATTCAACGGCGGGTCGTTTAAAACTGCGGAAATTTTGGAAAGAGATATTTTTAGTATTTGCGCAAGATTTTTCAGCGATGATTCACTTTCTGCCCGGAAATCCGCATTATGTTTTTTAGGCATAATGGAAAGTTCAAACGGGAATTTTGTTGCAAAAGGAACAAAGGATATGTAATCAAGATTTTCTTCAACAATACGTTTTTTGTCTTTCTGTTCCTGACGAATAATATCGCAGAAAAGACATCTTTCCTTGTAAGAAAAATAATTTTTTGCGGATATAAGTTCATCTTTTACCGTTTTGGGAGTTAACGGAAGTGCGGCAAGTTGCGAGTGCGTATGACCATATCTGAAAGGCGATTCAGGCCTTTGGTTCTTAAAAATCAAAGCATATCTAAGTCGTTCGTCGTTGTTCAGGTCTCTTAATCTTGTCTGATAAACTTTTAGAATAAGCAGTATCTGTTCGGGAGGAAGTTCGCATAAGTTTTTTATGTGATGCGGTGATTCTATTATAAGTTCGTGGGCACCGATGTTGTTCATCATATCGTATATTCCCCGCCCGACTTTGCCGACATCACCATCTATCTTGAAAGCGGCGGATTTTGACGGAACCACTCTTACCTGCCAACCCGGTGTGTTTGGACGCGTATCAAATTTTCTTATTGAATATATTTCCGGAAGTGTTTTTGTTTCGTTGCCTTCGCAAAAAAAACATTCAACACCTGTTTCTTTAGGTTTTGGATTTAACGATAAAAAAAATTCTTCTTCACTCTGCGTTCCGGTGATAATCCATCTGTGCGATACTAAATCTCGTCTTAGTTCCGGCATATTTTAAGTTCCTTTCTCAAAAAATATAACTGTAAAATTATATTAAATTTTTTTTAGTAAGTCAATTTATATTTTCAAGCGCGCGCGAAAAGCAAACTTGTTTGTTTTTCCGAGTGAGCGCTGCAAACAAAGGGTTTAATACCCTTTATTTGCTTCAATGTGTGCCAAACGCAATGGCTCAGGAATACGGTATTTCGTCAGACACTTAAAAACAATATCGGCAGCCGTGGTTAATCCGATTCTGTGTCCCTGCGAAATAAAAATAGGTTTTGTAAATTTTTTTGAACGCATTGTAAGTCCTATTAAAGTCCCCGCGTCATCTTTTAAAAAAGTATAAGCGCCTTTTAATGCCGGCGGCGGTTCCTCGTAATTTCCGTAGAGATGAGATTTTGCACACCCGATTGACGGTTTGTCAAGTATTACGCCGAGATGTGATGCAATGCCGATTCCCCTCGGGTGGGCAATCCCCTGACCGTCAAACAAAAACAGATCCGGCTCGGTTTTTAACTTTTTTATCGCTTCAAGCAGAACAGGTCCTTCTCTGAAAGAAAGGTAACCGGGAATATAGGGAAATGCAAATTTTTTCTTATAGCGTATATTTACTTTTTCTAAAATTTTAAGGGTTGTAAAATTGAGTACCACTACCGCCGCAAAAATTTCCTTTTCGTTTTTTGAATATGAAACATCGCATCCGGCAACGGTTTTAATTTGCGAAATATCACCAAACTCATTCTTAAGAATTATTTTTCCCGACATATTCTGCTGAATAATTTTTGCGCCTCTTACATCATCCGGCATTTCAAATTTATTTTTTATTATCATAATTCCTGCCGCCAGCCATTTGTAAGTCCTAATTCATCCGCCCGGTTCAATACTTGCTGATATTCTTTGTCTGTTATTTTTCTCTGCAATTCCGGAAAATCACCTGTTTTATTGGCAGGATGATACTGTGCCATAATTGACATATAGGTGTCCGGCGAAATTTCTTTTGCGATAAATTCAAATACTTTTCGGCTTCCTGCAATGTTTTCCGGAAGTACCAAGTGTCTTATAATAAGCCCTTTTGTTGCGATGCTGTTTTTAATTTGCAAATCACCAACTTGTCCGTGCATTTCTTTCAGTGCGAGTTTATTTATTTCCCAGTAATTTTTTGCATCGGAGTATTTTTCCGCCGTCCTGTCATCGGAATATTTTGCATCCGGCATATATATGTCAATAATACCGTCTAATAATTTTAATGTTTCTATTTTTTCATATCCGCCGGAATTATAGACGATAGGAATTTTAAGTCCTTTATTTTTTGCCAGCAAAACTGCTTCAATTATTTGGGGCACTACATGCGTCGGTGTAACCAGATTTATATTGTTGGCGTTTTGGTTTTGTAAAGTCATCATTATTCCGGCAAGTTTTTCAACCGTGATTTCATTGCCGTTGCAAAGTTGAGATATAGGATAGTTCTGGCAAAAAACGCATCTCAAATTACAGCCGGTAAAAAAAATTGTTCCCGAACCGTTGGTTCCGGAAATCGGCGGTTCTTCTCCGAAATGTAAATTATATGCCGATATTTTTGGATTTCTTCCGATTTTACAGAAACCCAATTCATTTTTAAGACGGTTGACATTACAGTTTTTCGGACAGACGGAGCATTTTTCAAGGAGAGCAGAAAAATTCGTCATATAAAAAGCGATATAATTCCTGCTATTGAAATAATAAGAAAAATAATGGACAGAAGAAATACAATGATAATAGGCGAAAAAATTATAAGAAATGTTTTGATTATAGAAATGTTGTAAAGTATTTTAATTGAAAATATAAGCAAATATATCGTCCAGAAAAAAATAACCGTAAAAGCGAAATAAGTCAATCCAGTCCCGACAAATTTTCCGATTATTGCCGAAGGAATCATCAATAACATCGGAGCAAGCGAAAAATTTAAAAGAGAAAAAAGCGTTATGACATTTCCTTTTCCTTTAAGTATCTCTGCAATGAAATGATAACTCGCAGCCGTCGTTACTAAAATCAAAAAATTTGATAATAATACAAAAAACAGGATTAAAACAAAATTGGTATTTGAAAAATGAAAAACAATTGAATTGGAAACCAGAAAACTTACATTAGCAAGTATAAAAATCAGCAAAGAAAAAAATACGGGTTTTTCAACAATTATTATTTCAATTGTTTCTTTCGGGTTATCCAATAATGATAGTGCCGTTTCAAATTTTTCTGCAAACATAATTTTTAACCACGAATAAACACTATAAAACTATCTTTTCATATTCGTGTAAATTAGTGTTAATTCGCGGTTCCATTTTTCTATTCAAGGATATATTCAAATCTTACGTTCATAGACGGCATTATTTTTGAAAATGCCTTTTCTTCAAAACCTGCCGGTATAAATTCAAATATTTTGTCCCACTGGTCAGAATCAGATATTATTTTTACATCCCCTTTTATTCCGGCAAGTTTTTTTGCTTCTTCAATTGCCTCGTCAAGTCCTCCGAGAGTATCCACAAGTCCCTCAGATTTTGCCTGTGTCCCGGTAAAAATTCTGCCGTCGGCAAGAGTGCGAGCTTTTGCTTCGTCAAGTTTTCTGCCTGTCACCACCGCCGATAAAAATTGCTCGTAAGCGTCATTTATTAAATCCTGCAAGATTTTTCTTTCTTCAATAGTCATTTCCCGCGCAAAATTTCCTATGTCTTTGTGTTTTCCGGACTTTACCGTCTCAATTTTTACGCCGATTTTTTTCATAAGTTCGGAAAAATTGCCTATTTCCAGAATTACTCCGATTGAACCGGTAAGTGTTCCCGGTTGAGCCACTATTTCATCCGCTGCACAGGCAATATAATATCCGCCGGAGGCCGCAACATCCGAGAATGATGCCACAATAAATTTCCCGTTTTTTTTCATTTTTAATAATTCCGAATAAATCTCTTGGACTGCGGCAACGGTTCCGCCCGGAGAATTTATTCTTAAAACAACCGCTTTAACGGAAGCAGTTTCATTTAATTTTTTCAAACGCTTTACTATTTTTTCAGAATCGCGGGCAAACGGGTCGGAAGATTTCATAGATGCTCTTATTGGTCCGAGTATGTTTACGACGGCAATTTTATCCTGCGAAATGCCGATCTTTGATTTTCTTTCAATTTTTTGAGACGGTTGTGAAAAAACAATCCAAAATCCGAGTATTGACGATACAAAAAATAAAATTGCAATAATTGTTGCCAGTTTATTTCGTTCCATAAGTTTTTACCTCCGACATAATTTTTTTGGTTTCATTTTTCATCTGACCGTAATCAAATCCATATCTTTCGGAAATTTTTAAGAAGGTTTCGCCCCGGTTCCGCTTTTTTATTATATCTTCCGGCAATTTTTCAATTTTTTTTGATATCAAAATAACCTTGATAAGTTCGCTGTATCCCAACCCATTGTTTTTAATTTTTTGAATTTCCGCCGCCGTCATTTGCCACCAGGTGACATTTTGCGAAAGATTTCTGCAAAACGGTTCTATCGTCAGCGGTTTTTCTTTTTCTTCCTTTTTACTGTTGCGAAAATCCTCCTGCTGTTCTTTTAAGTCATTTTCAAATTGGTCAATATGAGAAGAATCTGTATTCGCAGGTGCGGTTATGCATAGTAATAAAGCAATCAATATAATTTTTTTATTTTGCTGTAACATATTTAAAAAATGTAGCGTTCCGTTTATCTGATTTAACCTGTGCCGCCACCATATTTTTCAGGTCCTTTTCCCATGAAGCCGATTTAATTATTCCCCTGAAATTTACTGTTTGTGCTTGTCCGGGAAGTAATTCGGGAATAATTTTTTCATTTTCGCCGAGTATTTCGCCGCCGATAAGATAAGGTTTTACGATGATATTTTTTAGTTTTTTGTTTGATATATTTTTTAGCACAACCGGTATGGAAAATTCTTCTTTTAAGTTTAATTTTGCCGGTAAATTAATCTCTGCGGCTATCGGCAGAAGTCCGTTTAATCGTCTCATTTCTGTGATGGCAGCGGCTCCTGCCAATAGCCATTCTTTTGATGAGTACGGTTTTATTCTTCCCCATAACGCTCTTGCCAAATCGTGAATAAACATCGCGTCGGCAGTCCCGTCGTTGTAAATCTTTTTTGTTGCATCCATTAAGCGGTTATAAAATTCCTTCGGCCCCGGAGGATTCAGTATTTTTTGATGAAGAGGCCAGTCAACGACATTTCCGAGCACAAGATTTGCCTGTCCCTTTTTTACGTAATTATGCCAATCATCCAAAAGCATATCAAACTGTTGACGGTTCGCCTCATATAGCATTAAAGCATCTATATCCATTCCCGCATCAGAAAACATTACCGGGTCCTGCCCGTGTTGCCAGCCCTTTTCCCATGTAAGAGTAAAAAGCCAGAGCGGTTTTTTAAGTTTTACCTCTTTTGTGATTCTGTTGATGATTTTTGAAACTTTGTGCGCCCGCCACCACTGCCACTGGTCTATAAGATTCATATTCCGCCGTGTTACTTTCTCATTTGCGAGCCATCCCATTTTTCTTGCACCGTTGAATTTTTCCCATCCGTCGGGAACTTTAACATTCATATCCTGAACAAATTCGTCAACAAGTTCATACCCGCCGAGCGCGTTGCGGATGTAATCAAGTCCGATGTAGTCAATTTCGGGAATCTCGTTAAAAACTTTTATCAGTTTTATGATATCCGAAATTCTTTTCTCGTCGGCAATTGATATTGAACGGGTTTCAATTGGGCCTCCTTTTTCGGAATTATATTCAAGGGCATATTTGTAATTTTTGTATTTGTAAGGTCCGAACGTAAGATATGAGATTATATATGTTCCGAATTTTAATTTTCTGCTATGCGCTTCTTTTCCCAATTCCGGTAATTTAGACATATTTTTTTCAATCCATGGGAAATGTTCGTCGGCATTCGGACTTTCTGCTTTTGTCTGTCCTGCGAGATACCAGAATGCGTCGGCACCTACGAACTCTGTCCAGTCAAGCATACCGTGCCAGTCGGTTTCGTTACCTTCGGGATTTATTATTTTAATTTTTGAAAGGGTTGTCATATTTTCAAATGTTAGCACTCCGAAACCACTTGGCAAATATCCTTTAAGTTTCCTGCGAATTATTAGAAAATTTTTAGCGGAGAATTTTATGTTTTGTGCAATAAACGGTTCGGCGTGATATTTACCGTCGGATGCGTTCCACGGGCACGGCCAGTTGCCCTCCCACAGGTTTTTTTTGTTGTTGTAAATTAAAGGGAGTTTGCCGACTCCGCCTATTGTAATTATCCTGTCTTTTTCTTTATAGACGGAAATATAAAACGGTTCGTTTTTATATTTTTCCGCAAATTTTTTGTTTTTGATTCTTGCAGTTATTTTTATGAATTCCCAGTGTAAATATGATTTTTTTTCTGTAGTTAAAAAAATGTCGGTTTTTAAGAATTTTACAAGAGAATAAATTCCGAAAACCGCCGTCAGAATGAGCAATAGAGAGATAAAACCAATTATTATCTTTTTCATCGTTCGGTATCCATTAAAATAGTCACCGGTCCTTCGTTATGAATTTCAACGGTCATATCTGCCGCAAACTTTCCTGTTTTAACCGTAAGCCGAGATTTTTTCAGTTCATAAACGAATTTTTCATATAATATATTTGCTTTTTCCGGCTCGGCTGCATCCGTAAAAGCCGGTCTCCTGCCTCTTTGACAATCGCCGTAAAGCGTGAACTGCGATACTACTAAAATATCGCCTTTTATATCAGCCACCGAAAAATTAAATTTGTTTTTATCATCTGCAAAAATCCGCAAATTCAGTATTTTTTCAGAAAGCCAAGAGATGTCTTTCTCGGTATCGTTTTTTCCCACACCAAGCAGAACTACCAGACCTTTTCCGGTTTCCTCTTTAATATTTTCGTAGATTACCGATGCTTTTTTTACCCGTTGAATAACCGCTTTCATTTTATTCTATTTTATATATGATAAGATATTCGTAGTTTAATTTCCCGAACATATCCTTCCTCATTTCCTTTCGGACGTAAAATTTAATTTTATTTCCCAACTTAGCGATCTTGCACTTGCCTTCTATAGCAATGTTGTCTTTAAAACCTTTTACAGCAAGGACATTGTTGTTTTTTATTAGATGAATGTAAATACCGTCTTCCTGTGGATTTTTTTTGGCTGATTTATCAACTAACTTTTTATCAAGTAATCCCGATTTCAATATTTCCTTTTTAGGTATATCATATCCTCCGACAATTAAAACATAGTCTAAATCCAATTCGTTCTCTATCTCAATAACCGTTTCTCCTCTTTCAACAGATTGATAGACGGTGTTTACAATTTTATCGCCGAAAGTTTTATACTTTCCAAAAAACAAATTATCAAATGCCTTCCATATAGAAAAAACTAATACAATAATGAGTATAACCGATAAGATTAGATATATTTTGTGAATTATGCTTCCTTGAAAAAAAATAATGATACGGGCATTTATTTTTTTTAATTCAATAAATACCCCCATCAATCCACTGATTAAAATAGGGGCAAGTATAATTAAAACGAAAACATTTGCACTTATAGAATCTATAGAATCCAGTATGGAATCCGGTAAGAATGATGGATGTATATACAATTTTACTAATACATATACAGAAAATAATAAACCCGGTATAGTTCCTATTATAAAAGCTAAAATGCAATTAATTATTGATAACATTATTTTTTTTATATTCATAATTTTTATTTAATCAGTATTATTAAGTTATCTTTGTTTTTGAGTATTTCGTAAGCATATGAATCGTCATCCATTATTCCTTGATCTTTTAATTTTTGTCCAATATCACGGCCGACTTTATTATTCCAAAAGTCCATTTTTTTTGATTCTTCTGTAGCATTGTCAGGGTTTATCTCGTGATTATCAGTAATCTCTTTTGCAAAATCATAGCCAACATCTCTGGTTATTATAGCATTCCAATAAGCATGTCTGAATGCATCACTTATATCGTCCGTTCCGTTATATCCAAATTCCTTTTTGGTTTTATTTATAGATTTTACTCTATCCCAAAATGCTTTTAGAATATTTATCAGTTTATCAGGATTTTCATCAATTGTTTTTACGTCGCCTGGACCAATATAACCGATGTATTTCAGTAGATATGCAGAGAACGACAAAAATTCTTTTTTATATTCTTTATACTGATCATCCAAATCCGGAACATCAAATCCAAGTGATTGGATGTCTTTTCTTAACGGTTTAAAATATGAATTGATTTCCTGTTCTTTATCCGTGGTATTTATAAAAGTTACCGTGGCCCGTGAGTAGCCGGCGGCTTTTACTATAACATAGAGTTCATATCCTTCCGATTTTATCGGTTTGTCATTTGAAGGTTTTTTGTATTTTGATTTCAGATTTTCAACTATCTGCGCATAATCCTGATAGGTATAAACTCTGCCCTTGACAATCTCAATTGCATCTTTTGTTTCACCGATTTCCGGCAGGTATTTATCAAGTTGTTTGCCGATTTCTTTTTCAGCCAATTCTTTCAAATAATTATTAACCTTAAGATATGCCGCTGAATCTACTTTAAGCAGCAATGATTGTTGTTCCGACGGAAGGTCTTCAAATTTAACTTCGTTTTTCAGATTCCAAAGCAAATCCTGTTTTAAGGACTGCTTTACGCGTTCCTTTGTATTAGTGTAATGCATTATTTCTTTATAAAGAGGAATTTCCGGCGTCTCGTTTACCAGAACGTAGGGTTCATCATCCGAAGGAGATGCTTTATTATGCGATAAACAATATGTATCCAGTTTTAATGTCAGCCGGGTTTTCGGCGGGATTACTATAGTGCCTTTATCTTTACGGATTGCATTTACGGCAGATGTGTATCTTTTGTATTCTTCTATTATCGGAGTCAGTTCTTTGATAATCTCGTCATAATCTTTTTCATCAGGTTGATTATTATAATGCCGTATTTTCTCCTTTAAAGTACGTATTCTGGTTATTGCGTTATCAATATCTGCGGGAGTATAAGAAATTTCCTGTAATAAAGAGTAATCGTAATTTTCCAGATATTTTACTTTTAACAAGCCCGTCGCGCACGAGGAGTTTAATATCAAGCATATTGCCATTAAATAGGTAAGTATCTTATATTTCATAAACATTCCGTTTTCATTTTATTATTTCAAAAATTTCTTTTACGGAGTTCACTTTTATTATTCCCGGAATATCCCATGTTTTAATGCCTATAACCGTTTTGTCAATTGCTCTGGCAAGTCCGATTTCCGAGAGCGTTCCGTATTTTCCGTCAATCGCAATAATGATGTCGGCCGTCCTCACGATGATTGCATTCCTTGCATGACTCATCGCGGTTATTATCGGTATATCAATATATTTGTTGGCGTCGTCTTTGTTTTTGCCCGGAAGAATGCCGATTGTTAGTCCGCCTGATTTTTTAGCGCCCCGGCACGATGCCTCCATTACTCCGCCCATTCCGCCGCAGAGTAAAATATGTTTTCTTTCGGCAATTTCACTGCCGATTTCTTCCGCAATTTTTTCAATCTGCTTGTCGCACTTATTCCCGCCGATAACCCCTATTATCATTTTTCTCCGGAGCAACTTAAAAATCGTCCCCGACAGGAATCGAACCTGCATCAATGGCTTCGGAGGCCATCACTCTATCCGTTGAGCTACAGGGACACAATTTTATTTTCAAGCGAGCGAGCGAAAAGCAAACTTGTTTGTTTTTCCGAGCAAGCGCTGAAAACAAAGGGTCTAATACCCTTTATATTTTACTTATTTTTAATTTTTCGTCAAGTTTTTTTAGAGTACAAAACTGAAAACGCATCTCTATAAATTTCCTTCCATTTTTTTTCATCAATTTTTCTTCCCGGGTTCAAAAGTAAAAAATCTGTGTTTGCAGGCATATCAATCCCGCAAAGAGCGGAATCAAAATAATTTTTAAGGAAGGATACGGGATAAACGGTATCATATCTGCCGTCAATTGCGACTTTGCACTGCGGATAGAGTTGCCAAATAAGATATTCGCCCCAGTTGAATTCGTTAAAGATGTTGCCGCCGAGTTTTTTTTCTTTCAGGAAATTCACCGCATTAGCGGGAAACCGGCCGTTATCCGTGATTTCAAACGATGGATTTTTTAGAGTAACAAAAAGCAACAGGAAAAACGGAAAAAATGCCAAAATCGTTAAAATCATAACGGTTGATCTTTTTTTGATGCTTTCAAAAAATGGTATCAGAAACGGCGCTGAAATTATTGCAAACACAGGAATATGTCTTGAATATTTGCTTGCGAATAAGATACTTATCAGTATAACCAAAAACGAAAGATATTTTTTTTGGAAAAGACAAATTAGCGAACTGACCGCAGAGATAATTGCAATAAATACGAATAAGTAGCCGAGGAGCGGGAAATCGGACATTGTAAATTCGCCCCACTCGGTTATATGTTTTGCGGTAAGCGGGTTTGTAAGTGCGCGGAATATCGCGTTCCAGAGATTAAAATGGTAGGGCGTTATCAGTGATGCAAGCGGAAGTGCGATAATAATAAAAAGATGCTTCCGGTTGTATTTTTCCAAAAGAAGAATTAGAGCGATTGCTAAGCCCACGACAAATCCGCCGTGTGAGTTTGACCACAGAACCATTGTAGGGTACATTAAAATCAGAAACGGTACTTTTCCGGTTTTTTTGTATAAATGTATCAAAAGCCCGAAAATTGAAAGATAAAGATAAGTAAAAATCTGCGGTCTGAAAGATGCGCCGAGAAAAACAAGCGACAGTTCAAAAAGGTAAATTATAAACAGTGTTTTATAATTTGACGAATAGACGAGCATCGTCGAAAAAAGAAAACCGCCGGTAATAATGCCCAAAATGACTTTTAGAAATATCAGTCCTTTATCTCCGAACTTTTTATATGTTGAGTAAAAAATAACTTCCGATAACCATTCGTGATTCACCCATTTATTGCCGTAAGCAGTATATGAATAAGAATCCGTTTTCGGAATATTTTTCGTTTCAACGATTTGTTTGCCGAAAAAAAGGTGTCCCCAGAAGTCCACATCCTGCCACCTGTTGTAAAAGAAAAAAGGGGCAGCAATCAGCCCCGCGAAAAAAATAATTACAATTTGTTTTTTTATGTTAGTCACTTTTGGTTTATGATTTTTTCAACGGTTGACAGCGCCTCATCCAATTTTGAAATGTCTTTTCCGCCGGCTTGTGCGAGGTCAATTTTTCCTCCTCCGCCTCCCCCTATGATTTTTGATATTTCTTTCACGATTATTCTTGCATCAAATTTACCGGCGAGGTCTTTTGTAATTGATACGATTATCGTCGGTTTTTCGTCAATAACAGAACCCAATACCACAATGCCTGATTTGATTTTGTTTTTCAGATTGTCGGAAGTGCTCCTGAGTTCGTCTATGGATGATGTCTCAGTTTTTACCGCCAGCAGTTTTACGCCGTTGATTTCTTTAAGGTTTTTCAATAAATCGTTTTCCTGTATTTTTGGTGTTTTTGAAATGCCCTTTTCAAGTTTTTTTTTATCATCTGTAAGTTTTTGGAGTTTCGGAATAACTTCTGCCCGTGAGGATTTCAATATCTCCGCCAGTTCATCAATCGTTTCCCGCTGGTTTTTCATAAAGTTGTAGGATTCTATTCCGGTTATTGCCTCTATCCGCCGGAGTCCGCTTCCGATACTGCCTTCGGATAAAATTATAAATTGTCCGATTTCTCCCGTTGATTTGCAATGGGTCCCGCCGCACAGTTCCACGCTTTCCGGAACTTGTCCCGAACTTGTTTCAGGATTTCCTTCTCCGCCGGTAATAACGCATCTGACTTTCTCGCCGTATTTTTCCCCGAATAAAGCCATCGCTCCCATTTTTTTTGCCTCGTCCACCGTTGTAATTTTTGTCGTCACTTTTAGATTTTCAAGAATTTTTTCATTTACATATTTTTCTATCAAAGCCAGTTCTTCTTTTTTTAACTGTGCCGGTTGTGAAAAATCAAATCTAAACCTGTCGTCGGAAACTAAAGAGCCGCGCTGGACGATATGCGTGCCGATAATTTGTCTTAACGCTTTATGCAAAAGATGGGTTGCGGTATGATTTCGCATTATATTTTTTCGTCTATCAATATCAATTTCGGCTTCAACCGTTTCCCCCGCTTTTATAATGCCTTTTATGATTTTTGCCCTGTGGATAATAAGGTTTTCAACCGGTTTTTGCGTGTCAATAATTTCTGCGATACATTCAATTTTTAATTTTTCATTTTTAATTTTTAATTGTCCCTTATCACCGACTTGACCTCCTGCTTCTCCGTAAAAAGGCGTTTCTTTTAAGATTATTTCCACTTCATCGTCTTCGGTTGCCTGCTCAATAATTTTTCCGTCTTTTACTATTGCAGCTATTTTAGTTTTTGCTTTTGTCTCGTCATAGCCGGTAAAAACGGTATCTGCGAATTTTTTGTGAAGTTCAAAATAATTGCTCATATCAATATCTCCCGAACCCTTCCATGATGACTTGGAACGATTTTTCTGTTTCTCCATTTCATCAATAAATTCTTTTTCATCTGTTATAGAAATGCCGGATTCGTTAAGAAGTTCTTTTGTTAAATCAAGCGGAAAACCGTAGGTATCATATAGAAAAAATGCGTCTTTTCCGGAAATTATTTTTTTATTTTTTTTGATGTCCTCAAGCATTTCTATCCCGCGTCCCAGCGTCAGTAAAAAATTTTCTTCCTCCATTTTTACGATTCTTGCTATGTGCTCGCGGTTTGAATCTAATTCAGGATATGCCGATTTCATTGTTTCAACTACTTCGCCTGTGATTTTGTAAAGGAACGGTTTGTTCAGTTGTAATTTTTTTCCGTGTGTAATCGCCCTTCGCAGGATTCTTCTTAAAACATAACCCCTTCCTTCATTGGACGGCAGAATACCGTCGGAAATAAGAAATGTGATTGCTCGGCAGTGGTCGGCAATAATTTTCATTGAAATATCATTTTCCGCCTGTGCGATGTTTTTTATAAAACTTATAATTCTTTTAATTTCATCAATTTCAAAATTTGTTTTTGCATTCTGAATCACCGCCGCCAGCCGTTCAAGACCCATACCGGTATCAATATTTTTTTTAGGAAGATTTTTAAGCTCGCCGCCGGCTTGCTTGTCAAATTGCGTGAACACAAGGTTCCATACCTCAATGTATCTGTCGCAGTCGCACCCAGGTTGGCAGGTTTTCTTACCGCAACTATTTTCTATTCCCGTATCGTATAAAATTTCAGAACAGGGTCCGCAGGGACCGGTTTCACCCATCTGCCAGAAGTTTGAATCTTCGCCTAATTTTACAATTTTGTTTGAAGGTAAAATTTTTTGCCAGATTTTATATGCATCTTCATCGTCTTTGTAGACGGAAGCGTAAAGTTTATCTTTATCAATTTTAAGTTCAACGGTTAAAAATTCCCAAGCCCACAAAATCGCTTCTTTTTTGAAATAATCGCCGAATGAAAAATTGCCGAGCATCTCAAAAAACGTAAGATGTCTTGCGGTATGCCCCACATTTTCAATATCTGATGTCCTGAAACATTTCTGTACCGATGCCGCCCGCTGGTAATCGCTTTTAATTTTTTGATTGCCTAAAAAATAATTTTTGAACTGCACCATCCCCGCCGATGTAAAAAGCAGCGTCGGGTCGGACGACGGCACAATAGAATCACTCGGAAAGATTTTATGCTTTTTCCCTTCAAAAAACTTCAAAAACCTTTTCCTAATTTCGTTCGTAGTCATAAATTACTGGGTACTCGCTAAAATCACTAAAGATAATAAAGAAAGTATTGCATTTTTACTACTATAAAAATTTTAGCCCCTTGGCTACTAATAATTTTAATAAAGATTGATACGGCATACCACATTTATGAGCTTTTACCATCAACCTATCAAGCAATGAAGCGGGTAATCTCAAAGGTATGGCTCTTGAAGTCGGTTTTAAATTTGGAAATAATCCTTCTCGGGCCGTTGAGTGATCAATATATTCTGTTGATTCTGCTTTTGACCAAAAATCAAATTCCTCTTTTTCATTCTTAAATTTTAATAACTTTTTTTGTTTCTTCATAAAACCTCCTGTCTTTTTTACTCATGTCTCGTGCTGAGATTACTCTGATTTTTTTGTTTCGGATAGTGAAAACAACAAAAAGCAACCTGTTATCATTGGTTAGCCCATAAGCAATCTTTCTTTCTTCATTGTAAAGGATTTTACTTTTGTCTACATCAGCAATAATTGGGCTGTTGAAAAAAACATCCTCTATTTCCGTGTATTTAACTTTATGTTTTCCCAAATTTTTATCTTTGTTTTTCTCGTCCCATTCAAATTCTGCCGGATAAAATGTTTGTTTCATATTGTATAACAATACTATACATTATTTTTTATATTTTGTCAAGTATTTTTTGAAAATGAAAAATTATTTTTGGAATTAGTGAAACACTCTATACCAGCACCGACATTTTTAATTAGCCCCGTCCCTATTATTCAAGATGGGGAAATCAAATTTACATCCATTTTTTTACAAAAAAGGATTTTTTTTAAAATTTGTTAATTCTAATTGACAGTATTTTATTAAATTATTTGCTAATGATACGAGAGCAAACAATTCATTCTTATTCTTAAAACCAGATGGCATTAATGTATTCGGGCCGGTAAAATCTACATATAAACTGTTTTCTCTTAAGTTATGGCGAATAACCTGTCCCATTTTTCTCACATTTCTGTCCAAGTGTAGTTCATATTTATTGATATTTCTTATTAATCGTTCAATTTTTTTATTATGGTCATAAAAACCCAATTCTTTCAATAATTTTTCAGTAAGTTTCTCGGGATATCTATCTTTTACAAGTAAAAATTTCCCGCATTCTTCGCAACCTACGTAAAGTAAAAATCTTGCAAAGGGTAATAATTTTTTGTCTTTTCTACCTAACGATAATAATTCTCGTCCAGCAGATTTTAGATTTATTGCATTGTTGAAGATGGCATTTAATAAATTTAGGTATATATTATATTCATTCATTTATAAAAATTTTAAAAACTAAAAAATTGTAACGTCTTGCTTTTCTGCTGTCTTAACAACAGACGACGCCCCGCCCTGCCCTCATTATTTCTATTGTCACTTATACATTATTCTTTTTTTGAATTTACCTTATCTGATAGAAGTCCAGTTATGTATTTTTCAATCGCTAGACTATTTTCAAATTCATTTTTAGAAATATCGGAATTACCAAAAGCTTTATCTGAAAAAAGTTTAAATATTCGTATTTTCTCATCATCAGAAACAGTAAGATTCTGATCACTAATTTGAAGAAAATTTTCCCTATCAATTATTTGTAAACCATTATTCTTTGCCAATTCCCTTGCTTTTGCATCTCCCATTTTTATGCGTTCCAATTCTTGACGCAAATACTTTCTATATTCTTCAGGAGAAATTAGTTCAGGGTGTTTAGATAAAATAAAGTATTTAAACTCATTATATGTAATCTTATCCCAAATCGTATTTTTTTTCAATTGCTGAATTTGGTTATCAATACGTTCGGGTGGAAGAAATTTAAAATGTTCTCTATACACACTCTCCAATACAACATTATCCTTAACAGAATAATATTTAGCTCGACCTGGATGTTCTGTTTCTTCTTCCCACAAACAAACTTCAACATTTGTACCATCAATTCTATATTTATAACGAGAATGCCAAATGGAATCATAATCTGGGGTGTGGGAATAGGAGGTATATTCCATTTTTGAAGGTGATACCTTAAAATCTATATAGAATCCATCAGTTGAATAATTTTCATCAATAAACGTATTATCTTCCAAGAATTCATCATTCTCAGGAACCCCATAGAACTTTCTAATCTCAGCAGTCAATTCTTCAAGCTTTTCTTTGGGCAATTCAACTGATGCAATTTTATATTGGATTTCTTTTAGCTTCTCTGGAACAGGGGTTTTGTTAACGATGGCAGAAAACCATACCCATACATGTGCAGCTATACAAAGCCAACTAAGTGCTGGAGCAAAAATTAACATCATAAAAAGACTAAAAACAAACATAAAACCACTTGTTTTAGAATCTCTATATGTTCTGCTAAAAATATCATAATAAAGTCCTGTTTTCTCTAGATTTTTTGAACGTATTGACCATAGACCAGCAATCCCAATTAAAAGACTAATAAAATTGATAGGAACTGCTATTAATACACCAAGCAAATAAAAACTTAACATCTTATCATCTCCTTATTCTAAATTCAAATTCTTGATTTCTGTTAGATTGTGGAGTAATCATACGAAAATATAAATCCTCAGTTCAATAACGAAGTGCAACACTTATTGCAATAACAGCAAATTTTCAGAAATAAGAAAAAACAGAGATTGCCACGGGTAAAAGTCCTCGCAATGACATCTAATGTCTGAAATGGCGCATTCCTGTGAATACCATTGAGATTTTATGCTCATTACAGGCAGTGATTGAATCATCATCTTTTAATGAGCCGCCGGGCTGAATAATTGCTTTAACCCCTATTTTTGCCGCTGCATCAACGACGTCTCTGAACGGAAAAAATGCGTCAGATGCTAAAACGAGTGGGAAGTGGGAAGTGGGAAGCGGGAAGCGAACCGATTGCATTTTCATATTTGCGATTTTCAGTGAGTCAATTCTTGACATTTGCCCGGCGCCAATTCCGACCGTCTGAGTACCTTTGACAAGAACGATTGCATTTGATTTTACATATTTTGCGACGGTAAAAGCAAACTTTAAAGATTCCAATTGTTGTTTTGCCGGTTTTGTTTTTGTAACAATTTTTATCTTGTCAAAAATTTTACTGTCTTTTTCCTGAACAAGAAATCCGTTTGAAATACTGCGGAATTCAAGGAACTGTCCGGTTTTTTTAGTTAGCGGTTTAATTAAAATTCTCAAATTTTGTTTTTGCGAAAATATTTTTAGTGCATCTTTTGAATAACTTGGTGCAATAACACATTCAGTAAAAATTTTTATTACTTCTTTTGCAGTTTTATCATCCACGTTTTTATTGAATGCAAGTACTCCTCCGAATGCCGAAACGGGGTCGCAGACAAGTGCGTTTCTGTATGCATCAAGAATATTTTTGGCAGATGCAACTCCGCAGGGATTATTATGTTTTACAATTACACAGGTCGGGTCTTGGAATTCACACACCAAATTGAATGCAGCATCCATATCAAGATAATTGTTATAAGAAAGTTCTTTGCCCTGTAATTTTTTTAAATTTACCGCCCCATAAACTGCCGCTTTCTGATGAGGATTTTCGCCGTATCTTAAATCGGAAAATTTTTTAAGTCCGACGGTTATTTTTTCAGGGAACGGCTCTTCCGTGAAGTAGTCGGCAATCAGAGAATCATAATAAGCAGTATGGCTGAATGCTTTTGCCGCAAGTTTTTTTCTGAATGAAAAATCTATTTTTGAACTTCTGATATTACCGATAATGTGATAATAATCAGCCGGGTCGCAAACCGCCAGAACATTCTCAAAATTTTTTGCGGCTGCGCGAAGCATCGCCACCCCGCCTATATCTATATTTTCAATTGAAGGTTTTTGTTCAAACGGATAAAGATTTATAACGACAATATCAATCGTACTAATTTTATGTTTTTTCAGTTCGTCAATATGTTGTTTTGTTTTTTTTGCGAGAATTCCCGCGTGGATTTTCGGGTGCAGAGTTTTTACCCGCCCGTCGAGGATTTCAGGAAAGCCCGTGATTTCTTCAACCGAAACAACAGGAATTTTTGCTTTTGCAAGAAACTTTGCTGTCCCACCGGTTGATATAATTTTGATATTTAATTTTTGTAATTGTTTGGCAAACTCAATAATTCCGGTTTTGTCGGATACGCTGATTAGAACTGTTTTAATAGGATTCATCGGTGTCCTGCCCTCCGCCTTTTATAAATTTAGATATAACACTTTCAATTGTGTCGTAAGAAAATCCCTTGCCGGCAAGAAACTGAAAAATTTTGCTTTTTGCTTTTAACGGTTCAAGTTTTTTATATCTCGCGAGTTTATTTTTTATTGAGTCATAAGCCAGTTCCGTCTCGTCAATTTCCAGGGTGTTTAAAATTCCGGTTGCCGTTTCTCGCGGTATGCCTTTTCTATTTAATTCCCGCATAATAAAATTTTTGCTTTTATTGTGCCTTAAACGGTATTCCGTCCATTCTTTTGCAAATTTCTCGTCGTCAATTAGTTTTAACTTTTTTAATTTTTCTATTACAGTATCAACAATGGTGGTATCATAATTTTTTCCGAGTTTATCCCGTATTTCTTTTTCAGAGTGATTTCTTCTGGCAAATAGCCAGAACGCATATTTTTGTGCCTTGTGATAATTTGCGGATTTTTCTTTCATATTTCAGTAATCTGATATTTTTTTTCTCCGAGTCCAAGTTTTACCGCATAATCAAGTTGAACAGTATAATCAATTCCGGGAAATATTTTTTTGAAAAAATCGCCGCCGAATTTTCTATTGATCAGTTCAGAAGATGCTGCATCAATCGCAACTGGGTCACAGGAAGATAAAATTCCTATATCTTCAATCAGCGGGCTCTCTTTTGTCTCGTAGCAGTCGCAGAATTTTGTTATGTAGTTTAGAAAATTTATGTAAATTGCTTTTTTGTTTTTCAAGACCCCTGAGGCATATTCCGCTATTTTTTCCTGCGCGTTTTTTACGGATTCATCCCAGGGAATTTTTATCGCGTATTGTTCACAAGACAAAATACATTCGCCGCAACCCACACAGATATCTTTGTTTATTATAATTTTTTTATTTGAAAGTTTCAAGGCATTTGACGGACACCACCTGACACAACTGCCGCAACCGGTACATTTTTCCGGATTCACTTCTGGTTTGAGTGCATTGTGCATTTCGTATTTTCCCTGACGGGCGCCGCATCCCATCCCGATGTTTTTTATCGCGCCGCCGAACCCGGAAATCTCGTGTCCCTTAAAATGAGTTAAAAAAATAAATTTATCCGCATAATAGATATCCCGTGCAATTTTTACTGATTTAAAATGTTTTAGATTTACCTCAACATCTATGTAGGAATTCCCACGCAGACCGTCGGCAATTATTATCGGACATCCGCAAATACCGAAACCGTGTTCAATTGCAATGTTAAGATGGTCAACAGCATTAGCCCGACTTCCCCTGTAGATTGTATTTGCATCGGTTAAAAACGGTTTCCCGCCGAGTGATTTTACAATTTCAACGATTGGTTTTGCATATTCGGGTTTGATATAACCAAGGTTCCCTTTTTCGCCGAAATGAATTTTAATTGCGACAAAATCATTTTTTGAAATGAGCGAATTTATGCCTGATTTTTCCGCAAGTTTGCTGACCGTATCTTTTGAAAAAGTTTTTGTAAAATATACCTTACTCATAAAATCCCGACTTTTTGCGGTTTTCCTTTTTTAACGAGTGTAAGTGTTTGTTTTTTAGAATTTTTTCCTTTGCCCGTTTGGACCGTTTTCTTTTTTGCCGTCTTATCTTTTCTATCCTCTGCTGTTCCTTGCTTTTTGCCCCAAGCAGCATCTGTTCAATTTTGTCTGTCAGTATACGTCTTGCGATAAAACGGTTCAATAACTGCGAACGTTCCCGCTGGCATTTTATTTCAATTCCGGTCGGAGCATGTTTCAGATAAACGCAAGTTGAAACTTTGTTAAGATTTTGTCCGCCTTTACCTCCCGACCGCAGAAACTTCTCTTCAATGTCGTTCTCATATATGCCAAGTTTTAGCATTCTTTCTTCAAGCGATTTTTGTTTCTGAGGATTGCAGCCGAAAGTAATCATAATTTTATTTTGCTGATAATTTCTTCGGATATCCGCCTCGGTTTAAAATTATCGTCAACGCATACAAGCGTAGTTTTACCCGTCACAAGCAGGCGCTTACTTATTTTTTCTTCTATTTTGTATGACAGCACCATTCTAACTCCTGCATTTGATTCAAAGTGTGTATGAACGACGATAGTGTCACCGTACACTGCGGGAGATATAAATTCGGCTTCTGCGTGTCTTACGACAAAATGAATTCCGCGGACTGCATACTCTTTAATGTTTACGCCATTTTCTGCAAACCATTCCGTGCGTGCTCTTTCAAAATATGTCAGATAATTCGCATAGTAGACCACCCCGCCGCAGTCGGTGTCCTGATAATAAATTTTAATTTCCATTTTTCTTCTCCGATTTTTTTATTTTATTCCAGTTGACAATTATTTCTTTTACCGACTTAACTTTTCTATCCCCGAACACGTGCGGATGCCGTCTTTTTAATTTTTTTATGAGAGTGTCGATTACATCGTCAATCGTGAACTTTTTCTGTTTTTTTGCGATTTGCGAGTGGAACATCACCTGCAAAAGAATGTCGCCGAGTTCTTCTTCCATATTCTCAAAATTTTTATTTTTCACCGCTTTTTCAAACTCGTGAGTTTCCTCTTTGAGATATTTTATAAGCGATTCGTGGGTTTGTTTCCTATCCCACCCGCAGCCATTAGTCGCCAGCAAAATCTCAAACACCCTTTTCAGTTCACTGAATTTTCCGGACATAATTATTTTATCATTTTCAGAAAATCGTTTTCTGAAATTATTTTTACTCTTATTTTTTTAGCTCTGTTATATTTTGAGCCGGGGTTATCGCCGGTGACGACAAAGTCGGTTTTTTGACTGACTGACGCTGCGGCGTTTCCGCCGAGTTCCCGAACTTTTGCCTCCGCATCGTTTCTTGAAAAGTTTTTTAACTCGCCTGTGAATACGAAGGTTTTGCCTTCAAGAATTTTCGGTCCGGTTTTTATTTCTTCCTTCATATTGACGCCGGCTTTTTTAAATTTTTCAACCAATTTTTTTGTTTCCGGCATAGCAAAAAATTTAACGACCGCCTCCGCCACAACCGGTCCCACCTCGTAAATTTTCTGTAAATCGTCAACGTCGGCTCTAATCAAACTGTCAAGCGTCAGAAATTTTTCCGCAAGCACGATGGCAGCTTTTTCTCCGACATTGCGTATTCCCAGTCCGAACAGGAGCCGGCTTAAAGGTCTGGTTTTGCTTTTTGCTATTGCATCCAGTAGGTTCTGCGCTTTTTTGTCCTTGAATAGTTCAAGTTTCAGCAGGTCGTCTTTTTTGAGATAATAAATATCCGCAAAATCCGAAACCTTTTTTTTAGAGATGATCTGCATAACCGCCGCTTCGCCGAGGCCCTCAATGTCCATCGCCTCCCGTTTTGCAAAATGGACAAGTCCGTTTTCAAGATGCGCGGGACAGGACGGGTTGATGCACCGCCATGCCACGTCTTCCTCCTTTATTTTGACGATGGGTTGGTCGCAGACCGGACATTTTTCTGGAATTTTTATTTTTCTCTCGCTGCCGGTCCTTTTGGTTTCAATCACTTTTATGATTTTTGGAATTACCTCGCCCGCCCGTTCTATCAGCACGGTGTCGCCTATTTTTACACCCAGCCGTTCCACTTCGTCAAAATTGTGAAGCGTCGCGCGTGAGATTACCACGCCGGCGCATTCAACAGGTTCTAACTCGGCTACCGGGGTAAGAGTTCCTGTTCTTCCGACCTGAACGACTATATTTTTTATTTTTGTCGTTGCCTGTTTTGGCGGGAATTTATATGCGATCGCCCATCTCGGCGATTTCATTGTGAAACCCAGTTTTTTCTGCTGTTCAAGTGAGTTGATTTTTATTACCAGTCCGTCGATTTCAAAAGGCATATTTTCCCTGTCAAATTCCCGTTTTTTGCAAAGTTCCACTACTTCTTCAATTTCTTTTGTAACATTGATATTTTTAAGCGTTGTCGGCAGTCCGATTTTTTCGCATATATTGAGAAACTCAAAATGCGTCTTAAATTTTTCCGCTGCGGGAATTGCGCCGTAAGAATGAACGATAAATTTTAATTTTCTCTCTCCCGTAATTTGAGGATTTTTCTGTCGTAATGAACCTGCCGCTGCGTTTCTCGGATTGGCAAACGGCTGTTCCCCATTTTTCAAAATTTTCTCATTGAGTTTTTGAAAATCAGTCTTGTCAATATAAACCTCTCCCCGGACCTCAAAGATAGAAGGTAGAGGGTAGAGGGTAGAGGGTAGAAGAGATAGCGGAATTGAACGGATAGTTTTTATATTGAGTGTAATATCTTCGCCGTTTTCTCCGTCGCCTCTGGTTGCTCCTTGTATAAGCATTCCGTTTTTGTATGTCAGAGTGCAACTTATCCCGTCTATTTTTGGCTCTATGACATATTCGTAATTTTCATTTGTGATTATTTTTTTTACCCGTTTGTCCCATTCAATAATTTCGTCGGAAGAATAAGTGTTGTCAAGCGAAAGCATGGGAGTTGAATGTCTTACCGTCGTAAAATCTTTTACGGCTTTGCCGGAAACTCTCTGCGTGGGAGAATCATCTGTTATAAATTGCGGATTTTTTTCTTCAAGTTTTTGAAGATGTTTCATCAGATTATCATATTCATAATCTGCGATTTCCGGCTGGGCGAGAACATAATAGAGATAATCGTGATGTCGGATTTCTTTTTTTAATTTTTCAATTTCTTGGTTGGCATCCATATTCGCTATGCTCAAACCCGAATATAAACCGAATTTTAACCGAATACAACCGAATAATTCGATGCAGTTATTCGGTGTCTCTATTCGATGTCTTTATTTGGGTTTATTTTTCCGTTTTGCTTTTATTTTGTCTAAAATACCGTTAACGAATTTTCCGGATTCATCCGTGGAAAAATCTTTTGCAAGTTCTATTGCCTCATTTATTACTGCATTCGGCGGCGTAGCAAGAGCATAAAGCAGTTCGTAAGAAGCAAGTCGCAAAATCGCTCTGTCAACCGCTGCCATTCTGCCAAGTTCCCAGTTTTCCGCCGTCTGTTTTAACAGTTCGTTTATTTCATCAAGATTTGCAATCGTTCCGTCAATAAGTTCCTGTGCGAATGCAACGACATCTTTATCATAATCTTTTGTCTGCCAGAACGCCTTTTCTGCTTCTGCTTTAGTTAATTTACATATATCCACAGCGTAGAGTATCTGCATGGCGCATTCTCGCGATATTCTTCTTGAGCCCATTTTATCCAACTCCTCTTTTTTAATTGCCCCCGCGCGTCTCAAAAAAATTTACTTGTGAGCGGCCTTATTTTATTGCAGTATTCAGATTTGCCATTTCTATTGCTGTCATTGCCGCATCAGCGCCTTTATTGCCGGATTTTGTTCCTGCCCGTTCAATTGCCTGTTCTAAATTATCCGTCGTAATAACTCCGAAAACCACCGGCACGCCGGTTTTAAGTCCGGTTGATGCAATCCCTTTTGTTACTTCCGCAGCGATGTAATCAAAATGAGGCGTATCGCCTTTTATTACCGCACCCAGACAAATCACAGCATCATATTTTTTTGACGATGCGAGTTTGTTTGCCGCAAACGGAATTTCAAAAGAGCCCGGCACCCAAACGATATCTAAATTTTTTTCATCGGCATCGTGTCGTTTAAGCGCATCCAAACATCCGTCCAAGAGTTTGGAAGTTATGAATTCGTTGAACCTTGAAATCACAATTCCGAACCTTAACCCCTTTGCCAGTAGTTTCCCTTCAAAAACCTTTCCCATAAACCCCCCTAAAAAACCAATTACAAATTGAGAATTAAGAGTTAAGAATTAAAATGTTAAAATCCATAATTTTTAATTTTCAATTTTCAATTCTTAATTGCCTTTATAATAAATGTCCGCATTTTTCCTTTTTCGTTTTCAGGTATCTTTCTGCAAATTTTGATTTCGGTTTTATTTTTATCGGAAGCCGTTTTACAACTTTTAGTCCGTAACCCTCTAATCCTATTATTTTTTTCGGGTTGTTGGTTAAAAGTTTTATGGTTGAAAGTCCCAAATCGCAAAGTATCTGCGCGCCTATCCCGTAATCCCTTAAATCCGGTTTGAAGCCCAGTTGTATATTCGCTTCAACGGTGTCATAACCCTTGTCTTGTAATTCATATGCTTTTATTTTATTCAGTAATCCGATTCCCCTTCCCTCCTGATGCATATACAATAAAACTCCGCATCCTTCTTTCTGAATGATCTGCATTGATTTTTCCAACTGTTCGCCGCAATCGCACCGCAGCGAATGCAAAGCGTCGCCGGTTAAACATGATGAATGCACTCTGACGACGACGTTTTTTTTATTTTTGACATCTCCTTTTACCAATGCCAGATGATTTTCTTTTTTTAATTTATCCTGATATAAGTGAAGTATGAAATCGCCGTATCTCGTAGGAAAGTTCGGAATTGTTGCTATTTTCTCAACAAGTTTTTCTGTCTGCCGTCTGTATTCAATAATCTGCGCGATTGTAATTATTTTTAATTTGTGTTTTTTTGAGAATTTTAGGAGTTGCGTCATTCTTGCCATAGTCCCGTCTTCGTTCATTATTTCACAAATTACGCTTGACGGATAAAGTCCTGAAATTTTCGCCATATCAACGCCGGATTCCGTATGCCCTGCTCTAAAGAGCACTCCGCCTTCTTTATGTCTTAAAGGGAAAATATGGCCCGGTTTTATTAAATCGTCGGGTTTTGTTTTGGGATTAATAATTGTTTTAACCGTTTGTGCTCTGTCGTGTGCTGAAATGCCGGTGGTTATTCCTTTTTTTGAGTCAACCGAGACGGTGAATGCGGCTTCTTTTACTTCAAGTCCGCTTGCTACCATCGGATGAAGTTCCAACTCGTCAAGCCGTTTCCCTTCTATAGCGATGCATATTAAACCCCGTCCTTCCTTCGCCATAAAATTTATTTTTTCAGGGGTGATTTTTTCGGAAGCATAGACGATATCGCCTTCGTTTTCCCTCGCAGGGTCGTCAACGATTATAACCGCCTTGCCTTTTTTGAAATCTTTTATTGCATCTTTAATATCAGAAAATTCAATCATAAAATCCCGCCTTTCTTAGCGTCACGGAAGTTATTTTAGTTTCTTCATTATTTTGCTTGAGGATGTATTTTGCAAGGATATCCGTTTCCAAATTGACGGTATCTCCGATTTTTTTTTCTTTAAGTATTGTGTTTTTTAATGTATGAGGAATTATCGCCGCCGAAAACGAATCCGATTTTTTTCCTATTAGGGCTATCGTTAAACTGATTCCGTCAACAGCCACCGAACCCTTTTCTGCTATATATTTTGACAGATTTTCCGGAATTGAAAATTGCCAAATTTCCGAATTCCCTGATTTTTTTATTTTTAGTATTTTTCCGGTTCCGTCAATGTGTCCCGTAACGAAATGTCCGCCCAATCTACCATCGGATTTTAATGCCCTCTCAAGATTAACAATGCTCCCGATTTTTAATTCCCCCAAATTCGTTTTTTTTAATGTCTCTTCGGAAATGTCAGCCGTGAAATCGTGAAATCGTGAAATTGTTAAATTGTTAACTGTTAAACAAACACCGCTAACACAAATACTGTCGCCGATTTTTATATCATCAAGTTTTGTCTCGACGGTAATTTGCAGTTTGCTTATTTTTTTTGCAGTTCCCAAATCTTCAATTATTCCTGTGAACATATTTTTACACAAATATCGGATTTGAAAAAATCCATGGTCTAAATCCGAATTTTTTCAGATAACATTCGCATCTATAAACGCCTTTGCCGTCGGTTTTTACAATTGCCGTATCAGAAAAACTTTCTGCGAATAAGTTTCCATTTTTAATAATTTTTATTTTTGCCGACCTCGGTATTTTGGCAATTATTCTATCATTTTCCCTGTAAAATTGAAAGTCCTTTGCATTTGAAAAATAATCGTTTGAGATAAAAGATTTTCCGGTTTTTAAGGCGCTATGAATTTTTTCAATATCCGAATCACTTTTTGAAAATGGCTCATCTATTGTTATATGAGTCCGTATAGTTCTAAACGCAAAGTCAAACGGAAAAATTTTTAATTTTATCCCAAAATACTTTCTAATACTTTCATGATTATCAATTTCTCCTATCCCGTATTTTTTTTCTTTTTGATTTATAGCATCCCATCTTTTGAGTGTTTCTTTTTTGGGACCTTTAAGAAAATATGCAGGGAAAAGATAACTCAAAAGCGCCGTCGGATAATTTTTCAATGTTTCCTGCCAGTCGGTCTGCAAATCCCATATACAAAAGCCGGTGTAATTTTTTATAAATTCGGACCCGTTAGAATCAGTCCAAGTATTCCATCGGTATGATTTTATATCAAACTTTTTGTTGCCCTCGTGGTCGGGATGTGCGATAAAACCGTACCCGCCCCGACTGTTCACTTCGTCAATATATTTTTGCGGATTATTTTCCTGTTTATCAACAACGACCGCATTTTTTATGTCAAAAGCAAGATAATGATTATATCTGGGCGAAATTTCTTCTGCTGCTACAACAAGTGTGTTTTTATGCCAGCCCTCATATTTTTTTGCTTCAATTGAAAAATGGTCGGTTATGACGATGAAATCAAGTCCGCATCTATTAGCCGATTCAATAATTTCCTCCGGTTTCCTGTGCCCGTCAAACGAATAAAAGGAATGAATATGAATTGCCCCGCAGTAATCAAACATTTAAATAGCCCTCAAACAAGAAATCATTTTCTATTTTTTTTACAGATATATTTTTAACACCCGCGGCATTTTTTATGTATTTCATACCGTTAATAATTTTAGGACAAACAAAAAACATAATTTTATCAACCAGTTTTTCCCTTAGAAATGATTGGGCAGTTGTTTCTCCGCCTTCAACAAGGAGCGACGAAATACCCATTTTTCCGAGTTCAACCAACAGTTTTTTAATATCCAAAAAATTATCCCTTGACAATATAGGGACAAGTTTTTTTGACGGGAGTTCAATTATATCTATACCCATTTTTTTAAGTTTTTCTTTTTTAGTTTTGTCTGAATTTTTTGATGTTGCAATTATCGTTTTTGATTTACCATTTAGTACATTTGTACTAAATGGAATTTTTAACATAGTATCAAGAATTACTCTGACAGGATTTTTTCCAAATTCGTGTGATGTCAGTTTCGGGTTGTCTTTTAATACCGTATTTATTCCGACCAGTATAGCATCGGTTCGGCTCCGCAATTTATGAACGGTTTCTCTGGATTTTTCAGAACTTATCCATTTTGAATCACCGCTCTCCGTTTTTGTTTTACCGTCTAAAGAATATGCCGTTTTAAGAATTACATAAGGTCTTTTTGTTTTGATATATTTAATATATGATTCGTTTAATTTTTTCGCCGCATCGGACAAAATCCCGACTTTACAGGTTACATTATTTTTATTAAGTTGTAATATTGCTTTGCCGGAAACAGCCGGGTTCGGGTCTTTTGTTGCAATAACCACTTTTTTTATACCTGCTTTAATTATCTGCGGCACACAAGGCGGAGTTTTTTTATTGTAATGACAGCACGGTTCCAAGTTAACATACATCGTTGCACCTTTCGGGTTTTTACATTTTTTTAATGCCTCAACTTCCGCATGATTTCCTCCAAAATACCTGTGATAACCTGTTGAAAGAATTTTTCCGTTTTTTACTATTACACAGCCAACCATAGGATTAGGACTAACTTTGCCCATCCCTTTCTTGGCAAGTTCTATTGCCAGTTGCATATACTTTATGTCTTTATCTGTGTAATCTGTGTTTTGCTTCCGTGTACTCTGTGCCATATAAATAAAAAATCCCCAAACGACTACACTGCTTCGGGGAATTGGAAAACAAAAACTTTTTAGTGTGACTCTTCTATCATCCGGACTTTACCGTCGGTATCTGAATTTCACAGATTCGGAGCCGATATTATATCGACTTTAGCGGACTGTCACCGCCGGTCGGGAATTCCTGTTTAGGTCACCCAACCCCGAAGAGCGTTATAATTATACAAAAAATAAAATAAATGTCAAGAAAAAAATGTCATCGGTGCGGGGTATAATTGGAGGACTATTATTTAGGCCGACCGGGATGTTTAAGTTGTTCTGCGATTTTTACAAGTTCGTCTAACAGTTCTTTCGGGGATTTTTTTAATAATATCTGATATTTTTTTTACTTCTACACTATCAACACTTGCCCGGGCGAACACCCGGGCATATGGAACACCGCCTCTTTGCCGTCTTTTCTGGCAACCACTTTATAGACGGTCTTCTCTTTGAAGTTCCAGCCGAGTTTTTTTTCAAAAATAACACCACATAACATCGGTATAAACCCATGCTAATTCGTTATTTTTTTTAACCCGACCATTATTTTTTAAGTATTATGATTTCAACCCTTCTGTTCTGCTCTCTTCCGACGGAAGTTTTGTTGTCAGCTATTGGTTTTTCCTCGCCGTAACCCACCGCTTTTAGTCGGTTAGTATCTACTCCATATTTTAATATAAAAACATTAACTATCGCCTGTGCCCTCTTCACAGATAATTTTTGATTATATGCGTTGCTCCCTAAACTGTCCGTATGTCCCTCAACTACTACATTATTTTCCTGGTAATCCTGCATAAGTTTTACCACTTCGTTCAGAGATGAATAAGAGGCGGGTTTTAATTCTGCCTTGCCTGAATCAAAAAGTACCGACGATGCAAGATTAACAACCAACCCCCTTTTTTCCTCTTTAATAATAATGGTTTTTGACGGCTCGGCAGGTTTCTCGGCAACTTTTTTCAGTTGGAAATCGGTTTTTACCGGCTGATATTCTTTTACTTCAATATCTGCCTCTTCGGTAATATAGCCGTCTTTCCAAATCTTAACGGTATATTTACCCACCGGCAAAAGGTCGGTCTGATATTTTCCGTTGTCATCGGTATAAACCTCGGCTATCCCTTTATTATTTTGTATAATTTTTATAGTTGCACCCTGCACGGGTTTGTTGTCCTCTCCCGTAATTTCCCCCGTAACATAATTATTCATCTTTTTTACAGGAACAGTTTTCGTTTCACCAGGGCCGCCAAACTTTGCAAGCAGTGATATTCTGTGTGTGTCGCCTAACTCACCAAAAGGAACAAACGCATAATCAAAAGAATATTCCCTGATTGAAAATCCGAAACCCGCAGAAAGTCCGTCTATCGCATCGTAGCCCTTTGTGTTTGTTTTGTAGCCGACCCTCCCTGAAAGCAGAATGTTTTTGCCAAACTTGCGGGAGTATTCGCTCCCAAAATTTGTGCGAACATCAGTATCTATTGTTTTATTTATATCTAACGCTAATATAATCGCAGAGTTTACTCTGCGCAAAATGTTGTAAGAGCAGCCGACTTTTATATTCATCGGCAGCGGGTCGCTCTCGTCAATAAATTTCATTTTTGTGCCGATGTTCTGCACAACCACCCCGATTTTTAACCTTTCATTTTTGATTTTTAATTTGTCATACATTCCGCCGATATCAACTGCAAACGCCGTCCCTGTTTCATCCTCCAAATTTGATGAAATGTATTTGATGTTTATTCCAACCGGAATATCCTTCACTTTTCTTGAGTATGAAATCGTCGCCGCCATATCGGAGGGCTTGTATGTCTCATTCAAACGATTATCATACTCGTCATATTCCTCTATTGCTTTCATACTAAGATAATTCAGCCCAAGCCCGAACGTGCCGATTTTCGTAGGATGTGCATACCCAAGATGTTCGTAACTTATATCCTGAAACCAGATTGCGTGCATCAATGAGATTTCTTTTGAAGAAACATAATTCAGTCCCGCAGGATTCCAGTATATTGCGCTGACATCATCTGATGTCACACCGGTTTCGCCCATAGCGATGTTTTTTGCGCCGATTGCGATTTTGAGAAATGATGCTGTAGTAGTTCCGGGACCGATAGCATATGTAGTTGCTTGATTTATCAAGCACATAAGCCCAATAAATTGGGCAACTACAAATAATCTAAATGTTTTTTTAATAAACTCTCCCTTGCTATTTTATAACTGCGAATTTCCCTTTTGCTTTGTTGCCTGAATTATCCGTTATCAGATAGATATACACGCCTGACGCAAGTTTGTCGCCATCCTTATTTACAACATCATATGGAAGTTCACCATCAGGTGTATCTTCCTCTTTATCATATACAAATTCGCCGGCTATATTGAACACTTTCAGTTTCGTGTGAGTTGTCAGCCGTGAGAATGTTATTTTTGTATGTCCTTTAGACGGCTTGTAAGGATTCGGATAACAATGAGCTTTTGTTAAGTCATTTTCAAGTTTAGATTCCATCGCTACGGATAAATCGCCGGTCATCTCATAATCCCCGCCGGACATTTTTGTTGCACCAAGGTCACTTTTGATTGATTGCTGTAGAGTATAATCACCGCCGGCTGTTTTTGATGTAATACCTACAATTTCGCCAAGTAAAACGAGATAGTTATGGTTTGAAATCACCGCAACAGCAATTCCCGCAAGAAATATCAACCCGATAATTAAAATGATTTTTTTATTAAGCATAATTCCCTCAACTTTTATTATTTTCAATTCCCGAATACTGTTAAATATACAACCGTCCCATCAGGTGCGAAAGCCAACGTGGGACCACTTACTACTGCTGTTGTGCCAATTACTACATTTACTGTAACTGTTTTTTTATCCGCAGAAATGGCTTTTACAGAAGCAAGAGGAACGGTTATCGCTGTTGATGCATTCGCTTGTGCTGTTGCCTGAACCGAAGTAACATTTGTAAAAAGTGCTGTGCCGCCGCTTGTTCCATCATTTGTAGGGTAAAAAGTCGCTACTCCTGAAGTAGTTGTTGCTGTTCCAATCCATCCCTTAACCGATGTTGAAACTGTTACATTATAGAATTGTCTCACAGGCAATTGTGTTAAACTGGAGCCGTCGCCGTAAAGTTTGCTGTTCGTATTGCCGAGCGTAGAGCCGATAATTTTATATGCAGAATTCAAGTCACCTGTTAATGTATCACCGCTTCTAAAAACATATGTCACTGTCGCAGATGACTTATCTAATTTGTTAGTGTCAAGCGTGCCTGTTGAAGTTGCCAAGTTCCTATCAACCAGAACCAATGATGCGGTAGATGTGATAACTTCGTTCCTCAAAGCGCCTGTTGATATTTTTATCTCGTTATCGGCGGATATTCTATTATTCGTTTCCGCTGTTAAGTCGGTCCTTAAAGTTCCGGTGTCCAATTCCACGCTGTCTAATTCGGTCTGTATATTCCCTGTGGAAATCCGGCAAGCGGTATCTACTGCCGATGTGCCTGTTAAAGACGAACCGTCGCCGTAAAGTTTGCTGTTCGTATTGCCTATCGTAGAACCGATAATTTTATATGCAGAATTCAAGTCCCCGCCCAAAGTGTCGCCTGATTTGAAAACATATGTCGCTGTCGCAGATGACTTATCTAATTTGTTGGTGTCAAGCGTGCCGGTTGAAGTCGCCAGGTTCCTATCAACCAGAACCAATGATGCGGTAGATGTGATAACTTCGTTCCTCAAAGCGCCTGTTGATATTTTTATCTCGTTATCTGCGGATATTCTATTATTCGTTTCCGCTGTTAAGTCGGTCCTTAAAGTTCCGGTGTCCAATTCCACGCTGTCTAATTCGGTCTGTATATTCCCTGTGGAAATCCGGCAAGCGGTATCTACTGCCGATGTGCCTGTTAAAGACGAACCGTCGCCGTAAAGTTTTGTATTCGTATTGCCGATTGTTGAGCCGATAATTTTATATGCGGAATTCAAATCACCGCCCAAAGTGTCGCCCGATTTGAAAACATATGTCACCGTCGCCGACGACTTGTCAAGTTTGTTGGTGTCAAGCGTGCCGGTTGAAGTCGCCAGGTTCCTATCAACCAGAACCAATGATGCGGTAGATGTGATAACTTCGTTCCTCAAAGCGCCTGTTGATATTTTTATCTCGTTATCGGCGGATATTCTATTATTCGTTTCCGCTGTTAAGTCGGTCCTTAAAGTTCCGGTGTCCAATTCCACGCTGTCTAATTCGGTCTGTATATTCCCT